>Ga0066710_100006066_pt1 | contig 11205 bp, 8 predicted proteins | sample GraSoiAngelo_159_FD_79666 | JGI IMG/M metagenome (GOLD analysis project Ga0066710, IMG submission 79666) | Grasslands soil microbial communities from the Angelo Coastal Reserve, California, USA - 14_1009_16_40cm | ecosystem: Environmental > Terrestrial > Soil > Grasslands | place: USA... | reverse complement strand
TGAATGTAGTCGCGCGCGATGGCGTCGGCATCTCGTCCGCTCATCCCGGCGCGCACACGGTGCGTGGCGTTCTCGTTGGCCATTCGTACGACTTCGTAAATCGCCCGCTGCTCGGCGCGAGCCTGTCCGACGACGAAGGTACGCGTGACGTCGGCGCAGTAGCCCTGCGTCTCTGCCCCGAAGTCGAGCAGGAGAAAATCGCCCGCTTCGATCTGCCGCCGCGTGGACCGCGCATGGGGCAGCGCGGAGCGCGGGCCAGAGGCAACGATCGACGGGAACGGAAACCCTTCGCTTCCCTCGTCACGCAGCGCCTTCTCCAGGACGCCCGCCACTTCGAGCTCGCTCATGCCGACGCGCACCTCCGGCAACGTACGCTCGAGTGCGCGGGTGGCGATGCCATTCGCGGCCTCGATGAGCGCCAGCTCGTCGGGATCCTTTCGCTCGCGCAGCGTCTCGACCAAATCCACGGTCGGACGCCACTGCCAGCGTGCGCCGGCCTCGAGCAATCGTTGAAAATCGCGGTGTAGCAAATGCGCCGACTCGAAGCCGATCACCGCGAGATACGACAGCTTCGCCAGCTCCTGCCACAGACCGATCCACAGGCTCTGCGACTCGATGCTGACCCGCGCCAAATCGCCAACTTCGTCGGCGACCTGTGTCTGATACCGGAAGTCGGTGACGAGCACGGTGTCCCGCGCCGTCACGAAGAGCAGCGCGCTCGATCCGGAAAAGCCGGTGAGATAGCGGATGTTCGGCAGGCTCGTGACGAGCAGGCCGTCCACGTGGGCAGCCGTGAGCCCATCGACCAACGCCGACACGCGCCGCTCACGCGAATTAGACACGAGCGGCCAGACAGCGAGTCAACCCGCGCAACGCGAGCTCGTAGCCGTACGCACCCAACCCACACACCACGCCGACTGCCGCCGGGGCCAGCATCGAGTGCCGCCGCTCGGGTTCGCGCGCGTACACGTTGGTGACGTGAACTTCCACGAACGGCACGTCGATCGCCGCGATCGCGTCGCGAATAGCAATGCTCGTATGCGTGTATGCGCCGGCGTTGATGACGATCCCGTCAATGCGACCGCGCAAAGCATGAATGGCGTCGATCAATTCGCCTTCGCCGTTGTGCTGCGCGAACTCCAGTTCTGCGCCGAGCTCCCCCGCAACCGATCGCAACGAACGCTCGACATCCGCCAGGGTGTCGCGCCCGTACAAGCGCGGCTCGCGCGTGCCGAGGAGATTGAGGTTGGGGCCGTTCAGGACGGCGATCTTCACGTCTTTTTCAGCCCGTTGAGCCAGGCGTTGAACTGAGCGATGTCGTAGTGCGGCGTCGTATTCGGCGCGGGCTCGCCGGCGGCGCGCGACGTCGTGGATTCCTCGGTCACGTCCTCGGCGAAGAACCGATCGAACGAGAATCCGGAGCCGGCGTCGGCGCTTTTCGCCGGTGTGTCGTGCCGGAACAGGTGGTCGAGCGAAAGCTCCGTGGCCGCGTAGTGCGCCGGTACGCCGTCCAATGAGGCATCGTCGGCGTCGAGCGGCTCGCTGGCGAAGGCACCGGCGAGGACCACGGCCGCGTCGACATCAGAGCCGGGCGTCTCAGCGCGCTCGAACATCGTGGCCAACGGATCTGACGACGGGTGCAGTGAGGCGTCGTCGGTGGCGGCTGGCGTAGGCCCGTCGAATTGTGCGAGGGACGCCTCGACCGGAGGCGTGGGCGCACCGAATTCCACCTGCTGCTCGTCCCACGACGGCGAACTGCTTTGCTCCACGGCGGCGTCCGCGCCGGCAGTCGCGCTCTGGTCGGTTTCTGCCGCGCGCGGAAAGAGACCGAGCAGAAACTCCCGAATGGTTGGTCCCGCCATCGGCCTAGCGGTCGCGGCGGATGCGCCGGCTCGAATGTCTTTTTCGAACCGCGCTTCGGCCGACGCCGCGACGGACGTATCCAAGTCGCTTTGAAGCGCCAGCTCCGGCTGCCGCGCGGCTGGCCGCAGCGGCGGCGTCGGCTCCGGCAAGGGTGGCGGCGCACCGTACAGCGTTTCCTCGACGGCGCGGAGGCGCTCGCGCAAGTGCGCGTCCGAGGGCCGCTGGTCGAGAAGCCGGCGGTAGGTGTCGAGTGCCAGCTCGAGGTGTCCCTGTCGAAAGTAGAGCTCGGCCATGGTCTCCGTGACGAACATCTCAGATGCCGCAGGCGGCACCTCCTGGCCGTCATGCCCGCCGTCGATGGGCGCCGATTCCACCGTCGAGAGCTCCAGCGACGGCAAGGATTCGGAGACATCTCCGCTTTCCGCCAGCGCAGGCGCTTCGGAAACCACGGTCGACTCGAGCGCCGCGTGCAGCTCATCAACGTGAGCGCCTACGGCTGGCTCGAAGGTGTAATCGCCTTCGCGCTCGATCCGGCTGAGGTCGAACGCCTCCGTAGGGACGACCGCCGCTTCAGGCACTGCTTCCGGCGCTGGTCGAGGCGCCGCGTCAGTCGCTGGCTCATACATCGCCTCACGATCCGCTTCCGCAACCGGCATATCCAGCGCGACCGGCGGCACGGCCGCGTGCGTCATTTCCGGCGGGGGTATTTCGACTCGATCCGGTTCTTCGTCGTGCAACCCGGCGACTTCGATCGCGGGTTCCGGCGCCTCCGCTTCGGTAGCCGCCGACGCCATGACGCGTTCCATTGGCGCTTCGAGAGACTCCGACGTGCCAGCCATGGCTTCGGGAATCTCGGGAATGGGCGGAACCTCGTCGCTCGCCGTCGCCTCGGCGGTGGAATCAGCCATTGACCACGCCGACTGTGGTTGCGGCGACTCGGCCGTCACGGCCGCTACGGCAGGGGCAGCATCGAGCGTCGCCAAGACGTCCGCGATCTCGTCATTGCGCGGATCGGTTTCGAGGACGCGGCGATACCAGCCCCGCGCTGCATCGACGTCGCCCGCGCGCCTGGCGATGTCCCCCAGATGCCGGAGCGCGATGAGGTTTTCCGGATCAAGTGAGAGCGCCGTCTCGAAGACCGCTCGCGCTTCGTCCAGACGGCCAGACTCGAACAGCACCTGGCCGTAGACGATGTGGCCGCTCATATGGCCGGGCTGCTGGGGCAGGTACTCCTCGCAAATGAGAATCGCCTGTTGCAGGTCGCCCGCCTTCCGGAACTCGTTCGCCAACGGCGCGAAATAGCGGCGGGGATTTTCAGCGAACTTTTTTTGGAGCTCTTCGATGCGAGCGGAAGTGGCCATTGAACTCGATTGTTGCGGGCCGCAGCCCAAGGCCGGAGGGAAGGGGTCATAATACACCGCGCGCCGCGACCAAGTCAATCAGAAGTGCCCGGCTCACTTGATTTTAGCGCACGTCTACCTCTAACTTGACGAGCTTCTACCCGTCCTACGTAACGTCCATTTCCGGCATCGGCGCTCGTCCCCGGCCGGCGAGGAGCTTTACCCCGTGCTGCAGCAGATGCGGAGCCTGGCGAAATACATCTGGGTGCTCGTCGCCCTGGTGTTCGTCGGCGGCTTCCTCCTCTATCAAACGTCCGGACTCATGGGCCGGACTCCCGTCACATCGACCACTCCAGTCGCCGTTGTCAACGGTCGTGAGATTCTGTATAGCGAGTGGACGGCGTGTGTGCAGAACGAGATCCAATCCGAGCAGCAGCGTGAGGCCGGCCACTCGCTGACGCAGGACGACACGCGCCGCATCCAGAACTCGGTGTTCAACCAGATGATATCGGAGGTGCTCCTGCAACAGGAGTATCAGCGGCGCGGCATCTTCGTGACCGACGACGAGGTGCGGGAGTTCGCGCGCTATGCGCCGCCACCCTGGGTAACGAACGCGCCGGAGCTGCAGACGGAGGGGCACTTCGATCCGGAGAAATACCGGCGGCTGCTCACCAGTCCTCAGGCCCGCCAAGGCGGGCTGCTCGTGCAACTCGAGGCCTATTATCGCAGCGAGATCCCGCGCGAAAAGCTGTTCGATCAGATCTCGTCGGGCGTGTACGTCACCGACGCGGAGCTCTGGCGCAGCTGGCGGGATGCGCATGACAGCGCGCAGGTGACGTACGTCGCGTTCCACGCAGCGCTCGACTCGGCGCTCAGCAAATCGCTGTCGGACGGCGATCTGCGCGCATACTTCGACAAGCACAAAGCCGACTTCGAGCGGCCAGGCCAGGCAACGCTGTCCGTCGTGATGATTCCGAAGGTGATCACGGCTGCCGACAGCGCAACGGCGCGTGGCCGCGCGCTCCAGCTCCGCACCGAGATTTCCGGCGGCGCAAAGTTCGAGGACGTGGCTAAGCGCGAGTCGGCGGACAGCGTGTCCGGTGCAAACGGTGGCGCGCTCGGTCGTGGTGGCCGCAACCGCTTTGCGCCCGAGTTCGAGAAGGCAGCATATGCGCTCAAAGTCGGTGAGGTCTCGGAGCCCGTGCTGACGCAGTTCGGTTACCATCTCATTCGCGTCGACGAGCACAAGGGCGACACGCTCGGGCTGCGCCACATTCTCATTCGCATTCAGCCGAGCGACTCGTCAGCCACGGCGACGGACCGCAGAGCCGACGAGCTCTCGAGGCTGGCCGCGTCGTCGGTAGACCAGCCGAAGAAGCTTGATTCGGCGGCCGCCAAGCTCGGGCTGCCCGTGCGCCGCGTCGTGGCGTTCGAAGATCAGCAAGCGATGTTCAACGGCAAGCCTGTCCCCAGCGTCAGTGCGTGGGCGTTCGGCGGCGCGCGTCCGGGCGAGACCAGCGAGCTGTTCGACGACGAGAATGGTTACTACCTGGCGCGGCTGGACGCGCTGATCGAGGGCGGCGAGCCGAAATTCGAGTCGGTGAAGGAAGAAGTGCGTGCGCGCGTCGCTCTCGAGCGGAAGGTGGATCAGCTCGTGGCCCCCGCGACGAAGCTGGCGTCCGACGCGGCCGCGAGCTCGCTCGAATCGGCCGCGCAGCGACAGAGCTTGAAGGTCGAGCAGACACCGCTGTTCTCACGCGTTTCAGTCGTGCCGGGGCTCGGTCAGTTCACCGAGGCGGTCGGCGCCGCCTTCGCGCTTCCGACGGGGGCTGTCAGCGCGCCGGTCAAAACCAACGAGGGCGTGTACGTGCTGCGCGTCGACAAGCGCGTTACAGCCGACAGCGCCGCGTGGCTCAAGCAGAAAGAGGTGCAGCGGCAGCAGCGCCTTCAGCAGCTCCGGCAGCAACGCATTCAGACGTACCTGGAGGATCTGCGTAAGTCGGCGAAGATCGACGACCGCCGCAAACAGATCAACGCGACGCAGCGCCGCACCGAAGCGTAGCAACTCCAGCGCGTCACCGGCAGACAACAGCAAAGGCGGGCCCGCGGCGCCCCGCCTTTGCTGCCATCGTGTGCTCCGATCGCCCTACGAAGGCTACTGCAGCAACCGCTTGGGCTCGGGCCGCGCCTCCTCGGCCGGCTGCGACATCGCCGGTTCGCCGGCTGAAAGCCGATCGGCCGGACGCGAATCGTGCTCAGGCTCGCGGATCTGACGATCGACATCGCTGATGTTTCGCTTGAACTCGCGGATGCCCTTACCGATCGACGCCCCGATCTCTGGTACGCGCCGCGCGCCGAAGAGGACGAGGACGATGACCAGGACCATCAACAGCTCGGTGAAACCGAAATTCCCGAAATTCATAACCTCTCCTAGAAGAGCGACCGGGCAATGAGGTAGGCGACGAGTACGCCGACGAGACTCAGGAAGGACACGTCAAGGGCAACCGGCCCCAATACAAACTTGACGATGACGAGGTCGATAGGGAATGGGCCAATCGACGGCGAAACACCCGAAGTCAGAAACTCCTTTGCCGCACCCGCCGGCAGTGCAATGCGGGCAATCTGTTGCATCGCCCCGCCGACAACGAAGCCGATCGCGAGTACCAGAGCGTGGAACCCCGGCCGGTGCTTGGATGATCCACGCTGCGCCATCATGACCGCCGATCCAATACGTAAGAAATCGCGTCGGCGAGCGCGGCACGAGCGGGGCTGTCCGGAAGCCGGCGCAACGTCTCGCCGGCATCTTCTGCGAAGCGGGCGCCGCGCTGCCGCGCGTAATCGATGCCGCCGGCCTCGGCTACGATGGTGATGACATCCAGGATCAGCTCGTCGTCCGGCGTCGCGGACGCAAACACCGCTCCGATGCGCTCGCGTCCGGCCGGCGACACACTCGGCAACGCTGCGATCAACGGCAGTGTCATCTTGTGCTCGCGCAGATCGAGTCCGCCCGGTTTGCCCGTCACCGACGCCTCGCCGGTGTAATCCAGAATGTCGTCAGTGATCTGAAAGGCCATACCGAGCCGGTCTCCGTACTGCGCGAGCACCTGGCGATAGCCCGCCGCGCCACACAGTGCACCGCTCTCACAGGCACCGGAAAGAAGCGACGCGGTCTTGCAACGAATCAACTGGTAGTAGTCCGCCTCACCGAACTGCAGGCTGTCGATCGCGGCCAATTGCCGCATCTCTCCGATCGTAAGCTCATTCGCGACGTCGGTCACGATGCGCAAGATCTCGAGATCGGCCATGCCGACGAGCGCCGTCAGTGCGCGAGAGTAGAGATAGTCTCCCATGATGACTGACACTTGATGACTGAACATCGAATTCACCGTCGGTCGCCCGCGCCGCAGCGATGAATGGTCCACCGAGTCATCATGGACGAGCGTCGCGAGGTGCATGAGCTCGACGACCGCGGCCAGCGTGATACCGCGTGGGTCGGGCTTGTCGTCGACGGCGCTGGCGAGTAGCGCCAGTGTGGGGCGGAACATCTTGCCGCGCATCTCGAGCAAATGTCCGCTTACCTCGCGGATGAGCGGCAGCTCGTCGGTGACGATCGAGTGCATGGCGCGCACGACCTCCTCGAGCCGATCGCGCACCGGCGCCTGGATGTCGCGCAGTGCGGCGCTGCCCGTGGCCGGCGTTCGGGCGATGACGCCGCTCATCGGCGCGCCTGTTCGAGGCCGCTGATGCGCTCCGCGATGTCTCGGAATTCGATATCGAGAACGAACACTCGCTGATAATAACCAAGCGCGTCGTCGTTTCGGCCTTGGGCTTCGGCTGCCCTGCCGAGGAGGTACAACACGCCCACGAGCTTGTCCTCGCTGGCGTCGCGCTCACTCAGCGCGCGGGCGAGGATCGAGGCCGCCATGGTGAATTGGTTTTTCTCCATGAAGCACTGGCCGAGCGCCTCGAAGGTCGGAAGCCGGTTGTCCGGTCCGGCCAGCGCACGTTGAAACTCGGCGATGGCGTCGTCGATCAGCCCCATTTCCTTGAACGCAATCGCCAAGTCGTAGTGGCTTTGATAATCCTCGGCGTCGACGTTCTCGGAGATCCCCTGCTTGAACTTGCGCAGCATCTCCGCGAAGTCCGCTTCCTCGTCGCCGCTCGGCTCCTTCTCCTCGACGACCATTCGTGTGTCCTTTCGGCGCTCTTCGGTGCGGAGCACGTCACCGAGGTTCACGAAGTCGATGGCACCACCGAGCGCGTTGCCGTTTGGCGTGGCGGACGACGGCGTCGCTGGCGTGCCGCGACGCGGCGGCTCGATACCCGAGATGCGGCTGGCGCGCGGCGGCGCCGGCGGCTCCGCGTCGGGCACCACGATCGTGTCCACCGGGGCGCGCGCGCGAGCATCGTCGGGCGCTAGATCGAGGACGCGCTGATACACCGTTCGCGCTTTTCCCGACTGGTCCGCGCGGAGAAGCGCGTCACCCAAGGAGAGATAGGCGTCAATCAGGTGCCCACGATCATTGGTCCGGAACGCGTACTCGACGCGCTTCTGATGGTGGCGCACGACCTCCGGCTCGAGACGCGCGATCTCGTCGGCGAGACCGGACGCGAGCTCGAGATCGCCGGCGCGTTCCGCCCCGTTCATTGCCGCCGCAAGCTCCTGGAGCCCGCCGGATCGGTCGCCTGCCTCGAGCATCGCTTCCGCGAGCTCGCGGTGCAGAGGCCAGTTCTCCGGCTCGGCGCTGAGCCGCGCCTTGAGCATCTCGACCGATTCGGCGGCGACTTTCGTGGCCTTCGCGGTGAACGCCGGCGTCGGACTCGCGAGTCGTTGACCATCGTCCGTCCAAGGCGCTTCGCTCGCCACCGTCTCTGACGCAAAGGTGCCGGTGGTGTCCTCATCGGGAACGACGAGCTCCGGCTCCCGCATGATGAAGCTCATTCCGTCGTTGGGCGTCGTACGCTCGGAAGGCGGGATGACGATCGACGTCGGCTCGAGATCAATCAGGCTGCTCGTCGGCGTTTCGCGCGCATCGCTTTGATAGCGCCGCTCAATCGTTTCCAGGCCGGGCACACCATCCAAGTCCTCGGCCCCGTTGCCGCCGCCGAGCAGCAGCCCCTCCACGGGTTCGACGTCCGACGCGTCCTCGTCAGGCTCCGCCAGCACCGTATGATCAATTCGTGGCCCTTGGAAGACGAGATCGTCGTCGACCGTTTCGATACGGGCGATCGACACCGGTGTCGACTTGGGACGCACACCGGAAACCGGCGGCGCCGGCGCTCGCTTGCCGAGACGCGGCGAGTCGTCGAGATCGAGAAAGATTAGATCGTGCGAAGCGCTTTCCATGCGGTCCGTGCCGACGCGAGGCTCCGCCCGCGGATCGATCGCTCGCATCCGATCCGCCGTCGCGGCGGCCTCGGTCGTGCGGCCTTCGCTCTCGTAGCGCGCGTACAGCATCTGCAGCTGCTCCACCGCTTCATCGGGCCGATTCGCCTTCGAGAGCTGGTCGGCGAGCATCAGCCGGATGTCGTCCTGATCGGGACAGAGGTCCGCGAACTCCTTCAGCGCGCGGAACGCCTCGTTCGTCTTGCCGGCCTTCTGCATCCGGTCGGCATATTCGAGGAAGTTGACTTTTGCGTCGCTCTTGAAGCCTTTTTGCGCGCTGATCCGCCCGAGCTTGTAATAGATGCTCGCTCGGCCGGGTGAATGGCGCAGAATCTTGCTGCACAGCGCGATGGCGTTGTTGAAGAAGCCGCTGTCCGCGTAGTGGTCGACGGCCTGCTCGTAGTAATCGACCGCGTCTGCGACATTGCCCTGCCGGAGCATGAGGTCACCGACGCGATTGAACAGCGCGACATCGAGCTCGGCGGCGTTCTGCTCGTACGAATCGAGCAGCTTGACATAGACCAGGAGCGCCTTGTCAAACTGCTTTTTCAGCTCGTATTCGGCAGCCTGCTTCTTCAGCTTTGCGACGTTGGACATTCAGTGATTGGGCGCGTCAACTTACCGCTAAGTTACTCTGGTAACAAGGTTTGCCGCGCACCCACGTGGCACGGCAGTGGTTGTCGCCGTACCAGTATGGCAGCTCGCGGACGTCTCGAATATCGAACAGCGCCAAGTCCGCCGAAAAGCCCGGGGCGATTTGACCCGTCTCTTCGGCGAGCGCCAACGCCGCAGCGCCGTTGATCGTGGCGGCGATCACGGCTTCGGCAACAGTCAGGTGCAACTGGCTGACTCCCAGGGTCAGGATGAGTGGAAGGTTCGGAGTCGGCGACGTGCCGGGGTTGAAATCGGTCGCCAGGGCCACAGGTGCTCCGGCCTCGATCAATTGACGCGCGGGAGCCCGAGAAGATTGACCGAGGAAGAGCATGGTGCCGGGAAGCAGGGTCGCCACGGTCGACGCTGCGGCCAGCGCGGCGACGCCAGCGTCGCTGACCGCCGCGAGGTGGTCCGCGGATGTTGCGTCGAGAGAGGCGGCAAGCTCCGCCCCGCCGCCCGGGCTAAGCTCATCGGCGTGCAGCTTGAGCAGGAGCCCGGCCGCGCGCGCCGTCTCGAGGATGCGGCGGCTCTCGTCCGTCGTGTACACGCCGGTCTCGCAGAAAACGTCGGCAAAGCGCGCCAGCCGCTCGTTGGCGACGGAAGGAATCATCTGGTGCACAAGGAGCTCGATGTATTCCGATCGACCGGACGCCCGCTCCCGGTGCTCCAGCGGAATCTCGTGCGCGCCGAGAAAGGTTGGAACGACGCGCATCGGTAGCTCGCGCGCGAGTCGTCCGATCGCGCGGAGGCTCTTCAGCTCGTCCTCGAGGGAAAGGCCGTAGCCGGACTTCACCTCGACGGTCGTTGTACCGAACGACGCAAGCCGCCATAAGCGAGGGCGCGCAGCGTCGACGAGCGCGTCCTCGCTCTGGGCGCGCAGATCGCGAACGGATGAATGGATGCCGCCGCCGCGCCGCGCGATCTCCATGTAATCGAGACCGCTTGCGCGCATCTCCTGCTCCTCGAAGCGCGCGCGTCCGAAGAGACCGTGGGTATGCGAATCGACGAGACCCGGCGTCAGCACGCCGCGCTGACAGTCGATTTCGCGCGCGTCAGGGAAGCGGCCGCGCACGTCCGCGGTGGTGCCGACGGCGGCGATCCGATCGCCGCGCACCGCCACAGCCGTGTCGACGCGCAGGCTGACGTCGTTCATCTCGGCGCCGCGCCGGGCCCGTGCCGGGCCCGCGCAGGTCACGACCTGAGACGCGTTGACGAAAACGAGGCCGCCGTCGTCAAGCCATGACATCGCGGATCCGCGAGAGCCGGAGCGGCGCCTGCGCCTCACCGCGACAGGCGTAGTAGCAGGCGTTGCACGCAATCGGCTCGTACGCCTGAAAGTCGCGCCAGTGAAAATCGGTCGGGAAATCGGGACAGCGCTTCACGTATCCGCCGGGATCGATGTGAATGGTGCGAATTCCCGATCGACACGGCTCACGAAGGTCACCGCGGACGTAACGCGGGATCTGTTCGAGATAATAGTCGGAGTTGGTAATGACGCCGCGACGCCGGCGCTTGTAGGCAAGCAGCTCGGCGACGAGCGTGTCGACGGCGGCCAGGTCAGATGAGGCAAGCCGGTAATCGGCGTTGCCATTCTTCGTTTCGGTGTAGAGGCTCAGATTCACACCGGCCCCAAGCTCCGCGGCGCGTCGAACGAGCGGCATGATCTGATCCAGATTGTCATTTTTGATCACCGTGTTGAAGCGAATACTGTCGATTCCGCGCGCACGCATGCGGGGAATGGTCGAGAAGATCTTCTGCGTGAGCCCGGGGATGCCACGCGCACGGTCATGCCGCTCATCCAGGTAGTCGAGTGAGATGTTGAATTGGTTGACGCCCGCCTGCCACAATGACGTCGCGCGCTCCGGCGTGAGCATCGCGCCGTGCGTGATGAGCGTGACGTATTTGAGCGACACCGCGCGATCGACGGCGGCCACGAGATCCTCGAGGTCTCGGCGGAGCGTT
>Ga0066710_100006065_pt1 | contig 11205 bp, 10 predicted proteins | sample GraSoiAngelo_159_FD_79666 | JGI IMG/M metagenome (GOLD analysis project Ga0066710, IMG submission 79666) | Grasslands soil microbial communities from the Angelo Coastal Reserve, California, USA - 14_1009_16_40cm | ecosystem: Environmental > Terrestrial > Soil > Grasslands | place: USA... | reverse complement strand
CTGGTCAAACGTGTGCGCCAGTTTTCCGATTTGCCGGTCGCGGTCGGCTTTGGAATCTCAAAACCTGAACATGTTGCTGATGTCTGGCGCTACGCGGATGCAGCCGTGGTTGGCTCAGCGATTGTCGCGGAGATCGAGCAGGCTCAATCGCCCTCCGAGGTGGTTGCCAGAGTCGGACGGTTCGCGCGGGAACTGATTTCATGAGACCTTCGCACGGGATTCCGGCGGCCAGAACCTTAACTGCAAACTTGCAAACGCCGTTAAATAGCTTGCCTGCCTGAGCTTCGAGAATTTTGATCAACCGCTCGACGGAACCATCTTCTTGGAGTATTCTTACGCGTTTTATTTGATACGAAATCCTGCGTTTCACCGATGAAACTTTGTTCCATTCTCGCCTGAGTTGTGCTATCCTCGCTCCCATCGAAGCCGTGGGATGTCCTGTGACACAACTTAATTTGCAGAAGAGGAGCAGAAGAAAGGGATGCCAGTTATGCCAGAAGATCGTTTTGCGGAACGCAGCCGGGCCATCGAGGCCGCGCTGCTCAACATTGAAAAGAGATTTGGCAAGGGATCGATCATGCGCTTAGGCGAGCGCGACGTTTCCGATGTGCCGGCGATATCGACGACGTCGCTGTCGCTGGATGCGGCGATCGGCATTGGCGGCGTGCCGCGCGGCCGCATCGTGGAAATCTACGGGCCGGAGAGTTCCGGCAAATCAACCCTGGCGATGCACATCGTCGCGCAGGCGCAACTCGCCGGCGGCGTCGCGGCTTATATCGATGCGGAACACGCCATGGACGCCGAGTATGCGGCGAAGCTCGGCGTGAAGATTGACGACATGCTGATCTCGCAACCGGATTCGGGCGAGCAGGCTCTGGAAATCGCGGAAGCTTTGGTGCGGTCGAATGGCGTCGATGTAATCGTGGTTGATTCAGTGGCGGCGCTCGTGCCACGCGCGGAATTGGATGGTGAGATGGGGGATTCGCTGCCCGGCTTGCAGGCGCGCCTGATGTCTCAGGCGCTGCGCAAACTCACCGCGATCGTGGCCCAGTCGAACACCTGCTTTATCTTCATCAATCAGATTCGCGAAAAGATCGGCGTAATGTTCGGCAATCCCGAGACCACAACCGGCGGCCGCGCGCTGAAATTCTATTCCAGCCTGCGCCTCGACATTCGCCGCATCGGCGCGATCAAAGACGGCGATCGCGTGGTCGGCAATCGCACGAAGGTGAAGGTGGCCAAGAACAAAGTCGCGCCGCCGTTCCGCGAAGCCGAGTTCGACATCATGTACGGCGAAGGCATCTCGCGCGTAGGCGATCTGCTGGATCTGGCGACGAACAATCGGATAGTTGAGAAAAGCGGCGCCTGGTTTTCCTATAAAGGCGAACGCCTGGGCCAGGGCCGCGAGAATTCCAAGCAGACTCTGAAGGATAATCCTGAGGTGCTGTGGAAGATTGAGACTGATGTGAAGCGCGCGCTGGGCCTGCCGGTGCGCGAAGAGGCGATAACGGAAGTGCCGGCCGAACAAAAGAAGGCGGTCGCGGCGACTGAAAAGAAGTAACGTTCGCGATTGGTGTGAATTCGTGGATCGTTGAGCTTGCCAACGAAAATACGATCCACGAAATCACACAAAACTCACGAAACTGACGAAAGAGACCTCCTTCAAAACCTAACGCTTTACAGACGTTCACTCACCACCGCATAATCCGCGCGGTTCATTTCCATTCATGAGCAAATCGCTTCTCATCAAGGACGGCACTATTGTGACGATGGATATTTCAGATTCCATCAGGCGCGGCGATCTGCTGATTCGTGATGGCCGCATCACCGAAATCGCCGAGGGGATTAAGGCCGACGCTGACGAAACGATCGATGCGCGAGGCTGCGCGGTGCTGCCGGGTTTTGTGCAGACGCACATACACCTCTGCCAGACTCTGTTTCGTGGCGCGGCCGACGACCTCGCTCTGATCGACTGGCTGAAGAAGCGCGTGTGGCCGATGGAAGCTGCGCACACGCCGCAATCAGTCCGTGCCTCAGCGCAGCTGGGCGTCGCCGAGTTAATTAAGGGCGGCACGACCTGTGCGCTGACGATGGAAACCGTGCGGCACACTGAAGAAGTCCTGCGCGTGGTCGAAGAGAGCGGATTTCGCGCCACCGTCGGCAAGTGCATGATGGACAAAGGCGACGATCTTCCGCGCGAGCTGCGCGAAGAAACGCGCGCATCGATCGATGAATCACTCGATTTGATGAAAGAATGGAACGGCAAAGGCGAAGGCCGCGTTCGTTGCTGTTTCGCGCCGCGTTTTGCGGTGAGTTGCACGCGCGAATTGCTCAGCGAAGTTGCCAAACTCGCCCGTGAGCACGGCGCGCTGATTCACACTCACGCGTCTGAAAACAAGAGCGAATGCGAAATCGTCGAGCGCGAAACCGGGATGCGCAATCTTGCCTATCTTCATTCGCTCGGTATTTCAGGATCGCAGGTAGTGCTGGCGCACTGTGTTCATCTGGACACGCAGGAAATGGAGACGCTGGCGAGCACTAAAACTAATGTCGCGCATTGTCCGTCGTCGAATTTGAAACTCGGATCGGGCCTGGCCCGTGTAGCTGAGATGTTAGCGCGCCAGATTCCGGTGTCGCTGGGCGCGGATGGCGCCGCCTGTAATAACCGTCTCGATATGTTCACCGAAATGCGCACGGCCGCATTACTGCAGAAACTTGCGCACGGGCCGGAGATTCTGCCGGCCGCGCGCGTTTTGCGCATGGCGACCATTGATGGCGCGCGGGCGTTGGGTTTGGAGCAAGAGATTGGCAGCCTGAAGGTTGGCAAACGCGCGGACGTGATTGTCGTCGATCTAACTCAGCCGCATGCGAGTCCGCGGCGCGAAGATGTAGTTTCGACTCTGGTTTACTCGGCGCAAGCTTCCGATGTGCGCGCCACGATAATCGACGGCCGCGTTCTGATGCGCGATGGCGGCCTGCTGACGCTGGATCAAGAGAGTGTAATTGCCGAAGCAAACCGGGAAGCGAGCGCGTTAGCAGATCGTGCGGGTCTGGTGCAGTAGCCCGACAGTGAGGGAGGGCGTCTCCTCTGCGACAAAACGCCCTCCCTAACGGTCGCGCTACCGCCCCATTAAGCAACCGGCGCTCAACTTCAAGCAGCTGCGTAATCTGGATCGTGACCAAGACCATCACACTTCCCGCCTTCGCCAAAATCAACTGGCACCTCCACGTACTCGGGAAGCGCCCCGACGGCTATCACGAACTCGACACCGTTTTCCAGACGATCAGTTTGCATGACTCGATCACTTTTGCGACTACAGATGATCCCCAGATCGTTTTGACCTGCGACGATCGCGCATTGCCTGTTGACGAAGATAATCTGGTTTGGCGTGCGGCGGCCGCCTTGCAGAAGCAAACTGCGATCAGTAAAGGCGCGCGTATTCATCTCGAGAAACGCATTCCCATCCAGGCTGGTTTGGGTGGCGGTTCGTCGGATGCCGCGGTTGCCTTGATGGGGCTGGCGCATCTTTGGGATGCGCAGGCGACTCGTAAGAACTTGCTGAAGATCGCGAACGAACTGGGCGCAGATGTACCTTATTTTTTCTTTGGTGGCATTGCCCGTGGAATCGGCAGTGGAGGAGTTGTGACGCCGCTCCCCGAGGGACCGGAAAAGTTCCTGCTCGTCGTCAAACCAAATGCGAATATTTCGACGCGACGGGCGTACGAATTGCTGAATGCTCCCGCCTTGACAACATCGGAAGCGAAAACTATTCTTTCTAGTTCGTTAGCGAACAGTTTTTTTGACAGTTTGGGTCCCGACGCGCTGCGGAACGATCTCGAGGCGGTGGCCTTTCAGCTGGCGCCGGAGAGCGAGCGGGCAAAAGAGAGTTTGTTGAAGGCGGGCGCGCGGGCGGCTTTGCTGGCCGGCAGCGGCGCGGCGGTATTTGGGATTTTTGACAATGGGGATGCGCAGGAACGCGCCATTCAGATAGTCGACCTGGAACCTGGCTGGCGCGTCTTTCCATGTAGAACGGTTGAGCGCAGCCACTACAGGGCGGCGTTGGGCGTCGTGGGCGAAACCTGCGCGCCTTTTTTCGGCCAGGATGCTGGGGCGTAGCCAAGTGGTAAGGCACCGGTCTTTGGAACCGGCATTCGTAGGTTCGAATCCTTCCGCCCCAGCCAGCTTTTAGTGACAAGTGAACAGTGACGAGTGACAAGATCACAAAGTCTTGCTCGTCACTTGTCACTCGTCACCTGTCACTGATTGCATGAGCACTACCGGCGGCATCAAAGTCTTTTCCGGCAATGCTAATCGCGCGCTGGCCGAAGAGATTTGCAAGGAGCTTACTTGCGATCCGGGGCGGGCGCAGACAGAACGTTTCTCTGACGGCGAATTTAATTTTCAGATCGAAGAGAACGTTCGCGGCGGCGATGTCTTTATCGTGCAGCCGACTTGTCCGCCGACGGATTCGCATCTGATGGAATTGCTGGTGATGCTGGACGCATTCCGGCGTTCATCAGCCGAGCGCGTGACCGCCGTGGTCCCGTATTACGGGTACGGGCGCTCTGACAAAAAGGATCGGCCGCGGGTGCCGATTGCCGCCAAGATGGTCGCGAATCTGCTGACTACGGCCGGCGCGGATCGCATCCTGACAATCGATTTGCACGCGGCCCAGATTCAGGGGTTCTTTGATATTCCGGTCGACCACTTGTACGCAGCGCCGGTGATGATCAAGTATTACTTGCAGAGTCCGCTGCCGAATCTGACTGTGGTGGCGCCCGATACGGGCGGCGCCGAGCGCGCGCGGGCTTATGCGAAGCGTCTGAATGCCGAACTGGCGCTTTGCGACAAGCGACGCGAGCGGGCCAACGTAGCGGAAGTCATGAACGTGGTCGGCGATGTTGAAGGCCGCAGTTGTTTGATAGTTGACGACATGTGCGACACCGGCGGCTCGCTAACCAAAGTCGCGAAAGCTTTGAAGGAAGCCGGCGCTGATCGGATTCACGCGTGCTTTACGCATGCAGTGCTTTCGGGCCGCGCGGCAATGCACCTGGAAAAGTCGGACATTGAGAAGATCGTGGTGACCAACACGATCGCGCTGAATTCAAAAGCAGCGGAAATGAGCAACATCAAGGTCTTGAGTATTGCGCCGCTTTTGGCGAAGGCAATCAAGTCGATCCATGAGGAGACCAGCGTCTCTTCGCTCTTCGTATGAAGGGCAAAAACTGAAAAGCTAAGCCGTCAGTTATCAGCTCTCAGCTTTCAGTAAACAATTTGAGCGGATTCGTTTAGGGCGCGGACTTGTCCGCGCAGTCGGCACAAGTGCCGACTCTAAACCCAGAGGGCGAGGGAGAATTCAGGAGAGAGTAATCATGGCAGAGAAGAAAGAAATCACTTTGCGCGCCATATTGCGCGAAGGTCGAGGGAAGAACGATGCGCGCCGCGCGCGCCGCGACGGAAAAGTCCCGGTGACGATCTATGGCGGCGAAGGTGAAACCGTGGCGGCACTTGCCTCGCTGGGTGAACTGGCGGCAATTCTGCGTTCAGACAGCGGCCGCAACACGATCTTCACGCTCGACGTTGAGGGGGTCGGCGCCAGCGAAGTAATGTTCGCCGATCGCCAGATCGATCCGGTGCGCATGCGCCTGATTCATGCGGATTTCAAGCGGCTGGTTAAAGGCGAGAAGATCGAGGCCACCGTGCCGCTGCGTTTGTTTGGCGAGCCAATTGGTGTGCGCGAGCAGTCGGGAGTGCTGGAGCAGATCGTGCGCGAGATTGAGATTCGTTGTGAGCCGCGCGAGATTCCGGAAGCCCTCGAGGTCGACGTTTCCAACCTGGGCGTTCACGACGTGCTGCGTGTCTCGGATATTCCGCACGATGAAAAGATCGAGATTCTCGAGGACGCCGACGCCGTCATCGTCACGGTCGGAATCGTTAAGGAAGAGGTCGTGGTCGCGCCGCCGGTTGAAGGCGAAGTGCCGGCCGAACCCGAAGTGATTGGCAAGGGCAAGAAGGAAGAGGAAGAAGAAAGCGAGGAAGAGACGCGGGGAAAGGGAGACGCGGAGACGCGGAAGTAGCCGACCTTTTCTCCTTGTCACCATGTCGCCGTGTCTCCGTCTCGGTTGATTGTTGGGCTCGGAAATCCGGGCAGCGAGTACGAATGGTCGAGGCACAATCTCGGCTTTATGCTGATTGACAAGTTGGCTGGCGACGTAAACGCGACCGTGAAGCGTCGCGAATGCAGCTCGCTGGTGGGCAACGCCGTGATTGAGGGCGAGCGCGTGCGTCTGGCCAAGCCGCAGACTTACATGAATCTGAGCGGCGAAGCCGTTGCCTGCCTGATCGCGAAGCATGAAGTGAACGACGTGGCTGGTTCACTAATTGTAATCAGTGACGATCTGGCCCTGCCGTTCGGCGCGATTCGTTTACGAGCGCGAGGCAGCGCCGGCGGGCACAACGGTTTGAAATCGATCATCGGGGCCGTCGGCACGAACGAGTTCATTCGATTGAGGATCGGAATTCAACCCGATCATGCGGTCGAGGAGGCAAAGAGTTTCGTGCTTGATGAATTTCGGCGCGGCCAAAGACGTGAAGTGAAGGAAGTTTTGGAGCGGGGCGCCGAGGCGTTGCGCTCGATTTTGAGAGACGGCGTTTCTAAAGCGATGTCGTTGTACAACTCGTGAACCACGGGTTGATTGGTTTAGATGGCGGACTTGTCCGCCTTCTCATGCAGCCGGACAAGTCCGGCTTCTAAACGGGAGGTAAGTTTTGGCAGACAAACGAAGTTACGAAGTTGTTTTCATCGTCGATCCCGGCGCTGCTGACGATGAGGTCATGAAGCTCAGCGAAAATTTCCAGAAGATCATCACCGATCAGGGCGGCCGGATTGTTAAAACGGAAATGATGGGCCGGCGGCAGCTCGCTTATGAAATCAATCATAAGCGGGAAGGAAGCTACATCCTTCTGGAAGTCGAGGGTTCGGGCGCGGAGATTGCCGAGCTGGAAAGACGCATGCGCGTCAACGATCGGGTGCTGCGGTACATGACGATTCGGGTGGACGATGCGCGTCAGCGCGCAGACAAGTTAAAAGATCGGCGCGCCCGCAAGGCGGCCAGGCGTCCGGCCAGCGGTAAGCAAAAGGCAGCCAATGCCGAGACTGAATTCGAAGGACGAGCGGCCTGACGAGGCCGGCGGAATAAGTGGAAGGAAGAACTAATGTCGACAAACTACGACGACCGCGATAGCGGATTTGGACTGGAACGGGAATATGAGCGGGCCGGCATGGGCGGCCGCGGGCCGCGACGAATGCAGCGCCGGAAAATTTGCCGGTTCTGCATAGACAAAGTCGATCTCATCGACTTCAAGGATGTGAAGTTGCTGCAATCATATGTCCCGGAGCGTGGCAAGATTCTGCCGCGACGGATCTCCGGCGTCTGCGCGGCGCATCAGCGAATGCTGGCCGAAGCAATCAAGCGCGCTCGTAACATCGCGCTGCTGCCATACGCAGCGGACTGATCTTATCCCGCTCCCTTTGGGAGAGGGCAGGGTGAGGGCTTACCTGAGACGAGAACTCACTCATTTTTTTGATTTCCGACACAGTCAGAGAAGGGTGTTGGGTCGTGTCAGTAATCCCTCACCTCAACCCTCTCGCGGAAGGAGAGGGAGAATTTGAATGGAGTTCAAGAACCATGGCACATAAACAAGTTCTCTTGCGCGAAGACATCGATAATCTGGGTGGCCGCGGCGAAGTTGTCCGGGTCAAGGCAGGTTATGCGCGAAACTATCTGTTGCCTCGCAAGCTGGCGGTTGAGGCGACGGCCAGCAACGTCAAACAAATCGAGTCAGAGCGAGCAGCGCTGCTGAAACGGGAAGCGAAAGAGCGCTCGACCGCTGCGGGACAGGCCGAGCAACTGCGGAACCTGAAGCTGAAGTTTGAACGAAAAGTCGGCGAGGCCGGCATTTTGTACGGTTCGGTGACCTCAATGGACATCGCGCATGCCTTGAAGGACCAGGGTTACGAAATCGATCGTCGTCAAATAGTCCTGCGCGAGCCAATCAAGCGATTCGGCAACTACACCGTGCCGGTGCGCCTGCATCGCGAGATAACTGTGGAATTGCCGGTGAGCGTGCTGGGCGAAGGCGGAATTGAAGTCGATGTAACGGCGTTGGAAGCCGAAGCTGAGTCAAAAGCGCCAACGGAAGTTCCGGAAGCGGAAGCGAATTCAAGCGAGAGTTCCGAAACTGAAGACTAGACCCTGATGAAGCGGGCGACAGATACAGAACCGGGAGCGGTAGCGACCGGATCATAAGCTCAACTTGAAGGAACCGCGTCTGCCCTTAACGTAAATTGAGTCTTTGATCCGTTCGCTACCGCTCGCGGTACCGTAAAGACTTCTTTCCCCCACAGCGGCGGCTCTTAAAGCTCACCAGAAACTGAGATAAAACGCCAAGCGCGCTTGACCCAAAAAAATAAAACAGTCAAGTAGTGGCGTGATTCCTCTCTTAGCATCTAATCTTCGCTCTCGCTGACATTCCGCTATATTTTTGAAGCACAATGGCCACGCCTGATCCGATTCGCGACCCAATTCTCGAGCGAGCTCTTCCCAGCAGTCCCGAAACCGAGCGCGCAATTCTCGGCGCCATCATTCTCGACAACACACTGATCTCGCAGGCGGTTGAATTGCTGAAGCCGGCGGATTTTTATGTGCCGTCGCACCGGCGCATCTTTCTGGCGATGATCGCTCTGTTCGAGCGCAGCTCGGAAATTAATCCGATTCTGATAGCCGACGAACTGCGCCGCGATAACTCGCTCGATTCGTCGGGCGGACTGCTGTTTCTCACTAATTTGGCCTACGGATTGCCGCACGTCACCAGCATCGAGCAATTTGCCAGAGTTGTGAGAGGTAAGTCGTTGCTGCGGCAGCTCGTTAAGGTCGCCAGCAAAATCACTGGCGAGGCGTTGGCGGAAGAAGACGAGCCACAGAATATTCTGGATCACGCCGAGCATGCGATCTTCGCTTTAGCAGACGAGCGGATTCGCCAGGGATTTCAGCACATCAAAGAGCCGGCTGAGCGCGTTTTGGAAAAAGCTGAGTCGGTCGAGCATCGCGACCTGGTGGTGACGGGTGTGGCCACGGGTTTTCGCGGCCTGGATGCGCTGACGTCCGGCTTGCAGAAGCAGGATTTCGTGGTGATTGCCGCGCGCCCGGCGATGGGCAAAACCAGCCTGGCGCTGACCCTGGCCCAATATGCGTCGATTGAACACCAAGCCGTTGTCGGGGTTTTCTCGCTGGAAATGTCGGCCGAAGCATTGGCAATGCGCATGCTTTGCTCCGAAGCCAGCGTCGACGCGCAAAAGTTTCGCAGCGGTTATCTTTCCAATGAAGAGTGGTCGCGGCTGGGAAAGGCTCTGGGCAAGCTCGCCGATGCACGCATTTTTATCGACGATACACCGGCGGTCTCTGTGCTAGAAATGCGCGCGAAGGCGCGCCGTTTGAAGACCGAGCAAAAACAGCTCGACATGATCGTCGTCGATTACATGCAGCTGATGGCGGGTTCGACCCGCCGTTTCGAATCGCGGCAGCAGGAGGTTTCGCAAATCTCGCGCGAGCTGAAAGCGCTGGCGAAAGAGTTGGATGTGCCGCTGGTCGCGCTTTCACAGTTGTCGCGCGCGCCCGAGAATCGCACCGATCACCGGCCGCAGCTTGCCGACTTGCGCGAATCGGGAGCAATCGAACAGGATGCCGATCTGGTGGCGTTCATCTATCGCGAAGAGCAATATAACCGCACCGACGAAAACAAGAATATTGCCGAGCTGATTGTCGCCAAACAACGCAACGGCCCAACTGACACCGTCTATCTCGCCTTCCTCAATCAGTTTGCGCGGTTTACCGATCTCGATCGTGATGCGCTGGGCGCCTATCTCAGCCGCTTCGATCGTTCGAAAGGATCGCCGCGCATCAGTCGCAGTGGCGATGAGTTCTAAAGCAAGTCTGCGTTGACTGGGCCCTAGACTGAACCCTAGACTGAACCCCCATGTTCGGTGGTTAAGCATACTATTCTCGCTATCCAATCGATGGCCTGTGGCGACGAAAGAGGATCAGTTACAGAACCCCGAGCGGTAGCGACGGGAGGCAACGCTCAAGTTGAGTTTATGATCCGCTCGCTACTGCTCGCGGTTCTGTAACGGAAGCAAATCCAACGGCCCATATTCCTTTTTCTAATTAATCGACTTGTGATTCACTGTTAAGACGCCTGCTATGCCGTTTTCCGAACAGACACCTACACGTCCGACTTGTGCCGAAATCGATCTCGATGCGCTAGCCGAGAATCTTCATGTTATCCGCGCGCATGTCGGGCCGGAAGTGAAAGTCATGGCGGCCGTGAAAGGCGATGCTTACGGCCATGGTGCTCTCGAATGTGCGCGACGTCTGGAGGCCGAGGGCGTCGACTGGTTCGGGGTGGCGTTGCCCGAAGAGGGAACTGAATTAAGGGGTGCCGGTATCACGCGACCTGTTTTGTGTCTCGGCGGATTTTGGACCGGCCAGGAGGCGGTGTGTTTGAAACAGAGCCTTACGCCGGTTGTCTATCGGCTCGACATGATCGAGTCGCTCGATCGCTTTGCCCGCGAGACGAGCGTCACAGCGAACGTTCACGTCAAAGTTGACACCGGCATGGGGCGCCTCGGTGTCAGGTTCGACGTTGTCCCGGAATTCTGCGATGAACTAAAGCGGTTCAGGAACATCAACGTCGATGGATTGATGACGCATCTGGCCGCGGCCGAGGATCAGAATCGGGACGACTTCACCAACCAGCAACTCGAACGCTTTTCCGGGGCCGTCAATCGGTTTCGTGAGCGCGGCTTCAAACCAACTCTGATTCACGCGGCGAATTCGGCGGCTACGTTTGCCCATCCCCGGTCGTGGGGAAATATGATCAGACCGGGCGGCACTCTGTACGGCTTCTCTCGCGATGTGCTGCGGCCGCAGATTGAAAATCCGCCGCTGCGGCCCGTCATGTCATTGCATTCGCGGATCATGCTTCTGAAGAACGTCGCGAAAGGTGAGAAGCTTGGTTACGAATGCACGTTTGAGACAAAGCGCGACTCACTAATTGCGACGATCCCAATCGGCTACGACGACGGTTACCGGCGCGCGCTTTCCAACAAAGGTCGCGTGATTGTGCGTGGAAGATTCGCGCCAGTG
>Ga0066710_100006062_pt1 | contig 11206 bp, 4 predicted proteins | sample GraSoiAngelo_159_FD_79666 | JGI IMG/M metagenome (GOLD analysis project Ga0066710, IMG submission 79666) | Grasslands soil microbial communities from the Angelo Coastal Reserve, California, USA - 14_1009_16_40cm | ecosystem: Environmental > Terrestrial > Soil > Grasslands | place: USA... | reverse complement strand
GCGGCCCGCGTACGTCGAGAACAGATCGACGGCGGAGTTGAACCCGATCTCGTGCAGCGATTGCGCGACCGGCCCGTACTCCGGGCGGCCCAGCCGCGCGTCCATGCCGTCGAGGTCGATCTTCGTCGGTTCGACCTGCCCGAGCAACACCATGTCGTAGCCGCGTCCCTCGTGCGTGTTGCCGAAGATGACGCCGTTCGGGAACGCCTCGAGGAACGTCGCCACCTCGCTCTTGACCGCTTCCTCGTTGCTCTCGTAGAGCTGCACGAACAAGGTGACGACACCGCCCGGCTGGAGATGCTGCTTCACGATGTCGAAGAACTCGGTGGTGTAGAGCATGGCCGCGCCTTTGACCCACGGATCGAGCGGATCGGACGTCACCGCATCGAACTTCTCCCTGGTCGTCAGCAGGTAGTGCCGCGCGTCGTCCACGAACACGCGCGTCTTCGGGTTGTTGACGACGTCGTAGTTCTCGCGCGCGAAGTAGGTCGAGACGACTTTCGGGACGAGCGGCTCGATCTCCGCGATCGTGAGTTGCTGCACGCGCGGGCTGATGCTGACGGCGCCGGCGGTCACCCCCGCGCCGCAGCCGATCACCAGGACCGACTTCGCGTCCTTTGGGACGAGCGTCGTGAGGTGACCCAGCATCCGCTGCAGCCGCATGTCCTGCGGTTCGCTCGAGGCCTGTACCTTGCCGGCGTTGTGATAGTTGCGCACGCCGCTCGGCAGCTCGGAGACCGCGACCGACGAGTTGAGCCCCTCCCCCATATAAATGATGGTGCTCTGGTTGACCCACGTCGCCGCGTAGCGTCCGTATGCGACGAGCAGTCCCGGCAGCGGCGGAATCGCGCGTGCGAGCAGCGCCGCGATGGCGACCGCGGCGAGGATCGACGCGGGTCCTGCCCAGCGCGTCCTCGACGAACCGGCCGCGGTATCCCACGTCGCGGGCGTGAGGACGATGAGCCCCCCGAACGCCGACAACGCGATGAGCGCCTGCTGCGCGTGCTGCGAGCCGAACCAGTAGACGAGCATCAGGCTCGCCCCGAGCGAGCCGGCGATCGCGCCGACGGTGTTCGCCGCGTACACGCCGCCGACGAGCCGTCCGGGATCCTGGCCTTTCGAGGCGACGGAGGCGAGCGCGAGAGGAAAGCTCGCGCCCCACAGGATCGTCGCCGGCAGGATCGCCCATAGCGCGCGGACCAGATCGAGCTGGAAGTTGTACCAGATGCTCGTGGTGATCGACGGGTTGATCGGCCAGTACGGGAGCGAGTCGGCGAGCATGTACGCCGTCCACGCGATCGCGCCGGCGAGCAGCATCTGGCACCAGCCGAGCGCGGCGCGCGGATTCTTCAGCGTGCGCGCCAGCATCGACCCGATGCTGCTGCCGATGCCGAGTCCGATCAGGAACACGGCGAGGATGATCGAGAACGTATACACCGAGGCGCCGAACAGCAGGCCGAGCATGCGGGTCCAGATCACTTCCGCCGCGAGCGCGCACATGCCGGAGATCGCGATGGCGACGTAGATCGCTCCCGAGTCGGCGGCGCGCCCGGCCGCGGCGCCGGCCGCGGCACGCTGCGGCCGCTCGTAAGGGGCGATCGATGCCAGCGCGTAACCGAGCGCCGCGACGGAGAAATTGAGCGCGACGGCGACAAAGGTCGCGACGGCGGCATCGTACACCCGCAACAGATAGAAGCCCGCGAGCAGCGACCCGAACACGGCGCCGGCGATGTTGCCGCCGTAGAAGAACCCGAGCCAGGACACCCCCTCCGGCGTCGTCTCGATCCATCGAGACACAGCCGGGAGCGTCGCCCCCATCAGCAACGTCGGCGGCAACAGGCAGACGCTCGCCACGATGCCGCGCAGCAGATAGCCCGTCATGCCGTACCCGCCCCACGCCGTGTACACGTGATCGACGAGCGGCATCACGACGAGCACCAGCAAGCCGATGACGCCGATGCCGCATTCGATGAGCGCGTACACGCGAAGCGGATGCGGCGCCGTCGAGATCACGCGCGGAAGCAGCAGGCTCCCGAGACACATGCCGCCCATGAACGTGCCGAGCAGCACGCCGAGCGAGACCGCCGAGGATCCGATGACGAGCTGCAGGAGCTGGAACCAGACGATTTCGTAGATCAGCGCCGCGGCGCCGCTGCCGACGAACAGGAGCAGCAGCGCGGGCAGCCACGAGGACGAAGATGAAGACGACGCGCGCGCCCGCGCGAGTGGGTCGGCCATGATTCGGCGGATCGTATCAAAACCGTGCGACAATGCGCCCGCCCTTTCGCTGTGTTCTCCACGACGATCCTGCTCGGCGCGGCGCTCCTCTTCGGCGTTCAACCGCTGATCGCGAAGTTCCTCCTGCCCTGGTTCGGCGGGACGCCGGGGGTGTGGACGACGTGCTTGCTGTTTTTCCAGGGAGCGCTGCTCGGCGGGTACGCCTACGCGCACCGCACCATCGCCGCGCACGCGCCGCGCGAACAGCGGCGCCGGCACGCCGCGCTCCTCGTCATCTCGCTCGCCGTGATGGGCGTGTGGATCGCGCTCTGGCGCTCGCCGATTCTGCCGCCCGCCACGTGGAAACCGACGAGCCTCGAGTATCCGGTCGCGACGCTGCTCGCCGTGCTCGCCGCCGCGATCGGGCTGCCGTACCTGCTGCTCGGCGCAACGGGTCCGCTCCTTCAGGCCTGGTATACGCAGTCGCGTCCGGGCGTGCCGCCCTGGCGTCTGTACGCGTTGTCGAACCTTGGATCGCTCGTCGGTTTGATCGCGTATCCGGTCGTCGTCGAACCGCTGCTCGGGTTGCCCGCGCAGGCGATTCTCTGGTCCACCGCGTACATCGTCTATGCATTCGGTTGCTGGCGTTGCGCGCAGCAGCCGATCGCCGCGCCGATCGCGATCGAATCACCGGGTGCCGTGGCCGCACGCCCGTCGTGCGGCCGCATGGTGTTGTGGCTCGCGCTCGCCGCCTGTCCGTCGCTGCTGCTCTGCGCGACGACGAATGAGTTGTGTCAGGAGGTCGCGCCGGTCCCGCTGTTGTGGATCCTGCCGCTCGCGTTGTATCTGGTGTCGTTCATCGTCTGCTTCTCCGGCGAGCGCTGGTATTCGCGCTACGTGTGGATGCCGATGCTCGCGCTGACGAGCGTCGCGGCGTACGCCGTCCTGCAGCGCGGCATCGACACGACGTTCGCCGCGCAGCTCCTCGCGTATCCCGCCGTGCTGTTCGCGGCCGCGATGGCGTGTCATGGCGAGTTGTTCCGGCTGCGGCCGGCGCCGTCGCGTTTGACCGCGTTCTACCTCACCGTCGCAACGGGGGGCGCGATCGGCAGCGCCTTCGTCGCGATCGTGGCGCCGCGGCTCTTTTCCGGATTCTTCGAGCTGCAGATCGGCATGTGGCTCGCGGGCGCCTTGATGGCGGGGATTGTGGTGGGGGAGCGCCGGAGCTGGATTCGGGGAGGCCCGCCCGTTCCGCCCATCGCGACGTTCGCGAGGCTCGTCGCGCTCGCGGTGCCGGTCGTTGCCGTCATCGTGTTCGGCCGGCTGCTTCTCGACAACATCCGTTCGGCGAACAGCGGCGCGTTCCTCGTGTCCCGGAACTTCTACGGCGTCATTTCGGTGCAGCGCTACGACGAGGACGACCCATCGGCGGCGCGCGACGTGCTGACGCACGGCCGCATCGAGCACGGGCATCAGCTTCGGTCCCCGGAGTTGCGGGACATCCCGGCGTCGTACTACTCCGAGAGCAGCGGCCTGGGGCTGGCGATCCTCAACCATCCGCGGCGCGCAGCCGCCCGCGATCGGTCGCTGCGCATCGGCGTGGTGGGGCTCGGGGTCGGCACATCCGCGGCGTACGGACTGAAGGGAGACGTCGTCCGGTTCTACGAGATCAACCCCGCGGTCATCGACTTGTCGCTCGGCGCGCACGACGTCTTCACGTATGTAAAGGACTGCCCCGCGCACGTCGATATCGTTCACGGCGACGCGCGCCTGTCGCTCGAACGCGAACTGCGTGAAGGACATCCCCAGAATTTCGACGTTCTCGCGGTGGACGCGTTCAGCAGCGATTCGATTCCCGTGCACCTGTTGACGAAGGAGGCGATCGAGATCTATTTAAGGCACTTGCGGCCGCCGTCGGGAATCCTCGCCGTCCACATTTCGAACCGGTATCTCGAGCTGGAGCCGGTGGTGCGCGCGGCGGCGCGCGCGCTCGGCCTGGACGAGGCCGTCGTCGAGTCGCGGCCGGGGGGCGACAAGGATCCGGACGCGTCGGCGAGCACGTGGGTGCTGCTCGCGCCGGACGCTGCGGCCTTGCGCATTCCGGCGATCCAGGAGGCGCGGACGCCGCCGTCCGCGGACGTCCCGGTCGCGCGCCTGTGGACCGACGCCTACAGCAATCTGCTCTCCGTGGTAGCGTGGAAGAGAAAAATGGAGTGATGAGACCATGATCAGCGTTCGTTCCGTCACCGCACTCATCCTGACTGCTGTTCTCGCCGTCGCCGCGGTACCGCTGCTCGCGCAGCGCGGGAAAACGCCGGCGAAGAAGTCGCCGCCGGCCGCCGCACCGGCCGGCGCGCTCAGTCCGGCGGCGAAAGCGAAACTGAAAAACCCGTCCGCGCTCAAGGACGTCGCCCCCGCGACCTACCGGGCGGCGTTCGACACGAGCGCGGGAGCCTTCGTGATCCTCGTCCACCGCGAGTGGGCGCCGAAGGGCGCGGATCGGTTCTACAACCTCGTGAAATACGGCTTCTTCGACGGGACGCGGTTCTTTCGCGTCGTGCCGAACTTCATGGTGCAGTTCGGCATCAACGGCGATCCGACGGTGCAGGCGCCGTGGCGCGCCGCGAACCTGACCGACGATCCGAGGACGCAGAGCAACAGGCGCGGCACGATCAGCTTCGCCACCGCCGGGCCCAACACGCGGACGACGCAGGTGTTCATCAATTTCAGGGACAACAGCCAGAGTCTGGATTCGCAGGGCTTCGCGCCGTTCGGCGAGGTCGCCTCCGGCATGGAGGTCGTCGACAAGATCAACGCCGAGTACGGCGAGCAGCCGGAACAGTCCACGATCCAACGGCAGGGCAACGCGTATCTCACCCGGCAGTTCCCGAAGCTGGATTACATCAAGAAAGCCACGATCCAGGCGGCGGCGCCGGCGACGAAGAAAGCGACGACGACAAAGAAGAAATGATCAGTTACGTGCGGCGCGCGCTCGCCGCCGCGCTGGCCGGCGCGCTGGCGGGCGCCGCGTCGCTCGTCGTGGCGTTCCGTCTTCATCCCGCCGTCACGATGGAGATGGATCGTGACGCCCCCCGCATCCTCTCCGGTTTCTACGACCCCGAGCAGTATCGCGACGAGACGTTCGCCTGGTCGTCGCCGCGCGCGGACGTGCGGCTGCCCGATCTCGATCGCCATGTCGAGTGGCAGTGCGTCGTGCGGTTTCGCGGCGGCCGTCCCGGCGGGGTCGCGCAGCCGAAGGTCGACCTCGCCGTTGACGGCATCACGCTGGTCAGCGTGACGGCCCCGGATCTGTATCAGGACGTGAACGTCATCGTGCCGCCGCGCCCGCGGCAGGGCGGTCTGGAACTCACGATCGTCACGGACAGGCCGTTCGTGCCCGGTCCGGCCGACACGCGCCGGCTCGGCGTGCAGGTGGACCGGATCGCATGCCGACCAGGCGCGGGCGCGCTGCCGCCGCGGCGCGGCCTCGCCGTCGCCGCGCTGGCGGGCGCGGCGTTCGGCGCGGGTTTCGCGATCGTCGCGACGTTGACGTGGAGCGTCGCGGCCGCCGCCGCGCTCGCGGTCGCGCAGGCGATCCCGTTGTCGACCGGGCAGGCGCTGTACACACGCTACGTGGACGGCGTGCCGTGGATTGCGATCTGGACGGTGGTGCCGCTGGTGCTCGGCGCGCTGGCCATCGAACGGTTGACGCGGCGGCCGCTCGATCGCGCCGCGGGCTTCGTCCTCGCGTACTCGGCGGCGGCGGCGTATCTGCTGCTGCTCGCGCTGCTGCATCCGGACAAGTCGATCATCGACGCCGTGTTTCACGCGCACCGGCTCGAGTGGGTCCTCGGAGGACGCTACTTCTTCACGCAGCCGATGCCGAGCGGGGTGTCGTTCCCGTATGCGATCGCGTTGTACGTGGCGGCGGCGCCGTTCGCGTCGCTGACACGCGACCACGTCGCGCTCTTGCGGGTCGTCGTCTGCGCCTGGCAGGTGATCGCCGGCCTGCTGCTGTATCCCGCCATCGCGCGCAGCTGGGGCGACCGGTTCGCGGGCGCGGTCGCCGTCGCCCTCTTCACGCTCGTGCCGATCGCGTATATCGTCGTCGGCAACGCCAATCTGACCAACGCGTTCGGTCAGTCCGCCGCGACGATCGCGATGCTCGCGGCCGTCGCATGGCCGCTGCGAGCGCGCGATTTCCTTCAGGCCGGCGGCTTGTTCGTGCTCGCGTCGATCGCCTTTCTGTCTCACGTGAGCACGTTTCCGCTGCTGTTCGTCTCGTTGACGGGACTCGCCGTCTTGTGTTCCCGGCTCGGCGCGCCGGCGGAGCGCAGCGCCGCGCGAGCGATCTTCATCGCGACCGTCGCGGCCGCGGCCTTTGCCGTGGTCGCGTACTACGGCCGCTTCGGCGAGGTGTACAAGTCGCTGGACCGTCTGCGCGGTCGCGTGGAGGTGACGGCGCCCGCACCGCCATCATCGGCCGCGCTCGTCATTGGAGACATTGGCGATGCATCCGCGGCCGCCGTTCCGCCGCTCGCGCGGCGCGTGGCGACGGCGGTCGTGCTCAGCGTGAAGGCGATCGGCTGGCCGATGGCGGTTCTGATGGTTGTCGGGGCATGGCGGCTGTGGAAGGAGGGCGCGCGCGACAGGCTCGGTCTCGCGGTGCTGGCGTGGTTCGCCGCCTACCTGATGTTCGTCGCGTTCGGCATCTTCGCGCCCGTCGACGCGCGGTTCTACCGCTACACGGTCGAATTCCTCGATCGTGTGAACTACGCGGTCGTCCCGGGCGCGGTCGTCGTCGCCGCCCGCGGCGCCGCGTGGGGCTGGCGCGCGGGGGTCGCCGCGCGGGTCGCCGTCACCGCGCTGCTCGTCGCGGCCGCGTGGATCGGCGTCGAGCACTGGGCCGGCTGGTTCGGCGCCGCATAAGCTGACACGCGCGGCCCTCGCACACCGTTCGTAGCGCCCTGCGCTACGAAGACTGTTCGTGGGATCAGGGATTAGCGATTCACGACGGCGAGCACGATGTGTGACGGCCGCGCGCGTGATGTGTACACGCGCTGCGTCGCGACCACGAAGTCGTCGGGCTTCGCGTCGTAGATGCTCGGCACGAACTTCTGCGGGTTGCGATCGATCAGCGGGAACCACGTGGACTGGACCTGCACCATGACGCGGTGTCCCTTCAGGAACACGTGATCGTGGTTGCGGAGCGGGATGCGGAACTCCGTCGGCTCGTTCGGGACGAGCGGCTGCGGATGCTCGTAGCTGCGGTTGTAGCGGCCCCGCCGCACTTCCATCGCGATGGGCAGCTCGTAGCCGTTCAGCGATTTGGCGTACTCGCCGGGCGGCGGCCCGCTCTCCGGCTTCCACGCATTCGCCTGCGCATCGTCCGGGTACGCGTCAATCAACTTGACGACGAAGTCGCTGTCGGTGCCGGACGTCGAGGCGAAGAAATCCGCGGCCAATTCTCCGGAGACGGTGAGGTCGCGACCGAGCGGCCCGCTGCCCCACGTCGCGACGGCGGGCCGGTATTCGACGAAGCGATGATCCGCGACTTCCCAGGTGGGCCAGTCGCCCGCGGGATACGTCGGGGAAATCGGCCGCGCGCGATACGGGACGGGATTCGCCGGGTCCGAGACGTACCGCACGAACGTCTCGGTCGGCGACGGCGGATCGAAGGACAGCGTGCCGTCGCCGCGCAGGTAGAGCTTCGTCGGCGCCGTGCCGGCCGGCGGCCACGTCGCATACGTGTGCCACGTGTTCGATCCGGTCTGAAACGTCGACGCCTCCCACGTGAACTTCTCTCCGCGCCCGTGCAGCCAGTACCGGAACCAGGGCGCCTCGAATTTCTCGCGGAACTCCGTCGCCGTGTCGTGTCCGCCGAACGGAATCAGCCCGATCGATTCCGCTTTGGGCGCGTGCCACTGGCCGTGGAACCATGGGCCGGCCACGATGTGGTTGATGCGCTCCGGGTCGCGCTGCTCGGAGCGGCGATAGATCTCCCACGGTCCCCACGGGTCTTCCTGGTCCCAGAAGCCGGCGACGTTCAGGTTCGGCACCGTCGCGCCCTGCACCTGCGTCACCCACGCTTCGGATTTCCAGAACGCGTCGTAGTCCGGGTGCGCGACGATCGAGTTCCAGTAGGGAATCGACTCGCGCAGATATTTCCTGTTGATGTTCGAGAGCGGCCCGAGCTTCAGATACCACTCGTAGGTGTCGTAGGTCTCGAACTTGAAGTTGGTGTTCGCGTTCTTGTCCGCCTGCTCGAGGACGGCGTACTCGAACGCGTAGCTCTCGCGCAGCGCGCCGTAGCGGTGGTCGTCGTCGTTCATCCACTGATCGGCGGGGGAGGCCTGTTCCGAGATCGCCTTGAGCGCGGGATGTGGATGCAGCAGCGTCATCGCCGCCGTCAGGCCGTCGTACGAGACGCCGAAGATCCCGACCTTGCCGTTGTTGTTCGGGACGTTCCTGACGAGCCACTCGATCGAATCGTACGCGTCCGTCGTCTCGCTCGTCGCGGCGGGGTTCTGCAGGTCCGCCCGCGACGTCAGCTCGAACGTGCCCTCGGACTGGAACCGCCCGCGCAGATTCTGGACGACGAAGATGTACCCGTCGCGCATGAATTCCTTCAGCGAGCCCGCGATTGGAATGTTTCCAGTCGAGGGCACGCCGTACGGTGTCCGGCGGAACAGAATCGGGAGTGGGCCGGTCGCGCCGGCGGGCGTGAGAATCACCGTCTGCAGGCGGACGCCGTCGCGCATCGGGATCATCACCTGCTCGAACCTGAACGCCGGCGCGTCCTGGGCGGTGACGAAGATGATTCGTCCGAGAGCAACCGGTATCATTATCACCGTGAATCTCAGCCACCTCATGGTCAGCCTCCGGGATGCTGGCACCGGCCCTAGAGATGTGAAGATTCGACCCACATATCGGCTCGTTGTCACCGATGCCGCCGTCTCGCTAGTTCATCTTTCCGTCCAGCGGCCGCGACGGTATTCTGAGGTGTGAGATGCATGCAGTCGATACGTACTCTTTTCACGCATGTACACGAGTGCCACGCTACCCTTCACCACAGATCGAGGTCCGGGAACCCATCGACATCGAATGCCGTGCGCGTATTCGTCGGTGATTCAACGGGTGTTATCCAGCGCGACTACGGCCCGACAAGTCCATCGCCGCGAAGCGGTTCACGGCTCGTCTCTGCGCGGCATACCAATTCGATTAGCCCTCCCGCGGGGTCTCAGAACCTCGCCTGCACGCGTCCAGTCGACGCCCCTCATCATACTCGAGCGTGCCTACGGTACAACACACCGCGAGTGGCTCAGTGGACACGCCTGGTGACAATGTTCAGGGATCGAGCTTGTCGCCAAACGCAAAACTAGTGCTGACTCTTCCCCCGACCGGCGCGGGGATCATCAGGACAATCGGGAGACTCTGCGCAATCGCACGCGTCCCGTTAGGAGTTGAAGTTGCACCAGATCGCGTGGAGGATCGGGTCCACCCCAGTTCATTCGACGAGGTTCGGTCGCATGCTGGGTACTGCGACCTCACTGGGCTTCCCCTACCAAAGGCGCTCGATAAGCTCATCGAATGCGCGCCGAGCTACACCTGGAACAATGAAATCCCGGTCAGCCACGTGCTTCCTCGAAGTTTCGTCGACAAGGCCTCCGTCGCTCTCAGTCGGCGCGTCGACCACTTTGATCTGTACGCGACAGATTTGCAGGACAGGACGCTTTGGCAGCGATACAGCGCGTCTTTGACCCAACCTACCGGGTACCGGCCCATCATTTACGACCCGCGCGTGTCCGTCCTTTCTTTGAGAACTCTTTGAGGGTTTCGTTATCAGGCGTCACCGTCCGGTCGATTCTGGACGAAGTGGCCAGTCAACACCGTGCGATGTCGTGGGTGGCCGAATACACTGACAGTGCCGGCGGATATGCTGGTCTCAAGCTGTCGTTTATCGGTTTTGATAATTGGAGTACCGTGCTCGCGGCCCGCACCGCGTTCTAAAGAACGAAGGCAGAACGCGCGTCGCAGGCTATTTCACACGAGTTACCGCGTGACATGAGACCGAGCTCAATGGAGAGGAACATGATCCGGAAAGCGTTAATCGCGGCGACCATCCTTAGTGGCGTCTGTGGCCGCGCCTATGCTGAGTCCGTTACTCTTGATGTGACGAGTCCTTTCATGTTTCAGGATACGATTAGCGTCCAGTATTACGTGGATGCCGGCCCAACCTGCGATACGATCGAGGGATCTGTTTCAGGCAGTAGCGGCTATTATCATGAGTTCGGCGCCTCCGGGGTGAGCTATCTATCCGGCGGCGATACTGATTACCTCGCGGACACATCGGTGCCAAACGAGATTGATTACACGCTCGACGCTTTCTGGTCATACGGGAATATCGAATCATGTGGATTTCCGTCATCTGGCTCAGATTACGCCACAGCATGGCCCGCGAACCCCTTTTATCCGCCGCCGACGATCTCTGGCCCTAACACGGTGTGGTGGTTTGACAGTCAGAACCCATCCGGTTATGCAACTTCTGTTGTGCTGACCTCCGACGCCGGATCCGGCACGGAATGGGCAATCATCCAGGGCAGCAACAAGGTTCAGCTCTCTTCCACGTACGGCGAGACGGTGACCGTCACGCCGACCGGGATTATCTCCAGCGGATATGTCGGGGATATTCTGATCACAGCAAGCGCGCTTGGCAGTACTTCCAGCCCGTTTGCGATGACCGCTCGAAGGCCTTACCGACTCCGGGCTGGGACAATAACGGATACGTGCAGTCCCTCATTTGGCTATACCAGCTTCCTGAACTATACGATCCAAGACAATCTGCTGGACACGATGCCGACCGCGGCCCCTCTGAACGAGCAGTGGGCGAGCGGATTTGTCAACGACTGGCCCGGCGGGAATAATTGGACAGGAAGGGCGCAAGGCAGTTTCACGGGCGTGAGCTTTGCCGATCGGATCGACGGTGAGG
>Ga0066710_100006061_pt1 | contig 11206 bp, 10 predicted proteins | sample GraSoiAngelo_159_FD_79666 | JGI IMG/M metagenome (GOLD analysis project Ga0066710, IMG submission 79666) | Grasslands soil microbial communities from the Angelo Coastal Reserve, California, USA - 14_1009_16_40cm | ecosystem: Environmental > Terrestrial > Soil > Grasslands | place: USA... | reverse complement strand
ACTTGGATGATTTCATCAATCATTCTAGTGTTGAGAATTTCCGGGATAAAACCTGCCCCAATTCCCTGGATCTTGTGAGGCCCAGGTTTTCCTCCCGATAGAACCGGCGAATCCGTCGGCTCTACCGCGATGGCTTTGAAGCTGGGTTTTCGCGGTTTAATAACCTCCGCAACTCCTGTAATCGTTCCACCTGTTCCCACACCGCCCACAAAAATATCAACTTTGCCATCGGTGTCGTTCCAAATCTCATTGGCCGTAGTCTCTCTGTGAATCTTTGGATTCGCTGGATTTTTGAATTGTTGTGGAATCCAGGCCTTGGGGGTCTTAGCCGCGATTTCTTCTGCAGCTTTGATGGCGCCATTCATCCCATCCACTCCTGGAGTCAACACTAGTTCTGCGCCAAACGCTTTCAGCAAGGTTCTTCGTTCTATGCTCATTGTGTCAGGCATGGTTAAGATAAGTTTGTATCCCTTTACGGCGCATACGAAGGCAAGCGCTATCCCCGTATTTCCGCTGGTTGGCTCAATAATTATTGAATCCTTGTCAATCACTCTATTTTTCTCAGCCTCGTTGATCATGCTTATACCGATGCGATCTTTGACGCTTCCTGCAGGATTATGCGACTCAAGCTTAACGAGAATAGTGGCAACTGCTCCGTCCGTCACCTTATTCAATCGAACCAATGGTGTAGATCCCATCAGCTCAAGAACGTTATTTGCAATCTTAGCCATGATCCGGACCTCCTAGATGTAATACATAATCTGATTTTCCATTTTCTGGTGTTGGTCACAAACCTCTTCTAATGTTTTCGTGCGCAAAACCTCAACAGTGTTGGAGAAGAGATTCGACCAAAGGCTTCTTAGTATGTCCCGGGCGGTATTCCTGGACAGAGGCTCTTTGCCAATGAAATTTACGTTTTCTATAGGTCCCTCCAAAGCTGTTATTATCTCCAGGATTGATATAGTACTGGCAGCTCGCGCTAGCTGATATCCACCTTGACGACCGCGCGAGCTCTCGACCAGCCCTGCCTTCTTGAGGGTTAACATCAGCTGATCCAGATATTGCTTGGGTATGCTTTGTCGCTCGGCTATTTGAAAACTCTGAACAGGACCTTTATGAGAGTGTAATGCAAGGTCTATAATTGCCAGGAGTCCATATTCTCCCTTTGTGGAAAGTTTCATAAGTTCCTCGTTAAAACATGACTAAAAATATCGATTTAGTCAATCTACTAATCTTTATCTTTTGAGTCAACATAAAACAAAGTTGATAGAGCAGGGCATTTCTACATCAGGTTTAATTCAAAGCATGATTTTTCCTCTTGACTTGTCATCAAAACGAAATTACATTGACTAATTTGATTCACTTAGTCATGTATTTGACTTCGTGGTATCATTGGTGAAGCATTTTTCGGGGTGAAAAAGATGGTTGATGATCTGAATGGTAGCAATCAATGTAAAAGCCAGATGCATGACTGGCAGGCTGAACTTACGGATAGAAGTCTCAGGGAAGTGATCGAGTGGTCTTGCCAAAAGTTCAATGGACACTTGGCCTTTGCCTCTTCCCTGGGTGCCGAAGATCAGGTAATCACTCATGTGCTGGCCGAGACTGCACCCAAAGTTCGCATTTTTACATTAGACACCGGCCGTTTGTTTCCCGAAGCTTTCGAACTCATAGAAAGGACAGAAAGACGTTATAAAATTAAGATCGAAGTGTACTCGCCAAGTTCTGAGGAAGTGGAATCTATGGTCAGGGAACATGGCATAGACCTTTTCTACCAGAGTGTTGAACTCAGAAAACTTTGTTGTGGCGTTCGCAAGCTCCAACCGCTCAAACGGGCTCTACAAGGGGTGGATGCGTGGATTTGCGGATTGAGAAGAGATCAGGCAGTGACCCGCCAAGATCTAAAGGTCATTGAGTGGGACTTTCAGAACGATCTCCCAAAAATCAGTCCTCTTTGGAACTGGACTGAAAAAGAGCTGTGGGATTATATCAAAGCTCATTATGTTCCTTACAATCCTCTACATGATAAGGGGTTCTTGAGCATAGGCTGCTCTTGTTGCACCAGAGCCGTTTTACCGGGTGAGGATATTCGCGCCGGCCGTTGGTGGTGGGAAAACCCGGAACATAAGGAATGTGGTTTACATAGCAGAGGAGACCAATTTGCTCGCGACCCATTTTCCTTTACAGGGAATACGATTAAGCCTTCGCAGTCATAGAATCCGGCAATGCCATAATTTGGGGCGTGGAATGGATAGCTATTTCTTATCCCACCTTGATCTTCTGGAAGCAGAGGCAATCCACATCATGCGCGAGGTGGCGGCTGAATTCCGGCGTCCTGCAATGCTTTTCTCTGGGGGCAAAGATTCGATCTGCATGCTCAGGCTTGCCGAAAAAGCCTTTCGACCGTCCCGATTTCCATTTCCGCTACTTCATATTGATACGGGGCACAACTTTCCTGAAGTGATCCAGTTCAGAGATAATCGTGTTGCGGAGTTAGGTGAAAGATTAATTGTTCGGACCGTGGAGAATGCTATCAAGGCCGGCATTGCCAGGGAACTTCCCGGTAACGATAAGAGCCGTAATTGGCTTCAAATACCGACTCTCCTGAGTGCCATTCAGGAACTGAAATTTGATGCAGCGTTTGGGGGCGCGCGTCGAGATGAAGAAAAGTCGCGCGCCAAAGAACGTGTTTTTTCCTTTCGTGACGAATTTGGCCAATGGGATCCCAGAAGCCAGCGCCCGGAACTCTGGAACCTTTACAACACTGAGATTTTTCCCGGTGAGCATATCCGAGTGTTTCCACTCTCTAATTGGACTGAGTTGGACGTTTGGCAATACATAGAAAGGGAGAATCTGGAAATACCAAGTATTTACTTCAGCCATCAGAGGGACGTTTTTTTGCGAGATGGACTTTGGATGAGTGCCTGCGATCTGCTCCCTGTAAGACCTGGAGAGGTCATTCAGCGAAAAGCCATCCGCTTCCGCACCGTTGGAGATATTGTCTGTACGGCCGCAATCGAATCAAAATCTTCGAGTGTAAGAGAGATCATCGAGGAAATAGCAACCCTCAGAATTACTGAACGGGGGGCCAGAGCGGACGATCGGCGCTCAGAAACAGCGATGGAGGATCGGAAGCGAGAAGGATATTTTTGATGTCTGGAACAATCCGCGAAAACAAAGATTCAGTTGAATTGCTGCGATTCTTCACCTGCGGCAGTGTGGACGACGGCAAAAGTACCCTCATAGGCAGACTTTTGCACGACAGCAAATTAATTTTCGAAGATCAGCTTGAGGCCCTTAGTCGCGCCAGCCTGTTGCGCGGGGAAACCGAGGTTAACTTGGCAAACCTGACTGACGGATTGCGAGCCGAACGAGAGCAGGGGATAACGATAGATGTGGCTTATCGTTATTTTGCCACCGCAAAACGCCGCTTTATTGTTGCCGATACCCCAGGGCATGTTCAATACACGCGCAACATGGTGACTGGTGCATCCACCGCCAGCCTGGCCTTGATTCTAGTCGATGCTCGCAAGGGCGTTGTTGAGCAGACACGCAGACACAGTTGCATTGCTTCGCTACTGGGCATCCCACATCTCGTGCTCTGCGTCAACAAAATGGACCTCGTGGCTTTTTCGCAAGAGATCTTTAATCAGATTCGCCATGACTTCACAATCTTCTCTACGCGGCTGAGGATCAGGGACATTACGTTTATCCCTCTCAGCGCCCGTTTCGGAGACAATGTCGTGGAGCGATCAGTCAATATGCCTTGGTATCAGGGAGCGTCCCTTTTGTCATTTCTTGAGGATGTTCACATTGCTAGTGACTTGAACCTGCAGGATGCGCGTTTTCCCGTTCAGTGGGTCATTCGCCCACAGAGCGAGGAATATCACGACTTTCGTGCGGTTGCGGGACAAATTGCCAGTGGTGTATTCAAGATCGGAGAAAATATTATGGTCCTTCCTTCAGGAAGGCGTTCCAAGATTAAGGATATCAGCCTGGCCGGTAAATCACTGAAGGTGGCCTATGCACCCATGTCGGTTTCTTTGCTACTGGAAGATGAGATCGATATCAGTCGCGGCGATATAATCGTACCAACTGACAACCTGCCCTACTTCGGTAATGATGCTGAGGCCATGATCTGTTGGATGCACGAAATACCGCTGCACATTGGGAGGAAATACATTGTTAAGCATACCACGCAAACGACTAAAGGGGTCATCAAGAATTTGCACTGTCGGATAAATATCGACTCTCTGGAGGAGGAAAGAGCCTCTTTGCTGGAATTAAATGAAATTGGGCGAGTGTCTCTTAAAACGGCGACTCCACTGATTTATGATGAGTATTACAAGAATCGAAGCTTGGGGGGCTTCATCGTTATCGACGAAGCAACTCACGCGACAGTTGGCGCAGGAATGTTCTTCGAACCGACTAAAGCGCCTCCAGTGCCAGAGTACGTCGATTACGCAATTTGAGAAGTCTGAACCATGCCTTCCTGTAAAGCCTTTCGCTTGGGCAATCGAAAGGATAGAAAAAAACCCAAGACTGGAAGAAACACCACTGTCATTAGCGCTTTACCTAGGCCCGCTGAGTCTGCAATCTTTCCAATGATTGGAACCGCCATGCCACCCATTCCCCACGCCACCCCCATCATGAGAGCAGAAACAACACTGGCCCGGTCCGGGATGAGGCTTTGAGCCATGACGACATTAACCGGAAGTGTAAAAAGCAAGATAATCCCTCCAATCACCAAGAAGACATAGGAGGAGATTCCTTGTGTCAGCAAGAATGCCAGTAGGAGAGGAGTGGAGAAAAGCATGGAGAAGGAAATCACATTCTTCGCGCCAAACTTATCGGCTAAAGTCCCGCCACTAAAGCCGCCTATCGCCCCAAAGAACAGGAATAGAGAGGTGATTTTGCCTGCCCAAATGGCTCCTAGCCCTTTCTGGGAAAAGTAAAGCGGCAGGAAATTTACAAAGCACATCTGAACGGCTGAACGTATGACTGCGAGCAGATAGAGCAGAAGCAAGGGTCGCCAAAACCTTCCCAGAGAATCACGAAGACTCGCCCCTCCGCTAGTTGCTGAGGAGTGCTCAATGGGAGACACAAAGAAATAGAGCGAGCTGAACGCAATAATTCCCGGGATCATTACCAAATAAGAACGCTCTAATCCAAGAAGTGCAACAGCATAAGTAATGATAATGGGACCTAAAGAATAGCCAATAGTTCCGGAGGTCACAAAAATCGACATTCCGAGACCTTTACGGTGTCCACTGGCGACAGCTGTCATTGCGGCACCTTGCGGATGAAAGGAGGCAATGCCAATCCCCCCGCAAATGAGAAGAGACGCCAGAGTCCAATAGTTGGAAGCAAGCCCGAGGCAGGACATAAAGACAGCCGTTATCAAAGGACTGAAAACGGCAAAGACCCTCTGTAAATGACGGTCGGACAGATAACCGTAAATGGGTTGAGTAAAGGAAGAGGAAATAACCAATAACGCCCCCAGCCAGCCCGCCTCCGCAATGGTCAACTTAAGTTTGACCATCAATAGAGGAAGCAGCGACCCCAGGAAATTGGAATAAGCATCATTAATAAAATGCCCGACAGAAAGGGAAAAAATCGCCAGCTTGTCTTTTTTTTCCAAAGGAATCACTGTCTGCGTCTCAGAATTTGTAAGTCTGCAACTGATCTCGACAGGGAAAAACGTTGAAGACTGCTACTAACTCACTCTTTCTTTCTTGGCCTATCAGTCGAGGCTTCCACAAAACGAGAAAAAATCCTTTGGGAGAGTTCATCTTGCTCCCACCCTATCTCAGGATGCCATTGCACGCCCAAGACAAAGTGCTTGGCATTTCGCAACTCGACCCCTTCCACGATACCATCAGTCGCCCTAGCCACCGGTATCAGGGACGAAGCAACCTTCTGAATTGCTTGATGGTGGTAGCTGTTAACCCGCGGTTCCTTTTCCCGTGCCAGGTCATGAAGCAACGATTTCATTTTTATTTTGATCGTGTGGGATCTGTAATCCTCCAATGAACTCTGGGAGTGTTTGATGGCGCCTTTCACTTGGGAGTCGATGTCTTGCCACAGCGTCCCACCCAGGAAGACATTTAGAATTTGGACTCCGAAGCAAATCGCCAGCAACGGCTTTTGACTCTGGAACACTTCTGCCATTAAATACAAATCCGTCTGATCACGGCGGGTCATGATCGACCCGATTTTGGGGTGGGGCTCTTCTCCGTAGAGATGAGGATCCACGTCGCTATTACTTCCTGAAAGTACTACTGCATCCAAACCTCTCATCAAGTCTCGAGCAAAACCCTTCTCAGGAATCAAGGGTAGCAAGACCGGGATCCCTCCCGCATGAAAAACCGCCTCGCTATAGTGTTTCCGTAAATAAAACCGATCTCGACCTACATTCATCCTGCAAGAGATTCCGATCAACGGCTTTTTGGTCAAAGCGGCTCTCCTTCATTTGAATCTCGGGATGAGTAGAGGAACCTCTTCAGGCATTGAGGGAAAGAGTAACTCGTCAAAATAGATCATGCTAGCACTGTGTTTTGTATACACTTTTTCGCATCCCCGACCAAGAATAAAGAACCCACAATTAATAGGGTATCATTCTCTGAAGCAAGCTGGTGCGCTATGTCTAGAGCTTCCCGGACACTCCTGGAAAGTCGGATCACAGGCCGAAACTCGGGAAGCAAATTCTGGATTTCTATCGGATTTGCAGCTCGCTCCCACTCGGGCTGAGTTAAAATCACTTGGCGGGCCAGAGGAAATAGTTCTCGGGCAATTTCCCGAATGGCTTTATCTCGCATGCTACCATAAATCATCACAATCTGGTTCAATTCGAAGAATTGTTTAATATAATCTCTCACCTTTTGGGCGGCCGCCGGATTATGAGCGCCGTCAAAAATGATTCGTGGCTGGGAATTCAAAACTTCCAGTCGACCTGGCCAACAGGTCTTGGCAATGCCCTCTGCAACATTTTGTCTTTTGATTTGATAACCAAAGCTTTTCAGGATTTCCAAGGTACGGATTGCGGTGAGGGCATTCAAGACCTGATGTTCTCCAGGAAGAGGCAGAGCGATTTCGACTCCAGACTCCAAACTGCAACTTAGGCGCAGCCGGAAATATCCCAATGAATCAGCCTCTGCTTCATATTCAGAGTCTTCTAACACTCGAAGCAAAACCGCTCCTGTTTCCTGGCACCGCTTTTTGATGATCTGCAGAACGGTCTCGTTGGCATTACAGAGAACAACCGGCAATAGATTCTCAACTCTCACCCAATTTGGGTTCCTGAGCGCCCAGTCTGAGGACGCCATCTCATAAGATCGGGGCTTGATAGTGCCAGCTTTCTCTGCAGCGATTTCCTCGATAGAGTTACCTAAATATTTTTGGTGGTCATAGTCAACATTGGTGATGACGTCTACTAGTGGATCGACGACATTTGTAGCGTCTAGCCGCCCTCCTAAGCCGACTTCAAGCACGGCGATATCGATCTGCTGTTCAGCGAAATACTTGAAGGCAATCGCGGTGACCATTTCAAAATAGGTGGGATGGCGATCTAATGGGAAGTTCTTAGCAGTGCTGCCATTTTCATTCATCAGTGCGGAGACGGCGTCCTTGATTTCTTCGGTTAAGCGAGCGAAGACATCGGCGGCGATCATCACGCCACCAACACAAATTCTCTCTTCAATCTGAATCAGATGAGGAGAAGTATAAAGCCCAGTCCTATATCCACTCGCTCTTAAGACCGATTCGCAAAATGCGGCGACCGACCCTTTCCCGTTGGTTCCTGCGATCAGAATGGACTTGAATTTCTTATGGGGGTCTCCCAAGAAATTTAAGAGAGCGGTAATATTGCGCAGACCGAGTTTGGCCGTCAAAACTTCATTACCCAAAGAGTAAAGATAATTGACCGCTTCCGAATAGTTCATAAATGAGAAAAACCCACACAGCCTGGGTCGGCTTTCAAGAGACTGTGTGGGCTCAAAATGAAGAATCAATACCCAAAGAAATCCAAAGCCTTCGTCAAGTAGTCTCTCATTTCCCTACGATGGACAATCGCATCGAGCATCCCATGTTCCAACAGGAATTCACTGCGTTGAAAGCCAGAGGGAAGTTTTTGCCGGATTGTTTGTTCAATAACTCTGGGGCCGGCGAAACCAATCAGAGCCCCGGGTTCTGCCATATTGAGATCTCCTAACATGGCAAAGCTGGCAGTGACGCCCCCGGTTGTGGGATCGGTCATAACAGATATGTAGGGGACTCTGGCTTCATCCAGCCTTGCCAAAGCTCCTGTAATCTTGGCCATCTGCATCAAACTCAGGGTCCCTTCCTGCATGCGAGCACCCCCTGAGCAGGAGATGATGATGAGCGGGAATTTATTCTTTAAACATCGCTCAATGGCACGAGTGATTTTTTCACCTACTACAGAACCCATTGATCCGCTAATGAAGGCCACCTCCATAGCACAAATACTGGCTGGCTTACCACTGATTTTACCTTCTGCAGAGATGATCGCGTCCCACAGACCGGTTGTGGAGTGCATCTCTTTGAGACGACCTTTGTATGGTTTCTTGTCGACAAAATGCAGGGGATCGGTGGAATGAAGGCCCTTGTCATATTCCCTAAATTCCCCCCTGTCAAACAATTGTTCGAGCCTTTCCTTGGCAGATATCTTGAAATGGAAATTACAGGCAGGACAAACGTTAAGATTCGACTCCAGATCCTTCTTCCAGATGATTTGCTTGCACCGTTCGCACTTGATCCACAAACCTTCCGTGCGCACGGTGCGATCTCCCAACTGAATAATAGGTGTCTTCTCTTTTTTAAACCAAGTCATGTTGGTCTCTTTCTCTACTCCGAGAAAGCCCAAATAGTATCTTAGCCCCGCACGGAAAGTCAAAGCTGCCAGTCTGTCTCATGGTCTGCTGGATCGATCGTCGTCAAGCGCTGTCCAAAGGGAGGAGATTCCAGCTGAATGGAGAACGGATGCAAATCCGCTCTCTGAGAAGTTTTGATGAGAGAACTATTTTTCTTGGATACTGGTTAGACTAAGAACATCTCCGTCTTGAGTCCCTTCGACTATCACCTGAATATCCTTTTCCGTAGCAGATTTATCCAGCAAGTCCTTAGCCCTGCCACTGCCTGCTGGATCAAAGTTTACAAATTTTCCGTCAGCAAAAATCCCATGGCCGCTCTGAGCACACTGGTCCATCAGCGCGCACTCTTTGGTATGCTCCTTGGCCTTGGAAACATCTTTAATACCCCCTCCACACATCTGGTCAATCAGATACCCGGTCAACGTTACTTTTTTCCCTTCGGCCATGCCATAAGGGAGGACAAAGCAACAAGCCAACAGAAGCGCTAACCGTACACTCTCTTTGTTTGCCATTCTTATCTCTCCTTACCTTCAATTGAATAGGATACTGTGTCTGTCCCGAGCATCATAGGAAGCAAAGAGAAACCTTGTCAAGCAGTGAGACGACAGGGGAATATTGTGCCTGACAGTGACTTAAATTCAAGTTGCAATATTTACATCTCCCTCCCATAATGCGTTGCATGGGCGCTTACCGTTACAAGCCTCTGGACATCGGAAAAATGCGAACTTGCTCGATCCATCAAAGGAGAAGCAAGGTTGAAATACACGAATTTGCTCAGCTCTATCAGCAGGGGAGTGGGATTACTGGGCTGCTGCGTTCCTTACCGAAGATCCTTACAGGTCAGGAATTTCGCACAGTCGTTGAAGCCATCCTAAATGCCAGATCCAAAGGTAAGCTGGTAATCTGGGGTTTAGGAGCTCATGTCGTTAAATGCGGACTCAGCCCCATCTTGATCGACTTGATGCAGCGTGGATTTATCTCTGCTTTATCCATTAATGGAGCAAGCGCCATTCATGATTTCGAAATTGCCATGGTTGGATCAACTTCCGAGGATGTGGAAAAGGCGTTGCTAGAGGGTGATTTCGGCACCAGCGAAGAGACAGGTCAATGGATGAATGAGGCGATCAAGCAAGGGGTTAATGCGGGTTTGGGAGTTGGAGAATCCTTGGGATCGTATCTGCGTCAATATCCGGATCGGTTCCCATTCGCTACCTACAGCCTTTTAGCTTCAGCGTACTCGCAGGATATTCCAGTGACCGTTCACATTGCACTGGGCACGGACACGATTCATAATCACCCTGGAGCGGATGGAAGCGCTTTGGGTAAAGGCAGCCTTCAGGATTTCCGACTTTTGACATCCCTGGTTCGAGACCTTCACGATGGAGGCGTTTTCTTAAATTGCGGCTCCGCGGTTATCCTTCCAGAGGTCTTCCTAAAGACCGTCAACATGGTCCGAAACCTAGGTTATCCATTGGAAAATTTCACAACAGTAAACCTAGATTTCCAACAACACTACCGCCCAGTTCAGAATGTCGTAAAGCGCCCTACGAGTAAGTCGGGTCAGGGGGTCTCTTTAACAGGTCATCACGAACTGATGGTCCCCCTCTTGGCGGCATCATTAATAGAGAGCGGAATGGAGAAGGCTTTGCCAAGAGACATAAAGATCCTGTAGATACAATCCCAAGTTTAGTATCACCACAATTGGAAAGGCCAGGCAAGGATAGGGGGCAACGACTATTCCAATCCTTTACCCTCACGCAAGAGACTTTGCCACTCCTTCCTTGAAAATCAGCAACTCATGAGCGAGAACTTTGAGATACCGCCTCCAAGCGAAGATATTAAACCAATGCGTTCGGAACCTTCGGTACCGGCAAAACCTTTTCCGGTGTGGTCGGGGTGGGATGTTTTACTCCTATTTTTTTTTACTGGTTTTATCGCGCTATTTGTGGGAGCACTTGGTGAAGCCGTCAGTCACTGGTTGCAGGTAAAGTTTCCAACAGTTCAATTCCTGCGACATCCAGCCATTGAAAGTATTTTCCTCCTCTCATTTCAGGCCTTGCTGGATGTACTCATCTTCTTGTTCATCTACTTTACCGTCACCCTGAAGTATAGCTCTCCATTTTGGCTTTCTATCAAATGGGTTCCCCGGGGAACCCATTATTTGCTGACCTACCTCAGCCTGGGAGTTTTGCTAGCCTTGACGGTGCTCGGGATCTCTGCGGTTCTGCCGAGTCCAAAAAAACCTCCCCTCGAGGAATTGCTTAAATACCCTACCTCGGCCTTTCTTTTTGCGGCCTTGGGAGTATTCGTCGCCCCTT
>Ga0066710_100006060_pt1 | contig 11206 bp, 10 predicted proteins | sample GraSoiAngelo_159_FD_79666 | JGI IMG/M metagenome (GOLD analysis project Ga0066710, IMG submission 79666) | Grasslands soil microbial communities from the Angelo Coastal Reserve, California, USA - 14_1009_16_40cm | ecosystem: Environmental > Terrestrial > Soil > Grasslands | place: USA... | reverse complement strand
TTCGGAGCGTCCCGAATACCCCTGCACGAAATGGTCAAGATCGACTACATCTACGCGGCCAACTGGTCCCTCTGGTTGGACGTCAAGGTCGTCCTCCGGACCTTTCCATCAGCGCTTAGGCAACACGGGCTCTGAGCGCCGGGCTCCCGGCTCACCCGTTCCGTCCAGCCACGGGACGAGAATGCCCAAATCGTCACCGGTGAGAAGGACCGGTCGAGCAGGAGGGGAAGAACCGTGGCGTTCCCATGGCAAGTCTCCTGATCGTCTTATTGCTCGTCTGGGTGGTCGGCATTCCGCTTGCCATCTTCCTGAGCTCGCTGATGTACCCGAGGTACGTCCGCAGCATCGTTCTTGCTCGACAAAGGTGGCTTGAACGGCACGAGGCCGACTCGAGCCCCGCGCCGGCGGCGGAGAAGCCCAAGTCTTCAGTCATAGTCGTGCGGCGAAGCAGGTGGCAACGGCGACGAGCAGGCCAGGGCGGACAAGCGCCTGCCGACAGGCCGTCCGGATCGCTGGGATCCGGCCGGCGACCCGGTTAGACGCGGACACACGCCGGGCCCTTCAGGGCCGATAAAACTTCGTCGACCGGAATGGGTCTCGCGGGTTCTACAGCGCTGGTTCACGACTATCTCCTCGTCATGCGCGGGGCCGAGCGTACGTTCGCCGCGATCGCCGACTGCTTTCCCGATGCCCCGATCTACACCCTGCTCTACGACCGGGACGGCACAGAGCAGCGTTTCGCCGATCGAGACGTTCATGCGTCCTACCTGCAGCGAATGGGCGTGCGCCAGGCTGGCTTCAGGCGCTTGTTGCCGCTCTTTCCACGGGCGGCCGCGAAGCTGCCGGTCCACACCTACGACCTGGTGATCTCGAGCAGCAGTGCCTTTGCGCACGGCGTATGTACCGGAGACGGCGCAAAGCACGTCTCCTACTGTCACACGCCCTTCCGTTACGTGTGGCACGAGCACTCGCGCGCGCTCGAGGAGGTACCCCGCTACCTGCGCCCCATCCTTCGATGGCAGATCGAACGGGTCCGTCGCTGGGACGTGGCTGCATCGCGCCGCGTGTCGCGCTACATCGCCAACTCGGAGCTGACGAAGGAGCGGATCCGCAGGTTCTACGGCCGTGAGGCGAGCGTCATCCACCCTCCGGTTGAGGTCGATCGCTTCCGGATCGGCAGTCCCGAGGAGTTCTTCTTGGTGGTCACGGAGGTCGTCCGGCACAAGCGAGTCGAGCTTGCCCTTGAAGCTGCCCGCCTGGCCCGCCAGACGATCAAGGTCGTTGGCGGAGGACCAGATCTCGAGGCCCTGAGAGACGGTTATGGCTCGACGGCCGAGTTCCTGGGCCGAGTCTCCGATGCCGAGCTGGCCAGTCTCTACGCTCGGGCCCGAGCTCTGATCGTTCCCAACGTGGAGGAGTTCGGCATCGCGGCGGTCGAGGCTCAGGCGGCTGGGCGGCCTGTCGTCGCTGCCGATGCCGGCGGCGCCCGCGAGACCGTCCTGCCCGGCGAGACAGGGCGCCTTGTGCCGCCCGGCGACGTGAACGGCTTGGCCAAGGCCCTCGGACATACGGACTTCGACGGCTTCTCTCCGGCGAGGATCAAGAGGCATGCGGATCAGTTTTCGACCGAGTCGTTCAGGGAGCGTTTTCGTGCGGAAATTGCGCACGTTCTCGGTTCCCGGCTGCATTAAGCGGCTCTTTCCGATGAATAATTTGGGGCCGTGCCGACTGGCACGGGGGCACGTACGCCGCTGAGGCCCCAGGATGGGGCGACGGAAGGGTTTTGAGATCAGTGCCCCCAGCAGCCAAGCGACTCACTTGTCAGGTCAGCCCCAGGACGGCGGTTCTTTGTCTTGCGCTTTTGGCTGCGGGTGGTGCGACAGCGATCGCGCCGCTGTCGGCTGAAGCGGCTCCATTCCCTTCATTCGTCTGGGCCCCAGCGGCACCGCTTTCGAGTCAGCCCGTCGTCTTCGCATCTACCTCTACGTCGTTTTTCGACAGAAAGCTTGCGAGCCAGATCTGGGACCTGAACGGCGACGGCGAGTTCGGTGACGCGACGGGGGCAACAGTGACCTGGTCATTCCCCACGCCCGGGACATACAACGTGAGCCTGCGGGTGAGGGACGACCGTGGCGATCAGGCCGACGTTACCGAGATGGTGCCGGTCGGAAACCTCCCGCCGGTCGCTTCGATTCTTAGCTCGCCCGAGTCACCACACGCTGGGGAGCCGGTCACCTTCTTTTCGACGTCCGCCGATCCCAATGGCCGGATCGTGAGCCAGGCCTGGGACCTCGATGGCGACGGTAAGTTCGACGACGGAACGGAATCAGTCTCCTCGCGGACTTTTCCGACTGCGGGCAGCTACAAGGTGCAGTTGCTTGTCGTCGACAACGACGGTGCCTCCAGTGTGGCAACCACGACTGTGGTCGTAAGCGAGCCGGTGCAGGCGCTAGAGACTCCGCTTCTCAGTCCCTTCCCGGTTGTGCGGATAAGTGGGGTCGTGAAAGGCGATGGAATCAAGCTGCGGTTGCTCACCGTAAACGCTCCGGTCAGCGCAACTCTGACGATTACGTGTAGGGGCAAAGGGTGTCCGTTTCGGAGCTACAGAAGGACGCTGGATTCGAAGCAACAAGGGAGTTCGAAAGAGCCTGACCTGACCAGGTCGATTCGGATAAAGCATTTCAGGCGAGAGCTGCTTCGAGCGGGTGCAAAGGTTCAAGTCTTCATTACCAAGGACGATGCGATTGGCAAGTACACGCGATTCAAGGTGAGGAGAAACAGGGGGCCTGCACGTCTCGATCGCTGCCTTGTCCCCCGCACCAAAACACCGGTCGCCTGTCCGTAACGCGCTTAGCCGCGCATGTTTCCGGCGCCTGGCGAAAAGCGGCGGCGTAGCGCTTCGTCATAGGCTGCGAGGACCCCCTTAACGTGGGCCCCGACGCTGAATTGCGCGGCGGCCCGCGCCCGCGCCTTCCGACCCATTTCCGCTCGCAACTGCGGTTGCCTGATGAGATTTTCTACCTCGACAGCCCAGGTCTCAGGCGCCCGCGGCGACAGGAGGAGCCCGTGCTCGCCGGATCGCAGGATCTCGGTCGGACCGCCGATCTTCGTGGCCACGACAGGCACCTGCATGGCCATGGCCTCGACGATCGCCATCCCGAAGGGCTCCTCCCAAGAAGGTACGAGTAGGAGGTCGACCGCCCTCAAGATCTCCGGGATGTCCTCGCGCTCGCCCAGAAACATGACGTCCTCTTGGACGCCCAGAGATTCGGTCAATCGCTCGAGCCCACGAGCGTAGGCTCGGTTGTCGTACCGAGTTGCCCCACCGTCGAACTTCGGCGATCCGACGAGCAGCAGCCGGATGTCCATGCCAGTTGGCTTGAGCAGCTTGAGGATGTGAATTGCGTCGTCCTGGGCTTTCCATGGTGTGATCTGGGCGATGACCGCGAGCAGGAAGGTCGATGAGTTGAGGCCGAGACGGGCTCGCGCCGGGGAGGGATCGATGGTGGCGGGATCGAACCTCCCGAGGTCGACTGGGCTATGGACCACCTGTGTGACCGCGGCCGAATGCACGCGAGTGAAGCTCGCCTCTGTGTAAGCGCTGTTTGGGAGCACGACGGCAGCCCGTTTGCCGATCTCCTTGAGAGTGATGGAAGAAAGCCGGCCGGGAGGCAGGCAATCCCGAATGTGCGCGACAGCCGGTGGCCCTCCGACACTTGCCGCAAAGGTCGCTGCAATCCCCGCTCGGATGGAGTTCGCATGGACGAGATCTGCGTCAAGCGTTGCGGCCAGGCGCCTGACGAACCATGTCGCCCGAGCGATATCGAGTAGCCCACGGGTCGTATGCCAGGGATGAAGCTTCAGGCTCGCGTCTGTGCCGGGAACGTATGCGACCGGCAACCCTAGCTCTCGTGTTGCCTCCGCCAGCGGGCCCGGGGGACACCCTACGACGGCGGAGACATCGTCCGGCAGGCCGGCGATAAGGCTGAGGAGGGATCGCTCTCCGCCGCTCATTCGAGCGGTGTGGTTTAGGTAGAGAACCCTCACACGGTCATGCGGCGAGGCTTATCACCCGTAACGTCGAGTAGGAGTTCTTCCACGCGTTCGGCGATCGCGGGCCATACGAAGCGACGGGCCCGAGCTGCACCAGCGCGACCAAGCTCCCCCGCCCGCCCTGGGTCAAGCAGTAGCGTGCAGATCGCATCAGCAACGGCTTTGGGGTCCGTGGGATCGACAAGCAGACCTGTCTCCCCGTGAACTACGGCGTCGAGCGCTCCCCCGACGTTGCCGGCGACGACAGGGAGTCCGTGGGCATTGGCCTCGAGGAAGACGATCCCGAATCCCTCGCCTCCGACACCGCCCTGCGGGAGCCGAGAGGGCATGGCGAACACATGCGCTCGGTCGAGCCACGCGTCGCGCTCAGCGTCTGGTACTTCTCCTACGAAGCACACATGTCCGTCAAGGCCATGGGCGGAGGCAAGCTGTTCGAGATGAGGTCTCAATGGGCCGTCACCTACGACTATCCATTGGACATCAGGGATGCGCTCACGGATCAATGGCATCGCCCGGGTAAGGACATCGTGACCTTTGTACCGGTCTCTAAGTCGCGCCACGGTTACCACCATTGGCTGCGAAGCGCGCTCGACATGCGAGGGAGCGGGCAAGTCCACGCCGTTCGGAATGCGGTGCAGTCGGCTTGGTTCGGCGCCGGCAGCGATCGCGAGCTCGCGCGTGTGGGCGCTCACGGCTACGACTGCATCCGCATGGCGTACCGCGAAGCCGGTCAGCGCCGGCCGCGCGCGAATCTCATCCGCGTGAAGATACTGAACGGTTTGCGCCCCGATCAGATGACGGATCAGCCAGGCCGCGGGACTCGTGACGATGTGTGCGCTCAAGACGACGTCCGGCCGGAACCTCAGAGCTTCCCCAACAGCCATGCGATTTAGAAGAAGGATCGCCCGCTTACGGCTCCGTCCGCGAGGCCGAACGCGACGCACGTCCAGGAGCTCGCGGCGATCGTGCAGCTCAGCTCCCGCCGCATCAAGCGTCACCACGCGCATGTCCGTGGATCGGGCGTGACGAACCAGCCGGTGGACGAGCACCTGGATGCCGCCTCGCTCGGGAGGAAAGTCGGGTGTCAGGACGAGGACCCGGGCCTCAGACCTCATCCGCCTGCCTGTGGTACCGGACATGGACCGGCATCAACTTAAACCGTGACAGGTGGCGCGATCAAATGGTAAATGTCACGAGCCCTGCCCACGATCCCTGCGGGCTTGTGCCGAGGGGGATCCATTACTAAACTCGCGCGCCATCGCGGCGGGCGGGGGCCCCCGAGGTGGGCGCATGAAGGTCTTGGTCACAGGTCACGACGGATACATCGGCTGTGTGCTGGTACCCCTGCTGCGCTCGAAGGGGCACACGGTCGTGGGTCTCGACAGCTACCTGTTTGACGCCTGTGGCTTCGACTACCAGGTCGCCGAGATCCCAGCGCTTCGGATGGACGTCCGCGACGTCCAGATGCACCATCTCGCGGGATTCGATGCCGTCGTGCACCTTGCCGCGATCTCCAACGACCCCGTGGGCGACCTCAACCCGGAATGCACGTATGACATCAACCACAGGGCGACCGTCAGGCTGGCGAGGTTGGCGAAGGAGGCCGGGGTCGCTCGTTTCCTCTTTTCGTCCTCGTGCAGCCTGTACGGAGCTGCGGGAGACGATGTTCTCGACGAGGCCGCCCCTTTCAACGCGGTGACGCCTTACGGGGAATCGAAGGTGCTCGCGGAGCAGGAGCTGGCTCAACTCGCGGATAACAGCTTCAGCCCGACGTTTCTCCGTAACGCGACGGCGTACGGTCTATCGCCACGGATGCGCGGCGACATCGTGGTGAACAACCTTGTTGCCTTTGCATACACCACGGGGCAGGTCCGCATGGAGAGCGATGGAACGCCGTGGCGCCCCCTGGTACACATCGAGGACATCTCCCGCGCCTTCCTCGCCGCCCTGGGCGCGCCTCGGGAGGTCGTCCACAATCAAGCGTTCAACATCGGCCGCGACGGCGAGAACTACCAGATTCGGGACGTGGCGAAGATAGTCGAGAAGGCCGTTCGCGGAAGCACCGTGACCTTCGCCTCGAGTGCGGGACCGGACCGTCGCAGCTACCGTGTCAGCTTCGCGAAGGCAAGCGAAGCGCTCCCCGACTTCAAGCCACGATGGACCGTGCCACGCGGCGTGGCGGAGATTCTCGACGGCTTCCGGCGCTACGGCTTGACCCTCGATGACTTTACGAGCCCGCGCTTCTATCGCATCCGGCGCATAAAAGAGCTTCTCGACCAAGAGAAGATCGACTCCAGCCTCCGTTGGCGACGAGGTCGATTCAAGCGTGCAGAAGAGCCGCTCAGGGCGACTCGATCGACCTCGAAATGAAAGCCGTAGAACGACCACCTACCCCCGCTAATGCGGTGAACGAGGACGCTCGCGTCCGCGAGTCGCCAAGCACCACCGCCTGTCGTTCATGCGGCTGCTCGGAGCTCACTGCCTTGCTCGACCTTGGACGACAGCCGCTCGCAAACGCGCTGCGCCGGAAAGACGAGCTCGGCACCCCCGAAGCGACGTATCCGCTCGAGGTCGTGTTCTGTGAGGCCTGTTCGCTCGTGCAGATAACGGAGTCCATATCTCCCGAAGTCTTGTTTCGGGACTATCCGTACTTCTCGTCGGTCAGCCCCTCCCTGGTTGAGCACGCCCGCCTCATCGCCATGCGGATGGTCGAAGAGCGTGCTCTAGGCTCACAGAGCCTCGTGATGGAGGTGGCGAGCAACGACGGCTACCTGCTCCAGCACTACCGCGATGCCGGCGTGCCGGTCCTGGGCGTGGAGCCCGCCAGAAACGTCGCAGCGGTGGCCGAGAGCCGGGGCGTTCCCACCTCTTGCGTCTTCTTTGGAAGTGAAACGGCCGCCGAGCTTGCCGCGGACGGCCGGCGCCCCGATGTGCTCCACGCAAACAACGTGCTTGCGCACGTTCCCGACCTGAACGGCTTCGTTGCGGGCATCGCGATGCTGCTCGATGAGAAGGGCCGCGCGGTGATCGAGGTTCCATACGTCAAGGCGCTTCTCGACAAGTGCGAGTTCGACACGATCTATCACGAGCACCTCTGCTACTTCTCGCTGAGCGCGTTAGAGGCTCTCTTCCGGCGCCATGGGCTCGTGGTCGAGGACGTCGAGCAGGTCGAGATCCACGGGGGGTCGTTACGGGTTTTCGCCGGCTCGGGGAGTATGGCGGAACGCCGCCCGTCGGTCGAGCGCCTGCTGGAAGAGGAGCGCGACTGGCGAGTCCACGAACCTCGGACCTACGCCGAGTTCGGTGACCGCGTCCTGCGCGTGAAGGAGGAGCTGAGAGCCCTTCTCGCAGGGATCAAGGAGCAAGGCTTGCGGATCGCCGCCTACGGCGCAGCGGCAAAGGGCAGCACGCTTTTGAACACGTTTGAGATCGGCTCCGAGACGCTCGACTTCGTTGCGGACGCGAGTCCGCACAAGCAGGGCTACAGCATGCCCGGGAGCGAGCTGCCGATTGTCTCTCCGGCGCACCTGGTCGAGTCCAGGCCCGATTATGTGCTGCTCCTGGCGTGGAACTTCGCTGACGAGATCCTCGAGCAGCAGAAGGCGTACCGTGACCTGGGCGGGCGTTTCATCATCCCGATTCCAGAGCCGAGGATCGTATGAGCGGCATCGACGGGGTTCAGGTCGTACCACTGCGGCGTATCCCGGATGAGCGAGGGACGATCTTCCACATGCTGCGCTCGGACGACCCCCACTTTCAGAACTTTGGCGAGATCTACTTCTCGTCCATCTACCAAGGGGTAATCAAGGGATGGCATCTGCATCACCGGATGACCCTGAACTACGCCTGTATCTACGGGAGGATCAAGCTGGTCTGCTACGACGATCGCCCGGATTCCGGCACCAGGGGAGAACTGATGGAGATCTTCCTCGGCCCCGACAACTACTCGCTCGTCGTGATTCCGCCTGAGATTTGGAACGGTCAGAAGGGGATGGGTGCCGATATGTCGATCGTCGCCAACTGCGCCACGCACGTTCATGACCCGGCGCAGTCCGAGCGACTCGATCCCTTCGACGAGTCCATTCCCTATGACTGGGAAATACACCACCGCTGAGGCAGGAGGCTTTCGAGTGACCAGAGAGCGCATTCAACCGGCGGAGATGCCCGTCGTGATCCTCTGTGGCGGGGTGGGGACCCGGCTTCGCGTAGAGACCGAGCGGGTGCCAAAGCCGCTCGTGGAGATCGGCGACAAGCCGATCCTCTGGCACATCATGAAGCTCTACGGGCAGCACGGCTTTCGGCGGTTCGTGCTGTGCCTCGGGTACAAGAGCTCGTTGATCAAGGAGTTCTTCCTCCGCTACCGCGAATACGTGTCCGATTTCACGCTCGAGATGGACGGGAAGCACAAGCCGAACTTCCTAAACGGTGCGGGGAACGAGGACTGGGAGGTGACTTGCGCTGAAACCGGATTGATGACCGCCACCGGCGCGCGCCTCCAGCGTGTGCAGCACTACGTCGACACCGAGACGTTCATGTTCACGTACGGCGACGGGATCGGCCGGGTCAACTTGAAGGAGCTGCTCGACTTCCACTATGAGCAGGGCCGTATCGGGACGGTCACGGGCGTGCATCCGACTTCCCGCTACGGGGAGATGCGCGTCGCCGGATCACGCGTAACCGAGTTCGATGAGAAGCCCACCATTCCGGAGGGGTGGGTCAGCGGCGGGTTCTTTGTCTTTCAGCGAGAGTTCTTCAGGTACCTGAACGACGACGCCAATCTCTTCTTCGAGGAGGCTCCCCTTGGAAACCTCGCCCGGGACGGCGAGCTCGCGGTCTATCCTCACGAGGAGTTCTGGATGGGGATGGACACCTATCGCGACTTCGCGGAGCTGAACCGGCTGTGGGAGGCCGGAGAAGCTCCGTGGAAGGTGTGGGCGGACTGATCGCCCCGTTGGACGCCGCCGGCCGCGAGCTACCGCCTGAGCTTGACGGTGTGACTGGCCCGTCGGCGCGTACCGGATGGGCCCGTTGCAACCACCCTCGCGGTGGCTTTCAATCGCTGGCGGTGAAGGAGAGCGTGCCGGATGGTACGGAGAGCCCTCTTTCGAAATTTGAGCCTCAATTTGATCCGCTCTGCTGCAGGCAGCCTCGCTTTCAGCCTGTTGCTGCGAAAGATCTTGCTGGCGCCCGGTACCGAGGCTTTGACGAATGCGTTTATGGCGCAGTGCGTATCGCAGCGCGCGAAGACGATCACCTTGTTGCGCTTCCCGATGCGCTGTACTTTTGGGCCGCTGAGTTTTAGTCGCGGTGCGCGTGCATAAGGGCGCTTCGAGGGACTTTGAGATGCGAGATCGCTTGAACCTCCGCGCGGACCGAGCCCGCTCGGCAAAGGCTCACCAGGGCGAGGGTGACTCGGAACCCCCGCCACATACTTGATCCGCAAGAGATTGGCTCCACGATCAATGGGTGAGGTGAAGCCCAGATCCTTGTAGAGATCGGTGAAATAGAGTCCATCTGGGCCGGCAGCCAAACCTACGGCAGTCGCCTTCCCGATACCCGTGTACTCAGCAAGGGTGACGGGTTGACTTCCCTCGAATTGGCCGTTCGCAGCCGGGCTGAACTCGACTATTCGCTTGCCGAGCGCTTGAGGACCCGTGGCATAGGTCGGCCCGGATTCGCTTACGAAGGCGTGACCCATCTGCTCGAGCGGAAAGCCGCTGCCGAATGCGGTTTCCGGTTGGGCGAACGCAATGTTCACCAGGCCATGGGCGGGATCCCAGTTGTACAGCGCGAAGTTACGCATGCTGGAGTCGCTTCCGTCAAACCCGTAGTTGCGGCCGGAGACGACCTTCGCAAACCTGTCGACCGAGGGTCCATTCTCCACTTCGTAATGGGACCCGTCCGCTGCGCGCCATGCGCCGCCGAACGGATTGCGGAAGCCGTAGGCGAAGATGTAATCGTGCGCCGTGATGCCATCCGAGGGGTTGTAGAAGGGATTAACCGACACGGGAGACCCATCGAAATTCATCCGCAAGATCTTGCCCCGGAATGAATTCAGGTCCAGAGCCGTCGAGGGAATCAAGCCGTCTCCGTTGTGGACGTAAAGCTTGCCATCGGGGCCGATCGTGAGGTTGGAGACCTGATGAGATGACCCCTCCAAGTCACCAAACATGTCGAGGACTGTGGTTTCTGTCGCTGCGGTCAGGCCGCCGTCGTTGCTGTGGAATCTCACCACCTTGGCATAGTGCGGCTTCGGATCAGCTGTCGAGTTGGTGTCCTCATAGACCATGTCGGCGAAGACGTCGCCCGAAGCGGGATCGACGACGATTCCGGTAAGCCCCATTTCTCCCGAGCCTGGAAACGCCCCAGTCGGGTCGAAGTTCAGGAGGCCGGTCGCGTAGTCTTTGACTGCCCCCTCTCGGGTGATCACCTTGATGGTCCCGTAGAGCTCGGTGACGTACATGAAGGGGTCTCCGGGCTGGCTTCCAGGGTGCGGGACGGGAGCGATGTTGACGGGGAGCTGGAGCCCGCTCGCGACGGTCTCGACTCTGTAGCCTGCCCTTACCGCCCACGGCACGAGTGCCGGCTGACCGGGAGGCCCGGCGGGGCTCGTTCTGAACAGCCGCTCGCTCCAGGCGCTCAGCTCTCCGGCGCTGTCTCGAAAGCGAACACGCAGCTTGTAGGCGGTGTCGAACTTTAGGTCGGTCCGGCCGGCGTAGGAGTTCACGAAGCTTCCATCGCCGAGATGGATATGCACCTTCAGCACCCCAGCCGCACAGGGTGCCTGCCACACCGGCTCCGACGGCGAGGCGCTCCATATCTCCCAATCCGAGCAGGCGTGCGTGTCGCCGTCGGTGTCCGAGAACCCCGTGGCCTCCATGTGAACGTCAGCCGGGTTCAGGACCTTCCCGTCCACACTAGGCACCGTGATCGTCGGGGCGTTCGGCGGCGTGGCCCAAGCGGCCGTCGCGCCGGCGAGCATTACTCCAGTCAGGAGGACCGCCACCGTCATCCTTGACGCAGCCGTCATGTCGCCACACTACGCCGTCCCGACCGGTGCGGCAAGTAAACCGGTTCGACCGCGTACGACGGTTACAGCGCCCGGTACAGCGCGTCCCGCAACGCCTTCTCCCGCGGATCGTCGTTGAGGTAG
>Ga0066710_100006059_pt1 | contig 11207 bp, 2 predicted proteins | sample GraSoiAngelo_159_FD_79666 | JGI IMG/M metagenome (GOLD analysis project Ga0066710, IMG submission 79666) | Grasslands soil microbial communities from the Angelo Coastal Reserve, California, USA - 14_1009_16_40cm | ecosystem: Environmental > Terrestrial > Soil > Grasslands | place: USA... | reverse complement strand
CCGCGGTCAGAGACTCTGATAAAGTGATCGGTTGCTTTGCGCCTCGATAGCTGAGTTGTGCCGGTCGGGTCCGGTCGGTGGGCAGATTGAGCATAGGAACATTGTCAAGTTGTTTCTTCCAGTAGGAAAGCTGAGCTTCCAGAACCTCGCCTTGCAGCCACTCCCGTTGCCACACCGCATAGTCCCCATACTGGACAGGCAGGGCTTTCAGCGAGGAAGGCTTTCCGTGTGCTAAACCCTTATAGAGGGTCCAAAGTTCCCGCGTAAGAATCCCCATCGACCAGGCATCGGAGACAACATGGTGAGTTGTGAGGACGAGCATGTGCTGGTCGTCACTGATCCGGAGCAGCATAGCTCGCAGAAACAAGCCCGCCGAAAAATCAAACTGCCGCTCTGCTTCTGCGTTAATTCGATCCCGCACCTCTCCGTCGCGCTCAGTTTCTGTGAGCGAACGCAGGTCGGTTACCGGCACTTCGAATCTCGACACGGCCACTGTGACTTGAATGGGCCGGCCTGCCACAATACGGATCTGCGACCGTAATATCTCGTGACGACGGACGATTTCCGTAAGACTTGCCTCCAAAGCGGCGATGTTAAATTGTCCGGTGAGGCGAGCTGCCCGGCAGATATTATAAACGGTGTTTCCTGGCTCTAACTGTTCTAAAAACCATAGCCGCTCTTGTGCGAATGATAGAGGCACTGGATCTTTGCTTAGGCGGCGTGGGATTGGTGGAGGAACGAAAGGTGCTGAAAAAGCTTGATCGCGCAGAAACACGAGCAGTTCGGCCTTGTGATCGGTGATCTGAGAACGCAATTCCGCGGTGAGCGTTCCCTTCGGGGCATTCACGCGCAAACGTTCCCCATCGGCAACCAGCCGAACATCCAGCTTGCGCAGATACGAAATGAAATCTAACGTTTCTATATCTCGATCTCCTCGCGCTCGTCTTTAGCCGATTGCGCGGTCGTTTGTCCAGCGGAAAGAAGTGCTCCGATTTGTCGGGCCAACTCGGCAACTGTCGGCGATTCCAGAAACGTCCGCAATTCAAGTGCAACACCGAACGCCTCTTTGATGCGGCTTGCCGCCTGGGCGGCCAACAACGAATGGCCACCGAGACGGAAGAAGTTGTCGTTTACGCCAACCTGCTCTATTCCAAGGACTTGCGAGAAGATTTTGCATAGGTTTGCTTCGAGGTCGTTGCGGGGTGCGACGAACCATTCTGTTGGCCCCATTCGAGACTGCTCTGCGGCGGGCAGCGCTTCATAGTCAACCTTTCCATTGGGAGTAAGCGGCAAACGACCCAAGATCAGGAAATGGGAAGGCACCATATAGTCCGGGAGTATCGCCCTTAAGAAGGAGCGTAATTCATCGATCGAAAGCGGTCGATCTAAATCGGGAACGACATACGCCACTAACCGCAGCTCATTGCTGGATGTTGGCGAGGGTCCCTCAACAAGGAAATCTTTCGCAATAACGGCCACGACTTTTACAGCCGGGTGTTGATTTAGAACGGATTCGACCTCACCCAGCTCTACGCGGAACCCTCTGATATTGACTCGGCGGTCCTTTCTACCGACCCATTCGACGTTGCCATCAGGTAAATATCTTCCCAATTCGCCGGTTCTAAACAGCCGATCACCCGACTTTTTGGTGAACGGGTTTACTACGAATTTTTGCTGTGTAAGTTCGTCATCGCCGACGTACCCTGTCGCTAGATGGGGGCTCCGCACGTAAAGCTCTCCGAGCTCTCCAATGCCAGCCAGTTGTCCGCTGGCACTCAGTAATAGTAATTGGACGTCTTTTATACCACGTCCCGAAGGAATCGCCTGTTTCCCTCCAAGAGCTTGCGTTGCAATATGCTCTGGAACTTCGTAATAGCCTACCGCCCGTTGGGTTTCGGTAGCGCCGTAAAAGTTAAGGACCTTTGCATTCGGAGCGCTCTTACGAATCATGGTCATATCGTGCGCTGTTAGAACGTCACCCGCAAAGAACACGCGTCGTAGACTTGGTAAGGTTCTTTCACTCACGGTCTGCAATAGTTGCCCTAAAGCCGGAGTTAAGTGAAGGACGGTGATCCCAGTTTGACGAAGCCAGTTACCGAGTCGTTCTGGAGATTCCATATCGTTAAGACCAGGAACATAGAGCGTTGCTCCGAGAAACAGCGGCGTAAAAATGTCTCGATGTAGCAGACTATAAGAAAGTCCAGAAACCAGACCGAAACAATCACTGGCACGCACGTCAAAGGTCTTTTCGTGCCACGGCAAAAAATGCGTGACGGGCCCATGTCCACAGAGAACGCCCTTCGGTTTCCCTGTCGAACCCGAGGTAAAAGCAATATACGCAGGGTCATCCGCCTGAATCGGCAAACCTAGATCGCGGCTCGAATAGTCTTGCCAAGGACTGCGCTCAAATGACGCCTTACCATTCGGCAGCGTGAGCCGACAGCTGAGATCCAATCCCGTTAGGTAATCTCGTAGTTCCTGGGACAACTCCCCGGCACCCTCGATATGAACCCAAGCGCGGGGCCGCGCGATACGCAGATATGAAACTAAGCGGGATGCAGGGTAGGCCGGATCCAAAATAGCAAACGCCCCCCCCACCTTGAGTATCCCCAACAACGCGAGCACGAGAGCAGAACTACGATGCGCGTAGATCGCGACGACATCTTTCGGCTGAATTCCATGCTGCAGCAGATAGTTGGCCAGTTGGTTACTGATTGCATCGAGCTCGCGATAGGTCCACGCCTCATTCGGATCCGTGACTGCGACTCTATCGGGCGCCCGTTTCGCTTGCCTGGAAAACAGATCGTGAATGGCCCCTTCCCAAGTATCATCCAAGGGTTCGGTTGGATCGGGTAGAATCTTTTGTGCTGACGGAGTAACCAATGAATACTGATTGAGTGTTTTTTTCGGATCCTCGACAACCTGTGACAGAAGATAATCCATTTGTTCCAACAAAGCAGCAATGCGAACTTCGTTAAACAGGTCGGCGTTATACACAATGGCGAGCTCAACTCTCCTGTTGACTTCTGGAGCGTGAAAGACGATGTCAAACTTTGCCTCGGGCGCAGAAGGCGAGAGTTTGACTGTCTGGCACCCGGTTAGCTTGAGTACGCGCTCTGAGGTGTCGGCCATATTGAACATGACCTGGAACAAGGGATTGCGGCTCAGATCGCGGTGTGGATTAATCTCTCCAACCACTTGATTAAACGGCAAATCCTGATGGGTATAAGCGTCGAGGCAAACCTCTCGGACTCGCTTCAATAGCTCTGAGAACGTTGGATTACCGGAGAGACCCGTGCGCAGCGCCAATGCATTGATGAAAAACCCGATCAGCCCGTCAGTCTCGGGACGGTTGCGACCCGCGATGGTTGAGCCGAGGATGATGTCGTCTTGCCCAGTATGGCGGGAAAGCAGGATATTGAGGCTCGCCAGCAAAGTCATGAACAGCGTGACGCCTTCACGGCGACTTAGGTCTTTGAGGCCTTTGGTGAGCTCTTCGGAAAGCGTTCTGGTTAGCCTTGCCCCACGGTAGGTCTGCACGACTGGCCGCTCATAGTCCGTGGGCAGATTGAGTGTCGTCAGTCCCGTACCGAGTTGCCGTTTCCAATAGGCAAGCTGTGATTCCAGGACTTCTCCTTGAAGCCTCTCATGCTGCCAAACGGCATAGTCGGCGTAGTGAACGGGAAGGGAAGGCAAGCTACAAACCTCGCCATCCAAAAACGCTTCGTAAAGTGCCGCAAGCTCCTGGTAAAAAATGGTCAGCGAAGAGCCGTCACACACGACGTGATGGAAGTTCAAAATGAGAACGTGCTCATCGTTGCTAAGGCGTACCAGTTTTGCCCGCATGAGCGGAGCCTCTTGAAGGTTGTATGGCTGGTGGGCATCGTCGGCTAAAAGCCGCTGAACTTCGGCTCCTGCTTGATCTACCGGTAAGCACCCAAGGTCTATGACCGGCAGCGTCGCCGTCAGCGGGGAAATGATTTGTTGAAGTGGCTGTCCATCGATCTCAACAATTCGCGTCCGCAAAACCTCGTGCCGGTTAACAATTTCCCTCAAGGCCTTTTCCAATGCGGAAACGTTCAGATCGCCCTCAATGCGGAAAGTGGCCGGGATGTTATAGGCCGTCAAGTTAGGATCTAACTTTTGGAGAAACCAGAGCCGACGCTGCGAAAAAGACAGTGGGATCACCCGATCGCGGGACACCGGCATGATTGGCGGGACGCTGACACCACTCTGGTCGTGACGCAGAATATCGATATGCTCCGCCAACTCAGCCACAGTCGGCAATTCAAAGAGTTTGCGTAACGGCAGATCGATGCTGAAGTTGTTTCGTAGGCGTGCGCCCACACGAGTTGCGAGCAACGAATGGCCGCCTAAATCGAAAAAGTTATCGTACACGCCAACCTTTTCTACTTTCAGTACTTCTCTCCACACCTGAGCAACTAGCTCCTCTATATCGGTTCGCGGATCGATAAACCCTTGCTCGAGCTGTGGCCTCGGACCGTCAGGCAATGGCAGGGCGTTTCGGTCGATCTTCCCATTCGGCGCCTGTGGAAGTGCATCCAAAGTCAGGAACTCGGATGGAACCATATATTCCGGCAGCTTTTCTTTTAGAAAGCTTCGCAGCTCAGCCACTGAACTCGCTGATTGCTGCCTCAGCACCACGTAGGCTACTAGGCTTTTTTCCTGCCACGAGCCGCATTCACGAGCCACGACCACGTTGTCCTTCACTGCGGGGTGTTCATTGAGAATAGTTTCGATCTCGCCTAACTCAATCCGATAGCCGCGAATCTTGACCTGGTTGTCAATCCGGCCCAGGAATTCGATGTTTCCATCCGGAAGATAACGTGCCCGGTCTCCCGTGCGGTAGAGTCGCGTTTCCGATTTGCCGTTGAAAGGATTGGGAACAAATTTCTCGGCGGTTAATTCTGGTTGATTCAGGTACCCTCGCGCCAATCCATTACCACCGATGTGTAACTCACCTGGGACTCCAATCGGCACCTGCTGCATGTGAGAGTCAAGGATGTAGATCTCCGTATTAGCGATGGGACGACCAATTGGGATTGTCCACCGATTGCTCCCTCGTTCGCACGCCCAACAGGTCACGTCTATGGCAGCTTCAGTTGGTCCATAAAGATTGTATAGTTCTGCGCCAAGTCGAGTAAAGAAGCGCTCCTGCAATTCGAAACGTAGCGCCTCACCACTACAAATAACGAGCCTGAGGCAACTACAACCGTCAAGACTTGGCTGTTCCAGAAAAACTTGGAGCATAGAAGGAACAAAGTGAAGCACAGTAATTCTTTGCTTAGCGATCACTTCGACTAGGTAGGCACTGTCCCGATGGCCTCCGGGTCGTGCCATTACTAGACGGGCTCCGTTCAATAACGGCCAGAAAAGCTCCCATACTGACACATCGAAGCTCAACGCGGTTTTCTGTAAAACGCGATCGAACTCAGTTAGTTTGAAAGCATCCTGCATCCAGAGTAAGCGATTACAGATACCCTGGTGGGTATTCATCACGCCCTTGGGTTTCCCTGTCGACCCCGACGTAAATATGACATAAGCCAAGTCTTTAGCCGTTACGTCATGGAATAGGTTTTGTTGGTCGTGCCGCGCAATGATCTCCCAATCTGAGTCCAGGCGTACGACGTCCCCATCGTACGGTGGAAGATTGGACATCAGCCGCTCTTGGATAAGCAGCAGCGACACCTGAGCATCCTTCATCATAAAAGCCACACGCTCTCTTGGATAAGTCGGGTCCATGGGCACGTAGGCCCCTCCAGCCTTGAGGACCCCCATCACTCCCACGACCATCTCCAAAGACCGCTCCAAGCAGATTCCAACGATTTTCTCCGGCCCAACTCCACGCTGCTTGAGATAGTGAGCCAATTGGTTAGCCCGCGCGTTGAGCTGCTCATACGTCAACCATTGATTCTCGAAAACCACCGCAACCGTATCAGGGCTCCGCTCTACTTGCGCTTCAAACAGCTCGTGGAGACAGCACCCATCAGAGAAATTGGCCCGCGTGGAGTTCCACTCCAGTAGCAACTGATGCCGCTCAGTGTCAGTTAGTAGAGGCAAAGTCGATATGGGCTGATCAGGATCTGCTATTATTCCCTCCAGCAATGTCTGGAAATGGCCGATCACTCGCTCGATGGTGGACCGTTCAAACAAATCCGTATTGTATTCGACGAATCCAGCGAGCGTCTGCTCGCACTCGGCCAAGGAAAGCGTCAGGTCAAACTTGGAGGTGCCAGTGTTTATCCCCACTGGTGCGGATTTGACACCCGGAAATTTCAAGACTGGATCCGATACGTTTTGGAAAACAAACATTACCTGAAACAGTGGGTTACGCCTTAAATCCCGCTCTTGATGTAACTCCTCGACTAATTTCTCAAACGGCAGATCCTGGTGGGCATAAGCCTCAATACAAACGGCGCGCACCCGTTTAAGCAATTCCCTGAAAGTGGGCTCCCCAGAAAGATCTGTTCGTAGCGGCAAAGTGTTGACAAAGAAACCGATCGCATTCTGGATTTCCGCGTGATTCCGGTTGGCGATGGGAAAGCCAATAATGATGTCTTCTTGCGCTGTATAACGATGGAGCAAAGTATTTAAAGCAGCCATCAATATCACAAAAAGCGTCGCGCCTTCTTGCCTACTCAACTCTTTGAGTGGTGCCGTGATCCAAGTTGGCAATTCCATGGCTTCCCTTGCTCCCCAGAACTTCTGAACCGATGGTCTCGATCGGTCGGTTACCAGCTCCAAGATCGGAATCATCGTGCCGAGCTGGTTTTTCCAGTAAGAAAGTTGTGACTCCAGCACATCGCCCTTTACCCACTGGCGTTGAAGCAGGGCGAAGTCAGCGTATTGGACGGGAGGAGGGGGAAGTGTGAGGGATTGCCCATTGGAGAATGTAACGTATATCTGTTCCAATTCACGAAAAAAGATACCAGTGGACCACCCGTCGCAGATAATCTGGTGCACGGTAAAGACCAGTACGTGATCTTCTTCGGAAATTCGCAGTAAGGCCATTTTTAGTAACGGACCGAGGGCTAGGTTGAAGGACCGCCGGCTCTCCTCGATGGCTATCCGTAACAACTCGACCTCCCGATAGGTTCGGTCAACTTCCTGAAGGTTGATGATCTTAACGGTCAACGTCAGGGCGGCAGCAACGAGCTGAATCGGTCGCCCGTCTACAGCCGGAAACGTAGTCCGCAGGACCTCGTGACGACGCACTACCTCGTTGAGGCTCAATGTTAGGACAGCTATGTCGAGGGGACCGGTCAGCCGATATGCCCTGCAGATGTTGTAAACCGAGTTCCCAGGCTCTAATTGATCAAGAAACCAGAGCCGCTCCTGAGAAAAGGAAAGAGGAAGGTTGTCGTGGTATTGCCTGGGATAAATTTTTTCGCCACCTTGAAGCTCAATTCCTTCTTTCTCGAGAATAGTTGCAAGGAGTTCGCGTTTTGCGGCTCGAAGCTCTTGCCTGGCCGGCCTGCTTGAGCGACCATCAGGCATCGCCCCTTTTTCCTCTTTTTTCTTCCAGGACCTTTCCGACGTCCTCCGAGGACATACCGTCAATTTTCACTAGGAGGTTGGCGATCTTGTCTGACTGCCCAGGTTGTGTTTCGTTCGTAACAACAAATTCAACCAACTTGGCCACTGTGGGTGCCCCAAATAGAGTCTTTAACGGCTGCTTGAGGGAAAAGATGCCATTCACTTCTGAAACAATTTGAGCCGCAACTAATGAGTCTCCACCAAGCTCCGAGAAATCGTCATGGATACCGATCTCGTCGATTCCCATTATGTCAGCCCATAACTTCACAAGGACTTTCTCAAGAGGAGTCTTCGGTGCAGCGTAGGAAGTACACGCTTTTTCTCTTGACTTCGCGGGAGGAGGCAGCGCTCTTCGATCAACCTTACCACTGGGGGTTAACGGCAAACTATGTAGAATGACAAAGTCAGACGGCAACATATAACTAGGCAACCTTTCCTTCAGGCATACGCGCAGTTGGTTGATCTGCAACGCCTTCGGCCGCTGAGGAACGACATAGGCCACCAAACGCTCGCTGCTACGTGAGTCTGAACGGACGACGGCCGCTTGTGTTATGTCTGGAATATCAAGCAAAGCCATCTCCACCTCGGACATTTCGACTCTGTGACCCCTGATCTTGGTCTGAAAATCTTTGCGGCCCATATGCACTAGGCAGCCGTCGGGCAGCATATAACCGAGGTCTCCGGTAAGATAAGTGCGTGCGTTGCTGTCCTTGGGATCTGGTAGGAACTTGGCACGCGTGAGCTCTGGCCGGCGCCAATAGCCGAGGGCAAGATACGGGCTTCTTACGGCAATTTCTCCGACTTGGCTCACCGATTCATTTCCAGCGTCATCCAGCAGCAGAATTTCGTTTCCCTCGAGAGAATAACCAACGGGAACTCTCTCGTCTTTGATCTCGGTTTGCTTATCGATGAAGCAATATGAAATGGCTTGGGTCTCGCTTATGCTATACCTATTGACGAATATGCACTCGTCCGAGAAATGCTTTTTGTATAATTCTACGTCTGATTTAAATAACGCCTCGCCCCCAATATGGATCAGGCGAATTTTGGGAAATCTTTCCTTTCGGTTCATGCTTTGAACGGTGTGACGAAAAATCGTCGCGACGCAAGTAAAAATGGTAATATCTTCTTCCAGCAACCAGTAGCCTAAACGGCCTAAACCTTCTTCGTGGAGATCGAATGGCAAGAGAGCCGCGCCGTTCAGTAAAGCAAGAAACATGTCCCTCGTCGCCCCAACATTATTTGAACGCACAAGGCTAACTCGATCCTCCGCAGAAATATGTAACTCGTTCGTCTTAACCCTTATGCCGAACAGTTCATTCCGATGATTCCAGATGACGCCTTTAGGTTGCCCGGTGGAGCCGGAGGTGTAGTTGACGTAGGCGATTTGATCAGGTGAGATGAACAAGCCCGGATTTTCACTTGACAGACTGGCGTCGAGATCGTCCAGGTTTAGCACTTTTGAAGAATGACCACCTAATTCCTGAGCAAGGGAGAAGTTATCGTTATCGGTGAGAATTAGACGACATTGGGTATCTTGCAAGATCTGAATTTGCCGGGAACAGGGCAGCGTATGGTCTATCGGTACATAAGCCCTGCCTGTCTTTAACGCACCCAAGGTCGCCGCAATCATTGGCGCGCCTTGTTTGAACAGCAAGGCTAATGGCTTATCACGTTTGTCGTCACGAGCCAGAATAGCGTGCGCTGCACGATTGGCGATCCTGTTCAGTTCGTCGTATGTGAGTTTTTGGCTTTTAGTTTTAACAGCAAGTCGTTGGGGATATGTGCGCGCTTGTTGCTCGAAACGGTCCGATATAGATTGCTCGGTATCTTCTTTCCTAAACTCCACGAATGGGTTCGTTGGGCGCATACCAAGATTGGGCCTACGGCGTGGGTTGATCTACTCCGCTTCCCCGGTTGTCTTTGTGCATTGCTTGGTGAGTGGTCAAATACCCATATTTCTTAACGTTGCCTCTTCACGGTTCAGCCAGAAGACCATTTCCATCGAACGGTACAGGTCAACACCAGCAGAGAGTTCGGCACGAGCCTCTTCCAGCAATCCCCTCGCGCCCCAAACGTGACCAAGACCGATGTGACAGTGCGCCTCCAGCGGTCGCATCCCGATTTCATTGCTTAGCGTAAAAGCCTGCCGATATTGAACCTCGGCCTGTTCAGTGTTTGGCGGGTCGCCATGCAAAGCGATATCGCCGAGCAGCTTCAGCACCCAAGCTTCATGTCCCCGTTCTTTGTGCTGTCTGGAAAGATCTAAGGCACGGTTAGCGACAGCGCTTGCCTCTTCTAAACGACCGGATAGCAAATACCCCTCGCTCAACCAGGCTGTGCTGAGCGACAAGAATGCTACTCTTCCGGCAGCGGCCGAATTCTCAACTCCGTCCTCCAAATAGGGTATGGCTTCGGAGATTCGGCCGGAATTGGCATAAGCAGCGCCCAAGCGTGAAGCAACATAGGGCACGTAAACTGGAACATTCGCAGAATGACAGATTCGTAGGCTGCGTTCGAGAATCTCAATGGATTTTGCAAAGTCTCCTCTAACTAGGAATAAGACCGCCAGACTGCAATTCACGTAGACGAGAACAGAGAGATCACCAACTTCTTCAGCAATCTGAATACCCTCTTCCGCATAGGAAACTCCCTCCCGGAACTGGCCCGTCGCAGCAAGGCATTGTATGAGATGTCCCCGACAAGTGACAGAGGGATAACCAGCCGTACCAAATCGTTCGTGCCGCAGAACACCCACAAGGCTTCGAATGGCTCGCTTGAGAACATTTGTTGCCTGGCTATACTGGCCCAATTTGTTGTAGGCCGCACCTAAGTAATAATCGGTCATCACACTTAATTTCGGTTCGTCGCGTTCCGAAATTAGAGCCGAGGCCCGTTGGCCGAACCGAATAGCAAGCTCAGGGTCACCTGATAGCCCGTAGTAACTATTTAGGAAGTTAAAAACGCGCACCATTCTGTTGGGATCTCCAAGGGTTTCCACAAGGGATTCCGCAGCATGTAAGTGTTCAGCGATCCGTGGTAAATCACCTAACAGAAAGAGCGCGTTACGTGCGTCGAGATGAAGATCGACATCCTGTTCGAGTTTCTGTCGAGACTCTGGAAGATGCTTTAAGGCATTAGATGCCTGCTCGTACCACGATAAGGCCTCCGCGAATCCCGAATGCGACATAGCTTTAACACCGGCTTCTCTCGAGTAAGCAACAGCCTTGTCCCAAATTTCCGCCCGCAACGCATGATATGCAAGTGCTTCAATATGATCATACAAATTATCGCCTGCTATCTCCTCAAGCACCCCTGCAATTCGTGCGTGGAGAGAGGTCCTACGCTCATGGAGCAGGGCCCCATACACAACCTCATTGGTGAGCGCATGGTTGAAGGTGTACTCAATTTCCGGAAAGAGATTGGTCTCGTAAAGAAACTCCGCGGACTGAAGGTTGGTCAGATACACATACAGTTCCTCTTCGGGGAGTCCTGCCACAGCGCGCAATAAACGCTGGGGAACGATTACACCAATGACGGCAGCAATCTGGAGGAGGTGTTTTTCTTGGAGAGGCAATCTGTCTATGCGATCTGCGAGGACCGTCTGCACGGTGCTCGGAACACGAATGCTCTCAATTCTTAAGCCTGGT
>Ga0066710_100006058_pt1 | contig 11207 bp, 11 predicted proteins | sample GraSoiAngelo_159_FD_79666 | JGI IMG/M metagenome (GOLD analysis project Ga0066710, IMG submission 79666) | Grasslands soil microbial communities from the Angelo Coastal Reserve, California, USA - 14_1009_16_40cm | ecosystem: Environmental > Terrestrial > Soil > Grasslands | place: USA... | reverse complement strand
CGGTGGACTACCCGACGTTTCGCAAGGTCTGGCTCGACCGCAAGGCTACCGGCGCCGTGGGCTTCTACAACATCGCCAACCGTGACTGGATCGGCACGTACGCGCTGCTCGAGAAGCAGGCCTACTCGAAGTGGAGGTCGTTCGACACTGTCAACGATCCCGAGGTCGACGGGATGATCGACCAGGTGCTGCGCCAGACCGACAAGGCGAAGGCTGGCGAACTCATGCGGAACATCTTCACGCGCCTGCGCAGCGAGCACTCGACCGTGCCGGTGGTCTATCTCCACGCCCCGTACGCGTCGTCGAAAGCGCTCGCGAAGTGGAATCCGGGCACGGTGATGTACGACTTCTTCATCGACGTGCTGGCGTCGGGGAAATAGCGCCGCGACCGTGCGTCCCGCGGCATGACGCGGTTCGTTCTGACCAGGCTTGCCCAGTCGCTGGTGGCGCTCGCCATCCTGTCGGTGGTCGTGTTCGTGCTGGCGCGCGCCACCGGTGATCCGCTCCACCTGATCCTGCCGATGTCGGCGACGGAAGAGGACTACGCGAACGCGCGGCGTTATCTCGGCCTCGACCGTTCGTATCCCGAGCAGTACGTGACGTTCGTGGCGCGGGCGGTCACCGGCGACTTCGGCACGTCGCTCCGGGCCCGGCGGCCGGTGTCGGAGCTGATCGCCGCGCGGCTGCCGAACTCGCTGAAGCTCGGGGCGTTCGCGATGGGCGTGAGCTTGCTGCTGGCGTTTCCGCTCGGCGTGATGGCCGCCGTCCACAAGGGCACGGTCGTCGATCGCGCCGCGCAGGTGATCGCCGTGCTCGGCCAGTCGCTGCCGACGTTCTGGGTGGCGATCGTGCTCATCGAAGTCGTCGCGGGAAGGCTCCAGTGGCTCCCGGCGGGCGGCGTCGACGGGATCACGAGTTACATCCTGCCGGGCTTCACGCTCGGCTGGTTCGTGGTGGCCGGCATGATGCGCCTCTTGCGCTCCGGGATGCTCGAGGTGCTCGATTCGGAGTACGTGAAGCTGGCGCGGGTCAAGGGCGTGGTCGAGGCGCGCGTGGTGTGGCTGCACGCGCTGAAGAACGCGCTCATCCCGGTCGTCACGTTCGCCGGCATCTACTTCTCCATCCTGGTCACCACGGCGATCGTGGTCGAGACGGTGTTCGCGTGGCCGGGTCTCGGCCGGCTCGCGTACGAGGCGATCACGTCCCGGGATTTTCCGGTGATCCAGGCGGTCGTCCTCACGACGGCCGCGATCGTCGCGGTCGTGAACCTGTCCGTCGACTGCGTCTACGGGTTCATCGATCCGCGAATCCGGTATGCGCGGTAGCGCGCCGGCGATCTCATCGATCGGGCGCTCGACATGAGCCCGCCGCCGGAGATCCAGGCCGGCGTCGTCGCCGACGTGCTTTCCGCGCCGGCCCCGGACTCGCGCGTTCGTCGCCGCGGGCTCTCGTTGCCGATCGTGCCGCTCGCCATCGTGGTGACGTTCGTCGTCGTCGCGGCGCTCGCGCCGCTCATCAGTCCCGGTGACCCGTACGAGCAGTCGCTGCGGAGCCGCTTCACGCCGCCGGTGTGGGACGAGCGGGGAACCTGGAAGCACGTCCTCGGCACCGACCGTCTCGGCCGCGATCTCCTGTCACGCATCGTCTGGGGCTCGCGCGTGTCGCTCGCGGCCGGCGTGCTGACCGTGCTGCTGGCGACGGTGGTCGGCGCCGCGATCGGGCTCGTCGCCGGGTACTACGGCGGCCGCGTCGACGCGGCGCTCATGCGCATGACCGACGCGACCATGTCGTTCCCGGTGGTGCTGCTCGCGTTGATCCTGGCGGTGACGGTCGGGCCGAGCTTCGTCAACGTCGTGGTCGCGATCGCCGTGATTCTCTGGGCGCGCTACGCGCGCGTGGTGCGGGGGCAGGTGCTCTCGCTGATGACGCTCGACTTCATCGTGCAGGCCCGGCTCGCCGGCGCCTCGGCGTGGCGCATCATCACGCGGCACCTCTTGCCGAACACGCTCAACACGGTCGTGGTGCTGCTGACGCTCCAGATCGGCTACGTGATCATCGTGGAGGCGTCGCTCTCGTTCCTCGGCGCCGGCATCCCGCCGCCCATGCCGGCGTGGGGCACGATGATCGCGGAGGGACGCGAGTTCGTGACGAGCGCGTGGTGGGTCTCGTTCTTCCCGGGGCTGGCGATCCTGCTCGTCGTGCTCGCGTTCAACCTGCTGGGCGACTGGCTGCGCGACACGCTGGACCCGAAGCTCCGCCAGCTCTGATCATCGCCGTGCCGGTTCTCGACGTTCGGGATCTGCGGACTCACCTGATCACGCGCTGGGGCACCGTCAAGGCGGTCGACGGCGTGTCGTTCACGGTCGACGAGGGCGAGACGCTGGGGCTCGTCGGGGAATCCGGCTCGGGCAAGAGCATGACGTGCCTCAGCATCCTGCGGCTCGCGCCGCGGCCGGCCGCGCGGATCGTCGGCGGCGAGGTGCGTCTCGACGGCGACGATCTCCTCCGGAAGACCGGGCGCGAGATGCAGCGGATCCGCGGCAAGAAGATCGCGATGATCTTGCAGGACCCGATGAGCAGCCTGAACCCGGTGTTCTCCATCGGCATGCAGGTGAAGGAGCCGCTGGCGATGCATCACGGGCTGCGCGGGCGGGCGCTCGTCTCGCGCGCGGTCGACTTGCTGGCGTCCGTCGGCATCTCGTCGCCGGCGGATCGGCTCCTGGCGTTTCCGCATCAGCTCTCGGGCGGGATGCGCCAGCGCGTGGTCGGCGCGATGGCGATCTCGGCGCCGCCGCGCGTCCTCATCGCCGACGAGCCCACCACGAGCCTCGACGTGACGATCCAGGCGCAGTACCTGCGTCTGCTGAAGGAGCTCCAGCAGCGTCACCGCCTGGCGATGATCTTCGTGACGCACAACCTCGGCATCGTCGCGCGAGTGTGCGACCGCGTCGCGGTGATGTACGCCGGGCGCATCGTCGAGGCCGGGCCGGTGGAGCAGATCTTCCGCGCGCCGGCGCATCCGTACACGAAGGCGCTGCTCGAATCGGTCCCGCGGCTCGGCGACACGCGGGAGTGGCTCACCGCGATCGACGGGCAGCCACCGGACCTGGCGGCGTTGCCGCCGGGCTGCGCGTTCGCGCCGCGCTGCACGAGCGTGATGGAACGCTGTCGCGTGGACGCGCCGCCCGAGGTGATCGTCGGCGAGGGGCGCACGAGCCGGTGCTGGCTCTCGGTCGCGCCGTCGCCACCGCGGCGCGACGCCGGCCTGGCGCTCGGCAGTTCTGACGGTCCGCCGCGCGCATGAACGATCACGCGACTCCACTGCTCGAAGCCTCGGACCTGGTCAAGCACTTCCCGGTGCGGCGGGGCGCGCTCGGGCGTGTGAGAGGATTCGTGCGCGCCGTCGACTCGATCTCCTTCAGCGTGGAGCGTGGCAAGACCCTGGCGCTGGTCGGCGAATCCGGCTGCGGCAAGACGACGACGGCAAAGCTCGTGCTGCGCGTGGAGGAGCCGACGGCAGGCGCGATCCGCTTCGAAGGCGAGAGCGTGCACGCGTTCGACCGCGACGAGCTCCGTCGGTACCGCCGCAACGTCCAGGCGGTGTTCCAGGACCCTTACGCGTCGCTGGATCCGAGAATGCGCGTCGGGACGATCGTGGCCGAGCCGCTGGTGATCAACGAGCGTCTCGACGCGCGAGCGCGCCGGCGCCGTGTGATCGAGCTCCTCGAGCTGGTCGGTCTCCCCGAGCGGGCGACGCAGCTCTACCCGCACGAGTTCTCCGGCGGTCAGCGCCAGCGCATCGCGATCGCGCGGGCGCTCGCGCTGTCGCCGAAGCTGATCGTGCTCGACGAGCCGGTGTCGGCGCTCGACGTGTCGATCCGTGCGCAGATCCTGAACTTGCTTCGCGATCTCCAGCGCCGGCTCGGCGTGTCGTATCTCTTCATCGCGCACGACCTGGCCGCCGTCGCGCACATGAGCCACACGATCGCGGTGATGTACCTCGGAAGGATCGTGGAGCTCGGCGCGTCAGCCGACGTGGCGCTGCGTCCGCGCCATCCCTACACGCAGGCGCTCTTCTCGGCGGCGCTGCCGCTGACGCCGGGCGAGCGCTCGGACGAGATCGTCTTGACGGGCGAGGTGCCGAGCCCGATCAGCCCGCCGGCGGGTTGTCGCTTCCACCCGCGATGTCCACAGGCGATGGACCGGTGCCGGGAGGAGGAACCGAAACTCGCGCCGGAGGCGGGCCGTCTGGTGGCCTGTCACCTGTATCCGTCTTTCGCGTCGCGCGATCGGAGTCGTGACGGCCAGTAGCCTGGCTGCCGGTGAAGATGCGGATCGAGCTACGACGTCTGCGCGATCGACTGCGGTGGCGCCGCCGCCTTCCCCCGCGGATCCGGCTCGATCGCCGCGACCAGGCGCCACAGCATTTCGATCTCGATGTCGTCGCGCTCCAGCACCAGGCCGTCGTCGGTGACGCGCGCCAGCGTGCCGGACTCCGGCTCTGCGAAGTTCGTCGAATACACGAGGACGAGGCGTCCGACCAGCGGTTCCGCCTCGCGGCGCCACTGGCGAGCCACCGCCGCCATCGCATCGCGGAGTTCCTGGATCGATCCGATCGCCGGTGCGGACTCGTGGACGGCGCGGGATCTCCCGGGCGTCGAGTCGGCGACTGGCGTCTCCGGCGCTGCCGAGGAGGGCACTCGTGACGACATGGATCCGGGTTCGATGACGGGGTCGGATTCCACGAGCGGAGAGACGGTCTGCGGCGTCGCCCGCACCAGCGCCTGCAACGCTTCCGACGTGCGACGCATGATCCCGCGCAGGGTCGCGAGACCGAGTATGGCGATCACGAGCGAAAGGCCGATTCCGACTTGCGCCTGGAAGCTCCCCATGACGTCGAGCGAGTGGAGCACCCAGACGAAGATCAGGAGCGGCAACACCGCCGTCAGCACGAAGACGATGGAGGCGGCCTGCTGGAGGCTGCGGGTCCCGCCCGTTCTCGGCGCGCGTCGTTCGCTCATCCGGTCCTCTCGCCTCGAAAGGTGATCTCCCAGAATTATGACGCAATACGGCCATTTTTCGCCACATAACTCGGTGGAGGAAAGGATGAGACGGATCGCGCGCTCCGCACTGGTCGGCCTGATCATCGTCGTCGCTGCGGGCGCCTGCATCTCGACGTCCCGAGCCGGCGCCGCGTCCGGCCTCGAGAAGATCGAGCACATCGTCGTGATTTACGCCGAGAACCGCAGCTTCGACCACCTCTACGGTCTCTTTCCCGGCGCCAACGGCATCGCCCGGGCGACGATCGAGCAGAAGACGCAGGTCGATCACGACGGCAAGCCGTTCAGGGCCCTGCCGCCCGTGTGGAAACCGGGCACGCGCGAGCCCGATCCACGGTTTCCCCGCGAGCTGGCGAACGGGCCGTTCCGGCTCGACGCGCCACCGATCAACCTCACGCCGTCGATGCAGATCCGCAATCTCGTGCATCGCTACTACCAGAACAGGGAACAGATCGCCGGCGGCCGGAACAATCGATATGCCGCGCTGTCCGATGCCGGCGGCCTCGTGATGGGGTACTACGACGGCTCGACGCTGCCCATGTGGCAGTGGGCGAAGGAGTTCACGCTCGCCGACAATTTCTTCATGGGGGCGTACGGCGGCTCGTTTCTGAATCACCTCTGGCTGATCTGCGCATGCACGCCGCATGAGCCATCCATCCCCGAGAAGGAGCGCGCGCAGCTCGACGCGAGCGGACATCTGAAGCGTCGACCCGACTCGCCCGGCTCGGCGATGCAGGGACCGCCGACGTTCTTCGACGGAGAGTTCGCGTCGGACGGGTACGCCGTGAATACCACGCAGCCTCCGTACCAGCCGTCCGGCATCGCGCCGGCGGACGGCGGCGATCTCCGGTTCGCCGACCCGTCGAAGCATCCGCTCCATCCCCAGACGGCGAAGACGATCGGCGACACGCTGACCGCGAAAGGGGTCACGTGGGCGTGGTACGGAGGGGCGTGGGCACGCGCGCTCGCCGACGGCATGCAGCCGGCGTCCGCGAAACGAAATGTCATCTACACGCGCCGGCAGGGAACGGTCAACTTCCAGCCGCATCACCAGCCGTTCAACTACTTCGCGCGGTTTGCGCCGGGGACGGCGGACCGCGAGCGGCATCTCCGGGATCACGACGACCTGCTCGCCGCCATCGACGCCGGGACCTTGCCGCAGGTCGCGTTCTACAAGCCGTACGGCGACCTCAACCAGCATCCCGGCTATACCGACGTCCTGTCCGGCGATCGGCACATGGCCGATCTGCTCGCGCGCATCCGCAAGAGTCCTCTGTGGCCGAAGATCGCGGTGATCGTGACGTACGACGAGAACGGCGGCTGGTGGGATCACGTGCCCCCGCCACGTGGCGAGGGGTGGAGCGACCGCTGGGGGCCAGGAACGCGCGTGCCGGCCATCGTCGTGTCGCCGTATGCCCGCCGGGGCTACGTCGACTCGACGCCCTACGATACGACGTCGGTGCTGAAGCTGATCACGCGTCGCTTCGGTCTGGAGCCTCTCCCCGGCGTGCGCGCGAAGATGGGTGACCTGACGAACGCGTTCGAGTTCCCGCGGTAGCGATTTCGGGACGGGGTCACCATTCCGAGACATTGAAGGACGCGAACGGAGAGGCTACGCTCGAGGTATGGCGCCGAAGCACATCGACGACGACGTCTACACGCCCGAATCCGACCAGGTGATCGTCCTGCACGACATCTCGTGGAAACAGTACTCGGCGGTTCTCGACATGCTCGGCGACACCCATCCTGGCGTCCGCACCCACTACCTCGAAGGTGTCCTCGAGATCATGAGCCCATCCGAAAAGCACGAAGGCATCAAGACGATGCTTGCCCGCCTCGTGGAGATCTACGCGGTCGAGCGAACCATCGAGCTGAACGGATTCGGTCAGGCCACCTATCGTCGCCGGGTGAAGGAGCGCGGCCTCGAGCCCGACGAATGCTATTTCATCGGACGGAAGAAGAGGTTCCCCGACATCGCGTTCGAGGTGGTGCTGTCGCACGGGATCATCGACCGCCTGGCGATCTATCAGGGCCTCGGCGTGCGGGAGGTGTGGCTCTGGCGACGAGGCGCCTTCGAGATCCACCGCCTCACCAAAGCCGGATACAAGCGCCGCGACCGGAGCCGGTTTCTCCCGGAGCTCGACTTCACCGTGCTGGCGACGCTCGTCCAGGCCAAGGATCAAACGCAGGCGATTCGCGAGTTCCGCGACTCGCTGCGCGCGCGCTCGTAATTCGCTCCCGAGGAGCGCCACGGCTGTGCCGGGGCGCTTCCGAGCGTTGGGGGTATGGGGGCCCCCATCTTCATTCGATCGGCTTGACCTCGTCCAGCAGCGTGTAGAAGCCTTCCGTCAGCGTCGGATGGATGTAGATGTCGCCCTTCAGCACGGTGTACGGGAGATTCGCGCGCATCGCGATGCGGAGCGCCTGGATCAGCTCGCCGCCCTCGGTGCAGAGCGTCGTCGCGCCCAGGATGCGATCGGTCACGGCGTCCACGACGATTTTCATCATGCCGGCGGTCTCGTCCCGCTCGATCGCGCGCGCCACCCACGACATCGGGATCTTGCCGATCTTCAGAGCGAGGCCGAGCCGCCGCGCCTCGGCCTCGCTGAGCCCGACGCGGCCCAGCTGGGGATCCGTGAAGATCGCCGACGGCACGAGCCGATCGTCGATCGTGACGTTGCGATGCTCGATCAGGTTCGCGTAGATCACCTGGTAGTCGTTGTACGAGACGTGGGTGAACTGCGGACCGCCCTTCACGTCACCGAGCGCCCAGATGCCGGGCACGCTCGTCTCGAGACGGCTGTTGACCTTGATGAACCCGTGATCGTCCGTCGCGACGCCGGCGCGCTCGAGACCGAGCGTGTCGGTGTTGGGCCGCCGTCCCGTCGCGACGAGCAGATGCGACCCGGACAGCGTGCGCGGTGCGCCGGGACCGTCGAGCTTGAGGGTGACGCCTTGCTTCGCGGTCGCGACGCGCGTCGTGTTCGCGTTGAGGATGAACGCCACGCCCTCGGCTTCGAGCGCGCGGCGTAGCTCGGCGGCGACGTCGGCGTCCTCGCGCGGCAGGATCTCCGGGTCGCGGCCGACCATGGTCACGCGGCTGCCGAAGCGCCGGAACATCTGGCCGAACTCGAGCCCGATGTAGCCGGCGCCCAGGACGATCAGGTGCCGCGGAAGCTCTTCGAGCTCCATGACGGTCTCGTTCGTCAGGTACGGCACCGTGTCGAGGCCGGGAACGCTCGGAATGAGCGGGCGCACGCCGGTGTCGATGAAGATGCGCTCGCTCTCGAGCGTGTCGTCCCCGATGCGGACCGCGTGGGCGTCGACGAACCTGGCCTCGCCGTGATGGAGCGTCAGATTCGACCGCTGGTCGATCTTCCCCTGCAAGCCTTCGCGGAACTGCTTGACGATCGCGTCCTTGCGCGCGACCACCTTGCGGAGGTCGACGCTTGGGCGTCCGGCCCGCACGCCCCAGCGCGCGGCGTTCCGGGCGTAATGGGCGACCTGCGCGGACGCCACCATCGTCTTGGTCGGCGTGCAGCCGACGTTGACGCACGTTCCGCCCAGGAACTTCTTCTCGACCAGCGCGACCTTCCATCCCTGGTCCGCCAGCCCACGCGCGAGCGGGTTGCCGCCCTGGCCCGACCCGATGACGATCGCGTCGTACGTCATGATGTCGAACCTCGGTCCAGGAGAAAGCGGCGGAGGTCGGCGGCACAGCGCTCGGGCGCGCCGTTCGTGATGTTGTGGGCCATGCCCTCGTAGACCACGTATTCGTGGCGCGGGATTCGCCGCAAGAGCTCGTAGCCCTCTTTCGTGCCGACGACGTCGGCGCCCGGCACGACGATCAACGTGGGTGCCTCGATCTCGTGGAGCCGCGGCGCGAGGTCGAAGCCCTTCGCCGCCGTGAGGAACCGACACGTGAACTCGCGGTCCATCTTCTGTGCGTCGTCGATCATCCAGCGGATGAACCCGGCGTCGACCCGGGCCGGATCCACGCGGGCGGTGACCGTGTCGGCGATCATACCGCCGACCCCCTTCGCACGGATGATCCGACACCAGGTCGCGACGTCGGCGGTGGAGTGCTTGAGTCCGGGCGTCGAGGAGTAGAGCGCGAGCCGCCGCACGCGCGCCGGCTCGGTGATGGCCAGGCTCATCGCCGAGTACCCGCCGGCAGAGGTCCCGCACACGTGCGCGCTCGCGCAGCCGAGATCGTCGAGCAGCTCCACGACGTCGCGGGTGAGACGCTCGATCGTCACCGCGTCCGTGTCTGGCGTGTCAGAACGACCGTGGCCGCGCGTGTCGAGACGGACGACGCGGAAGTCGCGCGCGAGCGTCGGCACCCAGCCGCGGAAGCGATCGACGCTGCCCATCGCCGCGTGCAGCAGGACGAGCGTCTCGGCGGGACGCCAGGGATCGGTGAAATCGTCCACCGCGTAGTGCAGGCGTAGCCCGTCGCTCGTCCTGAACGTCCGGAAGTCGGTCATCCCGTCACGCCTCCCTGGAGGAGGAACTCCCGGATCGCGGCAGTCGTCTCGTCCGGCTTCTCGAGCTGCACGTAGTGTCCGGCGCCGGGCACGATCACGAGCCGCGCACCGGGGATACGGTCGCGAAGGTAGCGAGCGTACTTCGTCGGCGTCAGTCGATCGCCTTCGCCGCACACGACGAGCGTCGGGGTGCGGATCTCGCCGAGTCGCGCCATGACATCGAACGCGTCGCACGCGCGAAGATCGCCGAGCATCGCTGGCCGAGGATTGAGAAGCGTCTCACGCACCAGCGTATCTTTTAATCCCGGCGACGCGTCGCCGGCCACCGCGAGCTCGACGACCAGTCGCACGCCTTCGGGGTAATCGCGTTCGAGCGTCTCGAGAATCTTTGGAAGCACCCGGAGCCGGGCTCCCGTGCCGACGAGCACGAGGCCGGCGAGCCGGTCCGGATTCGCGAGCGCGAATGCCAGCGCGATCGCGCCGCCCATCGAATGGCCGCCGACGACGGCCCGCGCGACGCCGAGTTCGTCGAGCACCTGACGCACCGCGTCCGCCGCCTGGTCGATCGTGCCGACGCCGTCGCCGTCGGATTCACCGTGGCCGGGCAGGTCCAGCGCCACGACGCGGGCCACGTCCGCGAGCCCCTCCATCTGCCTGACCCAGACACCCTGACTGCCGCCGGAACCGTGGACGAAACAGATCATCAGCCCGCGCGTTCCGGCCTTCTCGTGGTGGATCTTTCGACTCATCCGGGACCTCCGGGAGCGGACTGTGGACCCGGCCGGGCCAGTCGTCAAGCTCGAGGGGGGCCGCATGATAAGGTATTGAAAAATAGTGCTTCTTCTGACACTACTTGACGTGTTAGCACTCATCGATTAAAAGTGCTAATGGATTTCCTGCCGGGAGCCTTCCCGCGGTAATGCCCGATGAACCCACTCAAGGAGGAGCACGCAGGATGAAGAAGATTCGGCCGATGCACGATCGACTCATCGTGGAGCGTCTCGAGGAAGCAGAAGTCCGCAAGGGCGGCATCATCATTCCCGACACCGCGAAGGAAAAGCCTCAGGAAGGCAAGGTCATCGCGGTCGGCGCCGGCAAGATGACCGACGAGGGCAAGCGCCTTCCGGTCGACGTCAAGGCCGGCGATCGCATCCTGTTCGGCAAGTATTCCGGTTCCGAGGTCAAGCTGGACGACAAGGAGTACCTGATCCTCCGCGAGGAGGACGTCCTGGCCATCCTCGAGTAACTCGTCACATCTCTTCACGCACATCAGACTCAAGGAGGACATCGACCCATGCCGAAGCAGCTCAAGTTCAACGAGGAGGCCCGGAGCGCACTGCTCAAGGGCATCAACATCCTGTCGGAGGCGGTGAAGGCCACGCTCGGACCGAAGGGTCGCAACGTCGTCATCGACAAGAAGTTCGGCAGCCCGACGATCACCAAGGACGGCGTCACCGTCGCCAAGGAAGTCCAGCTCAAGGACGGCTACGAGAACATGGGCGCGCAGCTCATCAAGGAAGTCGCGTCCAAGACGTCCGACGTCGCCGGTGACGGCACGACGACGGCCACGGTGCTCGCCCAGGCGATCTTCCGCGAGGGCCTGCGTAACGTCACGGCCGGCGCCAACCCGATGGGCCTGAAACGCGGCATCGAGGCGGCG
>Ga0066710_100006057_pt1 | contig 11208 bp, 10 predicted proteins | sample GraSoiAngelo_159_FD_79666 | JGI IMG/M metagenome (GOLD analysis project Ga0066710, IMG submission 79666) | Grasslands soil microbial communities from the Angelo Coastal Reserve, California, USA - 14_1009_16_40cm | ecosystem: Environmental > Terrestrial > Soil > Grasslands | place: USA... | reverse complement strand
TGTCCGGGCATTCGCGTCCACGCCATCGAGATCGTCCAGCCGCCGGGCATCGGCATCCCACCCATCGCCGGCATGGACGCGCACCAGGCGGTCGTCACCGCCGCGCTGGCGGCGAAGAGCAGCGCCGAGACGCCGAAGAAGGCGCGGTGGGAAGCGCTCAGCGCCTGCCGTACTCGTCGTGGCGGCGCATCCACACGCCGGTCTCGTTGCGCCCCTTGGGGGCGCGGTCGAGCCACTGGTACACGCCCCAGAGGCCATCCAGTCCGCGCGCATAGGTGGAATAGGTGTGGTAGACGACGCCGCCCTCCAGCGCGAACGCGCTCATGCCCGGCCGCTCGCGCGAGTACGTGGCTGCGTCGGTTCCGGTCGTCGCCGCGAGCTCGGCGACCGGCGCCGGGACCGCCGCCGCGTCCATCGCGTGGCCGCCGCGCTCGTAGTTGTATTCGATGAGCCCCTTGCGCTGTTGCTCCTCGGTGAAGGAGACGCTGAAGTCGGCGTTGAAGTCGCCGCCGAGCGAGGAGGCCCAGGGAAAGGTCCACCCCATCCGCCGCTTGAACGCCTGCAGCTTCGGGAGCGGCGCCCGCGACACCGCCGCAAGCGTCACGTCGTGGTTGGCGAGGTGGACGGCGAAGCCGTTGAACCCGTCCGCGATCGCCGAGCAGTGCGGACACCCCGCCGTGTAGTCGGGCCCGAACATGAAGTGGTAGACGAGGAGCTGGGAGCGACCCCGGAAGAGGTCTGCCAGCGAAGCGCTCCCCTCGTCGGTCTCGAATCGGTACTCCTTGTCGATCCGGACCCACGGCAGCGCCTGGCGCCGCCGCGCCAGCTCGTCGCCCTGGCGCGTCAGCTCCTTTTCCGCCTCGAGCAGCTCGAGCCGCGCTGCGAGCCACTCCTGGCGGGTCCCAGTCAAATGCTTCGTCATCGTCCTTCTCTCCTTCCTTCGGGTGTGTGGTCCTCACGCCTCCTCACCGCAGCCCCTTGATCTTCTCGGCAAGGACATCGGTGAAGCGCTTCCAGCCCTCCTCGTGGCCGCGGCCCATCTCGTCGTCGGGGAGCCCGCTGTGGGTCAACACCAGGTCGGTGGCGCCGCGGGACGGCGTCATCTCGACGGTCACCCGGGACTCGAGCCCGCGGGTCGGTTCCGACATCCATGTGAACTCCAGCAGCCGCGGGCGCTCCACCCGCAGGTAGCGGCAGTAGTGCGCCCACAGTCGGCCGGCATGCTCCGCCTCCCAATACCAGAGCTCGTCGACCGCGGCCTTGCGCAGAATGGCGCGGTGCGGCTCGAGCCAGCGCCTGAACCGGTCGGGTTCGGCCCACGCGTCGAAGACCTCTTCGGGCGACGCCTCGATCCGGCGGGGAACCGTGATCCGGAGGAGGGGGGTGATCGGGCTGGTTCCGCTACTGGCCATCGTCAATCTCTCTTTCGGCTCGCTTTGAGGAATGCCTCGAGCTTGTCGAGGCGATCGCTCCAGAACCGCTCGTAGCCGGAGGCCCAGCCGGCGATGCGCCGGATCGGCTCCGGATCGAGGGCGATATGGTGCTCGCGGCCCGCCCGGGTGCGCCGCACCAGCCCGGCGCGCTCGAGCACCTTCACGTGCTTCGAGACGGCGTTGAGCGACATGGCGAAGGGGTGGGCGAGATCGGTGACGCGCCGGGCGCCCTTCGCCAGCCGGTGGACGATCTCCCGGCGGGTCGGGTCCGCGAGCGCCGCGAAGGCGCGGTCGAGCACGGGAGGGGTCATATTATTCAACCTGGAGGTTGAATATAGGAGCGGGCCGGGCCGTGTCAAGCGGGCGCAGGAAGTGGCGCCTCCGTGAAGGGGTTGCCGGCAGGCCGGTGGCCGCACCTCCTTCGCGACGGTCAGTCGCGACCGGTGGTGCTCAGCGCCTGATCCAGCCAGGAGAAAAGCTGGATTCCATACCCGGAGCGCGGGCCGACGGTGGACCGGTGGAACCGTTCCAGGACCCGGTGGACATCCTCCAGCGTGACCCCCGGGGTGAGGCGGAAGTAGTGGGGGGAGTCATTGACCTGGTAGCCTCCGCCCGAGCGAAGGTATGGCCACCTCCCCACCGGCGGAGGGGCGATCATTGCCCTGGTTCCGGCTTCCGGCGGACCGCCCCGTCCGCTGCTGGCCGGAGATTCAGCCATTGCCGGCGCTTTTCCCTTGTGGGCGACGGGCCACGTGGTGCTGCCTCGGCCCGCCTCCTTCACGCTGGAGGCGTGCGGCGTAACGCTGAGGGCTGCGGGTTACCCCGTTTGGATCGATCCCAAGCCACAAGGGGAGGATTTCTGGGCTCAGGTGGCGATCTTCTTGCCGGACGCGATCGCGCGGCAGATTCACTCCCAGCCCGGACGTGCGCGAAACGCTCCCTACTCGAGCCCCGTCTGCCGCTCCGATTCCGTTAGCTCCCCCGGCGCACCGGGGACGATTCCCGGCCCCGCGCAGCACGTGGCTGCCATCGGACTCGACATCACCATAGCGGCCACGGTCAGGGTCGGATCGGACCAACATGGGGCGACGATCTGGCCTTGAGATCGGGGCTGCCCGGCGGATTCGGATCCACCCGGGCCCCGTCGTCCGCCGGGTCCAGTCCGGCGCCGCCTGCCAAGGCCGGGACGTGGGCTACCTCGGCCCGGGGCCGCGCGTTGACGACCCGAGGACCGGCCCGTACTTTCGGGATGGGGAAGGAAACTCCCGTCCATTAACACGCCGGTGCTGGGCGTGATCGCGAGCATGGCGCACTACGTCTGACCGCATGGCGGCGCACACGACGAGGTGTTCGGATCCAGTTCTAGCAGGGGGATGAGCGGAGGGGGGAGACGCGATCGTGGCCGGCGTCGAGCTGCGAAACCTGACCAGGCGATTCGGTGACTTCCATGCGGTCGACGGGGTCAACCTTTCGATCCGCGAGGGAGAGTTCCTGGTCCTCCTCGGCCCCTCCGGCTGTGGCAAGACGACTCTGCTCCGCATGATCGCGGGGCTGGAGCGCCCCACGGCGGGCGAGATCGTGCTCGGCGGCGAGCGCATGGACGGCGACGTGCCGCCCCGGGCCCGCGGCATCGCCATGGTGTTTCAGAGCTACGCGCTGTACCCCCACCGCACCGTGTTCCGGAATATCGCGTTCCCGCTCGAGGCGGCAGGAATGTCCCGCGCCGCGATCGACCAGAAGGTGCGCCGGGCCGCGGAATCGTTCAGCATCACGCGCTACCTCGACCGCTATCCACGGCAGCTCTCCGGCGGCGAACGGCAGCGCGTGGCTTTGTGCCGCGCCCTCGTGCGCGACCCGCAGGTGTTCCTGCTGGACGAGCCGCTCGCCAACCTGGACGCCAAGCTGCGCAACACGGCGCGGGACGAGCTGAAGCGCTTTCAGCGCCAGATCAAGCGCACCATCGTGTACGTGACGCACGATCAGGTAGAGGCGATGGGATTGGGCGACCGGATCGCGGTCATGGACGCGGGCCGAGTGCGGCAAATCGGGACGCCGCAGCAGATCTATGAGGACCCCGTCGACACGTTCGTGGCCACCTTCGTCGGCCAGCCGCCGATGAACCTGATCGAGGTGCCGGGCGGCGCCCTGCTCGGCTTCCGACCCGAGAACTTTCTGCCCCGCGGCCAGTTCCCGGCAGGAGAGCCGATTCGCCCTTTTGGCTTTGCGGTGCGTCGGGTAGAGTACCTGGGCTCGGATCGCTACGTGTACGGCACCGTGACCGACGCCGGAGCGGGCGATGCGACGGTGATCGCGAAGCTGCCGGCGACGGTCGGCACCGCGATTCCGGACGGGGAGACGCTCCCGTTCGCCGTGCCGGAGCGCGCCCTGTGCTCCTTCGACGCAGCGACCGGCGCGAGGCGCCGATGAAGCTCGCCGACCGCGAAGACGTCCTGGGGGTGGTGATGCTCGCCCCGGCACTGAGCTACGTCATCCTCCTCGTGGGCGTCCCGTTCGTGCTGGCGATCGTGCTCAGCTTCAGCACCGCCACGGCGGGGAGCCTCACCTTCGGGTGGGCGGGGTTGGACAACTACGCGGCCATCCTTCGGGATCCCGTCTTCCGGCGCTCGCTCTTCAACAGCGCCGTCGTCACCATCGGCTCGCAAGTACTCGTCGTCGTCCTGGCGACGGCCGCCGCGCAGGTGTTCCGCGCGGCGTTTCATGGCAGGCGCACCGCCCGGTTCGTCCTGCTCCTGCCCTGGGCCGTGCCCGTTTCGCTGGCGGCGATCGCGTGGACGTGGATCTTCGACTCCACCTTCAGCGTGATCAACTGGACGCTCAAGGTCGGCGGGCTGATGCACGGCTGGCTCTACTGGCTGGGGGAGCCGGGCCTCGCCCTCGTCGCGATCATCATCGTGCAGGCGTGGCGCATCTTCCCGTTCGCGACCATCATCGTGCTCGCGGGGCTGGCATCGCTGCCGCAGGACGTGATGGAGGCGGCCATTGTGGACGGCGCGGGCTTCTGGCGCCGCCTGTTCCACGTCGAGCTGCCGCTGCTCCTCCCCGTCGTGGCGGTCGCCGTCCTGTTCGGCGTCGTCTATACCGCCACCGATCTGGGCGTCGTCTACATCCTGACCGGCGGCGGGCCCGCGAACACGACGCAGGTCCTCCCCACGCTCGCCTTTCAGCGCGGCATCCAGGGCGCCGACCTCGGCCAGGGAGCGGCCATCGCGGTCTTTCTCCTCCCGTTCCTGATCCTGGCGGCGATCGCCATGCTGCGGCTGGCCCGGCACACGGAGGTCGGTGCCCGATGAAGCGCCTCGGACTGTACACCGCGGCGCTCGGCTTCATGGCCTTCGCGGGCTTCCCCTTTTACTGGATGCTGATCACCGCGTTCAAGCAGAACCGGGATCTCTACGTCGGCGCGTTCGACACGCACCACGTCCCCTGGATCTTCAACGATCCGCCGACCCTCGAGCACGTGCGCCTGCTGTTCGGGCAGACGCACTTCCTGCGCTGGGTCGGCAACACGCTGATCGTCGTCGTCGCGGTCATCGTCATCACGGTGGCGGTGGCGGTGCCGGCGGGCTACAGCCTGGCGCGTCTCACTGGACGCTGGGGCGAGCGCCTCGGCATGGGCATCTTCTTCACCTACCTGATCCCGCCGACCCTGCTCTTCATCCCGTTTTCGCGCCTGATCTCGCTGCTCGGCCTGCAGGACTCGCTCGGCGCCCTGATCCTGATCTATCCGACGATCACGATCCCCTTCTGCACGTGGCTCGTGATGGGGTTCCTGCGCTCGGTGCCGTGGGACATCGAGGAGCAGGCGATGATCGACGGCTACAGCAGGCTGGCCGTCATCGTGCGGGTCGTGCCCCGGCTCATCGTTCCCGGGATCCTGACGGTCGTCGTCTTCACATTCACGCTGGTCATGCAGGAATTTGTGTACGCGCTGACCTTCATCAGCTCGGTCGATCACATGACCGTCAGCCTGGGCGTCCCCATCGCGCTGGTCCGCGGCGATGTGTACCACTGGGGCTCCCTCATGGCCGCCGCATTGTTTGTCAGCATACCGCTCGCCATCGTCTACAACCTCTTCATGGATCGGTTCATTCAGGGCTTCACCATGGGAGCGGTGAAGGGCTGATTTGCCGTTCACGCAGTTTCACTGGAGGAGGACATCATGAGAAGCATGCGATTGGCGTGGTGCTCCGGGCTCGCCGTGACGGGGATCTTGATGCCCGGGAGCGCGCGTCCCGCCGCGGCCCAGGAGCCCACCGGACAGGTGGTGAAGCTTGGCGAGGGTCAGACGCTCACGATCAGCGGATTCCTCAACGCCACGTGGTTCATGAACAGCGGCTTTTTTCTGTTCGGAAACGGGCAGAACGCAGAATGGGCCGCCAACGTCCAGCCCGCGACCGACAAGCGCTACCTCGATGGCGACGTTCGCAATACCCGCATCAACTTCACGTTCAACGGCTCCCCGGTACTCGGCAAGTGGTCGCCACGTGGCGTGCTCGAGGCTGACTTCTTCGGCGCGAACACCGCCGCGCCCCCCTTCGGCGACGAATCGCCGCTGCTGCGTGTCCGTTTCGCCTATGCGGACCTCACCAACGGCCGCACCACTCTCCGGATCGGGCAGTTCTGGTCGCCGCTGTTCGGCGAGGTGCCGGTCTCGGTGACGCACCTGGCGTTCCCGCTGGGCTACGGCGCCACGGGCATGATCGGCTGGCGTTTCCCGGGAATCTTTCTCTACCACGAGCTCGCGCCGGGTAAGCCGGTAGGGGTCCAGCTCCAACTCGCGGCGCTGGAAGGCTCGGGACCCGCCGTGAGCCCCGGCATCGGGAGCGGTGAGGCCTCGGGACTGCCGCAGCTCGAGGGGCGGCTCAACCTCACGAAGCGCAGCCCGAACCTGAGCTGGACCGTCTACGTCGTCGGGCACATCGACTGGAAGGACACGACCGCCGTCGGCGTGGCCGGGAAGAACCTGACCGGCACGGGCTTCGAAGCGGGCGCCAACCTGACGGCCGGTAGCGCGACGGTGCACGGCAACTTCTACACGGGCAAGGCCATGGGCCACCAGTTCGCCCACGTCTCGCAACAGGGCAACGTCAAGGGATGGGGCATGTGGGCGCAGGGCGGCTACGAGCTCACCCGCCACCTCGGCGCCTGGTTCTTTTATGGACTGGACGACCCGGACCAGGCGAATTCGCCGGGTCTGCCCGCGGGTCCCGGCCTGGCGATCTTCAAGAACCAGGATGTCGCCGGGATGCTTCGGTACCGCGCCGGGCGCTACGCGCTCGGGGTCGAGTATTTCAACTCCAACACGACCTGGAACGACGCAAAGAGGAAGGCCTACCAGGTCTCCCTCAGCGTGCTGTACACGATCTGATCCAGGCCGGGGACCAGGGCTCACGGCGGAGTGTCGTCGGCTCCGCCGTGGAGCCCGCCATCTCAGTGAACGGAGGGTAGGTCCATGGGCAAGCGGAAGGGGATGGATCGGCGGCAGTTCGTCCGGACCACAGGCGCGGTGGCCGCGGCGGCCGCCCTGGGACCCACGATCTGGATCACGCGCCGGCAAAAAACGCTCAAGATCATCCAGTGGAGCCACTTCGTCCCTGCCTACGACGCGTGGTTCGACAAGTACGCGAAAGACTGGGGAACGGCCAAGGGCGTCGCGGTGACCGTGGACCACATCGCCCTCGCCGACCTCACGACGCGGGCCAACGCCGAGGTCGCGGCGCAGGAGGGGCACGACCTGTTTCAGTTCCTCGCACCGCCGGGGGCGTTCGAGCAGCAGGTGCTCGACATGGCGGATGTCGTGAAAGAGGCCGAGCGCCAGCACGGTCCGCTCGTGGACCTGTGCAAGCGCAGTACGTACAACCCGGTGACGCGGAAGTGGTTCGGCTTCAGCGACAACTACGTCCCCGATCCCGGCGACTACTTGAAGAGCATCTGGACCGAGATCGGCATGCCCGACGGCCCCGCCACGTGGGAAGATCTCGTCACGGCGGGGCCGCAGATCAAGGCGAAGCATCCCGAAATCCAGATTCCCATCGGCGTCGGCCTGTCGCAGGAGCTCGACACCAACATGGCGACGCGCGCGATGCTGTGGTCGCACGACGGCTCGATCCAGGACGCCAACGAGAACGTGGTGTTGAAATCCGATCAAGCGCTCGAGGCCCTGACGTTCGCCACGCGCCTGTTCCAGGCGGGGATGACGCCGGCGGTGCTGAGTTGGAACGCCGCGTCGAACAACCAGGCCCTGAACGCCCGCCAGACCTCCTACATCCTCAACTCGATCTCCGCCTATCGCACCGCGCAGGACAACAAGCTGCCGGTGGCGGACGACATCTTCTTCGTCCCGGCCCTGAAGGGCCCCCGGGGTACGCGGTGGGCGAGCGAGCACGTGATGGGCATCTACGCCATCTGGAAGTTCGCGCAGAGCCCCGACGTGGCCAAGCAGTTCCTGCTCGACCTGATCGCGCATTACCGCGACGCGGTGATGGGGAGCAAGCTCTACAACTTCCCCGCCTACCCCGGCTCCCTGGCCGATCCGGGCACGGCGCTGGCCCAGAAGCCCGCGGCCGGCAACCGCTGGCTGGAGCAGGCGACGGCGAACGATCCGTTCGGCTCGAACCCGCCGACCAAGCTCCGTCCGATCGGCACGGCGCTGCAGTGGGCGACGAACATCGGGCATCCGGGGCCGGCCAACCCGGCCGAATCCGAGGTGTTCGACACGTTCGTGCTGCCGACGATGTTCGCGAACGCGGCCACCGGGCGCATGAAGCCGGCGCAGGCGCTGGACGATGCGCATCAGCAGGTGAAGCGGATCTTCGAGAAGTGGCGCGCCAAAGGGTTGGTCGCCGGCGGCGCGGGCGACCGTACTTGACAACGCACCGTTCCAGCCGGAAACTCGAACCTCCCACCATGCGAGGGGGTCTATGACCGCGCCTCAGCTGTCCTTCAAGGAGCTCCGCCGAGTCGTTGTCGCCGCAGCCGTCGGAAACGTGATCGAGTGGTACGATTTTTACATCTTCGGCAGCCTGGCCGCGATCCTGGCGGTAAAGTTCTTCGCGGAGGGCGGGTCCGGGGCGGGGCTGATCAAGACCGTCGGGACCTTCACGGCAGGATTCCTGATCCGCCCGTTCGGAGCGTTCCTCTTCGGCCGCATCGGCGATCTCGTGGGTCGCAAGTACACGTTCCTGATCACGCTCAGCGGCATGGGCATATCCACCGCGCTCATCGGCGTCGTCCCGAGTTACGCGCAGATCGGCGCGGCGGCCGGCCTTCTGCTCCTCGGGCTTCGTCTCATTCAGGGATTGTGCCTCGGCGGCGAGTATGGTGGCGCCATCACGTACGTCGCGGAGCATGCTCCGGATGAAAAGCGGGGGTACTACACGGGCTGGCTCCAGACGTCGCCAACGCTCGGCATCGTGGTATCGCTCATCGTCATCATCGCCACCCGGGAGATCCTCGGGCCCGCGGCGTGGAACGCCTGGGGCTGGCGGGTCCCGTTCTTGTTGTCGCTCGTCATGGTCGCGATCGCGATCTACATCCGGCTGCAACTCCAGGAGACGCCGATCTTCCAGGCCATCAAGGCGAAGGGGCAAACGGCGGCGAACCCCTGGAAGGAAGCGTTCCTCAGCGCCAACGTCAGGTACGTCGTGATCGCCAGCATCGTCGTGATCGGCGAGGGCGTCGTGTGGTACAGCGGCCAGTTCTGGGCGCTGTACTTCCTGCAGCAGGTGATGAAACCCGACGTCTTGAGGCCGGCGATCATCACCGGCGTCGCGCTGCTCATCGCCACGCCATCGCTCATCTTCTTCGGGTGGCTGTCGGACCGCATCGGCCGGAAGCCGATCATTCTGACCGGCTTCCTGCTGGCCGCGGTGACGTACTATCCGCTGTACACGGCGCTCGGGAACGCCGCGAACCCCGCCAACCTCAACTACCCGCTGGCGATCTTGATCGTCGCGATCATGGTCTCGTACGTCGGGATGGTGTACGGCCCGATCGGTGCATTCCTCGCCGAGTACTTCCCGGCCCGCATCCGCTACACGTCGGTGTCCGTGCCGTATCATATCGGCAACGGGTGGGGCGGCGGCCTGGTCCCCGTGATCACGACGGCCGCGTACGTGTCCACACACAGCCTGAGCACCGCGCTGGTCTATCCCATCGCGGTCCCGGCGGTGGCTTTCGTGCTCGCGTTGTTCCTGATGCCCGAGACTCGCAAGATCAGCATCTGGCAGCCGTCGGACGTACGGGCACCAGCCAGGGGTTAGACACGGAGGGGAATGACATGAGTAGAGGGGCCGGGACCCGGTGTCCCGGCCCCTTTTACTCTGGTACGGTTGGTATGCCCGGCGGAGCCAGGGGCGAAACCCGCCAGGCCCTCCGCGCGTAAGCCTTGCAGCAATCCACCTTTACCCCTCGCCCCTATGGCGGAGCGGCGACCGGATCTCGACGGACTGCGCGGCCTTGCCGTCCTCCTCGTGGTTGGTTTCCACGCGGGGGTCCCGTGGCTGCGCGGGGCGTTCGTTGCCGTCGACATCTTCTTCGTCCTCTCGGGGTTCTTTCTCGCCACGACGCTGACCCGGCTGCTCGCGACCGGCGAGGCGGTCCGCCCCGCCGAGCTGGTGGCGCGCCGGGTCTGGCGATTCCTCCCCACCCTGGTGGTGGTGCTGCTCGGGACCCTGGCCACGACGCTGCTCTACGCGCCGATCGACCGGGCGGCCGTCGCCCGGCGCATGGTCCCCGTCTCGGCCTTCGCCGGCAACCTGGCCTTCGCGGCGGACGGCGTGAACTACTTCAACGCCGGCGAGAACCCGCTGCTCCACACCTGGATGCTCGGGGTCGAGCTCCAGCTCGCCGTCCTCTTCCCGCTGCTGGTCATGCTGCTCGCCGCCTGGGGCGAGGCGCGCGCCGGCACGGCAACCGGCTCCGAGCGACGCTGGATCATCCTGCGCACCGTAATGCTCGGAGTGGCCGCCGCGTCCGCGCTCTCGTTCGCGCTCTCCGTCGCGATCAACGACACTGCCCCGATGTGGGCGTACTTCGGCCCGCACACCCGGCTCTGGTCCTTCGGCGCCGGGGCCCTGATGGCCTTCCTCACCGGCGGAGGGCAGAGCGTCGTCGGCGGCTCCTCGCGGCGAATCGGTGCCGTCCAGCTCGCCGGGCTCGGGCTGCTCCTGGTGCCCGCGTTCCTCTACGAGCACAGCCTGGCTTACCCGGGCGTGGTGGCCCTGGCGCCGGTCGGCGGCACCCTCTGCCTGCTCGCGAGCGGCGGCCTCGGCACGGCGTCGCTGCCGGGACGACTTCTCGCCTCCCCGCCGCTCGTGGGGCTCGGCTCGGTCTCCTACGCCTGGTATCTCTGGCACTGGCCGCTGATGGTGCTCGGCGGGGTCCTGATGCCGGGGATCGGCCCCGCCGGCAAACTGGCCTGGGGAGCGGCCGCGTTGTTGGCGGCGGTTCTCACCCACCGGCTGGTCGAGCGACCGGCCAACGCCGGGCTGGCCCCGCGCCTCCTCAGCCGCAGGCCGCTGCTCGCCGCCGCCGCCGTGAGCGCCGCGCTCGCACTCCTTGGTGTCGTAGCCGCGTGGCGCAGCACCTGTTTCGTGGAGCAGAGCGTGCACCGCAGCTACGCGGCCGCGCGGAACGATAACGTGGGGCACGACTGCTGGGGTCGCTCGCCGCGCGGCGCCCGCGAGGGCTGCGCCTTCGGCGCGACCGGCTCCGCGACCACGCTCGCCCTGCTCGGCGACTCGCATGCGTCGCA
>Ga0066710_100006056_pt1 | contig 11209 bp, 7 predicted proteins | sample GraSoiAngelo_159_FD_79666 | JGI IMG/M metagenome (GOLD analysis project Ga0066710, IMG submission 79666) | Grasslands soil microbial communities from the Angelo Coastal Reserve, California, USA - 14_1009_16_40cm | ecosystem: Environmental > Terrestrial > Soil > Grasslands | place: USA... | reverse complement strand
GGAACTTCATCAAAGATCGCTATGGCGTGAAGCTCCGCGTGAACGTGTCGCCCGACCTCCAATTCAACAGTCTCGTCCAGTACGACAACACGTCGAACACGGTCGGGTCGAACACGCGCGTCCGGTGGACGTTCAATCCAGCGGGCGATCTGTTTCTCGTCTACAATCACAACATCAGCACGTTCCCGGAGCGTTGGACATTCGACTCGAACGCGCTCCTGGTGAAAGTGCAGTATGCGCTCCGGTATTGACGACGCTCGAACGGTCCCGATGACGCGGGTGCGGGGGATCGTTGCATCCCTCTTCGCGTCATGCGTGTTGTTCGGGAACGTGCGAGCTCGCGTCCTCGCGGCCCAGAGCGATACGCTCATGCGCGCGTCGCGGACGACGAGCGGATCCGGAATGATCGCCGCTCAGCGGACCGCTTCCGCGATTCGGCTCGATGGCCGGCTCACCGAGGCCGCGTGGGCGTCGACCGATTCGATCACCGATTTCCGGCAGCGCGAACCGCTCGAGGGAGCACCGGCCACGCAGCACACCGTGGTCAAGCTGTTGCGCGGCTCTGACGCGCTCTATGTCGGGGTGCGCGCGCACGACGGCGACGTGAGTGCCATGCGCGCGACGCAGCTCCGCCGGGACGCTGATCTGACCGTCGACGACAATGTCACGCTGATCATCGACAGCTACCACGATCGCCGCGGCGCATTCTTGTTTCGCACCAATCCCAACGGCGCGATGTGGGACGCGCAGCTCACCGGTTTCGACAACACGAACGCCGATTGGAACGGGATTTGGGACGTGGCGGTTGCGCGGGACTCCGCGGGATGGACAGCCGAGTTTCGCGTTCCGTTCCAGACGCTTCGGTTTCGTCCGGGCGAGAACGCGATCGGGTTCAACGTCGAGCGCGACATCCGGCGGAACAACGAGCAGACGCTCTGGCGGTCATTCGGCCGAACGCAGGGGTTGCGGAATCTTCTCTATGCCGGTGAGGTCACGGGCTTCGGCGACGTCGCCCCGAGGCGACGGGTCGAGTTGCGACCGTACATCCTCGCGCAAGCAGTGGAACCGTCGCACGATCTGTCAGGCGCGCCGCTCGCCGGCGCGTCGGGAAGCGCGAAGGCGGGACTGGACTCCAAGATGGCGCTGTCGCCAACGCTGACGGCCGATGTCACCGTGAACACCGACTTCGCGCAGGTCGATGCAGACCAGCAGGTCATCAACCTGACGCGCTTTCCGACCTTTTTCCCCGAGAAGCGATCCTTCTTTCTCGAATCCAGCGGGCTATTCGACTTCGGCACTTCCAGTCGGACGCAAGCGTTCTACTCGCGTCGCATCGGCTTGGACACGACTGGAGCGGCGGTGCCGATCGTCGGTGGCGCGCGCGTCTACGGCAAGGCAGGCGCGTGGGCGATCGGCGCCATCGGCGCGCGAATGGGCGGCGTTGATGCGGCGAGCGACGCGGTGATTCGCCTTAAGCACGATCTGCTCGCGCGCTCGTACATCGGCGGCATCGCAACCGTTCGCACGGGGCCCGGCGCCGGGAATACGCAGCGTACTGGTGGCGTGGATGTCGATCTGCCGCTCGTCATCGCTGGCCATAATCTCGAACCGTCGTTCTGGCTCATGGGTTCTCGGAACGACGGCAGATCGGGAATACCGCTCGCGTGGCGTTACGGAACGGATTACCCGAATGACCTGTTCGACAATTTCGTCTCCCTGTATCGCATAGACGCTGGTTTTGATCCCGCACTCGGGTTCATCCAGCGGAGCGGCATTTGGGAGACGACCGGTCACATCGATTACATGCCGCGGCCGGGCGTGCTCGGGATTCGGCAGCTCGATCTCAAAGTACCGATTCCAAGTTGGGACGTTATCGCCGACCGCCACGGGTCACTCGGCGATGCGCGGGACTGGCAAACCGCTCGATTCGAATGGCGGTTCCTCGGCGGAACGTTGCACTCGGGAGACCAGTTCGAGGTCAATCTCCAGCGGTTCCTCGACGCGCCGAGCGATACTTTCGACATCTTTCCTGGCGTTCGAGTTGCGCCCAGGCGGTACTGGTGGACGCGCGGCGAGCTGCAATACAGCACCTCATCCGGTCGCCCGTTCAGCGTCGAATCGCTCGTGAGCTTCGGCGACTTCTATGATGGTCGCAATACCGAGATCTCGACATCGGCGACCTGGCGCGGCGGCGGGCATGTGATTCTGAGTGGGAGTATCGATCGTAACGCCGTGACGCTTCCGGCCGGCCGATTTGTCGCTCTGGCAACGAACGCGCGTGGCGAGTACGCGTTCAACACGCGCACCGACTTGCTCGCCTTCGTTCAGCACAACACTGAGGACCAGCGTATCGACTTCAACCTGCGCTTTCACTGGGCGCCGGTGATCGGGGACGATGTGTTCGTCGTGTGGAACTCGGGCTACACGACCGATCCCGCGGCTTCGTTTCGCTTTCCGGCCCGTCGAGCGCTGCGGGCGCCGCTCAATGGCGCCCTTGTCGTCAAAGCGGTTCACCGCTTCGCGCCGTAGGCGTGTGGCATTCGCGGGCCGCTGGACGTAACCGCGGCGGTTCAAGCCTCGGTTACGAAGTCGCTGTACCAGTGCCGCAGGTTGGCGGCTCTGGCCGTTGGGGGTAGCGGACGGCTAGCTTCATCGGATGCTCCGCCACGGCTCGCTGCGGTTCGCGTTCGCCATGTTGACCCTTCTCGCCGCGTCCATGGACACGGCGACGAAGGTGTTGCACGGCATTGTGCATGAGCGCGAGGCCCAAGCGCATCTTCACGGCGTGCCGTGCGGCGCGCGGGCGCCGGGCGGTTCGGAGACGAATGGCCGGTCCGCGACGCTCGAAGCGGCCGATGACGACGAGCATGGTCACGCCGTTCTGCACGGCGCGGCGAGCACCCGCATGCTGAAGATTCCGCTGGCGACGCGTGCATCCGCGCCCCTCCCCGCGACACTCCGCGGAACCGGTACCGGCGTTCCAGCCGTGTTGCCGAAGGATGAACTGCCGGCGACGGACCGCGCTGGACCGCGGCGTTCGCGCGCCCCGCCGATCGCCTGACTTTGACCGAGGCGCGCGACCGCGTGCCTCGCTGGTCATCGCATTCGTACCACGCACGCGCGCGCCTGATCGATCAGGCGGCGCCCGTACTCCCCTCTCCATACCCAAGCGATGTTGCGTCCGATATATCAACGCGCGGCACACTTTGCCGTTGCGCTCGCCCTCGCGGAACGCGCCGCGCTGGCGCAAACGCCGGGTCCGTCGGCGGCGCCAGCTCCCGGCGGGCTGACCCTCATGGACGTGCTGCGTTCCGCCGTGGAGCGACATCCGCTCGTGGATGCGGCGCGGGCGCGCGTGGGTGCCGCGCGCGGCGCCCGGATGACGGCCGGTACACTCCCGAATCCCATTCTGAGCTATCAAGTGGAAAACGTCGGCTTTCCGGGACGCACGACGCCGGTCGCGTCGGTGCGCGAGACGCAGACCTTCGCCACGCTGCCGCTCGAGCCGCTCTGGCAGCGAAGCCCCCGCGTGCACCGCGCCAATGAAGACGTGCTGGCGAGCGAGGCCCGGCTGACGCTGGCGCGCCGGGAAGTCGCAATCGACGCGGCGCGCGCATTCTTTCGCCTGGCGTTGGCGCAGGTGAACGCCGCGGCGGCCGCCGAGGCACGCGAAGGCCTCGACAGTCTCGTTCGCTACACCACGGCGCGGGTTAACGAAGGTGCGACGGCCGAAGGAGACCTGATCCGGCTCCAGGTCGAGCGCGACCGCGCGGCGACCGCGGCCGTCACGCGCCAGGTCGAGCTGGTACGCGCGCAATCCGTCCTCGCGCCGTATCTCAGTGACTCGGTGCGCGTCGGCGCGCTGCCCCGCGCCACCGTCGCAGTGGACGACGCCGTGGTGCTGGCGCGGCGCAGTCTTCCGCCCGCCCAGACCTTTGCCGCGCGCGTGCTCACCGCGCGCCCCGACGTCGTGGCCGCGCGCGCGCAAGCCCGTGGCGCCGCGGCGGAGCTGACGCTGCAACACACATTGCTGGTGCGACAGCTCGGGGCAACGTTCGGAGCGAAGAGCACCGGCGGCACCTATTCGATGATGGCCGGGCTCAGCGCGCCACTTCCCATGTTCGATCAAAATCGCGGCGAGGTCCAGCGCGCCGACGGCGAACGATCGGCCGCCGAGCGCGAGTTGGCGTGGACGGAGCGGCTGGCGACGGCGGAGGTGGCCGGAGCGTACGAGGCGGCGCGGTTGTTCACGACGCAAGTAGCCGCGCTCGACGGGCAATTACTCACGCGCGCGGCCCAGGCTCGGGGCATCGCGGTTGCGGCGTATCAGGAAGGCGCCGGTTCGCTGCTGCAGGTGATCGACGCGACGCGCACGCTGGCCGACGCTCGCGCGACCTACTACGAAGCCCTTTTCGCGCGAGCGGAGAGCTTACTCGCGCTGTACGCCGCGGCCGGATTCGATCCAGCCGACGCGATGACCATCGGAGGAACCCGCTGATGCGACGCTCCTTCATGCACACGATGTTCGTCACCATAATCCCCGCTCTCGTCGCCGGCGGCTGTGCCGATCGGTCGGAGCCGCCGGCGCGGTCGGCGACCGACAGCGTGCAGCCGGCCGACACCGCCGCCCGCGGCGGCCGCGAATTGACTCTGAGCAGCGACGCAATCAAGCACGGAGGCGTCCAGTGGTCGGCGGCCACCCAGCAGCAGATGGCGGGAAGCGTCGAAGTCCCGGGGCAGCTCGCGCCGAACGAAGATCGCACGGCGCGCCTGGGCGCGCCCGCGCAGGCGCGCGTGCTCACCGTGCACGTGCAGGTGGGCGACCGCGTGGCGCGTGACCAGGCACTCGTCACGCTCCAGAGCGGCGAGGCGAGTACGGCGCGCGCGGATTACAACAAGGCGCTCGCCGATCTCGCGGCGCGCCGGGCCGGGGCGACCTACGCGCGCGCGGCGCGAGAGCGCGCCGAGCGACTCCTCGCCGCCAAGGCCGTGGCGCGCCAGGATGTCGAACGCGCGGTGGCCGATGACGAGCTGGCCAAATCGGAGGTGGTGCGCGCCGAGTCCGAGGTCGGGCGCACGCAGGCCATGCTCCAGCAACTCGGCGTCGGCACGGAAGGCGGCATGGTGATCCGGTCACCGATCGATGGCATCGTTCTCAGTCGGGAGGCAACGCCGGGCAGCGTAGTGCAGGCCGGCGCCCCGCTCGTCGTCGTGAGCGACCCCGGTACGCTCTGGCTCGACGTCGCGGTGGCCGATCGCGTGGCGTCGGCGCTGCGCGCCGGGATGCCGGTGCGGTTCGCCGTACCGGCGTTCCCGTCCGACACGTTCAGCGCGCGCGTGCTCACGGTCGGCGCCGCCCTCGATCCGGCGACGCGAACCCTTCCCGTTCGCGCGCTCGTCGCCAATGGGCGCGGCACGCTCCGCGCGCAGATGTTCGCCACCGCGTGGCTGCCGGGCGGCGACGTGCGGCGCGCCGTGGCCGTGCCGGAGAGCGCAGTGATGCTGCTCGATGAAAAGCCGGTGGTGTTCGTCGCGCGTCCGGCCGCCAACGGGTCCGTGCGGTTCGAGCGGCGGAACGTTGCGATCGGCGGCACGTCGGGCCGGATGGTGCAGATCCTCAGCGGTCTCGAGCCGGGCGACCTCGTCGTGACCACCGGCGCGTTTGCCCTCAAATCGGAGTTCGCACGTTCCAAGATGCCGTCCGGGGATTAATCGAGAGGAGATCGCCGCAATGATCGAATACCTCATCGCCGCGGCGCTGCGGTTCCGCGTCGCCGTGATCGGGTTGGTGCTCCTCCTCGTCGCCGCCGGCGCGTGGGCGTTCGCCAACATCAACTTCGACGCCTTCCCCGACCTCACGCCGAACCAGGTCCAGGTCATCACCGTCGCATCGGAGCTCTCGCCGAACGAGATCGAGAACCTCGTGAGCTATCCCATGGAGACGGCAATGATGGGGCTTCCGCGAACGCTCGGCGTGCGCTCCATCTCCAAGGCCGGCATCTCCGTGGTCACGGTGTCGTACGAGGACGACGTGGACATGTACTTCGCTCGTGCCCAGGTGACGCAACGCATGCAGGATGCGGTCGGGAGTCTGCCGGCCGGGGTCCAGCCGCAGCTCGGACCGCCCGCGACACCGATGGGTGAGGTCTTTCAGTACCTCGTCGAATCCGACTCGCTGTCGCTCATGGAGCTCAAGAACCTGCAGGAGTACACGGTCAAGCCGATGCTGCGGACCATTCCCGGCGTTGCCGATGTGAACTCGTGGGGCGGCATGGTGCAGCAGTTCCATGTGCACGCCGACCCGAGCAAGCTCGCGGGCTACGGGCTCTCGCTCGGCGATCTCGAGAAAGCCCTCGCCGCCAACAACGGGAACTTCGGCGCCGGCTACATCGAGGACAAAGGCGAGCGCTTCACGGTCCGCGGGCTCGGCCGGGTGGGCGACGCGACCGACATCGGGAACGTCGTCGTCGCCACGCGCAACGGTGGCACTCCGGTGTACGTGCGCGACGTCGCCATGGTCGCTCCCGGCGCCATGCCGCGCGAGGGCGCCGTGTCGCGCGACGGCCGCGGCGAGACGCTGTCGGGAATGATCGTGATGCTCAAGGGCGCTAACGGAAAGCAGGTCGTGACGCTGGTGAAGGAGCGACTCAAGGCGATCCAGCCGCTCTTGCCTAAGAACGTCTCGGTGCGCCCGTTCTACAACCAGGGCGAGGTGGTGGATCGCACGACACACACCGTCTTCGTGAATCTCTTCGAGGGCGCGCTGCTCGTCACGCTGATGCTCTTTCTCTTTCTGCGCGACATTCGAGCGTCGCTCATCACCGCTTCGGTGATTCCACTTTCGATGCTGTTCGCCTTTCTCCTCATGATGCGATTCGGCGTCTCCGCCAACCTCATGAGCCTGGGCGCCCTCGACTTCGGGCTCATCGTGGACGCGTCGGTCGTGATGATCGAGAACTTCGTCCGACGGCTGGCGCACGCCGGGCACGTGACGGAAGATGAGCGCCGGTTACTCATTCGGAAGGCGGCGTTCGAGGTCGGCCGGCCGATTGTGTTCGGCGTCTCGATCATCATCGCCGTGTACATCCCAATCTTCACGCTCGAGGGACTCGAAGGGCGGATGTTCGCGCCGATGGCGTTCACCGTCTGCGTCGCTGTGCTCGGCTCTCTCCTCATCGCGCTCGCCTACGTCCCGATGGTGTCATCGTACGTCCTCCGCCATGTGACTGAGACCCCGTCCCGGTGGTTCGAGGCCTTGCGGGCCTGGTATCGGAGGTCGCTGGGGTGGGCGCTCGCGCACCGGCTCGCCGTTGTGGGGACGGCGGCCGTTCTGCTCGTGATCGCGGTGGCCTCGGTGCCATTCTTGGGAACGGAGTTCATGCCGAAGCTCGACGAGGGCTCGATGCTGATCGAGACCCGGCGGCTCCCCAGCACGTCATTGCCGCAAGGTATGAGCATTGCCAAAGAAGTGGAGCAGACACTGCTTCGCTTCCCAGAAGTCCGGAGCATCGTCACCAAGATGGGGCGTCCGGAGCTCGCGACCGAGACCATGGGCCTCTACGCCGGCGACGTGTACGTCATGTTCAAGCCAAAAGACGAATGGAAGAACAAGTCGCTCGACGCCCTGATCGTGAAAATGGACTCGGCGCTGAAGCTCATTCCGGGCATCGACTACAACTTCACCGCGCCGATGGCCATGCGCCTCGACGAGGCCATCTCGGGCGTGCGCACGGAGCTCGGCGTGAAGGTCTTCGGCGACAGCCTGCCGGTGCTCGAGCGGAAGGCCGCTGAGATTCGCGACGTCATCGAGACGGTGCGCGGCGCGGCGGACGTGTCGGTGGACGTGAGCGCCGGCGCGATGCAGGTGGAGCTGGCGCTCGACCGAGGCGCCATCGCCCGCTACGGCCTGAACGTGGCCGACGTGCGCGACGCGGTCCAGGCCGGGATCGGCGGCGTCGAGGCGAGTGAAGTCATCGACGGCCGCAAGCGCTTTCCCATCGTCGTGCGACTCGCCGACGAGTATCGCGGGACGCCGGACGCGATCGGACAGCTGCTCATCACGACGCCGTCCGGCGGAAAAGTGACGCTCTCGCAGGTCGCGCGCGTGCGCGTGGTCGAAGGACCGGAGCTCATCAACCACGAGAACGGCGAGCGAATGGTGATCGTGCAGTCGAACGTGCGCGGTCGTGACCTCGGAGGCTTCGCGGCGGATGTGCAGCGCGCGGTGGGCAAACAGGTGCAGCTTCCGGAAGGCTACTTCATCACGTACGGTGGCCAGTTCGAGAACCAGGAGCGAGCGATGAAGCGCCTCGCGCTCATCGTGCCGTTGGTGCTGCTCCTCATCCTCGGCCTTCTATACGCGAGCTTCGGCAACGGGCGTCAGGCGCTCCTCGTCATGCTCAACGTGCCGTTTGCGCTCGTCGGCGGCATCGCGGCGCTCTGGCTCCGAGGCTTGAACCTCAACGTCAGCGCGTCCGTCGGCTTCATCGCCGTGTTCGGCGTGGCCGTATTGAACGGGGTGGTCCTGTTGTCCTACATCAATCACCTGCGCGACCGGGGCCAGCCGCTCGACGAAGCGGTGCGCGAGGGCTCGGACGACCGATTACGCGCCAACCTCCTCACGGCGCTCGTCGCCGCGTTCGGGTTCATCCCGATGGCGATCTCCACGAGCCCGGGTTCGGAAGTGCAGCGGCCGCTCGCCACCGTGGTGATTGGGGGTCTCCTCAGCTCGACGTTCCTGACGCTGTTCGTCCTCCCCGTGCTCTACGAGTGGCTGGAAGCGCGGTGGCCACAGTGGGCGGCGACGATCCACCATCACGTCAAGCGTCGCCGGCGTCGGCCACAAACGGCTGGTGCGCCTGAGCCCGCGGGTGTGGGCGACTGATGTGGCGCAAACCGTGTCACAAGATGCCTCATAAGTGAGCGAGGAGAAGGCAACTGGCGGTCACGATCGAGCGGGCGTGTGGTTTGCCCTCGCGGCGGCCGCCTTGTTCGGTGCCAGCGCGCCGGCCGCGAAGGCACTGCTTGGGACCGTGTCGCCGCAGTTGCTCGCCGGCTTGTTGTATCTGGGCTCAGGGGTCGGTCTCGCGATCGTCTCGACTTGGCGAGGGCGGTCAGACCGGGCGTCGGAGGCGAGGCTCACTGTGCGCGACGCACCATGGCTCGGTGGGGCGATTCTCTTTGGCGGCGTGCTCGGCCCCGTGCTTTTGCTCGTCGGGCTGTCGCGCGCGCCGGCGTCGACTGCCTCGCTGCTGCTCAATCTCGAAGGCGTCTTCACGGCGTCGATCGCGTGGGTCGTGTTCCGGGAGAACGTCGATCGACGGATCGCGCTTGGAATGGCGGCGATCGTCGGCGGCAGCGCGTTGCTCTCGTGGCAAGGTCGCCTCGCGTGGGGCGGTCTTCTTGGCCCCCTCGCGATCGCGGCCGCCTGCGCGTGTTGGGCGATCGACAACAACCTCACGCAGAAGGTGTCCGGAGGCGACCCGGTTCAGATTGCGATGCTCAAGGGGCTCGTGGCCGGTTCCGTGAACGTCCTCTTGGCCCTCGCGCTTGGCGCAACGTGGCCCGAAGGACTGCAGACCGCCGAGGCAATCCTGCTCGGCTTTCTGAGCTACGGTGTGAGCCTCGCCCTGTTCGTGCGCGCGCTGCGACAGCTCGGTACGGCGCGCACTGGCGCCTATTTCTCGACGGCACCGTTCGTCGGGGCCGTGCTTTCCGTCGTCGCCTTCCGTGAGCCGCTGACTCGCGGGCTGATCGCCGCGGCGACCCTCATGGGCGTTGGCGTTTGGCTTCACGTCACCGAGCGCCACGAACATGAGCACGCGCACGAAGCGATGGAACACGAACATCTGCACGTGCACGACGAGCACCATCAGCATGTGCACGGTCCGGACGATCCGCCGGGTGAGCCACATTCACACCGTCATCGGCACGAGCCGATGGTGCACACGCATCCACACTATCCGGACATTCATCACCGGCATTCGCATTGAGGGCTGATCGATGCCGGCAAGCCGCGTGGCAGAGCGGGAGCGCGCCGTCCCCCCCCCAACACGGTCGCATCGTGAGCCCTTCAGAAGGCGTGCTCCTCCGAGACTGTGGCCACGCGGTCCTACGGCGCGCTCGATCGCGGCGAGATCCGGCGAACTTCGGCGCTCGTTGCGTCCGGCTCGATGACCTCGGCGGGATCGGGCTCGCGCACGAGTCGAACAACCCACGCTTGCAGGCGGTCGAGGATCGGCAACAGCGGCACTGCAGGTCGCGCCTGAGGGGCTGGCACTTGGACCGGCTCCGGGAGCTGAGGCGGTGCTACCTGCAGCTCCGTAGTTTTCGGGGCCGGCCGATGGACCCGTCCAACGCGCTTCACCTGCTCCCACTCGGCGCGAAGGCCGTCGGTGAGGTGCTGGTGCAGGAACGCGTCGATCGTCTCGGCCCTGAGGCGGCCGTCGGCGATCAGCGACGTGATCTCTGCGCGCGCCGACTTGAGCGCGCCACGCGACCGCGCGGAGGTGGCGGCCAGGTCCTCGAGCGTCTCAGCGCCCTCGAGAAGGTCGGCCATGAAAGCGTCGGTGTAATCGAGATCTGCGAGCGCCTGCCGGTGCTGCGCGGTCAGTCCGACCAGCGCGCGAACGGCGAGGATCACCTGGCGCGTCGTCGCGCGCTTATTCGGCACCCGAAACGCATGAATCGACGCCACCTTCTCCTTCGGCAAGCTGGCCGCCGCGACCATGCCACTCATCGCGAGGCGCAGGGCGTCCGTGAGCTTCTCTCGAGCCTCGGCGGCCGTCTTCCGTCGAAGAGGGATCAGCAATTGCTGGAGCTCGAGCTCAGTCAATCGATTGACGATCGCATCGAGCTCGCGGCGCGCGGGGTGTGTCGGGACCGTGCCAAGCGCCGACGCCCGGCGATCAAGGAAGTCCGGTACGCGTCGAAAGGAGTCGACGATCTGAATGTCGCGCGCATTCATGGGGACGATGGGGGACAGGGGTGAGAGCGGCCTTCAGCCGCAGCGCGCCGCGGCTGCAAGGTGCGGTCCGGGCCTTCAATGGTCAATTGCCGCGCATTTCCGGAAGGGTCGGGATTCCGCTGTTTGACCGTTGCCGCCGATGGTTGTCGGTGGCCGCCGTTCTCGCTCGTCGCACCGCGCTCGCGTCGCGGATGACGGCTCGTCTGCAGGCGCATGCCGCGCAACGATTGAACGACACATGGT
>Ga0066710_100006053_pt1 | contig 11211 bp, 6 predicted proteins | sample GraSoiAngelo_159_FD_79666 | JGI IMG/M metagenome (GOLD analysis project Ga0066710, IMG submission 79666) | Grasslands soil microbial communities from the Angelo Coastal Reserve, California, USA - 14_1009_16_40cm | ecosystem: Environmental > Terrestrial > Soil > Grasslands | place: USA... | reverse complement strand
GCGACCTCTCGCGAACGGAGCTCGAGCACCTCACCCGGCGCTACACCGCGGAAATCATGCTCGTCATCGGCCCGGATCTGGACATCCCGGCGCCGGACCTGGGAACCGACGAGACGACGATGGCCTGGATGATGGACACGTACTCGATGACCCAGGGGCGCACCGTACCCGGGGTCGTGACCGGCAAGCCGCTGATCATTGGGGGCTCGGCGGGGCGGCGCGAGGCCACGGGCCGCGGGATCGTGTACGCCCTCTACCAGGCGGCGAGATTTCTCGGTCAGGAGCTGCGGGGCAGGACGGTCGTCGTGCAGGGCTTCGGCAACGTGGGCGGTGTGGCCGCGCGCCTGCTCTGGCGCGAAGGCGCGATCATCGCCGGCGTCGCCGACTTCAAAGGCGGCGTCTGGAACCCGAACGGGATCGACGTGGGGCAGCTCGAGCGCCATGTCGCCGAGGCCGGCAGCGTGGTCGGGTTTCCGGGAGCCGACGCCGTTTCGAATGTGGACATCCTTGAGCGACCGTGCGACATCCTGTTGCCTGCGGCGATCGGATCGCAGATCCGCGGCGACAACGCGGAGCGGATCAAAGCCAACGTCGTGGCGGAGGGCGCGAATGGCCCGACGACGCCGGAGGCCGACGTCATCCTGCGCGAGCGCGGCGTGACGGTGATTCCCGACGTGCTGGCGAACGCCGGCGGGGTCGTGGTCTCGTACTTCGAATGGGTGCAGGGGCTCCAGTACTACTTCTGGCGCGAAAGCGAGATCACGTCGCGGCTCCAGGAAGTGATGACCCGCGCGTTCAACCGCGTCTGGGCGCTGGCGCAGAAGGAAGGCACCGACCTCAGAACCGCGGCGCTCATGGAAGGCATCCGCCGCGTCTCCGAAGGCTACAAGATCCGCGGCCTCTATCCGTAGCGCCGGGCACAGCCCCGGCGGATCACGTCACCGCCGACCACGCGTGACGGAGGTTGGCGGCCGAGGCCTCGGGCGACAGCTCGTTCACGAAGATCCCGCCGACGCGGTTCGCACGCTCCGGCTCGATCACGATTTCGACATGCCAGTGGTAATCGTCGCGGATCGTCGCCCAGTCTCCCTGAAGGATGCGCGATCGCAGATTCGGCGCGTTGTGGATCACCAGCTCGTAGCCCGGATCGCCGAATTCGGCCCGGAGCGCACGCGCGTGTCGTGACACGAGCGCGGCCAGATCGGTGGCCGTGTCCTGGCTCAGCGCGTCTTCGAACGAGCACCCGTGCTGCCGGGGCAGGATCCAGGTCTCGAGCGGGCTCGGCGCGGCATACGGAACGAGCACGGCGAAGAAGCGCGTGAGCCGGACGATGCGCTCTTCCGCCGCGATCTCCTGTCGCAGCATGTCGCAGTAGAGGCAGCGGCGCTTGTACTGGTAGTACTCGCGCGCCTCGCGTAATTCGCGCCGCATCTCGTCGAACACGATCGGGATCGCCGTGACCCGAGAATACGGATGATGCGCGGGGACGCCCGGCTTCTTGTGGCGCCGGGAGATCAGGATGTCGCGGATCTGGCTGTCGCGCTTCAGGTCGACCAGACGGTCGCGGTACATCCAGAGAACGGACTCGACCTGCTCGACGCTCATCGTCGCCAGCGTGTCGTCGTGATGCGGGGATTCGAGGATCACCTCACTCGCTCCTCGCGCGGTGATCATGTCGAACATCCCGACGCCCTCGCGGACGAGCTCCTGCTCGATGCGGAAGTACGCGTCGGCCTCCGGCACCACGCGCACGGTCCAGTCCGGCGCGTTCGCCGGTGAGCCGTCCTTGCGGTAGGCGGCGATCTCGGGCCCCGTGAGGCCCTCCGACCCCGGACAGTAGGGGCAGTGCGCTTGCGGCGAACGCTCGGCCTTGGGACGGATGAGGACCCAGCGGCCGCGAGTCGGGTCCTTTCTGAGCTCGTCCGTGACCTTAATCCTTGAGCTGACCCTTGAGCTTCCGGAGGTGCTGACGAGCGACGTCGACCCAGTCCTTCTCCGCGGGCAGCTGCGAGGCGAGCGCGATGTACTTCTCCCACTGCGCCACGGCTTCGCGCGGATCCGTCTTCTCGTAAACGAGCGCCAGGTTGTACATCGCGCCGGTATGCTTCGGCTCGGCCTCGATCACCCGGCGATACTCGTCGATCGCTTCCTTGTAGAGTCCCTTCTCTTCGTAGACCTCGCCGAGACCCATGCGCGCCTCGACCGACTGGGGATCCAGTTCGATGGCGCGCTTGTACGCGTTCACGGCCTCATAGTAGAGGCCCTTCTCGGAATAGTAGATCTTCCCGAGCGCCAGCTGGACGCGCGGATTGACGGGGTTGAAGACGAGCGCCTTCTGATACGCGGCGATCGCTCCGTCGACGTCGCCCTTGGAGGCCTTGGCGTCGCCCAGGCCCACGTGGGCATCGGCGTAGAAGGGACGAAGGTCGATCGCCTTCGTGTACGCCTCGACCGCCTGATCGAAGAGCCTGCGTGGCGCCGCCAGGAAGAGATCGCCGAGGGCCTTCAGAGGCTCCGGCTGCGTCGGATCGATCTGCGTGGCGGCGCGGAACTGGGCCGCCGCCTTCCAGCGATTCCCGAGCGCCAGGTGCACCGTGCCGAGCGTGTACTGTGCGACGACGAAGTTCGGATCGGCTTCGATGGCGCGAGACAGGAGGTCGACCGCGCTCTCGTTGGCTTCCTGCCCGCCCGGACGCAGCGCGACCTGCGCGCGAGTGTACAGCTCGAAGGCGCGAAGGTTGCGCGTGGGGCGCGCCGCCTTGTCGATGCGCGCGCCCTCCGTGTCGCTGACCGGTACGTGCAGCGTTCGCGCGTACGTCGCCGGCAGCCCCGCGATCTTCGCCAGGAACTCCCCGCCGGGGATCGTCAACGGCTCGAGCGCGAGGGGCTCGGGATTGCCGCCTTTCATCTCGACGACCCGGGGGTGAACGACCAGGTCGGCGTCCTTTCGACTCATCCGGCCGACCAGCGCGGCGTCGGCGCGCAGCGTCTTGAGCGCCTGCAGCGCGGCGGCGTCGCTCGCTCCCGCGGATTCCCCGAGCGCCTTGAGCCGGCTCGGCTCGACGAGGACGAACGCCGGATGCTGGGTGAGGCCGAGCGTGACGATCTGCGCGACGCCTTCGCCGAGCCACTGGTCGTCGCGCGACAGCGTCGAGGCGTCGAAAGGCAGGACGACGACGACACGCGGCTTCACTGCGGCCGCGCTGGCCGTGACGAAAGACCATGAGAGCAGCGCGGCGAGACCCGCGATCGCCAGCCTCGACCGACCCACACGCGCACCGTTCATGGGCGTGCCTCCCCTCCGGGCACCTCGCGCCGACGTCGAGCGCCCCGTCCGACGAGCCATCCGAGCATGCCGGATCCCAGGCGGCGCAGCGCGATCTCGGGCAGGATCATGACCGCGACGAACCCGACCATCCACGGCCAGATCTCCACGCTGATGCGCGACTGGCGGCGGGACTTGAGGAACGTCTCTCGAGGCTCGCCGAGCGCCGAGCCACCGGTCAGCTCCGACAACTCGCGCAACAGGGGCTCGTCGACACCGAGATCGCGAAGCTCCTGCGCATACGGTACCACCAGCCCCGCGAGCTGGGAGCCAATGACGCGCTCGTTGCGGCGCTGCGCCATGCCGACCAGGTACACCCCTTCCTGGGGCGCCGGGAACCTGCCGCGGTACTTGCCCGGTCCGATCTGCTCGAGATCGATGACGGTGCGCTCCCGGTTCGGGGCGACGACGCCAACCTGTGAATCGAGGAAGTTGATGAATTCGCCTTTCGGATCGATCGCGTCGACGATGACCTCGCCCACCTCGTCGCGACGCTCCACGTGCGCCACCGTGTCGCTCCGTGAGCCGCTGCGCAAGGTCCAGCGCGTCAGCTGCGCCCAGAACTTGTTGAACTCGCGCCACCGGAGCCACAAGACGCCCCACTTCGCCTTCGCGTCCGACGTGAACGCCGCCGAGCGCCCGAGCCCGTAGCGCCACGTCGCCAGCACCGGGTCTTCCTGATGGCTCATGAGCACGAGGTCCGCCGTGCTCTTGAGAGACGCGGCGACGTATCCGCCGAGCGGTGGGACCTGCTTCCAGTCGATGTCCTGGACGGCCTCGTGCGCCGGCGACGTCAGCTGGGGCTTGAACGGCTGCTCGATCAGTGACGCCTTCGACGCGAGCTGCGTCTCCAGCGTGAAGATTCGCGGAATGGTCTGCGAGTCCTCGGTGTAGTAGAAGCGTCCCTTGCCCCACTTCGCGATGTCGACCATCAGCTGGACGTCGGCGTCCTTGCCGATCGCGACCGAGGAGACGGTGATCTTGTCCTTCGCCATGCGTCGCAGGAGACCCGCGAAGTCGCCCCGCGTCATCTGCCCGTCCGAGAGGAAGATCACGTGCTTCAGGAGCGCCGGCCGCTCGAAGAGCACGGCGTACGCTTCCTTGAGCGCCGGGTATCCATCCGTCCCGCCACCGGCCTTGATCGTCGCGATCGCGTGGTGGATCGCGGTCCTGTCCCGCGCGGCCCGGACGCCGACGTCCCAGATGAACTCGGTGTCCCAGCTCATGACCCCGACCTCGTTGCGCTCGTCGAGCAGATCGACGACGAGGTGGGCCGCTTCCTTCGCCAGGTCGAGCTTGGTCACCTTCTCGTCCGTCGACATCGCCATCGATCCGGAGCGGTCGATCGAGAGCACGACCGCGAGGCTCGGAATCTCGACCTTCTGCTTCACCTCCATCGTGACCGGCAACGCTTCCTCGATCGGCGTCCGGTAGTAGCCGCCGAGGCCGAAGCTCTCCTCGCCGCCGACCATGATGAGCCCGCCGCCGTACTCGCGGACGTAGTCGCGGATGTTCGTCATCTGGACGCGCGTCAGCTTGAGCGACGAGACGTTCGACAGGATCAGCCCGTCGTACTTCTGAAGCCCGGCGACGTCCTTCGGGACGCCCGCGGGGTCGACGACGGTCACGTCGATGTTCTGGGAGCGCAACGCTCCCGCGAGCGACTGCGCGTGGCTGCGTTCCTTGTCCGCGAGCAGCACCTGCGGCTTGCCGCGGACCACCACCGTGCCGACCGCGCGGTTGTTGTCCTCGATGGTGTCGCCTTCGACTTCCAGCGCCGCCTGGTAGACGTGGATGCCGCTCGTGTCGAGCGACTGGCGGTAGCTGAAGACGTTCTTGCCCGCGCTGAGCCGCACCACCTGGGAACCCAGGAACTCGCCATTGCGGAAGAGCGAGAGCCTTCCCTCGGTGTCCTTCAAGCTCCAGGCGACGACCCTCGCCTGGAACGGCTCGCCGAACTTCACTTCCTGGGGCAGCACCAGTGACTCCGCGACGACTTCCTGGCTGAAGGTCAACGGCGCCGCGACGTAGTAGAGGTCGGTGCCCCGATCCTTCGCCGCCTGCGCGGCCGCGAGGGCATTGCCGGCATTCTGGCGGCCGTCGGTCAGCAGCACGAGCCGGTTCGCCTGCCCCGGCGGCAGGCTGGCGAGGCCGAGCTGGATCGCCTGGAAGACGTTCGTTCCCCGGCCGCGGACCTCGGCCTTCGGCCGATCGAGTGCGGGGCGGTTCTGGAGCGGCTGATCGACGACGGCCTGCTCGCCGAAGACGATGAGCCCCGCGCGATCACCGCCCTTCATCTGCTTCACCGCATCCGCGGCGAACCGGTACGCGCGCTCTCGCGCGGCCAGGCTCACGCTGTCGGAGTGGTCCAGCAGGAACAGCACGTTCATCCGGTCGACCCACCGCGGCAGCGTCGGACGGGCGAGGCTCGCGCACAGGACGATCACGAGCGCGGCCCGGAGCGCGAGCGACCATCGGTCGGCCAGGCTCGTCGGCGTGCGGATCCGGCCGGCCGTCTGGCGACGCCAGTAGAGGAGGCCCTCCGCGCAGAGCAGCAGCACGGCGACCATGACGAGGAGCGGCCACAGCTCACGCTGGATCGGAACCGGCGTCGCGGCCGCCTGCGCGCTCGCGGTGGGTGCCGGCAGCGGTCGCGGCGCGTTGTCGGATTCTTCGGCGTTCATCAGATTGACCGCGATCTGCGTCTGGCCGCGGGACGTCGTCAGCGTGTAGAGTCCCACCTCGTCGGTGTCCGTGAAGCTCACGACCCCGCGCGTGACTTGCCCCTGCACCGTGCGTCCACTCGGCGTGGTCACGGTCACGGTGCTGACCCCGTGCTCGACCGGCAGCAGGATCGGCTGGCCCGTCGCGAGCTGATAACTCGTCTGGTCCAGGCCGGCCGGGTGGAGCCAGCGCAGGCTGTTCGACAGGATCACGGGGAATGCGACGCGCAGCGGGAAGTCCGACTTGAAGAGGTCGAATCCGACGAAGACCGCCTTCCGGTTGGTTTCCTCCAGCGCGTAGATGAGCGTGCCGCCCACGGCCTCCACCAGCGGACGTCCCGCCGCCAGAGGCCGCATCCGGATCGCGTCTTCGATCGCGACCTTGGAAAAATCGACGTGGCGCATCACGGGATGCTGCCGATCCCAGTCCATGATCGTCGGCCGCTCCATCCGTCCCAGCACTTCGAGCGGGACGTCGGCGGGGACGCCGTTGACGAAGACGAAGCGGCCGGGCCCGACGCGCGGCGTGGTGACCGAGTCCAGCACCACGACGTCGAATTCGCCCATGCCGCCCTGGTACTGGTCCGGCGTCCGGACCTCGAGCGTCACCTGCGGATCGGTCTTCAAGACCTTCTCGAGGAACAGGTTCCCGGGGCTCACCAGCAGCACGGAGATCTTCCGCGGTGGCGGCAGCACGGCGTACGCCACGTTGTCGGCGTCGAGGTCGTCGTCGATGCGAAGACGCGCGACCAGCGTCCCGCCGCCCGTGTGACTGAACGGGACGACCACCGATCGTCTGACGCTCGGCTCGAGCGTCACCGACTTCTGCGCGATCGTGTCGTTCCCGAGCGTCAGCGTGAACGTGAACGTCTGCGTCTCGGGCGTGTAGTTCACGAGGGAGAGGAACGCCTGGTAGTCGAAGGACCCGTAGTAGTTCTTGCGGACGGAGAGGTTGGTGATGCCGACGTTGTTGCCGCGACGACCGACGCCGATCCAGCGCACCCGAGGATCCGTGTCCAGGCTCTCGCCGGTCGCGAACGCGCCGTCGGTGAAGACGTGGATTTCCGCGCGGGGATCGCTGCCGACGAGCGCGCGCGCCGTCCGCACCGCCTCGGGCACGCGATGCGGGAGATCCCGCGCCTCGGCGTCGCGGATCGCCGCGATCGCGCGATCACGGTCGCGGCCGAGCGGCGCCACGACACGCGGCTGGACGCCGGCCTCGATCACCATGACCTCGCCGCCTTCGCCGAGCCGCGAGACGAGCGCCGCGGCCTCCCGTTTGGCGGCGTCGAAGCGTGACGGCGAGACGTCGCGGGACTTCATCGACGCGGACGTGTCGAGGACGACGACGGTCTTCTGCGCGCCGCGGCCCATCACCGTCACCGCGGGCCGCGCGAGCGCCAGCGTCAACGCCAGCAACGCCAGGATCTGGAGGATCAGGAGCGGATCGCGCTGCAGCCTCTGGAAGAACGCCGACGCCTCGCGATCCCGCAAGGCGGTCTGCCACAGGAGCAGGCTCGACACGCGGCGTTCGCGCCGGCGCACCTTGAGGAAATAGAGGAGCACCAGGGGCAGGGAGAGCCCGAACAGCGCGAGCGCCAGCGGCGAGAGAAAGCTCATGCGAGCACGAGCCCTTTCAGCTGGGACAGCACGAACTCCTCGACCGGCGTATCGGTGATCACGCGGTGGTAACCGATCTCGTGCGCGCGGCAGAAGCTCTCGACCCTCTCGAGGAACTGGCGGAGGCGGTCACGATATTCGCGCACGGCATCGCCATCCACGCTGAGTTCGCGCAACTCGCCGGTCTCACTGTCCACCAGGCGGAGATCGCCGGCGAAGTCCGGATTCATCTCCTCGGGATCCAGCAAATGGATCAGGTGCACGTCGAAGCGGCGCTCGAGGAAGGATCGGACGCCGCTCTCGAAGCCGTTCGGATCCAGGAGATCGGACATGATCACCGCGAGCCCGGGCTCCCGCGAGCGCAGCGCGTACGCCGCCAGCCCTTCGTTCAGCCGTGTCGCGCCCTCAGATTTGATGGCGGAGAGGAAGTCCACCATCGGCCCGAACTGGCTGCGTCCACGGGCTGGCGCCCAGCCTTCGCTCAGGCGCTCACGCACCACGCCGACGCCGACGCGTTCGAGGTTGACGAACCCGACGAAGCCGAGGGCCGCCGCCAGCCGCACGGCGTAGTCGAGCTTCGTCGGCGACCCGAAGTCCATCGACGCCGACGCGTCGATGACGAGGTGCAGGCACAGGTCCTCCTCGTCGAGGAAGAGCTTGACGTGAAGACGATCGAGTCGGCCATACACGTTCCAGTCGACGTACCGGAGATCGTCTCCGATGCCGTACGGCCGGTAATCGCAGAACTCGACGCTGTGGCCGCGACGCAGGCTGCGTCGCTCGCCCTTGACCCGCCCGCGAAACACCCGACGGGACGCGAGCGACAGCCTTTCGAGCTGCGCCAGGAATTCCGGCGTGAACAACGTCTGGCGGTCGATCGCCGGCACGCTAGCGCTCGTCCAGGGCCTGGAAGTAATCCTTGATCTGGGAGTGATAGTCGCGAGGCACCTGCTCCCGGGTGATCGCGTCTTCCATGATCTTGCGGTACTGCCCGATCACTCCGAGATACTGCAAGCGAGAATCCATCTTTCCGCCACGGCCGGTCATGTTCGTGTCGTACGAGTCCTTGCGGCCTCGTCGCGACTCTCCCTCGACGCCAACGTCGTACGGGGCCGCGCGCAGCCGTTGTGACGCTTCTCCCTTGGGCGACGGACTCCGGCCTCGGCCAGGCAAGAGCCCCTCGCCTTCGCCGAAATCCTGATCCTCGGGACCCATGCCGCCGCCCCGACTGCCCTCACGACTGCGACTGCCGCGCTCGTTCTCGCGGCCGCCGCGAAGGCCCTTGCCCGAGCGATCGCGCTCCTCCATCGCTCGCATCTTCCCGAGCGCCCGCTCCATCGCTTCGAGCGCCTTGTCTTGCTGGCCGTACTCGAGCGCTTCCATGCCCTCGGCCGCGTCCGCGCCCCAGCTGCCGCCCTTGCGTCCGAGACGCTCCATCTCCTCGAGCAGCTCCTTCAGCTTCTGCGGCGAGATCTGATCCGGTCTGAGCCCGCTTCTCAGCTCCTTCGATTTCTTGAACACCATCTTGTACTGGCTCGTGGTGAAGTCCGACTGGAGATCCGGCAGCCGATCGGCTTGCTCCAGGAGCTTCAGCCGATCGTCACCTTTCTTCAAAAAGCTATTGAAGTCCGGGCGCTGGCTCGCGAGCGACGTGTCCTTGAAGATCGCCGACAGATCACCGGCGGTCGCCGACGCGCCGCTGCGCGACGCCTGCGCGAAGTCGCGCTCCTCGAACGACGGCCGCTTGAGATCGTCCTTCGGCGTGGCGCGCGACTTCTCGTCGAGCATCGCGGTGTCGCCGCGCTCCGTCGCCTCTTCTTGCTCGGCCGACCGCGAGAGATTGAACGCGCGGCTCGAGGGAATCGGCACGGGCGGAGCGAGCGCCAGCACGACGGCCAGCGCCAGCGGAAACGGCAGGAACCGCGCCTCGCGCGGAACAACGCGGCGCACGATCTGCCGTGACTCGAGCCGACTGACGCGCTCGATGGCGTCGGCGATCAACGCCTCCCCGAGCGGGCCGCGATCCGGGCGCCCCGCGTACTCGAGCGCGGTCGTCACGCGATCCGCCAGGCCGAAGGAGCGATCGGCGAGACGCGCGGCGTCGACAGGGGCGACGCTTTTCATGGCGCCGAAGAGCGCGCCGGCCAGCGCGCCCGCGATGACGAGGGCCACGCCGAGCGGAATCGCCCAGGCCGCGAGCGGCCCCTTGACCACGAGCGGGATCACGGCGGCGAGCGCGCCGTAGAAGGCGCCGCGCATCCCGTAGTGCTCGACGCGGCGCCACCGGACCTGGCTGACCACCTGACGGACGAGACGACCGAGCGCGTCGGCCTCAGACATCCGAATCCCTCCGACTTTCAGGCCCGACGCTCAGCGCACGAAGAGCTCTTTGCCCTGGGTCGTGAGGCTCTCAGCGCTGTCCACGATCTGGCCGATCAGGGTGTCGACGTCGACGCCCTCCGCTTCACCTTCGAAGTTCAAGATGATCCGGTGGCGCAGCGCGGGACCCGCGAGCGCCCGGAGATCCTCGACGCTGACGTTGTAGCGGCCTTCGGCCAGCGCGCGCACCTTGCCGCCCAGCACGAGCGCCTGCGCGCCACGCGGGCTCGCGCCATAGCGTACGAAGCGCTTGGACACGTCCGGCGCGTGCTCCCACTGGGGATGCGTCGCCATTACGATCGTCGACACGACGTCGCGCACGGCCGAGGCGATGGGCACTTCACGAATCAGCTCGCGGAACGTCAGGACCTGCGCGCTCGACATGACGCGAGCCACCGCCGCCTGCGCGGAATGCGTCGTGCGGTCGATGATGCGGTTGAGCTCTTCGATCGCCGGATAGCGAACCCGCAGCTTGAAGAGGAAGCGGTCGAGCTGCGCTTCCGGGAGCGGATACGTGCCTTCCATCTCGATCGGGTTCTGGGTCGCCAGCACGAAGAACGGCGCCGGCAGGGGCCGCGACATGCCGCCGACGGTGACGAAGGATTCCTGCATGCCTTCGAGCAGCGCCGATTGCGTCTTCGGCGTCGCCCGGTTGATCTCGTCGGCGAGCAGGATGTGCGCGAAGATCGGCCCGTGCTGGAACTGGAAGTGCTTCCGCCCCTCGGCGTCCTCCACGATCATGTTCGTGCCGATGATGTCGGCGGGCATCAGGTCGGGCGTGAACTGGATCCGCGAGAAGCTGAGCTCGAGGCCTTCCGCGAGCGTCTTCACGAGCAGCGTCTTGCCGAGCCCGGGCACCCCTTCGAGGAGGACGTGCCCACCGGCGAACATGCCGATGAGAACGTGATTGATGATCTCGCGGTGCCCGACGATGATCTTCTCGACTTCCGCCCGCAGCCCCTCGAACGCCGCCACGAATTCCTGCACGCGCGACTCTTGGGACTTCAAGGTCTCCTCTCGTGGCTTCTAGCTCCGCGCCGTGTGTCGTCGTCGCCGTCTTGGGCGCGGCTGCGATCGTCGGTCACGACGTGATCGTCGCAGCAGTTATAGACGTCCTGTCGGTGGGCGGAAACACACGTGGGACCTGTGCTGTTTGCCGATCCG
>Ga0066710_100006052_pt1 | contig 11211 bp, 9 predicted proteins | sample GraSoiAngelo_159_FD_79666 | JGI IMG/M metagenome (GOLD analysis project Ga0066710, IMG submission 79666) | Grasslands soil microbial communities from the Angelo Coastal Reserve, California, USA - 14_1009_16_40cm | ecosystem: Environmental > Terrestrial > Soil > Grasslands | place: USA... | reverse complement strand
TATGCCTTCGACATGCTGCTGGCCTGGTCTCGCCGCGACACCTATACGCTCGGGTTCGGTCCGTTCCCCGTCGTCTTCAGCGTCAATCTGTTCCTCTGGTTCAAGGCTGACTGGTTCTATTTTCAATTCCTGCTGCTCGCCCTGGGCTTTTCCGCCAAGGAGCTGATTCGCTGGAACAAGCAGGGCCGGCTGGCCCACATCTTCAACCCCTCGTCATTCCCGCTGGCCGTTGTTTCGGTTGCGCTCATCCTCACCGGAAAGAGCGACCTCACCTGGGGGCAGGAGATCGCGAGCACGCAGTTCTATCCGCCGCAGATGTATCTCATGCTGTTTCTGGTCGGGTTGCCCGGTCAGTACTTCTTCGGCGTCACCTCGATGACCATGTCGGCCGTGGTCACGACGTATGTGTTCGGACTGCTGTACTTCGCGGTGACCGGTGTGTATTTTTTTTACGACTCGTACATCCCGATTGCGGTCTTCCTGGGCATGCACCTGCTCTTCACCGATCCGTCGACGTCCCCTCGTACAGAGCTGGGGCGGCTGGTCTTCGGCGCGCTGTACGGGCTGAGTACGCTCGCTCTCTATGCGCTCCTTCTACGAGCCGGCGTGCCCCCTTTCTATGACAAGCTTCTGCAGGTGCCGCTCTTGAACCTCTCAATCAAGGCCCTCGATCATCTCGCCACGACCTGGCCCCTCCAGGCGCTTGCGCCCGAGAAAGTGGGCCGATCGCTGACGTCCCGCCAACGCCATCTTGCGTACATGTCGGTCTGGGTTGTCGTGTTTGCCGTCATGACGGCGTTCGAGGGCGTAGGGGATTGGCACCGCGGTCAGTGGCTGCCGTTCTGGCAGCAAGCCTGCCGCGCCGAACGGCGGAACGCGTGCGCCTATTTCGAAGGTCTCGTGTCGGGCTTCTGCGAGCGCGGGTCGGGTTGGGCGTGCAACGAACTCGGCATCGTCGAGGCGCACCGCGAATCGGAGATTTCCGACGCGGTGGAATCGACCATCCGTGGATGCGACCTCGGGTTCCCGCCGGCCTGCGCGAACGCCGACGTGTTGTCCAACTCCGACCGTCCTCGGCGCAGTTTGCGGAGCGAGCCACCCGCGGCCATCGACTATCCGATTGTGCTGAGGGGCAGCAAGGGCCCCCTCACGGCACGCACGCCGGAAGCGTTGGCCGCCCTTGCCTGTCGCGAAGGTTGGACTTCTGCCTGCGCCAGCACGGCTCAGAGCCAGTAGCCGTCGTACCAGCCAAGGACGAGCCCCGCAACGAGCATGGCGACGGGGAAGAGCGCGAGGCACAACGCTGTCCGGGCGGCGGTCCTCCACGTGGACCAGGCGGCCGCCAGCAGCTGCGGGGTGCAGACGAGCACGAAGACGCCGGCGTAGCCAGCCGTCCCACGGCTGCAAATCGGGCAATGTCGGCCGGACGCGAGGTGGACATTGCACGTGAGATCGGCGCCAGCCCAAAGCGAGTGGCAGCCACACCGGAAGAGCCACGCGCAGACATTGATAAAGAACAGACTGGTGACCGTAAATGACACCGCAAAGGGCAGCAGTCTGTTCAGGCGGCCCAACCAGCCCTACCTGTCGCCTCCCTACCCGCCCAACCAGCCTATTCCTTCGCTCCGAGCTTGCGCAGCAGATCGGCGGTCTTCTCGCGCGCGGCGTCGGCCTGAGCGCCGCCCACTCTCGGCGCAGCGGCGACGATGGCCAGTGGCGTTTGCTCCTTCTTGTTTTTCACGTCCACTTTCGCGCCGCTGTCTACCAGAAGTTGAATGACGCTGTTCAGACGCCGGGCGGCCGCCGTGTGCAGCGCGGTATCGCCGGTGGTTTCATTGACAGCGTTGACGTCGGCGCCCAACTCGACTGCGAGCTTGGCCGCCTCAATCGCCTTCTGCTCCTCATTCGGTTCAGCTCCCGACACCGCCACGCCACGGAACCGGCGATCGCCGGCCATCCCCATTCCGACAGCGGCCATCAACGGCGTCGTTCCATCCTTCAACGCCACGCGCGTGTTTGCGCCGGCGCCCGCAAGGGTACGCATCAAGCCGGCGTCAGCGAGCCGCGCCGCGAGCCAGTAGGGCGTTCCGCCGATCCACGTGTGGTTGAGCGCCCAATCGATGCTCGCGCGCCTGATGGGCGTCCCTTTCACGAGCGGCGCGTTGGGATCCGCGCCGTGCGCCAGCAGCGCCTTCGCCAGTTCCTCGTCGCCTCTGAGCACGGCGGCGTGCAGCGCCGTGTAGCCCGCCCCGGTCGCGTTAGCGTCGGCCCCTTTATCGAGGAGCAGCCGCGCGAGAGCGGTGTGCCCGCTGTGCGCCGCGATGACCAGCGCGCTTGCGCCGTTGGCGGCGACGTCGTTGACGTTCGCGCCGGCCGAGAGCAGGTGCTGCGCCGAACTGGCGCTTCCGCGCTCCGCGGCGAAGAGCAGCGGCGTGAATCCGCCCTCCTTGTAATCGGAGACTCCGGGAGGGGCGAAGCGCTGGCTGACGTCGCCGTTGCCGCCGGCGGTTTGCAGTCCAGTGTTCACCACCAGGCGGCGACTGTCGGAATGCGCGTTGATGTCGGCGCGCAGCTCGACGAGGGTTCGGACCACCTCGGGGCGCTCATTCGCTGCCGCCCACATAAGCGCCGTCTGACCCCGCAAATGTTCCGCCGCGTTCACGTCTGCCCCGCGTGCCGCGAGCAGTTTGACCACTTCGAGGTTTCCGGCGCGGGCAGCGGCCATCAGCGGCGTCTCGCCCTCTTCCAGCGCCACGTTCGGATTGGCTCCGCCGTCGAGGAGCTTCGCGACCATGGCCGTGCTCCCCTGGGCGGCTGCGAGCCACAACGGCGTGGCGCCCAGTTCGTTCTTCGCATTGACGTTCGCACCGGCGCGAATCAGCAGGTCGGCCGCGACCTGGTCGTCGTGGTGAGCCGCCCAGTGGAGAGCCGTCGCGCCGTCGGGCTGGGGGGTGTTGACGTCGATCCCGCGGCCCAAGAGCGATCGCACGGCCTCGACGTTTCGGTTCTTGACGGCCTCAATCAGCCGAAGGTCGCTCCCGGCGGCCCCCAGACCGGCCGACGCGAGGAGCAGACCCCCGAGCCACAGGCTCAAACCCCGAACTACGCCGGAGGGCAGTTTCACGCGCATGCCCGTTGCCTCCTTCAGTTTCCGCGCTGCCCGACCGGGTCACCCCAGATCGGCACAGCAGACGTCGGACGCCGGTCCATCAATCCTACGGCAAGACGGCGCATTTCACGCCTTTTTTCGCGACGCTTTCTGCTGGCCAGGCCGTCATGAATATGGTGGCAGCGAGGCGTTCTTCAGGCTACCATTTGTTGGCGGAGTAGCTTCGGTTCTTTCGGCAACTGGATCGGCACGGGAGGTCGGCGGAGGGACATGATGAGGCGCGTCTACCTCTGGGCTGCGGGGTTCGCGGCCGTGGCTGTGTTGTTGGGCGGCGCGGTGACGGCAGGCCCCCCACAATCCTCGAGTGCCGGGCCGTCGGTTGCGCCTCGTCCCGTTCTGGACAAGTACTGCGTCACCTGTCATAACCAGCGCCTGAAAACCGCGGGGTTGACGCTCGACACGATCGACGCGGCGAATATCCCGGCAGCCGCGGACACATGGGAAAAAGTCATCCGCAAGCTTCGGGCAGGCTCGATGCCGCCGCCCGGCTCCCCTCGGCCCGATCAGGCCGGGTACGACGCATTGATCGCGCATCTGGAGTCGACGCTCGATCGTGCATCGATCGACCAGCCAAATCCCGGGCGTACCGACGCGTTCCATCGCCTGAATCGGAGTGAGTACCGCAATGCCGTCCGCGACCTCCTCGGGCTGGAGGTCGACGTCACGGCGCTCGTGCCAGCGGATGCGGCCGACCAGCACGGCTTCGACAACATGGCCGGCGTGCTCTCTGTGTCGCCGGTGCTGCTCGAGCGCTACGTGTCGGCCGCGCGGAAGATCAGCCGTCTGGCTGTCGGCGTGCCGCCGAAGGGCGCGACTGTCGAAACCTACACCGTGCCGCTCAATTTCCTCCAGGACGACCGCGTCAGCGACGACCAGCCGTTCGGCTCGCGCGGCGGCCTCGCTGTTCACCACCTCTTCCCCGTCGACGCGGAATACGTCATCAGGATTCATCTGCAGACGAATTACGTCGGGTACCTTCGCGGCCTGCACCAGCCGCACAAGTTCGAGCTGCGTCTGGACGGCGCGCGCGTCAAGCAGTTCCAACTCGGCGGGGATGCGCCGGGCCGGCCTGCCCCGAAGAGTTACGAGGGCAATATCTTCGGCAGCCCCGAATGGGAAGCCTGGGCGCACCATGCCGACGAGGGCCTCGAGGTGCGCATTCCGGTCAAGGCTGGTCCGCACCTGGTGGGCGTGAACTTCCCGCGCGAATCGTGGGAGCCCGAGGGGATCCTGCAGCCTCGCCAGTTCGAGTTCGCCTTGGCTGTCAACGGACGCCAGGACGAGAACCCCGGTCTCGGAAGTCTGGACATCGACGGACCGTATTCGATCGATCGTGCCGGGGACACGCCGAGCCGCCGGAAGATCTTCGTGTGCCAGCCGGCGCGCGACGCGGAGGGAGAGGCGTGCGCGCGGCGCATCGTGTCGGGGCTCGCGCGCCGCGCCTATCGCCGGCCGGTCACCGAGGCTGACATCCGCACGCTGCTCTCGTTCTACAAAGCAGGTCGCAAGGACGCGAACTTCGACGCCGGCATCCAGATGGCGCTCGAACGACTGCTCGCGGATCCCGAGTTCCTGTTCCGCGTCGAACGGGTGCCCGCCGGATTGGCCCAAGGCGTCAGCTACCGTATCAGCGATCTCGAGCTCGCGTCCCGGTTGTCGTTCTTCATCTGGAGCAGCATTCCCGACGACGAGCTGCTCGACGCCGCCGTGCAGGGACGTCTGAAGGATCCAGCCGTTCTCGAGCGACAGGTGCGCCGCATGTTGGCCGACTCGCGCTCGAAGGCGCTCGTGGACAACTTCGTGGGACAGTGGCTGCTCGTGCGCGATCTCGGATCGGTCTATCCCGACCCGGCGACGTTCCCGGAGTTCGACGACAACCTGCGCGAAGCGTTCGAGAAGGAAACGGAACTGTTCGTCGAGAGCCAGTTGCGCGAGAACCGCAGCATCGTCGATCTGTTGAGCGCTGACTACACGTTCGTCAACGAGCGGCTCGCGCGGCATTACGGCATTCCGAACGTGTACGGCAGCCGGTTCCGCCGCGTCACACTCACCGACAGGGAAAAGCGGGGCGGTCTGCTCGGACAGGGAAGCCTGCTGACCGTCACGTCGTACGCGAACCGCACATCGCCGGTGGTCCGGGGGAAATTTCTTCTCTCGAACATCCTCGGCACGCCGGTGCCGCCGCCTCCTCCGAACGTGCCGTCGCTCAAGGACACGAACGAGAACGGGCAGCCCGCGTCGGTTCGTGAACGGCTGGAGCAGCACAGGAAAAATCCCGTGTGCGCAACCTGCCATTCACAGATGGATCCGCTCGGCTTCGCGCTCGAAAACTTCGACGCGGTCGGCAAATGGCGCGACGTCGCCGAAGGTGGCAGCCCAGTGGACGCGTCGTCGGCTCTGCCCAACGGGACAAAGTTTCAAGGGCTGACAGGGCTGCGCGACGTCCTTCTCGCGCGACGCGAAATGTTCGTCCGGACTGTCACCGAAAAGCTCCTCACGTACGCGCTCGGCCGCGGGGTCGAGTATTATGATTTCCCGGTCATCCGGCGCGTCGCCGGCGACGCCGCGAAGGACGACTATCGGTGGTCGGCAGTCGTGGTGGGCATCGCGAAGAGCGCTCCGTTCCAGATGCGGTTATCGGATCCGAGCAGTACGAAGCCGGCAGCGGCAACCAGCGTGGCGCGCCGCTGACCGATCGTCAAACATCCGCCCGTGACGATGAGAGGTTGAACGTTATGGTGATCACCAAGATGTCTTTGCCCCGACGGACCTTTTTGCGGGGTGTTGGCGCGACTCTGGCTTTGCCGATGCTGGACGCCATGGTCTCGGCTCTGCCCAGGGCGGCCGCCCCGTCTGTGCGGCGGTTCGGCGTGGTGTATGTGCCGAACGGCATGGTGATGCCGAACTGGACGCCGAAGACGGTGGGTGCCGGATTCGAGCTCACGCCTACGCTGCAACCGCTCGAACCGTTCCGTGACCAGACGCTCGTGCTGACCGGGCTGCACGGCGTCAGGGGTGGCGGCGCTCATGCCGGCCGGTCGACTTCGTTTCTGACCGGCGTCCCGAGCGGTGATGGCGGGTTGTACTCGAAGGCGGGCGAGTATGCGCTCCATGCCGGCGTGTCCGCCGACCAGATTGCGGCGAAGGAGCTCGGCAAGCACACGCAGTTGGCGTCGCTCGAGCTCGCGCTCGAGAGCCGCGACGTGTCCGGTTCGTGCGATGCGGGCTGGGCGTGCGTCTACACGAACACCATAGCCTGGCGCAGCGAAACCACCCCGCTCCCGATGGAGTACAACCCCCGGGTCGTCTTCGAGCAGTTGTTTGGCGACAGCGGCAGCACCGATCAACGGGCCCGCCTGGCGCGCATTCACGAGAACAAGAGCGTGCTCGACTCGGTGAAGGAGAAGATCGGGAGCCTCGAGCGAGGGCTCGGTCCTGGCGATCGTCTGCGGGTCGACGAATATCTCGATGCCGTGCGCGATGTCGAGCGGCGCATCCAGAAGGCCGAGGAGCAGAGCGCACAGGCGCTGCCGATCGTGGCGCAGCCTGCCGGCATACCGGCGTCGTATGCCGACCATGCGCGGTTGATGTTCGACCTGCAGGTGCTGGCGTACCAGTCGGACCTCACCCGCATCATCACGTTCATGATGGCGCGCGAGATCAGCGGCCGCACGTATCCGGAAATCGGCGTGCCCGACTCGCATCACCCGACGTCGCACCACCAGGAAGATCCCCAGCAGCTCGCCAAGCTCGCCAAGATCAACCTGTACCACGTCACGCTCTTTTCCGAGTACGTCAAGAAGCTGCGCGAAACCCGTGACGGCGATGGCTCGCTGCTCGACAGCATGATGCTCATCTATGGCGCCGGAATGTCGAACAGCAACCAGCACAATCCGGCGAACCTGCCGATCGTGCTGCTGGGCGGAGGCGCAGGCGTCAAGGGGGACCGGCATCTCAAGTTTGCCGAGGACACGCCCATGCCCAATCTGCTCGTCACGCTGATGGATCGGCTTGGCGTTCCGCTCGATAAAGTCGGCAACAGCAACGGCAAGGTCGATCTGAACGGCCTGTCCCTGTAAGCGGTCGTTCGACGCGCCGCGTGTAGGACGCGAAGGCGCTGGGGTTTCCCAGCGCCTTTTTTCTTGGGATCCGTGCCCGGCTCCGGCGTTTCGCACGACGTGACTTGCGTGACGCGCCGGACTCACGTCATGCTGGTCGCCCTATGAGAGCTTACGAGCTGCATCCCAAGGAGAATTTCGAAGCCCTGACGGTGGTCGATCGGCCGACGCCGGCGGTCGGTCCGCATGATGTTCGCGTTAGGGTGCGAGCGGTGTCGTTGAATTACCGTGACCTCACGATCGCGCGGGGCACCAAGGCTCGGCCGCGACCCAAGCCCATCGTCGCGGCGTCGGACGGCGCCGGTGAAGTCGTCACCGTCGGCGACCGGGTGACCCGCTTTCGCGTCGGCGAGCGCGTCGCGGCGCTCTTCTTCCCGAACTGGGTCGATGGTGAGCTGTCGCCGGCGCAGCACGCCGCAGCGCTCGGCGGGTCGATGGACGGCATGCTCGCCGAAGAGGTCGTCCTGAGCGAACACTCATGGGTGGCGGTTCCCGCGCATCTGTCGTTCGAGGAAGCGGCGACGCTCCCCTGTGCCGGCGTCACCGCCTACAATGCGCTCTTCGAGGCGGCGTCGCTCAACCCCGGCGACACGCTGCTCGTCCAGGGCACGGGCGGCGTGTCCATTTACGGCCTTCAGCTGGCCAAGGCCGCCGGCGCCCGCGTGATCGTCACGTCCAAGAGCGAAGCGAAGCGGGAGCGCGCCAGGAAGATGGGGGCCGATTACGTCATCGACTATCAGGCCACGCCCAAGTGGGGCGAGGCCGCGCACGCCTGGACGGGAGGCCGCGGGGTCGACGTCGTTATCGAAGTGGGCGGACCGGGGACGTTCGATCAATCGGTGGCCGCGCTTCGCTATGGCGGCACGATGAGCCTGCTGGGAGTGCTGACCGGCTTGAAGGGCGAAGTGAATACCTACGGCGTCTTCCACAAGGGGCTCCGCGTGCACGGCGTGTATGTCGGGTCGGGGCGCATGTTCGAGGCGCTCAACCGCGCGATCTCGACGTCCACGATCCACCCCGTCGTCGATCGTGTGTTCGTGTTCGACGAGGTGCGGGCCGCCTACGAGCACCTGGCGAGCGGCGCGCATTTCGGGAAGGTCGTCGTCAGGGTGGGCTAGAAGACAGAAACACGACGAGGCCGAACGTGGTCGGCCCCGCCCTGTCGGATTTTGTGCCGGCGCGGCATGTGATTTATCGCGCGCCGTAGATGAACTCGTAACCGTGACGAGCACCATCCGGGTACCAGGCCTTGATGGGTGGCGCGACACCTCTGGGTGATTCACCCAACGTGATCTGCGGTGTCATCGGCATGCCTGAGGGCCGAGATACGAGGTTGGTGAACGTCATCAAGTACACCGTCGTCTCATCGCGGCTCGTGACCCGCACAAGATTGACGGCGTCGCCCATGCGTTCGAAGTTGTAGGTGCCGGCATGGAGCGTCACGCCGGGAAGCGCCACCGGCCCGGTGAAGGAGAAGCTTGCCCTGGTTGACCAAGCGTGGACCGCTGTGGCCGTTGCCAGTCCCAGGAGCACCATCCCGAGCGCCGTTACGAGCAGTCTGCGTGTCGCCATGTCATCTACCCTCCGCCTATATCAACGATCGAGGGGCCAAGAACGAACGGGCCGCACATCGACCGTGCTGAGTTGGAAGCGATGGACTATCTCGCTGAGGCTCCATTGCATTTCGATCCGCGCGACGATGAGTTCGCGGTCCTTCGCGGCCAACTGGGCCAGAGCGTTCCGGTATCGCTCGTAGCTTTTCGCTCGAAAGGCCGCTTCCAACGGCGACAAACTGTCTGACGGTTGGTCATCCGGGTGCTCGACGGCGAGTGGCTGGCGGGATACCCACGCAGGTCATCAGGGTGGGCTAGAAGACAAGAACACGACGAGGCCGGCGATTGACCGGCCCCGTTGGTGCTGACGGTCGCCTGGCAACGAGTCACACTGGGGACTCGAAGGTTAGCGGACGTCATAGATGAACTGGTGTCCCTGACGCTCACCCGCCGGGAACCAGGTCTTGATGGGCGGAGCCATGCCCGGCCTGGCCTCTCCCAACGTGATGTGCTGCGTGATGGGCAGCCGGTTCGGGCGATCGACGAGCTCGGTGAACTGGGTGAGATACACCGTTTTCTGGTCTCGGCTCGAAACCCGCACGATGTGGATGTCGTCGGAGACTCGCTCGAAGGTGTAAGTCCCCGCCGGCAGTGTCACACCGGGGAGTGCAACAGGCCCGCTGAACGACAGATACATCGTTTTGCTCGACGTCCAGGTATAGCCCGTTGTGGCCAGCAGCAACCCCAGCACCACCGCGCCTGCCGCCGTCACGATCGATCTGCGTGTCACCATCGTCATCTACCTCCACCTGTATCAACGATCGAAGGGACAAGAACGAACGCGCCGCTCTGGAGCCGAGGGGTTATGTCGACGAGTGCAGAGCGCGGGTGAGGTGCTTGACGGCCCGCGTCACTGCCATCCTTGCCGCATCGACCGTGCGAAGTCGGAAGCGATGGGCTACCTCGCTGAGGCTCCATTGCATTTCGATCCGCGCGACGATGAGTTCGCGGTCCTTCGCGGCCAATTGGGACAGAGCCCTCCGGTATCGCTCGCAGCTTTCCGCTCGAATGGCTGCTTCCAACGGCGACGAATGGTCTGACGGTTGGTCATCCGGGAGCTCGACGGCGGGTGGCTGGCGGGATACCCGACGGACCTCGTCGCGGATCCGGTTAGTCACGGACTGCCGCAAGTAGGCCTGTAGAGCGCCGACGTGCAGAGGCTCGAAGACATCCAGGCGCTGCAGCAGATGCAGGGCGGCGTCTTGCACCAAGTCGCTGGTATCGAAGCGCCCGCGGGCTGCTGCCGGCAGCTTTCGGTGTGCCCACCGTCGCAGGGGGGGCAGACAGCGCTCCAGGAGCGCCTCGAGGGCCAGGCAGTCGCCAGTCCGGGCGAGAACTACCAACTGGAGCGTTGCGTCGTCGCTCAGAAGGGCCCGAGCGCTGGGCTTCTGACCTTCCCCCACTGAGATGGGGGGGCGTTTGAACGGATCTGATTGGACGGCTCGGCTAGTCGACATCACCTGACCTCCTTGAAGAATCCAGGACTGCAGGCTACACCGCGCTTCTCTTTCCAGGTGTGATCCAGATCACGCTCCACACCCGACGGGGCTAACGGCCTGCCCTGGCGTCGTTGCGTAGAGTTCATGTGAACAAACGGAAGGAGTTCACATGATCCCACTGGAAGCCGGGCGCCCGTCCACCGCGCTAACCGGCTCCGCTCCGCTATCTGGCGTCACGCTGGGCCAGTATCAGGTCGGGGCGCGGATCGGCGGCGGCGGCATGGGGGCTGTGTACAAGGCGCACGATCGACGACTAGACCGGTGGGTGGCGCTCAAGGTCCTTGCCCCTGATTTGGAGCGCGATGATGCGGCGCGGGAGCGCTTCCTGATGGAGGCACGGATGGCCTCGGCGGGGTACACAACAGTCGAGTGGCAAAACCGTCAAGGGGTTCGGGATGCGTGACTGTTGTCGGACGTCGAAGAGATGTTCTGCAGCGCCGGTTCCAGGTACCTTCGAATAGCACGCGCCTCGAGGGCAAGACCTCCTTCGACGGCGCTGACATATCCAGTGTGCTGCAGCGTCTTGACCGCCCGGCTGACCGTCTCCCTCGAGCAGCCAATCATTCGAGCCAACTCCTGAAAGGAAGGTCTGGGCCGAATTAGCAGGTGGGCTCCGTCGATCTGTCCCCGCTGTCGGGCGATCCCCAGCAAGCAACGGATGATCCGCCCGTAAGCATCGAACATTGATAACGTCCGGATCTGCTCGTTGGCATGACGAAGTTCCCCCGCGAGATGACCGACGATCTTCACCGCGATTGCTGGATGCCCCTTAACCAGCGCGAGGAACGGTGCGCGCATGATTTGAAGAAACT
>Ga0066710_100006051_pt1 | contig 11212 bp, 11 predicted proteins | sample GraSoiAngelo_159_FD_79666 | JGI IMG/M metagenome (GOLD analysis project Ga0066710, IMG submission 79666) | Grasslands soil microbial communities from the Angelo Coastal Reserve, California, USA - 14_1009_16_40cm | ecosystem: Environmental > Terrestrial > Soil > Grasslands | place: USA... | reverse complement strand
TTGGCTTGTCCTTCCCCTGTGGCGGCCTGGCGTCGTCGTGGGCCGGAGCGGAGGTGCCGAGCGCCCCAATTACCAGCAGAAGGGCCGCCGTGCCGCCCAGGCGGACGGCGAGTCGGGTGAATCGTCTGGTGCGCAATGCCATAACGTCGTTTCCGTCAGGTCCGATCGTGATCGACGCAGGCCAATTCTTGCAGAACAGAGCGTGCGGGGCAAAAGGATTGTTACGAAAAATAGGGCGCTGTGGGAATCTGGAGCGCTATAGGAAGCTCGCAAGAATAGGTGCGGCCCATTGCCGCCCCGGCGTAGTCTTGCTCGCCCAGGACGGACCGCGGCCAGACACTTACTCGGCGCGCCGTGTTTCTTTCAGCGCATCCACCTTCTTGGCAAGCGCTGAACCACGCACGGAGTTAACGCACCACGCAGCGACCGAGGAAATCACCGCTTGAGCGACTCGGATCGGCGAATTATTCACCCCGGCGCCTGGCCTGCTCTGCCTCGAGCACTTTGGCATTGGGCCTGGTCGTGACATAGAGCACGTTGTCAATGAGCATGCTGCTCAGTCCCGCTATGTCCGCAAGGACGCGGACGGCGGTATCAAGCGGGACGTTCTTAAACGTAGCCGTGACAGCCGTATTCCCTTCCTTTTCCCCGGCCCAACTGTCCACAACGACACTGACATCGGTGAGCGTGGAAAGTTCTTTAAGTGCGTCGGTCAAGGGCCGCTTCTCGAATGCGACGCTGACCAACGGCATGAGGGCGCGTCCTCTGGCACTTTGATTGCCCGGCCAAACCTCCGGGCGGGAATCCTGGAGCGTGGTTACCTCGATGTGATCGGATCGGACCAGGTAAGCGGCGTTGATTTGATTCAGAAGCATCTGCAGAACTGTACCCAGGCGCGCACCAAAGATTTTGGGCAACTTTACTGGAAGCGTCTCGACATCCTCCGTTCCGGCCTTCTTGAAGGCCGCAGTGTTAACGAGAATCGGTACCTCGTGGCGTTGGCTGAGGAACTCAAGGGCATCGTTTAGCGGCGTGTTGGCGTCGATACCGCCCTCCACTGAGATCGGCAGGCTCAACTTGTGGGCCAACTGTTGGAAGCCTTCAATCTTGGGTTCCTTTCGGACTTCCTGAGGATTCGCCAGGGCTGCAGGCGGGGCGGTCACCGGTCGGGGCCTTGCTGCTGCTTCCTGCGGATTTGGCTCGCACCAGACCAATGAAAAAGCGCTGCACAAGACGATCAAACTGCATGCGGTCAAGGGTCGAAACACAGGTCACCTCCCTGGCAAAGTTTTAATGCACGAGGTCGGCCAGAACCCATTATCGCGTGTGCTCTCTTGAAGAAATAACCGCCGATAACGGGTTTCGTTAGCGTCCGCAGCCAGGAGTGACGCGCCTCGACAGGGGCCCGCCCCAATAGTCACCGGGCGACCCCTTGGATAACCGGGGCCGGGCCGCAGTCGGCCAAGAACCTCGCGCTGGCCAACGGCGGACAAAAGCACTCTTGGTCCGCCAAGAACGTTGCTTGCTTCGGCGAGTTCCAGCGGCCAGAGACGGACAGAGGCGGTCATAGGCGGACAGAATCTGTTCCTTCTGGCCGCTTGTCCGCCAAAGGTCGCCAAGCGCATTGGCGGCGTACCCTGGACAAGGGCGGACAAAATGGAGACGAGGGGGTTGGCAGGCGGAGCGATCGGTGGAATCCGGACGGTCACCACTTGGCCCGGCGGGGTGGGGGGGCGAACCGGGGCGCCTTTCCGCCGCCCACGGCGGGTTCGCCGGGGGCCGACACGATGTGACTTCACCTTCGATTGATCCGTTCCCGCCGCGCGTGCTCGCGGATCTCTTGAAGCTGTTCCTGCAGGTATTCCAGGTCGGAAAGGGTCTCCTGGCCAGTCTGCTGCACGCGCCGGAGCGCGTTGTGAATGGCGACCAGCGTGGGATAGTGGCTGCGCCGGCGCACCGGCCGGCTCAGGTCGCGGATGTCGGAGACGTTGGGTAGAACGGTGCCGATGAAGTGTTCGATGAGGTCGCGGGAACACTTCTCCGCATGAGTCAGTTGTTGCCGCAAGGTCATGCGGCGGGTTGGCCTTTCGATTGCCATGACGCCCCCTCGTCGGCGAGTGACGTGTGGCGCTGGACTCACGCCGGCACCCGAAAGTCTCGACCGCGCAGCGATCGGCGACTGGCCTTCGTGCCGCAGCACGCTGAACCTAGGATCCTGCTCTCACCAATTATCCACGGACAAAAATGGCCCTGCAAGAGGCGAGTTTCCTGCCGGGACGCTCCCCCTTCGCGCACTATAAGGATATACTCGAAACAGAGCGATGTAGTCAAGCATCCTCGAAAGCCGGTCCAGAAAGGACCGTCCCTTGAAGGATAGAGGCAAAGTCGCCTCAGGGCCTGGGATAGACCATGCGCATTCTCGTGATCGCCGACATTCACGCCAACTGGCCGGCCTTGCAGGTGCTGGAAGAACCGCACGACCTTTGTTTCTGCCTGGGCGACCTGGTCGATTATGGCCTGGACCCCACGCCGTGCATCGACTGGGTGCGCCGGCGGGCCCACTACACGATCCGCGGCAACCATGACCATGGCGTGGCCCAGAATGTACCGGTCAACGGCCGCGCCGGTTTCAAATACCTGAGTGGCGTGACGCGCGTCCTGACCCGGGAGCGGCTGGGGCCGGACGACCTCCGTTTCCTCGGCAGCTTGCCGGTCACTCAGGCGGTCACGGTCGACGACGCCCGCTTCTTCCTGGTCCACGCCACGCCGCGCGATCCGCTCGACGAATACGCCTATCCCGACGTCGACTTCTGGACGCGGCGGCTGCAGAACGTCGATGCCGACGTCATCTGTGTGGGCCACACCCACCAGCCGTACGTCCTCCAGGTGAACGGCAAGCTGGTCATTAACCCGGGCAGCCTGGGCCAGCCGCGCGACGGCGACCCGCGTGGGGCCTACGCAGTCATTGACGACAATCGCGTGGAACTCAAACGCATCGAATATCCCGTCGAGGCCACGGTGCAGACGATTCAGGAGAGCAGCCTTCCCGATCAGGCGAAGGAACTTCTCACCGAAGTCTTTCGCACCGGCCGGGGCATCAATCGGAACAATGGCGTGAAGAACAACGGCCAGTAAGCCATCGTCCGTATAGCCCCTCGTCCGGCAAATGCTAGTGCATGATCTAGAGACCTCATGTTTAATCCAAGGGTGGCCGGGGCGGAGGCTTTGCGAAGCCCCGGGCCTGTTTCAAACGCGCGACGGGAGGGCCCGGGGCTTCGCAAACCCCGGCCGCCCATGCTGCCTACGGACCAGGAGACCTGCGATGACCCAATCGGCAGTCGCGGCGCCGGGATTCGTCGAGGAAGTCGAGATCCACGGCCACATCATCGATTCCCTGATCCTGCCCAAGGTGCTGGATGAGATCCTGACCCACGGCGGATCGTACGTGCTGAAGGAGATCCGCATCGGCCAGCGGCCGACGGACCCGAGTCATGCCCGCATCGAGGTGCGCGCTCCCTCGGCCGCGGCACTCAAGGAGATCCTGGACACCATCCACGACCACGGCGCCGTGCCTGTCACGCTGCACGATTGCGCCGTCGTGGCTGCCGACATGGACGGCGCCTTTCCGGAAGGGTTCTACAGCACCACCAACTATCGCACGCAAATCCGCCTGCACGCCGAATGGATCGACGTGGAAGACCAGGAAATGGACTGCGGCATTCTCGTGGATCCGGAAGGGGGAGCGGCGCGTTGCCTGGCCATGGCGGAGGTTCGCAAGGGCGACCTGATCGTCGTCGGCCGGGAGGGATTACGCGTCTTTCCGGCCGAGAGCAGCGCGCGGCAAAATCTTTTTGAATTCATGGCCAGCCCGGTCTCCAGCGAAAAGCCCAAGGGCGTGACCGTGCGCGAGATCGCCGCTGCCATGCGCCGCAGCCGCGAGGCCGGCGACAAGATCCTGGCGGTGCTCGGTCCGGCCGTGGTGCATACGGGCAGCGTCGAGCACATCGTCCAACTGATCCGCACCGGCTATCTCAATGTGCTGTTCGCCGGCAACGCCCTGGCCACCCACGACATCGAGCATGCTCTCTACGGAACCAGCCTCGGCATCTCGCTGGAGCGCGGCTTGCCGGCGGAGGAAGGGCACGAACATCACTTGCGGGCGATCAATAGCATGCGCCGTCTCGGAGGCATCAAGGCCGCCGTCGCCCGCGGCGTGCTCAAGAGCGGCATCATGTACGAGTGCGTGCGTCACGACATTCCATTCGTCCTCGCCGGCAGCATTCGCGACGACGGCCCACTGCCCGAGGTCATCACCGACGTGCTCGACGCCCAAAGGCGCATGCGCGAGCTGATTCACGGCGTCGGCTTCTGCCTGATGATGGCCACGGCTCTGCACGCCATCGCCACCGGCAACCTGCTTCCGGCCTGGGTCAAGGTCGCCTGCGTGGACATCAACCCCGCTACCGTCACCAAGCTCATGGACCGCGGCAGCATCCAGACGGTCGGCATCGTCACGGATGTCGAACCTTTCTTACGCGCGCTGGTAAACGAGCTTAAAGTAGACAGTAGTCAGTAGCCAGTAGTCAGCAGAAATATATTCGAGGGCTACTGACTACTGGCTACTGACTACTGTCTACTTTGAGAGGTGAGCCATGAAGCAACCTCGCATCCTGATGTGTCCTCCCGACTACTACGGGATTGAGTATGAAATCAATCCGTGGATGAGTCGCTCGCGCGGGAGTACGCCCCAGAGAGCCAAAGAGCAATGGACGGCGCTCTATGAATTGCTGCGAAACCTCGGGGTCACGGTCGAGCTCATGACGCCGCAGCCGGGCTTGCCGGATCTGGTCTTCACGGCCAATGCGGGGCTTGTGTTCGGCACGCGCTTCTTCAGCTCCCGCTTCCGCCATGAAGTCCGCGCCCGCGAAACGCCCTATTTCGATGCCTGGTTCGCCGAGCATGGGTTCACGGTGGAACATCTTCCTGAAGGGCTGTACTTCGAGGGTGCCGGCGATGCTTTATTTTGCGGGCGCGTCTTGTTCGCCGGCTACCGGATTCGCAGCGACGCGCTGGGCCACCAGCACCTGGCGCAGGCGCTGGGGCGAGAAGTGCTGCCGCTGGAGCTGGTGAATCCCTATTTCTATCACCTCGACACGTGTTTTTGCCCTCTGGCGCCGGGTGAGGCGATTTATTACCCGCCGGCGTTCGATAACTATGGCCGCAAGGTTCTGGAAAACTATGTCCCCCAATTGCTCGCAGTCCAGGAAGCGGAGGCGAGGCGATTCGGTTGCAACGCCGTGGTCGTGGGGAAGGACGTCATCCTGAACACCGGCTGCGAGCGCCTGGCCGCGGATTTGCGGGCGTGGGGCTACCATCCGGTTGCCACGGACCTGGATGAGTTTCTCAAGGCGGGCGGAAGTGCCAAGTGCCTGACACTGCGGCTGGACGGCGAGGAGGCGGCTATCTGGGATTGATGGCCGCCGTTTGCGTTCTGCACTTCGAACCCAACCGTCGTCACCAGTAAAAGTCCATCCGGGGCAGCGGCTTGCCGGCGCGGCGGCTTAACCACAGTTCTAGTCCCACGCATGCCAGCGCCACGAAATTCAGGAGAAACGCTAGACGAAAGGCGGTCGTCCGGTGGATGTTAAAGCGGCCGAGTTCCACGCCTTCTTTGATGGCGACCTTTTCCAGCGCCTCCGGCGTCTTGGCCGCTTCGCGTTCGCTTTCCAGCGACTTCTCTACCTGCCTGCGGATCGCCCTTTCCAATCCGAAACCAACCGAGCCTTGTAAGATCAGGATCAGGAATGTGAGCAAAAGGGCGCCGGCAAGAATCGCTTGCCGCCAGGGCCAAAGGTCCTGCAACGCAGGCGGAAGCTTGAACGTCGTCTTCTGCAGCACCAGCGGCGCTATTGCCAGGACCAGACTGGCAAGAAAGACCAGCAAGTAAAACCACATCAGGGGATTGGCACCGACGCCATCCGTTTCAAACGGCTGTTTGCCACCGAGCGCTTCCTGGCCCACGGGATCGAAGGAATAAGAGCCCACCAGCATTTGCCACCAATTCTGAGTGTAGACGCTGTAACCACCAGGAAAAGCGCCGGTCCAGGCGAAGAAGAGCAGGAAGAAGAGCAAACCCAAAGCCACGAGCGCCACAATCGGCAGAACGCGCGGGTTCAGCGTGAACGTGGTCGTGTGCTCATAGCCTTCTGCCGTTCCAGACGGCGCGGGGACCGGCGGCGGCTGATAGGTTGCTCTTGGCATTGCGGCGGGCGCCGCCGAGGCAGCTCGAGGCGGCGCAGTGGCAGCCCGTTCTTCGCGCCGCGATTCATAGAGCGGCGGGGGTCTGGTAGGTTCTGAGGCAACCTTGTAAACACCCCCTTCATGCTCCGGCTCAGGACTGCGAGGCCTGGTCACTGGTTCTGAAGACGGCAGTGGCACCAGCGGCACGTCGGTCGGCAAATCAAACTTGGGCAAGTCGTCCGCTGCGTGTGGCAGCGAAGGTACCAGGAATTTCTGCTCGCACGAAGGACAGGACGTCATGTGTCCGGCTTGTTGCTCGGGAACCGTAACCATTTTCTGGCAATGGGGACAAACGAGATTCATAAGATTCGTCGTGGGTTCGGATAGATGCTGGGCAAACTAGACCATGGTAGCAAAATATGCATTCCCCGCCCGGTTTGGCCAGCCAAAAATCAGAAATGCCGGAATGCTCGCGGCAAATAGTCGAGCAAATCGTTGGCGATGAGCGACACCTCGCCCAGGTCGTCGCGGGCCAGATCGCCCGCCAGCCCGTGCAGATACACCCCGAGTTGAGCTGCGGCAAACGGCTCCAGGTGCTGGCCCACGAGAGCGGCGATCAGTCCGGTGAGCACATCGCCCGTGCCGCCCGTCGCCATGCCTGGATTGCCCGTCAGATTTCGGAACAGGCGCCGGCCATCGGTCACCAGCGTCCCGTATCCCTTCAGCACCACCACGATGTCATGCTCTGCTGCGAAACGCACAGCCAGTTCTTGCCGCTGGGCCTGCACCGTCTTTATGTCGCTGCCGATGAGGCGCGCGAATTCGCCTGGATGCGGCGTGATAATGAGGGGAGCTTTGCGCCCCTTGAAACGGCCTGTGTCCTGCCCCACGGCGTTCAGGCCGTCGGCATCCAGCACCAGCGGCAGGGGCACCTGAGTGAGCAGGGCTGCAATGAGAGAGGAGATCCCAGGTCCACGCCCCAAGCCAGGACCGACGGCGAGGACGTGCTTACCTTCCGCCAATTTGAGAAGTGCCGGCGCGGCTTCGGCAGAGAGCAGGCCCTGCTCGTCCTCCGGCAGAGCCGCCGTGAGGTAACACGGATTGGCCCCGCCGATGATCGGCTGGATCGATTCCGGGACCGCGACATAGACCAGTCCGGCTCCGCTACGTAAGGCAGCGCTGCCACAAAGCACGGCGGCCCCGGACATCCCTCGGCTGCCGGCCACGATCAAAATCCGTCCGAAGTCACCCTTGTTGCTATCTTCGGGACGCGGTGGTAGCACGGGCAGTTGTGTGATGGTCTCGAGCGCCGGCATGTGTTCGTCCCTCGTCTACGAGAAAGCTTGACCCTGCGGGCTGTGCGCCCTCCGCCTGGCTCCTTACAATGCCCCACATGATTCTCCCGCGCGTGGAACGGTCACGCCAGCGGAAGGCGATGCGCGGATCAAATTAAGAAAGACGGCCCGCCGGATCAGCGCACGGCAGGGTAAAAGTCCGCGAGGCGATCGGGATGGATGCCGCCGGCTGCCAGGGCCGTCAGCGACCAGTTGCGCAGCGTTGGCCGCACCAGGCCGCGCCGCTGCCAGCGCCGGGGCGACACGAAGATGCGCTTTTTTGCCACGGCGATGCGTCCATGGCGGCGCAGTTGCTTGCTGAAGAAAAGGTCTTCCATGAGGCGGAGAGCAGGGAAGCCGCCTAGGCGCTCAAAATACTTGCGCCGCAGGAAGAGGCCTTGGTCGCCGTAGATAATGCCTGTGAGCCGCACCCGTGCCGTGGCACACGCTTCAATCGCGCGATAAAGCCAACTATGGGCGCGCACGGTCATGCGGAAGCAGCCTGCGATAGTCTTTTGCCGGCCAAGCAGCCGCTCTGTCTCCGTCAGAGCGCCGGTCTCCAGGGAGCAATCGGCGTGCAGAAATAACAGGACATCACCCTGGGCGCGTGCGGCGCCGGCGTTCATCTGCCTTGCCCGGCCACCTGGCGCCTGAAGGACCAGATCGGCGCTGCCAGCGGCATGCAGCGTACCATCCACGCTGCCGCCATCGACGACGATAATCTCGAGAGGCTGCTGCTGGCGCAGCAGCAGCAAGGTATCCGACAGGCAGCTTTCTTCGTTCAGGGTCGGTATGATGACCGAGACAGTCACACGCTTACCTCCGCAGGATGGGGATGAATTAGCATGAGCGAACCCTGGTATCAAGACGGCCTGCGTTTTCGCTGCACGCGCTGCGGCCACTGTTGCACCGGCACGCCGGGAAACGTGTGGGTCAACGAGGAAGAGATTGCAGCCATTGCCGAATTTCGCGGGGAGACGGTGGAACTGGTCAGCGGGCTTTATACGCGCACCGCCGGTCGCGGCCACAGTCTGCGTGAGAAGCAGAACGGCGACTGCGTCTTTTTCGACCGGGCGCTCGGCTGCACGGTTTACCCGGTGCGGCCGCGGCAATGTCGCACGTGGCCGTTCTGGGAAAGCAATGTCCAAAGTCCGGAAATGTGGCAAAAGACCTGTGCCATCTGTCCCGGCTCGGGACAGGGCGACTTAATTTCAGCGGAGGAAATCACGCGACGTGTGCGCGTGATTCGCCTGTAAGTTCGCGAAAGCGGAGCATATTGCAGATGTCCGAAGCATTACGCCGGCAAGTTCTGGAACTGTATCAGGAAGTCGACCGTGAAGTCGCCGCGGCCGGACCGGTTTGTGTCGCCAGCGGGCGTTGCTGCCGCTTCAAGGAATACGGGCATGTACTTTTCCTGAGCAATCTCGAAACGGAGGTCCTTCTCGCCGGCGCACCAGATTACGAGCAGCCGGTGACCCCGGACTTTTGTCCCTTTCAGAAGGACAACCTGTGCACCGCTCGCGAACCGCGGCCGCTCGGTTGCCGCGTGTATTATTGCGATCCTTCCTACCAGGAGACAGGAAACCGTATTACCGAGAAATATCTGCAGCGTCTCAAGGACCTCGCCCAGGCGACCGGCGTACCCTGGTTGTACGCGCCGTTGCATCATTTTTTGAATCATCCAGACGCTGGGCTGCCGCCGCCGGTCGCACGCGAGCCTCAGGCAATTGCGGACCTTGTGCCGGAAGGATCGCGGCCGCGCTCGCCCGAGGCTCGCGGTTAAACTTCTTGGGGAGGGAAACATGCTCTGGACGCGCTCCCTGGTTGCTCTCCTGGTGTGCTGGTCTGCAGCAAGTGCAGGGCACTGGCCGCAATGGCTGGGGCCGAATCGCGACGGTGTCTCGTCCGAGATTGTCCCGCCCTGGAAGGCCGCCCCGCGCGTCGTCTGGCGAGGCCCGGTAGGAGAGGGCAACAGCTCTCCGGTGGTGGCGGATGGCCGCGTCTTTCTTCACGCCAAGGTGAAAGACAAGGATGAAGAAGAGGTACTCGTTCTGGACGCCAGGAACGGCAAGGAACTTTGGCGCAAGTCATACCCGCGCGCCGCTTTCAAAAGTTTGTACGGCAACGGACCGCGCGCGACGCCCGCGGTCGCAGGTAACCTTGTCTACACCTTCAGCATTACCGGTGTGTTGACCTGTTACGAGACGGCCACGGGTGTGCAGAAATGGCAAGTCGACACGCTCAAGGAATTCGCCGCCCGCAACCTGTTTTTCGGCATGGCCTGTTCGCCCCTGGTCGAAGGCGACCTGGTACTGGTCAGTGTCGGCGGTAAGGGCGCCTCGATCGTTGCCTTCGACAAGAACTCGGGACAGGTGATCTGGAAGAGCCTGGACGACGGCGCCAGTTATTCCTCTCCCGTGGCCTTCGGAGAGAGATCGGCGCGCCAGGTGGTCTTCTTAACGCAGCAGGGCCTGGTTTCCCTGAAGCCGAGCGACGGCAGCGTCTTCTGGAAGTTCCCGCTCGTCGACAAGCTGCTCGAAAGCTCCACGACGCCCGCGCGTTGCGGGGACATCCTAGTGGCCAGTTCGATCACCTACGGCAGCGTTGGCTTGCATCTGGAAAATAAGGATGACAGGCCCGCAGCCTCAGAGATGTGGAAGAACGAAGCGCTCACATCCTACTTCTCGACGCCGATTGCTGTAGGCACCGATCATATCTACATGGTCACGGGCACAAAGCCGCCCGCGATTTTCAATCAAGCCAAGCTGCACTGCCTCGACGCCAAAACCGGCAAGGACCTGTGGCCCAAGCCCAAGATCGTGGGCCAGTATCATGCCACGCTGCTTCGCACCGGGGACAGTAAGCTTCTCATGCTTGAAGAGGCCGGCAACCTGGTTCTTCTTGATCCGGATCCAAAGGAATACAAGGAACTTGCCCGTTCCAAGGTCTGCGGCCACACCTGGGCACACCCGGCACTTGCAAACGGAAGACTCTACGTGCGCGATGATAAGGAAGTGATCTGTTTGCAACTAGAACCTAATTCAAAGTCCGATTGAGCGGCTCCGCCAACCGCTTCAGCGACTCCAGCAACTTCTCAAACGCGGCAAACGTCAACGACTGTGCCCCGTCGGACACGGCGTGGTCTGGATCGGGATGGACTTCGATGAGCAAGCCGTCGGCACCACCGGCCAGGGAGGCCAATGCCATGGGCGGGACATAATCGCGCCGGCCCGTGCCATGACTCGGGTCGACGAGGATGGGTAGGTGCGAGACATGCTTCGCCGGCGGGATCACGGACAGATCGAGCGTATTGCGACTGTGGTCGGAAAAAGTCCGCACGCCGCGCTCGCACAGCATGACGTTGTAGTTGCCCCCGGCCATGACATATTCGGCAGCCATGAGCCATTCTTCCAGCGTGGCCGACATGCCGCGCTTCAGGAGCACCGGTTTCGCGGCTCGTGAGACGCGCCGCAGCAGGCTGAAGTTCTGCATGTTGCGCGTGCCGATCTGAATGATGTCGGCGACTTGCTCAACCGCATCGGCGTTGTCGGTGTCCATCAGCTCCGTGACGATGCCGATGCCTGTCTGCTCACGTACCCTGGCCAGGATTTCCAGCCCCTCGCGGCCCATACCCTGGA
>Ga0066710_100006050_pt1 | contig 11212 bp, 9 predicted proteins | sample GraSoiAngelo_159_FD_79666 | JGI IMG/M metagenome (GOLD analysis project Ga0066710, IMG submission 79666) | Grasslands soil microbial communities from the Angelo Coastal Reserve, California, USA - 14_1009_16_40cm | ecosystem: Environmental > Terrestrial > Soil > Grasslands | place: USA... | reverse complement strand
TGCCGAGCCGTACTGCGCGTCGACCAGCGGAGCGAAGAACTTGTAGCGACGTGCCAGATCGAACATGTCGAGCGGCGTGTTCCGAGCCAGCGAGTACACGGTGCGTGGGCGGCTCCGCTCTTCCGCGACCGTGTTATAGCGCCCGGCGATGCGATCCAGTTGGTACGCCGTGTGCAGCCCCATCACGTTGACCCACGGGTGCCACTTCAGGATGTGCGCGTCCACGTACATGGCATCGCCCGCGAGGTCGTACATGTGGAGGCTGCCGTCGGCGAGCGTGACGGTCGCGCGGAACCGCTGCGGGCCGAGGGGCTCTGTCCGGACCCGGGCCGCCACGGCTTCGTAGGTGAGCGCCTCGTAGCCGCGGATCGCGAGCGAGACCGTGCCCGCCAGCGCCCCTAAGGCGAGGAGCAGCCCCCCCGCGAGCCCGCGCAGGGCCCCGCCCAGCCAGCGACGCCGGCGCACGGCGGCGCCCGCGGCGATGACCAGCAAGGCTCCCAGCGCGGCGCAAAGGCACGCCGTGACGACGAGCGAGATCGGCATGGGCCTTCCCAATAGGGCGGACCCGGCCCGGGTTGACAACCCCAGTCCTCAAGGCGAGGCTCGGCTCCCATGCTCGAGGTCAATGCCCCGCTCGACCCGGGGTTCCAGGAGATCCTGACGCCCGAAGCGCGTCGCTTCCTGACGACGCTGGCCCGGGCCTGCGAGCCGCGCCGCCAGGAGCTACTGGCGCGCCGCGCGGAGCGCCAACGCCGCCTCGAGGCGGGCGAGCTGCCCGACTTCCTCGACGCCACACGGGACGTCCGGGAGCGAGACTGGACGGCCGCGCCGATTCCGCTCGACCTGCTCGACCGCCGCGTCGAGATCACGGGTCCGGTGGACCGCAAAATGATCATCAACGCGCTCAATTCGGGTGCGCGGGTCTACATGGCCGACTTCGAGGACTCGAACGCCCCCACCTGGCGCAACAACCTCGAGGGCCAGCTCAACCTGCGCGACGCGGTACGCGGGACCATCGAATACACGAGCCCTGAGGGCAAGCGGTACGCCCTGGCTCCCCGCACGGCAACCCTGATGGTGCGCCCCCGCGGCTGGCATCTGGACGAGAAGCACGTGCTCGTGGATGGCCGCCCGATTTCCGCCTCCCTGTTCGACTTCGGCCTGTTCTTCTTCCACAATGCGGCGGCATTGATCGCCAAGGGTACCGGCCCCTACTTCTATCTGCCGAAACTGGAGAGCCATCTCGAAGCCCGGCTGTGGAACGACGCGTTCAACCTCGCGCAAGACGAGGTCGGAATTCCACGTGGGACGATCCGCGCCACCGTACTGATCGAGACGATCCTGGCCGCGTTCGAAATGCACGAGATCCTGTTCGAGCTGCGCCAGCATTCGGCTGGACTGAACTGCGGCCGCTGGGACTACATTTTCAGCTTCATCAAGAAGTTCCGGAACCGCCGGGAGTTCGTCCTCCCGGACCGGGCAAGCGTGACGATGGACCGGCATTTCCTGCGATCCTACGTCGACCTGCTGATCCAGACCTGCCACCGCCGCGCCGTCCACGCGATGGGCGGCATGGCCGCGCAGATTCCGATCAAGCACGACCCGGCGGCCAACGAGGCCGCCCTCGAGAAGGTGCGCCAGGACAAGCTGCGCGAAGTCCGCGCCGGACACGACGGGACGTGGGTGGCGCACCCGGGGCTGGTTCCGATCGCGGCGGACGCGTTCAACACCGCCATGCCCGGCCCCCATCAGCTCCACGTCAAGCGAGAAGAGGTCCGGGTGACGGCACGCGACTTGCTTGCCGTACCAGAGGGTGAGATCACCGCGGCTGGGCTCCGCACCAACGTGGACGTCGGCATCCAGTACCTCGAGAGCTGGCTGCGGGACCTGGGGTGCGTGCCGATCTACAACCTGATGGAGGACGCCGCGACCGCGGAGATCTCACGCACCCAGGTGTGGCAATGGACGCGGCATGGGGTAAAGCTGGCCGACGGGCGCGCGGTCACCGCGGCGCTCGTGGAGGAGACGATCGCTGCCGAGCTCGAGAAGCTGGGCGGGGGCGGTCGCTTCCCACTGGCCGCGGAATTGTTCCGGCGGATATCGACAGGGCGGGAGTGTCCAGAATTCCTGACGCAGGTGGCCTATGAATATCTCGACTAGTCTCAAACGACGTTGGGCCACCGACCCGCGCTGGGTGGGCGTCGCCCGACCCTACCGCCCGGAGGATGTCCAGCGACTGCAGGGCACACTCCCCGTGGTGCATACCCTGGCGGCGCACGGCGCCCAGCGCCTCTGGCAGCTGCTCCATGAGGAGCCGTACGTCGCGGCCCTCTCGGCCGTCACGGGCAATCAGGCGATCCAGGAAGTCGCCGCGGGGCTCAAGGCCGTGTATGTGAGCGGCTGGCAGGTGGCGGCCGACGCGAACGAAGCGGCCACGATGTACCCCGATCAGAGTCTCTATCCGGCCGACAGCGTGCCCGCGCTGCTGCGGCGCATCCAGAGCGCGCTGCGCCGGGCGGATGAGATCACCCACATGAAGGCGGACCATCGCATCGACTGGTACGTGCCGCTCGTCGCGGACGCCGAGGCGGGGTTCGGCGGGGTACTGAACGCCTTCGAGCTGATGAAGATGATGATCGCCCAAGGAGCGGCCGGCGTGCATTTCGAGGACCAGCTCTCGTCCGCCAAGAAGTGCGGCCACCTGGGCGGCAAAGTCCTCGTCCCGACGAGCGAGTTCGTCCAGAAGCTGGTGGCCGCGCGCCTCGCGGCGGACGTCTGTGGCGTCGATACGCTTCTGATCGCGCGCACCGATGCCAACAGCGCGACGCTGCTCACGAGCGACGCGGACGAATACGACCGGGAGTGGTGCACCGGCGAGCGGACGACCGAGGGGTTCCTGCGGGTGCGGGACGGCGTCGCAGCCGCCATCGCGCGCGCGCTGGCGTACGCCCCGTATGCCGACCTGCTCTGGTTCGAGACCGCCAAGCCGGATCTCGTGGAGGCGCGGACGTTCGCGGAGGCGATCCACGCCAAATACCCGGGGAAGCTGCTGGCGTACAACTGCTCGCCGTCCTTCAATTGGAAGCGGCACTTGAGCGACCCCCAGATCGCGAGCTTCCAGGGGGACCTGGGCGCGCTGGGTTACAAGTTCCAGTTCGTCACCCTATCCGCGTTCCACGCGCTGAACCTCAGCATGTTCCAGCTGGCCCGGGACTACAAGGACCGGGGCATGGCGGCGTACGCCGAGCTGCAGTCGCGCGAGTTCGCGGCGGAGCGGGACGGATATCAGGGCGTGAAACACCAGGAATTCGTCGGGGTGGGATACTTCGACGAGGTGACGCAAGTCGTGACCGGTGGCCAAAGCTCGACGACGGCGCTGGATGGCTCAACGGAGAAGGAGCAGTTCGTGAGGCGTTGACAAGCCTCGCCAGCGCCATAGCTTAGCCCCGAACCGGCCCTGCGAGCCACGCTCCACAGGCCGGTTCTTCTCTTTTTGGGACGGTGCCGCATGGCATCCACGCTGCGCAACTACATCGGCGGCGAGTGGGTCGCGTCCTCCGCGAGCGATTTCCTGGAGCTCACGAACCCGGCCACCGGCGAGCCCCTCGGCCGCGTGCCGCTCTCCAGCGCGCGCGACGTAGACCAGGCCGTCGCCGCCGCGCAAGCGGCGTTCCTCAAGTGGCGCGAGGTGCCGCCGGTCGTACGGGCGCGCTACCTCTTCAAGCTGAAAGCCCTGCTCGAGCAACACTTCGACGAGATCGCGGCCACCGTCACCCGGGAAAACGGCAAGACCCTCGACGAAGCGAAGGGTTCGCTGCGCCGCGGCATCGAGAATATCGAGCACGCCTGCGGGATCCCCACCCTGATGATGGGCAAGACGCTGGAGGACGTGGCCGCGGGCATCGACTGCGAGTACGTGCGCCAGCCGCTCGGCGTCTTCGCCGCGGTCACCCCGTTCAACTTCCCCGCCATGGTGCCCTGTTGGTTCTGGCCGTACGCCATCGCGACCGGCAACACCTTCATCATGAAACCCAGCGAACAGGTGCCGCTGTCGCCGACACGAATCGTCGAGCTCGTCCACGAGGCCGGCATCCCGCCGGGAGTGCTCAATCTGGTCCACGGCGCCAAAGACGTGGTGAACGCCCTGCTGGCCCATCCGGGGATCGCCGGGATTTCGTTCGTCGGCTCCTCGCCCGTCGCGAAGCACGTGTACCAGGAGGCCGCCAAGCACGGCAAGCGGGTGCAGGCGTTGGGCGGCGCCAAGAACCACGTGGTCGTAATGCCCGACGCGGACCTGGACCGGACCGTCGCCAACGTGAGCGAGTCGTTGTTCGGCTGCGCCGGCCAGCGGTGCCTGGCGGGCAGCGTCGTGGTCGCGGCGGGGAAGGCGTATGAGCCCTTCCGGGACCGGCTCCTGGGCGCCGCGCAGCGCCTGCAGCTCGGGTACGGCCTCGACCCCGGGGTGAGCATGGGGCCGGTGGTGTCGGCGCGGCACAAGGAGCGCGTCCTGTCGTATGTGGACGCCGGCCAGAAGGATGGGGCCGCGCTGCTGCTCGACGGCCGCGCGCCCAAGGTGGAGAAGTACCCGCGGGGCCACTTCGTGGGCCCGACGGTGTTCGACGGCGTGCGGGCCGACATGACCATCGGGAAGGAGGAGATCTTCGGTCCGGTCGCCTCAGTCACGCGGGCCCGCGATCTCGGCGAGGCGATCGAGCTGATCCAGCGGTCGAGCTTCGCCAACGCGACGTCGATCTTCACGACGAGCGGCCGGTCGGCGCGCGAGTTCCGCTATCGGGTGGGGGTCAGCATGATCGGCGTCAACATCGGCGTCGCGGCACCGATGGCGTTCTTTCCTTTCGGGGGTACGAAAGGGTCGTTCTTCGGCGACCTGAAGGCGCACGGGCAGGATGCGGTGGAGTTCTACACGGACAAGAAGGTCGTGATCTCGAGGTGGTGAGTTCAGGGAGTGGGGAGTGGGGAGTCGTACGTGACGGTGAAGCGCTAGGTGGCGGGTCTGATAGGGACGCGCAGGAGTCCACGCAGCACGCGCATCGTGCCGCCGAGCACACTCTCGATCTCGGTAGCGACATCGGAGTGGAGATAGCCGAGTTCACCCGCGGCCCGCACCAGACACTCGGCTTCGGCCGCGGAGCCCATGGAGATACGGAGATGTTTACGGAACTGGAGCGTCGACTCGAGAGCGTAACCCTCGACGATGTTCGCCTCGACCGATATCACCGCGCGGCGAATCTGATCAAAGAGTGGTCTGGAGCGAGGGTGGTAAGCTTTATCCGTAGCCCGGAGGCCGAGCAGCAAGAGCTCGTGTGCTCGTTTCCACGCGACCAGCGACTGATACTTGTTCATGACAGCGAACCTAGGGATATGACAACCGAGAGCGGAACCAATCCGACGCGCCGTGGCGCATTCGATTGCGCCGAAGCGCACCACTCCCCACTCCCCACTCCCCGGGGTTACGATGCGTAACGTCGTGGGCGGTCTGATTCAAATGTCGAACCCGATCAACGACGCCGGCGCGCCGGTCGCAAAGATCCGAAACGCGATGCTCGAGAAGCACCTCCCCTACATCGAGGAGGCGGGCAAGAAGGGCGTCCAGATCCTCTGCCTCCAGGAGATCTTCAACGGCCCGTATTTCTGTCCCAGCCAGGACGCGAAATGGTGCGACATTGCCGAGCCGATCCCCGGGCCCACGATCGAGTTGATGCAGAAGCTCGCCAAGAAGCACGACATGGCGATGATCGTGCCGATTTACGAGCGGGAGATGGCGGGCGTGTACTACAACAGCGCCGCCGTCATCGACGCGGACGGTGCGTACCTCGGCAAGTATCGGAAGAACCACATCCCGCATACCGCCGGCTTCTGGGAGAAGTACTTCTTCAAGCCGGGCAACCTCGGCTATCCGGTGTTCAAGACGCGCTACGCCACGATCGGCGTCTACATCTGCTACGACCGGCACTTCCCCGAGGGCGCCCGGCTGCTCGGCCTCCATGGCGCCGAGATCGTCTTCAACCCCTCCGCCACCGTGAAGGGATTGTCGCAGTACCTCTGGAAGCTGGAACAGCCGGCGCACGCCGTGGCCAACGGCTATTTCATGGGGTGCTTGAACCGCGTCGGCACCGAGGCACCCTGGAATGTCGGACAATTCTACGGCTCGAGCTACTTCGTGGACCCGCGCGGGAACTTCCTCGCGCAGGGCAGCGAGGACAAGGACGAGCTGGTCGTGGCCGAGATGAACCTCGACATGATCGAGGAGGTGCGGCGCACCTGGCAGTTCTTCCGCGACCGCCGGCCGGAAACGTACGACGACATGGTCAGGCAGCTGCCCTAGATGCTCGCGCTCGTCCGCGCCCTGACCTACGCCGCCCTGTTCATCGGGTTTTTCCTCGTGTTCGTGCCGCAGCGGATCCTGCACGCGACCGGGATCGTGCGGCCGCCGTGGATCGGGCCCGCACAGATGGCCGGTCTCGAGCTCGTCGCGCTGGGGGGGGGGCTCGCCGTGTGGTGCGTGGTGACCTTCGCGCTCGTCGGCAAGGGCACCCCGGCTCCCTTCGATCCCCCGCGCAAGCTCGTGATCGCGGGACCGTACCGCTGGGTGCGCAACCCCATGTACATCGGGGCCGGCCTGGTGCTGGTGGGGACCGCGTTGTTCTATCGGTCGGAAGCGCTGGCCGCGTTTGCGGCCGCCTTCTGGGTGGTGGTCCACGCGTTTGTCGTCCTCTACGAAGAGCCCACCCTGGAGCGCACCTTCGGAGCGCAGTACTCCGACTACCGCAATGCCGTCCACCGCTGGTTGCCCAAATGGCACTCCTGATTCGCGGCGGCCGGATCGTCACGGCGACCGACGATTACACGGCGGACATCTACTGCCACGACGAGACGATCACGCGGATCGAGCGCGGCATCGACCCGCGGGGGCTCGCCCCCGGGACCGACGTGGTCGACGTCGCCGGGAAGTACGTCTTCCCGGGGTTCGTCGACCCCCACGTGCACATCTACCTGCCGTTCATGGGGACCTACGCGGCGGACGACTACGAGTCGGCGAGCAAGGCGGCCCTCGCGGGCGGCACGACGACCCTGATCGAGATGATCTGCCCCGGCCCGACGGATGCCCCGTTCGAGGCCTTCGAGCTGTGGCGGTCCAAGGCCGCGCCGCTCGCGGCCGTGGACTACTCATTCCACATGTCGGTAGTGCGATTCGAGGAGTCGGTGCGCGACCAGTTCCGGCGGATCGTCGAGGCCGGGGTCGCGTCGTTCAAGGTGTTCCTCGCGTACAAGGGCGCGCTGAACCTCTCGGACGAGCATCTCTTTGCGGCGCTGAAGCTCGCGAAGGAGCTGGGCGTGATCGTCACCGCCCACTGCGAGAACGCCGACGCGATCGACGCGCTCCAGCGGGCGCTGCTCGCCGCGGGCAAGAACGGGCCCGAATGGCACGGCCCCTCGCGCCCGCCGGCGGTGGAGGCGGACGGCGTGCATCACCTCTGCACCTTTGCGGAGCTGCTGGGCACGCACGTCTACATCGTCCACACCTCGTGCGACGCAGCCGTGCGCGAGGCGCTCGCGGCGCGCTATCGCGGCGTGAACGTGTGGATCGAATCCGTGATCCCTCATTTTCTTCTGGACGAGAGCTACGCCGCGCGACGTGAGTTCGAAGGGGCCAAGTACGTCATGTCCCCCCCCTTGCGAGAGAAGGCCAACCAGGGTGTGCTATGGAACGGCGTGAAGGCACGCGCGATCAGCACGATCGCCACCGACCACGCGCCGTTCAGCTTCCATGGCCAGAAGGAGATGGGCAAGGAGGCGTTCACCAGGATCCCGAATGGGATCCCCTCGATCCAGGAGCGCGTGGACCTGGTCCACACCTACGGGGTCACGGCGGGACGCCTCGGCCTGCAAACCATGGTCGACGCCTGCAGCACCCAGGCCGCCCGCCTGTTCGGTCTGTACCCGAAGAAGGGCACGATCCAGGTGGGGAGCGACGCCGACCTCGTCGTCTACGACCCGGGGTTCCGCGGCACGTTCTCCAAGGAGTGCAGCTACTCGAAGGTGGACTACAACGCCTACGAGGGATGGGAGCGGAAAGGCCGCGCGGCGGTGGTGACGGTGCGCGGCCAGGTCCAGGTTCGGGACGGCGAGTTCGTGGGCACGATCGGACGCGGTGAATTCTTGCGGCGGGAGCCAACACACTAATGGATGCTCAAACGATCCGCGCGAAGCACAAAGAGTTCCTCTTCCCCTGCGTCGCCAACTACTACGCCGAGCCCGTCGTGATCACCGAGGCGCAGGGGTCGTGCGTGAAGGACGCCGACGGCCGCGAGTACCTCGACTTCTTCGGCGGCATCCTCACGCTCGGCATCGGGCACTCGCACCCCGATTTCGTGCGGCGGATCCAGGATCAGGTGGCCCGTCTCACCCATACGGCCAGCGTGTATCCCACGCTCGAGCAGGTGACAGTCGCCGAGCGCCTCACCCGCATCACGCCGGGGAAGCTCAAGAAGAGCTTCTTCACGACCAGCGGCACCGAGGCCGACGAGACGGCGGTCATGCTCGCCAAGATCTACACCGGCCAGCAGGAGATCATCGCGCTGCGCCACGCCTACGCGGGGCGGAGCATGACCGCGATCTCGATCACCGGGCAGCAGCCGTGGCGCGTGCTCCCGACGCAGATCGCGGGGATCAAGCACGCGCTCTCGCCCTACTGCTATCGCTGCCCGCTGGGGCTCGAGTACCCCTCCTGCGGCGTCAAATGCGCCCAGGACATTGAGGAACTGATTCGTACCGAGACGACCGGACGGCCGGCGGCCTTCATCGCCGAGCCGATCCAGGGCGCCGGCGGGTTCATCACGCCACCCAAAGAGTACTTCGAGATCGCGGTGGGGATCGTGCGCAAGTACGGCGGCCTGTTCATCTGCGACGAGGTGCAAACGGGCTGGGGCCGCACCGGCGATCACTGGTGCGGCATCGAGCACTGGCAGGTCGAGCCCGAGATCATGACGTTTGCGAAGTCCATCGCCAGCGGGTTCCCCGTCGGCGCGACGATCGCGACCGAGGAGGTGGCGAACGCCTTCACCGGGCTCTCCCTCTCGACGTTCGGCGGGAACCCGATCTCGATGGCGGCGGTGGACGTGACGATGGACGTGATGGAGCGCGAAAACACCCCCAAGCGGTCCGCGGAGCGCGGCCGCCAGCTTCGGGAAGCGCTCGAAGAGTTCAAGAAACGGTTCGCATTCATCGGCGATGTGCGGGGCATGGGCCTGATGCAGGGCATCGAGCTGGTCGAGGACCGCAAGACCAAAGAGCCGTCGCCCAAGAAGACGCTGGCCCTGATGGAGGCCGCCAAGCGGCAGGGCCTCCTGATCGGCAAGGGCGGTCTGTACGGTAACGTGATCCGCCTCGCGCCCTCGATGCTGATCACGAAGGCTGACGTGGAGGACGGCTGCAAGCGACTGGAACGGGCGCTCGCGGAAGTGAAATGAACGATGCCGCGCTGATCAATCCCGATCTGGCGCCCGTAGCGCCCGAGCGGCGCACCTGGAACTGGTGGCACATCGCGTCACTCTGGATCGGGATGGCGATCTGCATTCCGACCTACACGCTTGCCTCCGGCCTGGTGGATCAGGGCTGGACGTGGCAGGCCGCCGTGGGGGCAGTGGTGCTCGGCAACGTGGTGGTCCTGTTTCCCATCGCGCTGAACTCCCACGCGGGCACGCGCTACGGCATCCCCTTCCCCGTCCTGGCGCGCGCCTCGTTCGGCGTGCTCGGCGCCAACGTCCCCGCCCTGTTGCGCGCCCTCGTCGCCTGCGGCTGGTTCGGGATCCAGACGTGGATCGGCGGCTGGGCGATCTACAAGCTGGTCGAGGTGATGTGGCCCGGCATCGCCACGCTGCCGCGGCTGCTCCCGGCGTTCGTCGGCCTCAACACCGGCGAGTTCTTGTGCTTCATGCTGTTCTGGGCGATGAACGTCTGGATCGTGCTGCGCGGCATGGACTCGATCAAGTTTCTCGAGACCTGGGGGTCGCCGTTTCTCCTCGCCGTCGGAGTTGCGCTATTCGTGTGGGCGCTGGTGCGCGCCGGAGGTCTCGGGCCGATGCTGCAAAACCCCAGCGGACCGGCGGACGGTCGGACGGCCGGACTGACAGGCGTCTTCGGAGCTGGCCTGACCTCCGCCGTCGCGTTCTGGGGGACGATGGCGCTGTCCATTCCCGATTTCTCGCGGTACGCCAAGAGTCAGCGGGATCAACTCATCGGCCAGGCGGTCGGCCTGCCCGGCACGATGGCCCTGTTCGCGTTCATCGGGGCCGCCGTGACGAGCGCCACCGCCGTGATCTTCGGCACGCGGATCGCCGACCCGGTCGCACTGCTCGCTCGAATCGGCGGCCCGCTGATGATCATCCTGTCCATGGCGGGACTCACCGTCGCGACCTTGACGACCAACATCACGGCGAACATCGTCGCGCCCGCCAACGGATTCTCGAACGTCGCGCCCCACCGGATCTCGTTCAAGCAAGGCGCAGTGATCACCGCCGTGATCGCTATCGTGATCATGCCCTGGCGACTCTACAACGACGCGGCGGCGTACATCTTCACCTGGCTCATTGGCTACGGCGCGTTGCTCGGCCCCGTGGCGGGAATCATGATCGCGGATTACTTCGTGCTGCGCCGGGGCGTGCTGGCCGTTGACGATCTCTACCGCCGGCCAGGCGCCTACGAGTACCGCGGCGGGGTCAACTGGGTGGCGATCGGCGCGTTCGTCCTGGGCGTCGCGCCCAGCCTTCCCGGGTTCGTCGCCGCATTGGGCGGCCGGCCCGCGGGCGGGTTTTTCGGAAGCGTCTATAATTGGGCGTGGTTTGTGGGGTTCGCACTCTCCGCAGTAGCGTACCTCGCCGGGATGAGGGTCGCGGCTCAACAAACGCGGGGGGAGTGGGGAGTGGTGCGTCCCGGTGCGTGATTCGGCTCCGGTCCTGTCGGACGAGCAGCTGGAGCGCAACTTCGCCGACATCGCGCCGCCGCTCACTCCAGACTACGCGCTGCTCGAGGCCAACAAGTGCCTGTTCTGTCACGATGCGCCCTGCACCCGGGCCTGTCCCACCCACATCGACGTTCCGGCTTTCATCAAGAAGATCGCGACCGGCAACCTGCGCGGCTCGGCGCGCGTCATTCTCGAAGCCAACCCGTTCGGCCATTCCTGCGCGCGCGC
>Ga0066710_100006049_pt1 | contig 11212 bp, 13 predicted proteins | sample GraSoiAngelo_159_FD_79666 | JGI IMG/M metagenome (GOLD analysis project Ga0066710, IMG submission 79666) | Grasslands soil microbial communities from the Angelo Coastal Reserve, California, USA - 14_1009_16_40cm | ecosystem: Environmental > Terrestrial > Soil > Grasslands | place: USA... | reverse complement strand
GCTTGTCGGGTTCCGCGAGGAGCTGCGCCGGCTACGCGAGCTGACGGTGCGCGTGGCTGCGGAGGAGGCCCCGGACATCGACTACCTCTGCGGCACGATGATCGAGCTCCCGCGTGCATGCATCTGCGCCCACGAGATCGCCGAGGAGGCTGACTTCTTCTCGTTCGGCACGAACGACCTGACGCAGACGGCGCTCGGCTTCTCACGCGACGACGCCGAGGGGAAGTTCCTCACCTTCTACCTCGAGGACGGGATCCTCGACCGGAACCCGTTCGAGACGCTCGACCGCAGCGGCGTCGGCGACCTGATGCGCATCGGCGTCGAGCGCGGCCGCGGCGCGAAGGAGCACCTGAAGATCGGGATCTGCGGCGAGCACGCCGGCGAGCCGCGCAGCGTCGAGTTCTGCCACGATCTCGGGCTCGACTACGTGAGCTGCTCGCCGTTCCGCGTGCCGGTCGCCCGTCTCGCCGCGGCACAGGCCGTGCTGAAGGCGTCGCACGCGGCCGAGTACGTCCCCGCCGGCGGCTAATCGGGCGCCGTCCGGCCGTCCCCGCACGATGCCGGTGTCGACAAGGAGGTCTCAATGGGTGGGTTGCAGATGCGGCGCGTCGCCGCGGGCGGCGCGGTCGGCTTCATCATCCTGAACATCATCGCGTCCGCGATCGTCGGCTCTCAGCCGAACTACGGCGCTTCGCCCACGAAGATCACCGACTACTTCGGCGACCATCACAAGGCGCTCCTGGTCTCCGTCGTCCTGCTCTGCATCGGGCTGGTCCTGCTCATCGGCGTGATTGCGCAAGGCGCGGACATGTTGCGCACGGCGGGCCTGCCCGACGCGGCGACCGCGTTCGCCGTCGGCGGCGGCGTCGTCGTCGCGATCTTTGCCATCGGCCTCGCGATTTCCGGCTCGATGACTCAGATGGCGAAGAGCGGCACCGATCCAGGGACGATCCGGGCCTTCTACCAGGCGGCGCAGTTCATGCTCAGCGTCCCGCTCGCGTGGGCCGGAGTGTTCCTCGTCATACCGCTGGCCCGCGCCGCGCTGATCGGCGCTGCGCCGCGCTGGGTTGCGCCGCTGAACGGCCTGCTCGTGGTGTTTCTCGTGCTGGGAGGAATCTCGGTGCGCGGCTCCGGAGCCCTCGCCGTCGCGACAGGCGTACTGCCGGTCCTCGCGCACATCGCGTTCTTCCTGTTCCTCGTCGAGATCGCGCTCCTGCTCTGGCGCTCCGCGGCGGTCGGGGCAAGGCTCGCGCAGCCGGCGGTCACGGCCGTGTAGCGTCCCGGCATGCGCGTGCTCGTCGCAGCGGTCCTCGCCGGTGCGGCGCTGCCCGGCCCGACGACCGCCGCGTTGCAGCCGGGGAGCCGTGCGACGATCGACGTCGCGGTCGCGACGCTCTGGAAGGCGCCCGCGATCCACCGGCCGCTGGACCGGCCGTCGACGACGAACCCCGTCGACCCGGTCGCGTGGAGCCGGAATCTCGCGACGACCGAGCTGCGAGTCTGGCTCGACTCGCACGTGCAGACGCAAGCGCTCTACGGGCAGAACGTCGTGGTGCTCGCACGGCGCGGGGCGTGGGCGAAGGTCGCCGTCGTCGACGAGCCCGATCCACAGGACCCGCGGGGCTATCCCGGCTGGGTCCCGCTCGTGCAGCTGAAGTCGGGGACCGTCGCGGGCGACCGGTATGTCGTTGCGCTCGCTCGAACGCCGTCGGTGGACGTCGGCGGCCGAACGCTCGTCGTCAGCTACGGGACGCGCCTGCCGCTCGTTCGCTGGACGGGCGACGCGGCTCTCGTTCGAACACCGGATGGTCCCGGCACCGTCGCCGGCGGCGACTGGAGCGAGCCGGTACAGCCGTCGGGTGCTTCGATCGTCGCGCAGGCGAAGCGCTTCATCGGCGTCCACTATCTGTGGGGCGGCCTGTCGGCCTGGGGCTTCGACTGCTCCGGCCTCGTCTGGGACGTCTACCGCGCGCATGGGATGACGATCCCGCGCGACGCCGACCCGCAGTTCCGTCACGGGACGCCCGTTGCGGCGAACGCGCTGCGCCCGGGCGACCTGCTCTTCTACGGCACACAGAGGTACGTGCACCACGTCGCGATCTACGCGGGCGACGGCCGGATGGTCGAGGCTCCCGACTCCGCGCACAGCGTTCGCCTCGTCCCGGTTCGTTGGCGCGGCTTCGCGGGCGCGAGGCGGTACTGAATGGCGCCGCTCGCAGCGGTCGCAGCCGCGTTCGCGGTGATCGCGCCGTGGCCGAACGGCGGCCTGATCCCGAAGCGCTACACGTGCGACGGCGCTAACCGTACGCCGGTGCTGCGCGTCCGGGCGCTGCGGCCGCCGTTCGCGATCGAGGCGGTCGACGTGGACGCTCCCGGAGGCCGCTTCGTCCACTGGCTCGTCGCCGGCGGGATCCCCGGCCGCAACTCGGCCGGCACGCTCGGATACACAGGCCCGTGTCCGCCGCCCGGCGATCCGCCGCACCGCTACGTCTTCCACCTCTACGAGCTCCGCCGGAAGCCGCGCCTCCGGCCCGGCTTCACCGACGCGCAGCTCCGGACCGCGATCCGCGGCATCGTCGCGGGGAGCGGGACGGTCGTCGGCCGCTACGGCCGCTAGTTGCCACTTGTAGACATGCCCGGCCCGTGCCATGCTGCGCGGGATGCGGCGGATTGCGATCCTTTTCGCGCTTCTCGCGGCCGTCGCGGCAGGCCCGTCCGCCAAGTCCTCGCGCGCGGCTCCCGCCTCCGCCACCTGCACGTCCGTGACGCTGAGCTGGGGCCAGAAGTGGCATCGCCGCCGGCCAGTTCTGCAAGATCCAGGGCGACGCGGAGTACCACCGCTACGGTTACCACTGCCACACGGGCCGGCTGAGCCGCTCGGCTGCCGGCGGGAACTCGACCGGAAGCGGCTGCGAGCCGGGCTACTCGCCGTGCCTGCCGCGCGTCGGCGACCTGAACTGCGCCGACATCCCGGCCTCCAAGAAGCCGGTCCGCGTCACCGGTAGCGACCCCTACCGTCTCGACGGCAACGGCGACGGCTGGGGCTGCACGAGCTAGCCGAGCGGCAGGATCGCCGCGCGATATGCGGCGAGCGACTTCGGCTTCGAAGCGAGGTCGAACCTCGAACCCGGCCTCGAGTTGAAGTACGCGAGCAGCTCGGTGCGCTGATGCGCGCGCACCCACTGCGCCATCTTCCGCACGAACGCCGGATCGTCGAGACCCCAGAGGCCCCATTCCGGAAAGGCGAACGGCTTGGAGGGGTGGGCGCGGTAGAGCGCGTCGGCGGCCGCAAACTCCGCCTTGCCGCGGATGTCGTAGAGGTCGTCGCCGACGACGTCGACGTACGCGTCGCCGGGGTAGTACGCCTGCGCGGAGTTGCCTGGCACGTCGGGGCTGCCGTAACCCTGCGGATTCCAGACGACCTTCAGCGTCGGCGGCGGATTCGGCAGCAGATCGCCGCTGACGGGCGGGAGCCCGAGCCGGCGCAGCTTCGCGTTCACCTCGGTCGCCGGGCCGCCGTGCACGATGACGTAGATCCGCGCGAACGCCTTCCGGAATGCGGACGTCGCGTACTGCGGACCCTTCGACCTCCCGTCGGCGGTGAACGCGCAGTAGAGGTTCCAGTGTCCGTTCATCTCGCCCATCGGCCGAACGTAGATGAACTTCCCCCAGACCGAGATCGCGTTGTTCATGGCGAACAGATACGCGTCGCCCCGACCGTGCGCGATCTGCAGCGGCGTCAGCTGGCCGCCCCAGCCGACGGTGCCGAAGCCGAGCATCGGGATCGGCGCGAGCGACCCGAGCAGCGATTGGAAGTTCGAGCCGTACGTTTGCCCCTGACCCCAGCCGACGATCACGTGCCGGACGGCGGACTCCTGTCCGGTCAGCTGCTGGAAGCGGTCCGCACCGCCCAGGATCCCGAGGTTCACGCGCGCCGCCGCCGGCGCGGCAAGCACGAGTGCGAGCGCGGCGACTGCGAGCGTCGCACGCACTACGAGTAGCCGCGGGCCTTCGCGTACGCGATCGCGACCGCGGCGACGGCGACGGCGACCGTGCCGGCGACTGCGAGCGCAACCGAGCGCCGGAACTGCACCATCAGGACCATGAGGATGACGCCGCCGATCAGCCCGCCCACGTGGCCGCCGACGGAGATGTGGCTCGCGAGCGCGAACGTGAAGATCAGGTTGATCACGATCAGCCCGGCGATCTGCCCGCCGGTCGCGATGTTCCCGCGCCGCTCGAGCACGAAGAGGGCGCCGAGGATCCCGAAGATCGCGCCGGACGCGCCGACCGTCACCGCGTTCGGGCTCCAGAGCACCGCGCCGGCGCCGCCCGCGACCCCGGAGGCGAGGTAGAGGAGCGCGAACCGCCAGCGGCCGATCAGCTGCTCGAGCAGCGAGCCGGCGAAGAAGAGGCTGTACATGTTGATCGCGAGATGGAACGGCCCGTAGTGCAGGAACGCGGACGTGATCAGCCGCCACCATTCGCCGTGCGCGACGCCGACGAGCGTCACTCCCGGAGCGGTGAGATGCGCAGGAACGGCGTAGACGTTTCCGGCCTGGTACACGCCGTTGACGACGAGCGCGCCGTGCGCGAAGAGCCAGTTGCCGACACCCTGCACCGTGCCGCCGGCCAGGAGCTCGAACACGTACACGCCGACGTTGATCGCGATCAGGAGGGACGTGACCAGGTTCATGCGCCGTGAGCCGACGCCGGTCACCGCGCGTCCGGCTCCGGCGGTCACGCGCTGGATTCCCTGCGGCTGCCCGGAGTGCTCAGGGCAGCGCAGGCCCACCGGCGCGGGCGTCATGCAGTCGGTGCAGATCGGCCGGCCGCACTCGGAGCACGAGAGCCCCGTCGGCCGGTCGGGGTGCCTGTAGCACGTGGGCATCTCGGTCGCAGCCACAGCCGGGGTAGCGTAGCCGCGTGCGCGTTCATGTCGCCTTCACGCCGGCGGAGGCCGCCGCAGCCCCGATCGGGATCGTCGTCGACGTCGTTCGCGCGAGCTCCACGATCGCGCAGGCACTCGCCGCAGGCTGGCCGCGCGTCCTGTGCTGCGCCGAGATCGACGACGCGCGCGCCGTGAGGGCGGAGCTCGGCGAAGGACTACTGGGCGGCGAGCGCGACGCCGTTCGCGTCGAGGGCTTCGACCTCGGCGCCTCGCCGCGCGACTTCGTCGAGCCGCGGGACGAGCCGTTGATCCTGTCGACGACGAACGGGACGCGCGCGATCCTCGCCGCGGCAGGCGCGTGCGACGAGGTCGTCGTCGGCAGCCTGCTCAACCTCGGAGTCGTCGCCGCGTGGGCACGCGAGCGCGGCGGCGACGTGACGATCGTCTGCGCCGGCTACAAAGGCGCGTTCGCCTTCGACGACGCGTACTGCGCGGGTCGCATCGCCGCCGAGCTGGACGGCACGCCGACGGACGCCGCCGTCGCCGCGCAGATTCTCGCCGAGGCCCTGCCCGACCCGCTCGACGGCCTGAACGCCCGAACCTATGGGCCGCCCGGCCTCGAGGAGGACATCGCCTTCTGCGCCCGCGAGAGCGTCCTCGACGTCGCCCCGCGCTACACGGGCCGCGTCGGCCCTGCCGCCGAGATCAAGCGCTAGGAACAGAGAACGGGGCGGTACCCCGGGGAGAGGGACCGCCCCGAACTTCGGCCTTGCCGGGCTCGGCTCACGCGCGGACGGCTCTTGCGGCCAGCCGCCCCCCAGAGACCGACCCGACACCGCGCAGGATGGACATTCGGCAACGAAACCGCGTCCCTCGAACGAGGGATCCTCAGCGACTCGGCCGCGGAGCCCGCACGAGGGCCATCGCTACGACCGCGACGGCCGCGCCGGCGGCGGCGTCGAAGAGGAAGTGGTTGCCCGTGGCGACGATCACGAAGAGAACGAAGACCGGATACGCGGCGGCGATCACCTTGACGAGTCGGCGCCTGGCGAGCATCCCCACGGTGGCCGCCGCGAGGACGGCGAAGCCGATGTGCATGCTCGGCACCGCGGCGAACGGGTTGTAGAAGCTCGCGAGCGCGTTGGATGAGAGATTGACGCTCGTCGCCGAGCTGACGGTGTCGGCGATCCCGACGTGTGCCAGCCGGGGCGGCGCGGTCGGAAAGATCCAGTAGACGAAGACGGCGATCGTGCTCGCGACGATCAGGGCGTTCCGGAGCAGCGGGAACGCCTTCCGGTGGTAGCGGTACGCCCACGCGAGGACGCCCACCGTGACCACCATGTGGAGGCTCACGTACGAGTAGCCGAGCAGGGCCGAGAGGCCCGGCACCGAGTGCGCAAACGACTGGAGGCCGGCCTCGTGGAAGAGGCCGACATGCTTCTCGATGCCGACGACGTCGTGCGCATGGCCGATCGCGGTGGCCGCACTGCTGTCTGCGAAGCCGCGGGAGAGCTCGCTCGCGAAATAGGCCGCGACGATCAGCAGCAGCTCGGTCGTCCAACGGTTCGCCGAGCGGATGCTCGGGAGGGAAACGCTGCGCCGCGCGACTTGCCTTGCGTGGAGAGGAAGTGCGATCTCGACCATGCGGCCAGATTCGCAGCGCCCGCCTTCCAGGGCAGTGGAGCCCGCCTGAGTTGGGGGGTACGGTTACCCGGAGGTCAGAACCAGCGGGTTCCCGGACGGATCCCGGACGAGCACGCCCTCGCGACGCTCTTCCGGCTCCTGGCCGGCGTTTGCGACGCGGGCCACGACCCGGTCGCGTTCGGCCCGGTCCGGGAGCACGAGCGTGGCGTGGCGGAGCGTCGCGGTGCCCGGCGGCGGCGGCAGAGCACCCGCGCTCTCCCAGATGTTCGCCCCGATGTGATGGTGGTAGCCCCCGGCGGCGAGGAAGGCGGCCTGCGACCCGAGCGCGGCCATCAGGCCGAAGCCGAGCACGTCGCGGTAGAACGCGACGGTCTCCGGAATCGCGGCCACCCGCAAGTGGACGTGGCCCATGTCGGTCCCCCCGGGCAGGCCGTCGAAGGGCTTCGACGCGGGATCGCCGAGCTCGCCGAGCAGGCTCTCGACGTCGAGCGGGAAGGTCGTGAGCCGCTGCGCGACGTCGCCCTCCCAGATCTCCCGCGGCCGGTCCCAGTAGATCTCGATCCCGTGCCCGTCCGGATCCCGGAGGTAGAGCGCCTCGCTCACGTCGTGGTCGGAAAGTCCGGTGAGCGGCACGCGGTCCCGCGCCGCGTGCGCGAGCCAGCGCGCGAGGTCGGCGCGCTCCGGAACGCGCAGCGCGAAGTGGAAGAGGCCGGTGTATCCGTCGGCAGGCCGCGCTCCCGGCTCCTCGACGAGGCCGACGAGTTCCGTCCCGTCTGTGCCGAGCGACGCGCGCCCCGCGCCGCGGTCGAGAACCCGGAGCCCGATCGCGCGCTCATAGTAGGGGATCGACTGTTCGAGGTCGGAGATCGTGAGGTGGACGGCTCCGGGGTGCGTCGTCGGTGCGATCTCGTCGTCTGCGATGCTTCTCAGTATGGATGCAGCCGACCGGCTGCCGCAGCTCGCCGGCCGCCCGTTCATCACCGACGGCGGACTCGAGACGACGCTCGTCTTCCACGAAGGACTCGACCTCCCGTGCTTCGCGGCCTTCGACCTGCTGAAGGACGAGCAGGGCCGCGAGAGGATCCGGATGTACTTCGAGCCGTATATCGCGCTCGCACGTGAGCACGGCGTGGGCATCGTCGTCGACACCGCGACGTGGCGCGCGAACCGCGACTGGGGCGAGCGGCTCGGCTACTCGCCGGACGCGCTCGATGCTGCCAACCGCGCTGCGGTCTCGCTCTCCGAGGAGCTGCGCACCGCGTACGAGGACGAGGGGACGCCGATCGTCGTCAACGGCTGCATCGGACCGCGCGGCGACGGCTACGTCGCCGCCGAGCAGATGAGCGCCGGCGAAGCGGAGCACTACCACGCCGCGCAGATCGCGACGCTCGCGGACGCGGGTGCAGACATGGTGGCCGGCGTGACGATGACCTACGCGGAAGAGGCGGTCGGCATCGTGCGCGCAGCGCGAGCGGCCGGGATACCCGTCGCGATCTCGTTCACGGTCGAGACCGACGGACGGCTCCCGAGCGGGCAGGCGCTCGGCGAGGCGATCGAGCAAGTCGACGCGGAGACGGATCGCTCGGCCGCGTTCTTCATGATCAACTGCGCGCATCCGACGCACTTCGAGCACGTCCTCGCGGACGGCGCGCCGTGGGTCGCGCGGCTCGGCGGGCTGCGCGCCAACGCCTCGACGAAGAGCCATGCGGAGCTCGACGAGTCGGAGGAGCTCGACGAGGGCGATCCGGCAGACCTCGGCGCGCGGTACGGAGCGCTCCGCGCGTGGCTCCCGAACGTCAGCGTCGTCGGCGGCTGCTGCGGCACCGATCACCGTCACATCGAGGCGATCTGCGAAGCCTGGCTCGGCGCTGTTTCACCCGGCGGAGAGCGGGGGACGGCCGAGGCATGAGCACCGTCTTCGAGCGCGGCGACCGCTTCTTCTTGTACCGCCCGCGGGTCGACACGGATGAGTTCGACGAGCTCGGCGACGTGCAGCGGTTCTTCTTCGTGCTCGAGCCGGACGGCACGAGGCGGTTTCGCCGGCTCGTCCTCGGCAGGAAGCATCTGCCCGACCCGAGACGCATGAGCGGGTATGGGCCTTCGTCGCCGACGTCGCCGACCGTCCGGAGGAGGTCCGGGACGAGATCGAACCGAAGAGGTACGAGACGAAGAGCGCGGCACCCGCGTCCAGCCCGAGGCGAGACCGGCCGGCGAGGCCGGGTACGCGATCGTGGACCACGACGGCCACACGCACCTCGCGTACGCGCTCGAGCTCCCGCGGGAACCGGGCGACGTCCAGCGCGAGCTGCGGATCGAGCGGGAGGCGAGCTACGTCGTCGCCGTGCGCAACCCCGAAGCGCCAGCGCCGCCGGGAGCGGGGCTCACGCCGCGGGAGCGCGCGGAGTTTCCGCGGCAGTTCCTCGATCGGTTCGGCGGCCGGCGGTTCATCCCGCTCGACCCGCCGAGCCTGCTCGACTACGAGGGCGCGGAGATCGTGCTGATCGGCGCCGCCGAGGACGCCGAAGCGGAGCTCGGCATCGACCTCGACGCGGAACGCGAGCGGCTCGAGGATGCCGACATCTTCCAGGACCTGCGGCTTCGTGCGCGCGAGCTCCCGACGGAGCCGCTCGAGCAGGGAAAGTGGCGGTGAGGAAGCGGCCGCTGTCGAGCCGCAGCGTCCAGAAGCTCGCCGAGCGCGAGCGCACGGTCGGCCTCGATCCCGACGACCCCGCGGCGCAGTGGCTGCAGGAGCACGATCCGCCGCCGGCGGTCGAGCCGCCGAAGGCCGCACGCAAGTCGAAGACGCTGCACCGGTGGCGACAACGACACCAGGCGCGCTAGTCGTGCGGGCTTCCGGTGCACGAGCACCGGACACGGCGCACGCCTGGTGAGCGCGCAGTGCCCTGGCGGTCGCTCTAGTCTCTGGATTCGAGATGGAGAGAAGACGCTTCCGTGACCGGACGGATGCGGGGCGGTTGCTCGCGGAGCGGCTACGCAAGTACGCCGGCAGGGATGACGTCGTGGTGCTCGCGCTGCCGCGAGGTGGGGTGCCTGTCGCGTATGAGGTCGCGAAGACGCTCGGCGCTCCGCTCGGGATCTTCCTCGTCCGCAAGCTCGGCGTGCCCGGGCACGAGGAGCTCGCGATGGGCGCGATCGCGAGCGGCGGCCTCGTCGTGCTCGACGAGCGGCTCGTGCGGACGCTGGGGATCGGCGAGTCGGAGCTCCAACGAGCGATCGCGGCGGAAGCGCGCGAGCTCGAGCGGCGCGCCGCCGCGTACGACGGCGACCGTGCACTGCCGGAGCTCGAGGGCAAGACGGTCATCCTCGTCGACGACGGCCTCGCGACCGGCGCGACGATGCGCGCCGCGGCGCTCGCCGTCCGCCGGCTGAACCCGGCGCGGGTCGTCGTCGCCGTCCCGGTCGCGGCCGCGGAGACGTGCCGCGAGTTCGAGGACGTCGTCGACGAAGTCGTCTGCGAGGCGACGCCGAGCCCGTTCCGCGCAGTCGGGCTCTGGTACGACGACTTCTCCCAGACGACCGACGAGGAGGTCCGTGAGCTTCTCGCGCGCGCGGCCCGCGAAAGGTGAGCGAGGTGCGAGTTCCCGTCGGCGACGCCGAGCTCGTCGGCGACCTCGTCCTGCCGGATCATCCGGCGGGAATCGTCCTCTTCGCGCACGGCAGCGGCTCGAGCCGGCAGAGCCCGCGCAACCGTCTCGTCGCCGACACGCTGAACGAGGCGGGGTTCGGCACGCTGCTCGTCGACCTGCTGACGCCTGCTGAGGAAGAGGCGGACCGGCTCACGGGCGTGCACCGGTTCGACATCGGTCTCCTCGCCGGGCGGTTGATCGGGGCAATCGACTGGCTGCGCACCGGCTCCGCCCGGTCGCTGCGCATCGGCCTCTTCGGCGCGAGCACCGGCGCAGCCGCCGCTCTCGTCGCCGCCGCCGAGCGGCCGGAAGACGTCGCCGCCGTCGTCTCCCGCGGCGGCCGGCCCGACCTCGCAGGCCCGGCGCTATCCCGCGTGCGCGCCCCGACCCTCCTGATCGTCGGCGAAGCGGACGAGCTCGTGCTCGACCTGAACCGGCAGGCGCTGGAGCTTCTCCCCGGCGAGAAACGTCTCGCGATCGTTCCGGGCGCGACGCACCTCTTCGAGGAGCGCGGGGCGCTCGAGCAGGTGGCGAGGCTGGCGGCTGACTGGTTCTCGCGCTACCTCGCCGTCGATGCCTCTCGCTGAGCCGCTCCGTCCGGCTGCGGCACGATCCGGATGTAGGGCCGCGGCGCCTCCCAGCCTTCGGGATACGTCTGCTTCGCCTCCTCGTCCGAGACCGAGCCGGCGATGATCACGTCGTCGCCCTGCTGCCAGTTGACCGGCGTCGCAACCTTGTGCTTCGCCGTCAGCTGCAGCGAGTCGATCACGCGCAGCACCTCGTCGAAGTTGCGGCCCGTCGTCATCGGATAGACGAGGACGAGCTTGATCTTCTTGTCCGGGCCGACCACGAAGACGTTGCGCACCGTCTGGTTGTCGGCCGGAGTGCGCTCGGCCGGATCGCCCGACGTGCTCGCCGGAAGCATCCCGTAGAGCTTCGACACGTTGAAGTCGACGTCGCCGATCATCGGGTAGTTCGGTGCCGTGCCCTGCGTCTGCTCGATGTCCTTCGCCCATCCCTCGTGGCGGTC
>Ga0066710_100006048_pt1 | contig 11212 bp, 11 predicted proteins | sample GraSoiAngelo_159_FD_79666 | JGI IMG/M metagenome (GOLD analysis project Ga0066710, IMG submission 79666) | Grasslands soil microbial communities from the Angelo Coastal Reserve, California, USA - 14_1009_16_40cm | ecosystem: Environmental > Terrestrial > Soil > Grasslands | place: USA... | reverse complement strand
GGAGTCGCGGTCGAGCACGATCCAGTCCTGGAACGTCTCCACGTCCTGCTCCTCGGCGAGCCTGCGGAGCAGCGGGTCGTGCTGGAAGCCGCGGCGGAAGCCGGTCGCGCAGATCACCTGCTCACTGCCGTTCAGCGACTGCTCCACCCGAAAGCGCTCGCCGGCACGCGCGAGCGGCTCGTCCCAGCGGCGACCCGGCGGGAACGACGGGGCCAACAGCTTGCGGAGGATCGCTGCACGCTCCGGCGCCGCGGTGCGGTGATAGCCGTCGAGCGCGCGCCGAGAGAACCACTCCCGCGGCACGTTCAGCCGGCGCCGCACTGGCTCGCGCCTCCTGACCGATACGACGGTTGCGCCGGCTGCCAGCGCGTTCACCCATTCCGTCGCGGCGGCGAGCCCAGCACCGATCACCGTCACCTCGGTTGCATACTCGTGCGGCTCGTACGCGTGCACGACGCGCGGGTCGCCGCGCAGCTCCTCGGGGACGCAGAGCCCTGGATACCCCGTTGCGACGAGCACGTGCGGCACGCCGACGCCGCCGACCGAGAAGCCTGCAACGGACACGCCGATGTGCCCGACGCGGTGCCGCCGCACGCTCTCGTCCCAGCCGCTGCGCTCGCGCAGCTCCGAGACGTGGGCGAGGAACTGCTCGACGGTCGGGTTGTAGGTGTTCGTCAGGCTCCGCAGCAGCGGCGCCACGCTGCCTCGGCGCATCGCCTCGCGTACCGCGAGCCCCGGGAACGACGTCGGCAGGCAGTGCCCGTCGCTCTCGGAGCGCATGTGGCTCTGCCGGATCGCCCGCGCGCGCCGCGTCCAGGCAGCCGCAGGATCAGCCTCGTCGTCGAAGACGGCGATCTCGTCCGGCGCGAGCCCGCCGCGACGCAGTGTCTGGTACGCGGAGAATCCCGCCAACCCACCGCCGACAACGGCGACTCGGATCACTTCACCGAGCCCGCCAGCAGCCCCTGCACGAAGTAGCGCTGGAAGGCGAAGAACACGGCGAGCGGCACGATGAGCGAGAGGAACGCCGCCGGCGCGATCAGGTCGATGTTCGACCCGAACTGCCGCATGTTCGAGTAGATCGCGACCGTGATCGGCTGCGTGTTGCGCCCGAACGTCAGCGCGACGAGCAGGTCGTTCCACGTCCAGAGGAACTGGAAGATCGCGAGCGAGGCGATCGCGGGCAGCCCGAGCGGCAGGATCAAGCGCACGAAGATCCGGAGCTCGGACGCGCCGTCGATGCGCGCCGATTCGAGGATGTCTTTCGGGATCCCGATGAAGAAGTTTCGCAGCAGGAAGATCGCGAACGGCAGCCCGAACGCCGTGTGGAAGAGGATCAGCGACAGGACGGTGTCGAAGATCCCGAGGTGGTTGTAGAGCGAGAAGATCGGGATCAGCGCCATCTGCAGCGGCACGACGAGCATCGCGATCACGCCGATGAAGATCCAGTCGCGACCCGGGAAGTCGAGCCAGGCAAAGGCGTAGCCCGCGAGGGCGGCGATGATGATCGGGAGGACGGTTCCGCCGACCGCGATCTGCACCGTCGTCCACAGGGCGTGCGGGATGTCGGTGTGGTGGAGGAGCTGGCTGTAGTTCTGCCAGGTCGCGATGCTCGGGTGGCTGAGCACCTTCCACCAGCCGAAGTTGTTGTAGTCGGCGGGCGCCATCAGCGACGTGACGAAGAGGCCGAACGTCGGCACGAGCCAGAGGAGCCCGACCACGAGCAGCACGATGTGCACCGGAGACTTCGAGAGCACACGCAGCAGCTTTGTGGCGAAGCTCTCGGCCTGAGCAGGTGCTTCGGCTGCGATCGCGGCCATTACGCCTCCCTCTTGAAGCGGCGAACGTTGAGCAAGAGGATCGGGATCACGAGCACGAACAGGAACACCGCGATCGCCGAGCCGAGGCCGAAGTCGTTGACGCCGCCGAACGACGTGCGCCACATCGCGAGCGCGATCACGCTCGCGTCCGTCTGGGTCGAACCAGGCGCGACGGACAGCACGATGTCGAACACCTTCAGGACGTTGATCAGCATCGTGATGAAGACGACGCTGAGCACCGGTGCGAGCAGAGGCACGGTGACGCGCCGGAACACCTGCCATTCCGTCCCGCCGTCGGTTCGCGCCGCCTCCAGCACGTCTCGTGGGATCGCCGACAGCCCGGCCGCGATCACCACCATGGCGAAGCCGGCCCACACCCAGATGTAGGCGATCATCACCGCCGGCGTGACGAGCCTCGGGCCGAGCCACGAGACGCCGCCGAACGGCTTGCGGAACGTGTCGGCGCTGATCGCGGCCTTGTACCCCGTCCCCTTGACGCCGTCGAAGCTGAACGACCCGTCGTCGGCGCTCGTCGTCGTCGCGAACGTTCCTCCCTTGGGATCCTTCAGCGCCACCTTGACGCCGGGAATCCCGTCCTCACCCGGCTCGACCTTTCCCGGCACCCCGCCGCCCGGCTTGAAGTCGCGCCAGACGACGCCGACGATCTTGCCGCTGGCAGGCTGCGGCGCGACGGCCTGCTTCGCGCCGCTCGGCATGCCCTCGGGCGGGATGCCGGTCAAGCCGAGCAGCGCCTCGCTGCCGGAGCCGAGCGGCGTCTTGAGCACGATGCCCGTCGACGGTGAGCCCTGCAGGGACGGGATCGACGGGGACGCGTCCGCGAGGACGCCCGGCGGCGAGAAGGCGTCGTGCACGGCTCCGATCAAGCCGTTGAGGGCGCCGCGGCTCGGCTCCTGCTGATCCATGATCCGCCAGATCACGCCGGCGGCGAAGAGGGAGATCGCCATCGGCATGAAGACCGCGGTCTTGAACGCCACGGCCCAGCTGATGCGCTCGGTGAGCACGGCGAAGACGAGGCCGATCGCGGTGATGAGCGCCGGCACGACGAGCACCCAGTAGACGTTGTTGACGATCGACTTGTGGATGAGTTCGTCGCTCCACAACGCCGTGTAGTTGTCGATGCCGACGAACTTCTTGCCCGTCGCGTTGAAGAAGCTTCGGAAGACCGTGTAGACGGCGGGGTAGACCACCCACACGCCGAGCAGGATCCCGGCCGGCAGCAGGAACGCGAGCGTGACCGCTTGCCCACGCAGGCGGCCGGGCTCGGCGGAGGGCGGAGCCTCCCTGACGGGAGGCTCCGCAGTCAGGCTGCCGCCGCCGGACACCTACCTACTTCTTCTTGTACGCGGCCGCCGCCGACTTCTCGAGCGCTGCGGCGATGCCGTTGACGTTCTTCGGGTTTTTCAGGAAGTCCTGGAAGATCTTGAACTCCCCCTGGCCGACCGTGCCGCCGAACGCCGCCGGCTGCAGGTCGGAGAGATCGAAGCGGAACGTGCTCGCGTGCGACAGCGCGATCGCCGTGCTGCGGTTCAGCGGATCGGTGTACGTCGACGCTTTGACGTTCTTGTTCGGCGAGGAGAAGCCGCCCTTCGCAGCCCAGATCGAGGCGGCCTCCGACGTTGCGAGGTACGAGACGAACGCCCGCGCGGCCGGCGTGTCCTTGAACATCATCACGATGTCGCCGCCGCCGACCACCGACGGCGGAGAGGCACCGATCTTCGGGAACGCGAACACGTTGTAGTCGGTCAGCGCCTTCGACCCGCTCTTCGAGACGCCGGGGACGAAGTCGCCCTCGAAGATCATCGCGGCCTTGGGCGTCGCGTTCAGGACCTCGTCGACCGACGTCGCGAAGTCCGTCTGGAGTGCGCCCGGCTTGCCGCCCGGGATGTTGCCGGTGTCGCTCAGGACCTGGGCCATGAGCTTCAGCGCGGCCTTCACCGAGGCGTCCGTCCACTTGATCTTGTGGTTCGTCAGCAGGTCGTACTTCGCTGCGCCCGCCGAGCGGAGGTAGATGTTCTCGAACAGGTCGGTGAGCGTCCAACCGTCGGCACCGCCGATTGCGTACGCGGGCGTGCCCGATGCGCGGAGCGTCTTCGCTGCCTTAAGCAGCGCCGGCCACGTCGCCGGCGGCTTGACGCCGGCGTTCTTGAACGCCTTGACGTTGTACCAGACGGTCGACTTGTTGGCGCCCTTGAAGAACAGGCCGTACAGGTGGCCCTTCACCGACCCGAGCGTGCTCCAGCTCGGCGTGTAGTTCTTCGCGATCACGCCTTTCGCGAAGTCGATCGGCTTGAGCGCGCCGCGACTCGCGAAGTCCTTCATCAGGCCCGGCTGGCTGACGGCTGCGAGGTCCGGCGGATTACCGCCGGCGACGGCCGTCGAGAGAACGGTCGGGGTCTGGTCGCCGGATGACGTGTACTTGACCTTGACGTCCGGGTTCGCCTTCGTGAAGCCGTCGATCACCGCCTGGAAGTTCTGTTCCTCCTGGCCGGTCCAGACCCCGGTGACCGCGATGCTGCCGGAGACCCCCCGGTGCTTCGTCTTCGCGCCTGCGGTGCTCGTTGCAACGAGCGCGGCGACCGCGAGCGCTGTCAGCGCGACAAGCGCTGTGACCCTCTTGATCCTCATCCTGCTCCTTTCCCGTCGTAAACCCCGAGACCCGTGTCCGGATCGAAGAAATGCAACGCGCGTGTGTCGACGGCGGCCTCGATCGTCTCGCCTTCCTTGACCCGCGACCGGGCTCCGAACCGGCCGACGATGATCGCCTCGCCGCCCTCCGGCGGCGGCGGTGCGGCCGCCGCGTCGCCGTGGACGTCCTCCGCGAGCTCTTTCGTGTCCTCCGTCTCCGCCGGCGCGGCATCGACGCGGAAGTGCACCATGATCTCCGAGCCGAGCGCCTCGCGAAGCTCGACGCTCCCCTTGAGTCGCTTGTTCGCCGGCGCGTCGCGCACGAGTGCGGCGTCTTCCAGGTCCTCGGGCCTGATGCCGAGGATCACACGCTTGCCCTCGTACGCCTTGAGGCCCGGGCGCGCGCTGAGCGTCTCGTTGTCCAGATGAACCCGCTGCGATCCGGCGACCGCCGTGAGCGTCCCGTTCGACCGCTCGAGCGTTGCCTCGAGCATGTTCATCGACGGGGAGCCGATGAAACCGCCGACGAACAGGTTGACGGGCTCGTCGTAGAGCGTTTGCGGGTCCGCGACCTGCTGGAGCTCGCCCTTGCGCATCACGGCGACGCGGCTGCCCATCGTCATGGCCTCGACCTGATCGTGCGTGACGTATAGCGTTGTCACGCCGAGGTCGTGCTGGAGCTTCGCGATTTCGGCACGTGTCTGCACGCGCAGCTTCGCGTCGAGGTTCGAGAGCGGCTCGTCCATCAGGAACGCCGCGGGCTCGCGCACGATCGCACGGCCCATCGCGACGCGCTGCCGCTGGCCGCCCGAAAGCGCGCGCGGCTTGCGGTGCAAGTACGGGTCGAGGCCGAGGATCGCCGCCGCCTTTTGCACCCGCTGGTCGATCTCGTCCTTGGGAATCTTCTTGATCCTCAGCCCGAACGCGATGTTGTCGTAGACCGTCAGGTGCGGATAGAGCGCGTAGCTCTGAAACACCATCGCGATGTCGCGATCGCGCGAAGGGACGTGGTTGACGACGCGTTCGCCGATCAGCAGCTGCCCGCGCGAGATGTCCTCGAGCCCCGCGACCATCCGCAAGGCCGTCGTCTTGCCGCAGCCCGACGGGCCGACGAGCACCATGAACTCCCCGTCAACGACCTCGAGGTCGAGCGAGTTGACGGCCGTCGTACCGTCCGGATACGTCTTGGTGACGCCGTCGAACGTAACTCCTGCCACCCTGGCCTCCCGTCTAGACCAGGCTTCTTACCATTTTTCGCCCTTTCTACGCGCTATGTCGTGTCGCTCAGGCTCGGCGTCGTCGCGTCGGGCGCGTGGACGGCCTCGAGCGGGGCGTGAGCGGGCACCGGCTTCCGGGCGAAGAAGCGGCGTCGCACGAACAGCCCGGCCATGACGAGGGCCGACACGAGCGCAAGCCCGATCGTCCAGTGCTGGAGGCTGAGCGCGGTCTCCCGCGCAATGTGCTCCCATTGCCCCCGATCGAACTTGTCGGAGCCGGCGTTCGCCGGCGGGATGAGGTCGACGCCGACCGGATAGCGGGCGGTGTGATGCCGTTCCCAGACGGAGGTCTTGTGCACCACGGCGATTGCGATCACGATCGCCGCCGCGCAGGGGACGTAGAAGCCGAGCGGCAGCCGCATGGCGATCAGGCCGATCACGATGAGCACGAGCGGCGGCACGAGCGCCCACAGCCAGATCGCCGCGACGTTGCCCCGCGTAGGGTCGTGCCACGTGGTGAGCAGCTTTCCGCCCCGCATCCACTCGAACTTCAGCGGCTTCTCGAGAGCGAGCGTCGAGGCCATCAGAGAGGAGAAGAACAGCGGGATCGCGATGAAGGCGGCGATCGCGAGCGGCGCGCGGCTCCGGCCGCGCGGGAGCATCGCGGCCAGCGGGTAGCCGAAGAAGCCTCGCCTCTGGATGTCGGTGGTGAGCCGTCCGGTCATGCGAGCTTCTCCGCCTCGAGCACGCGCGCGAGGAACTCGCGGGTCCTCGGCTCGCGGGGACTCGTGAAGATCTGCCCGGGCGGGCCCTCCTCGAGGATGACGCCTCCGTCGAGGAAGCACACCGTGTCCGCGCATTCGCGCGCGAAGCCCATCTCATGCGTGGCGAGGATCATCGTCATGCCGCTGTCCGCGAGCTCGCGCACGAGGTTCATGACGTCTGAGACGAGCTGTGGGTCGAGCGCACTCGTGATCTCGTCGAGGAGCATCAGCTTCGGTTCCATCGCGAGTGCACGAACGATGGCGACACGCTGTTGCTGGCCGCCACTCAGGCGATCCGGAAACTCGTCCGCCTTGGCTTCGAGACCGATGCGATGGAGAAGCTGACGCGCACGACCCTCGGCGTCATCGCGGGACATGCCGCGAGCCTTCCGCGGCGCGAGCATGACGTTCTGAAGCACGGTCATGTGCGGGAACAGGTTGTACGCCTGGAAGACGATCCCGATCTTCTTGCGAAGCACGTTCACGTCGACCCTCTCGTGCGTGATGCTCTGCCCGTCGATCACGATCTCGCCTTCCTCGACGCGCTCGAGCAGGTTGAGGCAGCGCAGCAGGGTCGACTTGCCGGAGCCGGACGCACCGATCAGGCAGACGACGTTGTGCTCCGCGACGTCGAGATCGATCGAATCGAGCACCTGCAGCTCGCCGAACCATTTCGACACGCCGCGCATCTGGACGAACGACGCCGATGCGTTGCCGTTGGTGCTCAAAATGCCTGTGCGCGCTCGCGGCCCTCGCGTTGCGCGACGAGGTGGTCCGTGAACCGCGCGAGCGGGATCGTGATGAGGATGAAGAAGACCGCAGCGACGAGGTACGAGCCGAAGTCGCCGTTCTGCGTCGAGAACTGCTGGGAGAGGGAGGCGGCCTCGGCGACGCCGATCACCGACACGATCGCGGTGTCCTTCTGCAGCCCGATGAAGTCGTTGAGGAGCGGCGGAATCACGCGGCGCACCGCCTGCGGGATGATCACGTACCACATGGTCTGCCCGTACGAGAGGCCGAGCGACCGCGCGGCTGCACGCTGACTCGCGTGCACCGATTCGATGCCTGCTCGATACACCTCGGTGACGTACGCCGTGTAGACGAGCGTCAGCGTGATGATGCCGTACGTCGTGAACGACCGGTTCGAGATGAAGCCCAGTTGCAACCCGGGGAGCCCGAAGCCGATGAAGAACGCCACGATGATGATTGGCGTGCCGCGGAAGAAGTCCGTGTAGGCGATCGCCAGGGCGCGAAGCGGCTTCGCTCCGCGCCCCGGCAGACCGCGCACGACGGCGATCATGAGCGCGAGCACGAGGACGAGCACCTCCGCGACGACCATCATCCTGAGGTTCACCTGGAAACCGGCCCAGACGTCGGGCATCGCCAGCGTGAACGTGTGCAGGTTGAGGAATGCGTGGAGAACCTCGTGCAGCGCGTGCATGGTTACGTCCTTACTTCAGAGCCGGGATCTTCGAGAAGTCGATGTTGAACCACTTCTTCTGGAGCTTCCCGAGTGTGCCGTCCTTGATCAGGCCCTTCATCGTGGTGTTCACGACGGCCAGCAGCTTCGACCCCTTCTGCAGGACCGCGCCGTACTGCTCGTGCGTGACGACCTGGCCCGCGACGGGGCCGTACGCGGCGGGCTTCTGCTTCTTCTGCAGGCTCACGAGCGGCACGTCGAGGATCAGTGCATCGCACCGGTTGATCTGCACCGCCTGATAGGCGGCGGTCGTCGTCGGGAACGCGAGCGGTGCCTTCGCCGGATGCAGCTGCGTCTTGATCCAGTCGAGGCCCGTCGTGTTCGTCTGGGCGCACGTCTGCATCTGCTTCAGGTCGGCGAGACTCGTCGGTGCCGTTGCCTGCTTCGAGATCAGCACGCCCTGGTTCGCGTTCAGGTACGACGTGGTGAAGTCGACCGTCCGCTTCCGCTGCGACGTGATCGTCGCCTCCTGGAAGGAGATGTCGAACTTCTTCGTGCCCGGCGCGAACAGGCTGTTCCACGGCGAGAACATCCAGACGGGCGTTAGCCCGAGCTTCGAGGCGATCGCCTTCGCGAGATCGACCTCATAGCCGCGTGGGTTGGTGACCGTGTTGCCGCGGACCGTTCCGCTCGCGAATCCGGGTGCCGGGTCGCCGAACGCGACGATCAGCTTGCCCGACTGGAGCGTGGGGGGAGCGGCCTTCCCGGCTGCGGCCGCCGGCACGGCGATGAGCGCCGCCACGGCGAGGAGCGGGAGAAAACGCTTCACGAGCTGCCCTCCTGTGAGTTTGGAGCTGGAAGCAGTGAATCTAGCGCGGTTCGGCGGATGCGACTAGGAGAGAGCGGCGCGCGTCAGCTGCTGGAAGTGGCCGATCAGCTGCTCGCTCGAGCTCATCAGGAAGCCGTGCTCGAGGGAGCCGGACGCGACGCCGCGGTGGACGCCCTCGACGAGCGCCTTGTCCTCGGCTCCGACCTGGTCGTCGAAGGCCATCAGCTCGTCGATCCACGCCTGGTCCACCCCGATCCCGAAGAAGTAGTCGAGGCAGCGGTACGTCCGGTCGGGCGTCAGCGGCACCATCGGCCCGATCGAGATGTTCGGCCTGCCCGGGAAGATGTTCACGCCGAGGTTCGGCCAGAGGAAGTGGAACTGGCCGCGTGGCAGCTCGCCGTCCAGGTGCATCCGGGTGCCGCCGCCGCCCTCACGGACCGGGCCGCGCTGGCTCGAGAGGCGCCCCTCGGTGGAGAGCGCGTACGCCTCGGCGGAGACGTCGATCAGCTCGGAGAGCTGCGGGTGCGCGACGGAGCAGTGGTAGCACTCGAGGAAGTTCTCGCAGACGATCTTCCAGTTCGCGTCCAGCTCGGCCTGCCAGCGTGTGTAGAAGACGAGCTCGTCCACGTCGAGCCCGAGCTCAGCGACCTGCGCCGGCATCGAGCCGAGCGCTTCGGCCAGTGGCTCTGGGTCGGGACCGGTGTTGACGAACAGGAAGGGCCCCCACGAGTCGACGGCGACCTGGCAGAGCCCGAGCTCGCTCTTCGGAAAGTCGGTCAGCTCGTCGGAGCGCGGCGCGGCGCGAAGGGCTCCGTCGAGACCGTACGTCCAGGCGTGATAAGGGCACTGGAGCGTCTCCCGCTTGCCGGACCCTTCGGCGAGCGGAAATCCCCGGTGGCGGCAGACGTTGAGAAATGCTCGCAGCTCGCCGTCCCGCGCCCGCGTCAACACCACCGGCGTCCGTCCGGCCCGGGCCGACACGAACGTTCCCGGCTCGGGCAGCTCGCCCGAGTGGCCCACGTACTGCCACGCCGAGCGGAAGATCCGCTCCTGCTCGCGCCGCAGAACGTCGGGGTCGGTGTACCAGCTGTATGGAAGCGTCTGCTCCATAGCCCGAATCTACCGACGTACGATGGCTCGAGTGAAGGCACTGCGACACGTCGTCTCGTTCTTCCGGGCTCATCCCCGGGCGGTGATCACCGTCCAGCTCGTCGTGCTGACGATCTTCTTCGTCTCGGTCGGCTGGGCGATGCGCGGCTCCTTCCGGGATGCGGGCGACGACCTGCGGAACGCCAATCCCCTGCTCTTCACGCTCGCCGCCGTGACGCTCGCGGTCTACTACCTCGTCTTCGTCTACGGCTGGATCAGGATCCTCGCCGATTGGGGCATCTCGATCTCCTACCCGGCCGCGCTCAGGGCAGAGATGGTGTCGATGCTCGCGAAGTACGTGCCGGGCGGAGTCTGGACGCCGGCCGCGCGTGTTGTCGCCGCCCGCCGCGCCGGCATCACCAACGCGCCGCTCGTGACGTTCTCGATCCTCGTCGAGGCAGGCCTCTCGGCCGTCGCCGGCGTGCTCGTCTTCGTGGTCTCGCTCGCGTGGGTGGACGGGGTGGATGCGCCGATCGCGCCCCTCATCGCCTTCGGGGTCGTCGTGACGGTGCTTCTCCACCCGAGGGTCTTCCGGCCGCTCGCTGCTCGCGTCCTGCGGAAGCTCGGTCATCCCGAGCTGCCGCCCTTCCGAACCTCGACGATGCTCTTCCTTCTCCTCTTCTATTGCGGCACGTGGGTGATCGGCGGCGCGGCGCTCTGGCTCCTGCTCCGGTCCGTGGGCGCCCACCCGGGTGCCGAGTCGATCGTCTACCTCGGCGGGACGGCCGCCGTCGGCGCGATCGTGGCCGTCCTCGCGGTTTTCGCCCCGTCCGGCCTCGGTCCGCGCGAGGCGTCCATGTACGGCCTGATGCTCGCGGTCGCCGGCCAGGGTGCGGCGCTCGGGGCCACCGTCCTCAACCGGGTCGCGATCACGGTCGTCGAGGTGCTCCTCCTCGTCGTGGGCGGCCTCGTCCTGCGCCGGACCGAGGGCGAGGCCGAGCAGGTGCGGCTCCACGAGGCCGAAGCGTAAGGGTCGTCTTTAGATCGCTATACAACCCTTGATTCTGGGGCGCGGGCGAGACATGCTCGAGGAGTAACCTCTGGCCGCCGATTTCGAGGGGGTTCACGCTGTCGAACGAGTCGCACTCAGAGGGCCGCGTCTCGGCTCTCCCGTTGCTTCGCTTCAGGTGCGGAGGCTGCGGCTACGGGGCCAGCACCCGGCACGCCCCGGAGCGGTGTCCGATGTGCGGCGCGTTTGCCTGGGAAGAAGAGGGGTGGCAGCCCTTCGCCGGGCTCACCCGCGACCTCGAGGCCGCCGCGGCGCGCGCGTCTCGGCTCACCGAGCGCGACACCGATGCGCCGCTGCGGCGCGAGAAGATCGAGCTTTCGATCTTCCCCGGCGTCCCGCTCTCGTAGGAACGGGGACT
>Ga0066710_100006047_pt1 | contig 11212 bp, 4 predicted proteins | sample GraSoiAngelo_159_FD_79666 | JGI IMG/M metagenome (GOLD analysis project Ga0066710, IMG submission 79666) | Grasslands soil microbial communities from the Angelo Coastal Reserve, California, USA - 14_1009_16_40cm | ecosystem: Environmental > Terrestrial > Soil > Grasslands | place: USA... | reverse complement strand
GCATCGAGGACGACGCGCTCGACTGAGACCGGGACTTCGGCCAACCGCCGGAAGGAAATATCACAGGCGATGACCCGCGCGCCTGATGCGAGCGCTTGCACACTCTTGTTGCCCGGCGCGGCACACAGGTCGAGCAGCGTGATGCCCGGCTCGAGCGCGAGCAACGGCACGATCGACTGGGAGCCGATATCCTGCTGGAGCCCCGTGGAGGGGTTCACATAGGTCTTGGGCTCCTCGAGCGCTTGACGGGCGATCTTCTCCGTCGCCTCCGCGCCATAGTACTGCTGCCAGCGTTCGAGCATCCAGGCGGGCACGCTTAATTCGATTGACCGGTCCGGCCATTCGATCGGCTGGCGGTTCACCTTGCGCAGCAACGCGTTGACGAATCCTGTGGCAGAGCGCTTACGCGCGCGACGAACCAGCTCGACACTCTCGTCTACCGCCGCGTGCGCGGGGATGCGGTCGAGATAGCGGAGTTGATAAATACCCATGCGCAACGCTATCCGCACCTCTTCGTCGAGCTTCGGCCGGGGACGTCCGGAGAAATGAGCAATCAAGTAATCGAGTTGAGCCTGGTAGCGGAGCGAGCCGAGCACGATCGCTTCAGCCAGCGCTGCGTCGCGCGCGTCAAGGCTCTGAGATTCATGCCGCAGCAGGTCGGACGCATGGCCGCCGCCGTGGACCCGTCTTAGAACGCGGAAAGCAACGTCGCGGGCAGGAGACACGAATTACCATCATTGCAGGTATCCCACAATCGGACGTTCGAACTTCGCTTAGAAAAGCAGCTTTAGCCCGAATTGAATCTGACGCATGTTGGCCGTCGACGCGATGGCAGTAATCGTCCCGATGGCCGTGTTGCCGACCTGCGTGTTCGGCTGAGCGTAATTGGGATGGTTTGGCAGGTTGAAAAACTCGCCGCGGAATTGCAGCTTGTATCGCTCCGCGAAATAGAAGTTTTTGAACAGCGAGAAGTCGAGGCCGCTGAAGCTCGGTCCACGAATCGTGTCGCGACCCGCGTTGCCGTACCGGTAGGAGTTATTGGGCGGCGCAACGAAGGCCGCGGTGTTGAAGTAATGATAAATGGCGCGCTGGTCCGCCGGAAGTTCTGAGGATGCGATCTGGTCCGGACGGCTCTGCCCGCCTGTGTTTACGGTCGAGGCGACCAGGTTCGACGCAAGCGAAGCGCTGGACGGCAGTCCAGTCCGGAACGAGTAAATGCCGTTCACCTGCCACCCGCCCAGCACTGCCTCGGCCACGGGGGGCATCGATGCGAGGAACATGTGCCCCTTGCCCACCGGCAGTTCGTACAGCGAGCTGATGGTCGTGGAATGCCGGAAATCGTTGGCGGCAGGCCCGCGCACGGTGCCGGCCCAGTTGTGCGTATCGAATGCAGTTGCGGCATCGTCAATCGATTTCGAGTAGGTGTAGGAACCCAGCAGCCACAGACCGCCACTCATGCGCTTTTGAAACTTCGCTTGCAAGCTGTGGTAGATCGACGACTGGCTCGAATCGCGCAACGGGATATTGGTGGCCTGCGGAGCGAGTGAGAAAAACGGCCGCCGCGGGTCGATGGCGCCGGGGCCGGGATCCGGCTGGTTCAGGTTCACGTGATTGTTGCCGAACAGATGCGTGCCTTTGGTTCCAACGTAGGCCGTTTCGAGCACGGTGTCCTTACTGAGCTGGTGCTGCACGGTGAAATTCCAGAACTGGATGTAGGCCAAGCGGTAGTTGGGATCGAAATAGGTTGCCTGGCCGACCAGCGGTACAGAAGCCACGGTCAGATCCGGCCGCGTGGGGACCGCAATGCCGTTGCCGATATTCAGCGCCGGATTGATGTTGAAGCGGTCCGGCGAGATCTGCTGCACGGTGATGAACGGATAGTTGTTGTTCAAAGTCCCGCCGGTCGCGCCAAACTTATCCGGATAGTAGGAAATGCCGTCCCCGCCGCGAACCACGGTCTTCGGCCGCCAGGCGTAAGCGAAGCCGAATCGCGGCGCCCAGTTATTCTTGTCGAGGTTTACCAGCGCGCGCGAGTTCGAGCCCCGCGCCGCCAGGTCCATCTTCCCCGTACGCAGATCGAAATTCGCCTGGTTGTCCCAGCGATCCCCGACAGGAAAGTACAACTCGTACCGCACGCCAAGGTTCAGCGTCAGCTTCCGCGACACCTTGTAATCGTCCTGGAAGAAGAAGAACGTCTGTGTGATCCGGTTCGACGGGAACATATAGATGACGCCCCGCTGCTCGCTTGCGGGATAGCCGAGCAGCACGCTCGCCACGCTCGACCCGGTTCCGGCGGCTCCATTGTTGGATGTGTAGTTCTGATCAAAGGCGAAGTGGCCGCGCGGGCTTTCGAGCGAAATCTGGAAAAAGTCGCCGCGGAACCGCCGGAAGTCGCCGCCGAACTTCATGGTGTGCTGGCCGTGAATATAGGTGAAATTATCGAGGTACTGGAAGCTGTTCTCATAGCGCAGCGCCGGAATCGGGGCGTCGACGCCCAGTGAATCCAGGTTCGTAATATCGATGCGCGGAAGTCCGCTGGATGTCTGCCCGAAAATGTTCAGGTTCGGGATGCCAAACTGCGTGGCCAGATTCTTGCCGTAATCGTAGCCGACGAACGAGTTGGCGATGCGGCTGTATGAGGCGCGGAATTCATTGATGCGGTTCCCGGAGAACGCGTGCACGTCGCTGAGCACAATCGACTGATCGCGGGAATCTCCCTTGCCCGCCCGGGAAGGCCGTGAGCCTGTCGCCGTTTCCCCAAACAGCGGCGGCAAGGCGGTAAACGCATCGAAGATGCTGTATCGAGCGAAAAACGAATTCTTCGAACTGACTGCATAATCGAAACGCGTGTCTACACGTGTGACGTCCTGCTGCTGGACGATCACTCCCGTGTAGTTGTTCACTACGCCCCCGCCGGGCCTGACCAGGCCAGGGAGGTTCGGCTCTGGGTAGAGGCTCAAAAGCTTCTGCCCGATCTGGCTAATCTGTGCGGCCGGTATGCTGTTGCCGGTAAAGGGCGTGTGACTAATGATGTCATAAATGGTCCCGGCGCCTTCGGCCGGGGTGAAGATGTCATTACGCTGATTGATGGTCGGGACGCTGGCGATCAGTGTTTGGCCGGCGCGCTGCCGGAAGCCGGAGTAATCGCCAAACAAGAACATCCGGTTCTTCCTCAGCGGCCCGCCGAGCGTCGCGCCAAACTCGTTCTGTCTAAGCGGCGGCAGCTTGGCGCCATCGAAGGGGCCGCGCGCGTCGAGAGCGCTGTTGCGTAGAAACTCGTAAACGCTCCCGTTCACCTGGTTGGCGCCCGAGCGCGTCTGCACATTGATCACCGCTCCGCCGGCACGCCCGAACTCCGCGCTGAACGTGCTGGTCTGGATCTTGAACTCGCCCAACGCTTCGGGCGGCGGCAGGATGCTCACAATCCCGAGCAGCACCTCGTTATTGTCGGCGCCGTCGATCATGTAGTTATTCGCGCCGTCGCGCTGGCCGTTGATCGCGAAGCTGGAATTCCCTTGCGGCGCATCGAAAACGCCTACGGGATTGGTGCGAATCGTACCCGGGACCGCCGTCATCAGCGATGTGAAGTTGCGGCCGGTCTGGCCATTTAGCATCAGATCCGCGATCGACCGGCCCAGCAGAACCTGGCCGAGTTCGGACGAGTCCGTTTTCACCAGAGGCGCTTCGGCGGTCGCCGTTACAGTGTCGGACAGGGACCCCACTTCCAAAGTCAGATCGACACGCGTCTTGTCCGCGATCAGCAGCGTGATGCCGCGCCGGACACTCTTCTTGAAGCCTTGTTTCTCGCCCGAGACTTCGTACATTCCGGGAAGCAAGAACGGCGCGATGAATTCGCCCTCTTCATTGGTGGTGATCCTGGAGGCCACCTGTGTTTCAACGTTGGTGACCGTAATGGAGGCGCCTGGCACCACCGCGCCGCTTTCGTCCCGGACGGTACCCTGCATGGTGGCCGTGCTGGCCTGCGAGAACGCGAGGTTTATCGCCAAAAGCAATAGTGTAAGGATACGCACGGCCTATTTCCCTCCCTTAGCGAGACTGATCATGTTTGCGAATAACCGGTAGGCCCCCGGGACTCCGGCTGGAAGCTGGCGGTAAAACGCGTACGCCGAATAGGTGAACGTCCCTTTCCCGTAGCGCGCCTGAAGCATGCCGCCCTTTTGCGGCGCCTGCTCGCGATCGTGACATTCGAGCAGAGGCTTGTACTGCGGGTCCCACTCGCTCATAAACTTCGAACCGCGCTCCTCCACCCATCCCTCGAAATCCGCCGCCGTGATTTTATTGGGCCCGTTGAAAATCGGATTTGACGGGTCCAGCACCGTGACCTTCGCGTCCTCTTCGGACACCTCTTCGGCGCGGCGCCCCATCTGGAACGGATATGGTCCGTAGGGAATCGAGTCGAACTCCTGGGTCTGATACTGCACGATCAGATTTCCGCCGTTCTTCACATAATCGAGCAGGCGGCTGTTATAGGTCTTGTAATCCGGACGCACGGCAGAGGCGCGGATTCCGACCAGAATTGTGTCGAACTGCGAAAGGTTTCCCGTCGCCAGGTCGCCGGGTCCGAGCATCTGCGGCTTCACCCCGATTTGCTCCAGCGTTTCGGGCACTTCGTCGCCAACGCCCATGATGTAGCCCACCTTGAGGCCGGGCGCGACTTTCACATCGAGTCCCGTGAGTTCCGCCGTAGCGGGATGGTACAGGTGGCGCGTCTCGAGATCGCGATGGGCGATGATCTGGTAGCCTTCGCGGTACTGCTTGCCGCCGTAATCGGCGACTGCCTGGATCGTGTAGCTTTTGCCCGCGGTGACTTGCGGAATGGAGACTCGGAATTCCGCGTTCTGGATCTCGCCTTCGTGCGTAAAATGGAGCTCGGCCGCCTCCGGTGAGGCGGTCCAGCCGGAGGGGATCTCCAGCCGGACCTTCGCGCCGGCAGCGCCTTTCACATTGGCCATCACCTGCGCGTGAACGTCGATCGTGGCCGCCCGGCGCGTGACAGGAATCACGCCTGCGCGCGGCGTCAATGCGACGCTCAGGGCAGGCGCGATCATCAACAGCCGCCGCTGCTCGCCCACCGGCGGTTCCATCGAGACGGTCTGCGCGGGTTGTGAGATCGCGAATCGGACGCCCCCGATCCGGTAGGTCGCCGTTCCTACTATTTCGGGAGGCGCGTAGGGCAAATTCAGATATTGCGGCTGATCGATCTGATAGAGATGGTCCCGGTACTGGTCCCGGCGTGACCAGTATGGGCGCGTGTATTCGGCGTCATCGAGCACTGTGACTTGAAACTGTTGCTTCACCTGCCCGTTATAACCAGGCTCGTCGCGCCCGCCGGGCCGGGAAGAGACTTGGAGTTGCCCTCGCACGCTCAGGCCGAGTTCCACGTTCTCCATCCTCACGTTCGCGCGATTGGTCAGCGTGCCGGTAATGGTGAACTTCTGACCCGGGATCGCCACAGCGAACGTGGTCCGCGGGCGGAACATTTCGGGCATTGCTTCGGCCGCCCTATCCGGATCCACCAGCACCTCGAATGACACACCGGCCAGCAGGTCTCCCGCGCGCATGAACTCATCTTCTTTATTACGCAGGCGAAAAAGGAGGTCATATTTTGCGTCCTCCTCAATGGGCGTGTCGCCCACGCTTCGGATGACTGCCCGCAGACTGCGCAGCGCGGGCGCGATGTGCTGCTCGAGTACTCGAGACGGCTCGCGGGCATCGAACGATTCAACGGCGCCGGCCACTGCCTTCTCGATCTCGCCGAGCGGTTTTTCCAGGTTCAGTGACGGGGCGAGTTTTGCAAGACCGCGGAGCGTTGTGTCCAGGCCGTCGAATAAGCTTGTCTCCGATGCCGGCTTGCCGCCGATCGCGCTTTCGACCAGTTCCACGGCCGAAATAGCCGGGCCCGGGCCGGCGCTCCGCCCCCCGGAGCCTTGTGATCTCTGGAAACTCAGCCCGGTGCTGGCCACCTGCCGGTAGGATGCGCCAATCAGCGGATCGTAGGTTCCCGTGTCGATCTTGAGCGTCGTGCCCGGCTCATTCTCCCGAACGCTGCGGTACAGCTTCTTTACCTGCCAAGGACGCAACCCCTCGCGGAAATGCTCCGGAAACCGGTTCGGATCCGCCGCGGCTTTGAAAACTTCGACGCTCATCAGCCCGGCTGTCTGGTGGTTGCCGTGGCCGTCGCGCGGAGCGCCGTGAAAGCGGGAGACGATGACGTCCGGCCGGTAGAGCCGCACGACGCGAACGCAATCGCGCAGCACATTCTCCTTGCCCCAGTGCTCGAGCGTCTCGTCCATGCGCTTCGAGAATCCGAAATCGGTCACGCGGGTAAAGAACTGGTCAACGCCGTAATATCGGCCGGCTGCCAGGAGTTCCTCGGTGCGCACCAGGCCCAGCGCGTCGAACAGCTCAGGTCCGATGAGGTCCGCGCCGCCTTCGCCGCGGTTGAGCGCGAACAGCCCCGTACGCACGCCCTGGGAGCGGGCGAGCCAGGTGATGAGCGGCCCGTCCTCATCGTCAGGATGAGCGGTGGTGTGAAGCACCGTGGCCGTCGTCCGGAGCCGCAGCAGGCTCTCGTATGCCGCGGCAGCATTGGAATTCATGGCGGGCGGATGAACCTGGGCCCAAAGAACAGCGGCCAGCAAGAGAATCAGGACCAAGAAACACCTATAGCGGGCCATGGATGTTTCTTGGGATCATATCAGCAATCGCAATCCTGGTCCAGGCGAAAACGCTAGTCTGCCGTAGTTATCAACTGAAATCGTGCGAAGGAACAGCAGCTGTCTCAAAGGCCAGTTCCTCCACTTCGCGTAGTTTCACCGAGATCGCCCCCTGCTGATTCTGCAAAATACCCTCGACCATCAGATACGGCGCAGTGACCAGTACGCTTCGATGCGCATCGAACATCTCCGGCTCGACGATGGCATTGGCGATGCCGGTTTCGTCCTCCAGGCTCAGGAACATGAATCCGTTCGCGGTGCCGGGCCTCTGCCGGCAGATCACGCAGCCAGCGATGCGCACAATACGGCCGTGGCGTACGCCCTTGAGCTGTACGGCCGCCAGCACGCCGCGCGAGCGTAAGCTCTCGCGATGAAGAGACATGGGGTGCCGGCCGATGGTCAGGCCCGTGCCGTAGAAATCGGCACGGATGCGCTCCGGCACGCTCATCGACGCAAGTGGAGAGACGCAGGAGCCTGGCTCCAGATCTTCCAGCAACGGACCCGCCGGACGCAGCGCCCGCTCCACTTCCCACAACGCGTCGCGCCGATGCCCTACCAGCACGTTCAGCGCGCCGATCTCTGCCAGCATGCGCAACTCATCCTTGCGCACAACGGGCACGCGACGCGTCAAATCGTCGATGCTCGCGAACGGCCGGGCCGCGACCATCGCCTCCGCGGCCTCCTTCCGCAATCCCCGGACATAGTTAAACCCCAGCCGCACTGACCAATGGCCACTGTCCATTGCCCGCTCGAGACGGCACTTCCATTCCGACTGCATCACATCCACGGGAAGAAAATGCAGACCGTGGCGTTGCGCGTCTTTCACCAATGTCGCCGGATGATAGAACCCCATCGGCTGCTGGTTGAGAATGGCCGCGGTAAACGCCGCCAGATAGCTGCACTTCAAATAAGCGCTGGCGTAAGCGATCAGGGCGAAGCTGGCGGCATGCGACTCGGGAAATCCGTACAGCGCGAACGACGTAATCGACTGCACGATCCGGTCCTGCGTCTCTCCCACAATGCCATTCGCCGCCATGCCGCTGCGCAGCCGCGTCTCGATCTCGCGCATGCGCGCCTGGGACCGCTTGAAGCCCATCGCGCGGCGCAACTCCTCGGCTTCCCCGCCGCTGAAGTTGGCGGCGATCATCGCCATGTGCAGCAATTGCTCCTGAAACAGCGGCACGCCGAGCGTTCGCTTCAATATTGGTTCCAGCGAGGGATGCATGCAGATGGTCTTCTCGAACCCCTGCCGCCGGTTTAAATAAGGATGCAACATCTTGCCGACGATGGGTCCCGGCCGGATGATGGCCACCTGCACCACGATGTCGTAAAATTTTTTCGGCTTGAGCCGCGGCAGGCAGGACATCTGCGCGCGGCTCTCCACTTGGAACATCCCGATCGTGTCGGCCTCCTGGAGCGCTTTGTAGACCCGCGGATCGTTTTGCGGCAGATGCGCCAGGTCCACCTCTTCGCCATAATGATCGCGGATCAGCTCGATCGATTCTTCGAGCACCGCCATCATTCCGAGCCCCAGCAGGTCCACTTTTATGAGGCCGAGATCGGCGCAATCGTCTTTGTCCCATTCGATGACGACGCGGCCGGGCATCGTGGCCGGCTCGAGCGGCACCACCGCGTCGAGCTGCCCCTGGCAGATCACCATCCCGCCCGAATGCTGGCCGAGATGACGCGGCAGATTCTGCGCCGCGACATACAAGGATAGAAATTTCCGGATGCGTGCATCATTCAGATCGAAGCCCGCTTGTTTGAACTGTCGATCGGCGGTGTCCGCGGGATCGCGCCAGCCCCAGTGCGCCACCAGCGCCGAGAGGCGTCCGAGTGAAGCCTGATCGAATCCCAGCGCCTTGCCGATGTCGCGCGCCGCCGACCGCCCCCGATAAGTGATGACATTAGCCGTCATCGCCGCGCCGCGCTTCCCATAACGCTCGTAAACATATTGAATGACGCGCTCGCGCTGATCGCCGCTGGGCAGGTCGAGATCGATATCGGGCCACTCGCCGCGCTCTTCGGATAGGAAGCGTTCGAACAGCAGATCCATCGCCACCGGATCGACAGCGGTGATGCTGAGCGAGTAGCATACCGCACTGTTCGCCGCCGAGCCTCGCCCTTGCACTAGAATTCCTTCGCGCCGGCAGAACTCGATCAGGTCCCAGACGATGAGGAAATAGCCCGCCAGATCGAGTTTTTCAATCAGCGCCAGTTCGCGCTCGATCTGCCGTCGTGCGCGTTCATGATAAGGGCGATAGCGCCGTCGCGCCCCTTCGTCGGTCCGTTTACGGAGAAACGAGTTCATGGTTTCGCCCGGCGGCACGGGATATTTCGGAAACTCGTAGCCGAGATTCGCGAGCGTAAAGTCGAGCCGCTTGGACAGCTCTGCCGTTTCCTCGACTGCTTCAGGAACATCGGAAAACAGATATGCCATCGCGCGTGGGGATTTCAGAAGCCGCTCTGCATTGCGTGCCAGAAGCTGACCGGCTTCCATGACGGTGGTCTTGTGGCGCACCGCGGTGAGCGCGTCGAGTAATTCGCGCTCTCCCGGGGTCGCATGGCGAACGCCGTTGGTGGCAAGAAGCGGCAGCTTCATCGACCGCCCCAGATCGATCGCCGCCTGGTTGCGCATTTCCTCATCGCGGTGAAAATGCCTCTGCAACTCGGCATAGACATTGCGCCGGCCGAAAATGCGGACGAGTTTTTCAAAACGGGCGCGGGTGGGAGCCCCTTCGCCGGAAAGGCACACCAGCCCTTCGGCGTATTGCTGCAATTCCTCCTCGGAAGCCGTGGCTTCGCCCTTCGGCGCCCGCAGTTTCATCGACGTGATCAGGCGGCACAGATTCTGATAGCCCGTTCGGTTCTCAACCAACAAGGGATAGTAATCCCCATCTGCCCCGGTGATCTCCGCCCCGATGTGCGCCCGCGCGCCCAGCTTCTTCGCCGCCATGTAGAACCGGGGGGCTCCGCAGAGATTGTCGCGATCCATGAGCGCCAGGGCGGAATGGCCCAGATCGGATGCCCGCAGCGCGAGATCCTCGGGCAGAGAGGCGCCTTCCAGAAAGCTGAACGCGGAGCGAACGTGAAAATCGATGAAATCAGTCATACGTTCCTTCCACGAACCATCTCTCCCCGTCGCGGTAGATCCGGTAAAGCGCCCCGTCCGCAAGTTCCAGGTCCCACTCGTCGCGATTCCATGCATCCGGCCGCCACCAATCACCGCTTGTCCGCCAGGGCCCGGCTATTTTAGAAATTTCTCCACGGCACACACGCGTCCATAACTTTTTCGGGATCCCGGCTTTGGTTTCGACACGCGCCTCCAGCGGCGGCCGGAAGTAGCGGAAGGCCAGCCGCGAATCGGAAACGCTCCAGCCAGGCCGATAGGTGTTCCGGAGCTCCGGAGTTTTTACATTTTTCTCTCCAACCAGCGCCCGGATCTTGCCCAGCGTCAGCTCGAGCCTTTCCGGCTCCGGAGCGGCGGGCGCAAACAGTCCATGCTGTACCCGGCGCGGTTCGGTCGGCAGGATCACGAGCCTCACTCGCTCCACCGGCTCTTCCAGCGGCCGCGCCTCGATATCGTGCTCAACCAGCTTCAGCAAAAATTTGATGTCGCGCGTGGGGAAGGGAAGCCGCAGCATGCGCTCTTGGTCGTTGAAGGTCAGATGCAATGCTTCGGAGGCGAGCGACTGGGCTTCCAGGCGTGCGCAAAGGTCGTATAAAAACCGGCCGATCAGGAAAAGAAGCGGCTCGATCCGGTCCAGAGGATAGTCGAGTTCGGTGGACTCTTCATAGGTGGCCGCGGGGATCGCGGGCCGAAGGGGACGCGAGAGCGCGCCGCGCGCCAGCCTCTGCATCCAGAGGCCGCGCGGGCCAAGGCGTTCGGCCACGCCGTTCTCGGGCAGGCGGGCAAAGTCCGCAAGCGAGCGGATGCCCCACAAATCGAACATTTGGAAAATTTCCGGATCGGGCGGGAGGCAATCGACCGGCAGCGAACCGAGCACGCGGGCTTCATCGCCGGGCTCGAGAAACGTCAGCCCAGGGAAATTGCGCGCCGCCAGTATCGCAGCTTCCACCGTTTCGGCAACAGCCACCTGCGCATGAGGAATGCGCTCGAGGGTCTTTTCCGCAATCTGGCGAGGTGTAATCGAGAATACAGCCGTCTTTTCGTCGACGGTCTCCACCCAGGGAGAGAAAGACCGGGCCAGTGCGCGGGCGTCGGGTGTGTGGATGCATGCGAACATACGCAATCATGCCGAGGCGACCCAGCGGGCATGTTTGCCGCCCACCGGTTTGCGGGGCGCCAGCTCGTATTCGGCTCCGCGCAGCAGCAGGAACGGATATTTCCCGGTGAACAGTGAGTGCCGGCGCTTCATCGCCACCAGCAGCGCTGAGCAGGTGTTCGTCAACGGCCGGCGAGAGAGCACCACCAGGACGAAAACGTGCTCAGCGCTGCTGGTGGAGATGAAGCG
>Ga0066710_100006046_pt1 | contig 11213 bp, 9 predicted proteins | sample GraSoiAngelo_159_FD_79666 | JGI IMG/M metagenome (GOLD analysis project Ga0066710, IMG submission 79666) | Grasslands soil microbial communities from the Angelo Coastal Reserve, California, USA - 14_1009_16_40cm | ecosystem: Environmental > Terrestrial > Soil > Grasslands | place: USA... | reverse complement strand
TCGACGAGGTGTTCCGTCGTGTGCGGAAACTCACAGTCGAAGTGCGGGTAGTCGGTCGCGATGACGACTTGGTCTTCGCCGAGCGCGTCGATCGCCGCGGCCAGGCCGCCTTCGTCGGCTTCGGCGCTGAACCAGCAGTTGCCCGACAGCAGATACTCGCTCGGCTTTCGGGCGAGCACGTCGCCTCCCGTAGCGGGCGCGAACGAGGCCAGTGCCTTGTCGAGGCGCTCGACGTACGAAGGCATCCAGACCACGCCCGCTTCGAGAAACACGACCTTGAGACTTGGGAACCGTTCGAAGACGCCGCCGAGGGCGAGATCGGCCATGGCGTACATCTGGTGGAAGGGATGGACCATCGCGTAGAAGCGCGACTGGCTGCGGAAGCCCGCGGCGTAGAGGTGCGGGGAGTGGATGCTGCGACCGCCGTGAACGCCGATCGGAACGTCGAGCTCCTGGGCGGTGGCCCACAACGGATCAAAGACTGGCTCGTCGAGATGATGTTCGCGGGTGTAGGGCGGCACCGTGATGCCGACCATGCCGAGCTCACGTACGGCGCGTCGTGCCTCGGCGACCGCGGCGTCGACATCGGCAGCGTTGACAGCCGCCATCGCCCGCACGCGTCCTTGCTTCCCGTAAGTGGCGGCGAACCAGTCGTTGTAGACGCGGCAGGCCCCGTTGGCGCGCTGACGGTCGGGCGCGTCTGATACGCACAAGAGCGCGGACGGGAAGTTCACCGCGATGTCGACGCGTTCTTCGTCCATATCCCCGAGGCGGGCGTCGGGATCGAACGCGCCGGGGATCGTGGCGGGGTTCACCGCCGTGACCGGCCAGAACGGATCGTCGGGCGGATGCTCGAGCATCTGATCGCACAGGTCGTAGCCCGTGCCCGCCCAGCCGAAGGGCCCGAGATCCTGGGCCGTTTCCATCACGTGGGCGTCGGCATCGATGATCGAGGTCAACGTCGGCATGCGCTACTCCCCCCACGACGGTGAGCGGCACTAGGATACGGAGGTTTTCCCAATCTGGCAAGGCACGTTCTCCACCCCGACCCGGCTGCGCCCGGGGGTCCCATGATCTCAGCAACCGCGCGTTACGACGATTCACAGAGTGACGGTCCTCGCGGATGGGAGGAGCGGGCGGTGGCGCGCTCGCTCGACAAAGCGCGGCACCGGACCCTTCGTCACGCGCACCGCGCCGTCGCGGCGGCGGAGGCACTCTTCAGCGACGACGCCGACTTCACCATGGCGCAGGTGGCGGCGGCGGCGGGCATGTCGCTCAAGACCCTCTACCGCCATTTCGCGTCCAAGGAGGACCTCTTGCTCGCGGTGTGGGAAGAGTTGACGCGTCGCGGTGCCGCGGCACTCGAAGACATGGTTGACACCCACACGGCGCCGCTCGAACGCATCACGGCGTTCATCGAAGGTCTGTTCACGCTCACGAGCCAAAACACGCGTTACTCAGCGAGGTTCGTCGCCACGCATTGGCGTGTCGCGCAGGCGCGCCCGCGAGAGATGGCTGCGACGCGGGCTCCGATGATCGATCTCATCGCGCGCGAGATCGCTCGCGCAGCCGAGGTAGGCGCGGTACGGAGCGATGCCTCGCGCAGCGACGCCGAGATGGTCTTCACGCTTACGCTCGCCGGCCTCCACGCCGCAACGCTGTTACCAGACGACGTGACGGTGCAGCGGCAAGTCGACGAGTTGATCCGCTTCTGCTTCCATGCGCTCGGTGCGTCGCCGGACGCACCGCGAGCTTCAGCGATCGAGTAGGCGGCGCGTCGTCTCCTCGTCGCGGCGTAGGTGCGCAAGGAGCTCGTCACTCGAATCCGAGCGCGCCGGTCCGTGAAGCCACTCGACGAAGCGGAGTGCTACGGGTTGACCGTCGAGGTCACCGTCGAAGTCGAGCACGTGGGCGTCGAGCAGCGACCGATCCGCGTCCACGCCGGGCGGCCGGCGGCGCCCGACCGTGATGGTGGCCGGTCGAACCTCGTCGTCGTCGACGAACCAGCCGGCGTAGACCCCGTCGGCTGGGAGGCAAATGCCGTCGGAGATCACCACCTTCGTCAGCGGAAGTCCGAGCCGGCGTGCGTCTCGGTCGGGTTCGACGACGCCCCGCACCTCGTAGGGCCGCGGTGGGCGGCCGAGCAAGCCGGCCGCGTCGGCAACCCGGCCTTCAGCAAGGAGGTGGCGGATCCCAGTGGACGAATACGGCAGCCCCTGGGGATCTTCGGGGGCCGTCACCAAGCCGAGCGCGAGCACCTCGAAACCCAGCTCGGCGCCCATTTGCTCGAGCAGGCGGGTCGTCCCGTGGCGGCGGTAGCCGAAGTGGAAGTCGGCACCTACCACGACGAGGCGCGCTCGGAGTCCGGCGACCAGCACCTCCTGGACGAACTCCTCCGCCGGTTCCTTGCTCCTCGCTGCGTCGAACGGGAGCACGCAGGTGACGTCGAGGTAGCCCGTCGCCTCGAGGAGCTCCAGCTTCTGGTCGAGCGAGTTCAACAGCTTCGGCGCGGACTCAGGCCGCACGACCTCGGCGGGATGGCGATCGAACGTCAGGCAACACGCCTCGTAGCCGCGAGCGTCTGCGAGCTCGCGCACGAGCCGCAGCACGGCCTGATGACCGAGGTGGACCCCGTCGTATGCGCCGATCGTGACCGCCGTGCCGTTGGCCGGAGGAACGTAGGTAGCGAGATCTCGCACGATGGTCATTTCGGCCATGTCAACATCCTGCCGCGTCGCTCACGACCACGAGTGGACGAAGCGCGCTTCCGGTGCGCTCGTAGACGGCCAGCAGCTGCCCTGCGGGATCGACCAGGGCGACGGGACCCGACGACGCCGGCACTCCCGTGAACGCGCTCACCGCGAACGTCACGCCGTGGCGAGCCCCGCGCGTGAGCTCCGCGGTGGCGTCAACCCGCGGGAGGTCGCGCACCGCGACCAGCGGCGGCAACAGGCACGCCTGCGGTTCCGCGAGCACGGCATCGAGGGGATGCGCCTCGTCGAGGACGAACGAACCCACGCGCAAACGGCGCAAGGTGGCAACGTGGGCACAGCCGCCGAGCGCAGTCCCAAGATCCGCGGCCAACGACCGTACGTAGGTGCCGCTGCTGCACTCGACCACCACAGTGGCCCGCGGGTATGCACCCGGCTCGAACGACTCCACGTCGAGGCGGTCCACCCGCACCCGACGGGCGTCCCGATCGACCTCGACTCCCAGCCGCGCGAGCTCGTGCAAGCGGCGGCCCCCGACCTTCACCGCGGAGACCATCGGAGGGACCTGTTCGATCTCGCCGACAAAGCGCGCCGCGACTTGGGTGAGATCGTCGGGCGTGATCGACATCTCTTGCCGGTCGACGATGTCGCCCGCCGCGTCCAGCGTCGTCGTCGCAACACCGAACACGATTTCCGCGCGGTACGCCTTGGTCGCATTCTGGAGAAAGCGCAACAGGCGCGTGGCGCGACCAGCACCGACGAGCAGTACTCCGGTTGCGTCGGGATCGAGCGTGCCCGCGTGACCAATCCGGCGTTGTCCGTACGCCTTGCGCAACTTGGCCACGACGTCGTGGGATGTCCAACCGGGGGGCTTGTCGACGACGACCAGGCCGTCGTACATGGGCACCGAACCTACGGTAACGGGAGCGCGTCGGCGAGCGAGCTGTGAAATACCGCGAGTCGCGGGAGGTCGACGATCATGAGTATGCGCTCGATCGGTGCTTCCTGGGGCAGGACGATGTGCAGCGGCGCGCCCCGCGCGTGCGCTTCCGCGGCAACCGTGATCAGCATCCCGACGCCGGCGCTGTCGAGATACTGGAGCCCGGACAAGTCGATGACGCCTCGACGCACGCCGCTGAGCGCCGACGCGAGCTGGCCCGTGATGTCGTCGACGTTGGACACGTCGATCTCCCCGGAGAGGCGAAGGACACCAACGCCCTCGTGATGCTCCACTTCGAGAACCGCGAGATCATCCATGGACACTGAGCCTCCGCGACATGCGCACCTCGGTGCCGTGACTGTTGGAGTGAATATCGACCGAATCCATGAGCGCGTTCATCAGGCCGAGGCCGCGTCCGCCCACCGCCTGATCCGCCGGGTTGCGAATGCGCCACTGGCCGTAATCACGGACGACCAGCGCGACTTCAGAGCCGTCGACGATACTGGCGTCGATCTCGACGGTCCCGCTGGTTGTCGAGTACGCGTGACGGACTACGTTGGTGTGGGCTTCGCCGCATGCCGCCAGGATCTCGACCGCTTCTCGATCGCTGGCGCCGTTGTCGGTGAGCCACCGCCGCAAGATGCCGCGCACGTCGGCGACCGTCGCCGGCATGGTCGGCCGTTTCAAGGTCAGTGATTCGCCGGCCATGGACATCGCTCGGAACGACAACACCGCGACGTCGTCGGTGACGCCCTGGTCGAGGAGCACGCTCGTGATGTGATCACAGCGCTCTTCGAGACCGGAGGGACCTTCGAGCGCGACGCGCCGGAGCATCTCGAGGCGGGCGTCGAGCGGTTCGTGGCGCTGCTCGATGAGCCCATCGGTGTAGAGCACCACCGTGTCGTCTTCCTCGAGCTCGACACGCGTATCGACGTAATCGACGTCCCCCGACACGCCTACGGGCGGGCGGACGCCGCCTTCCAGGAAGAACGCCTCGTGGTCGGTGATGAGCAAAGGCGGCGGATGGCCCGCGTTCGCGTAGCAGAACGCGCGTTTCACGACGTCGAACTCGCCGTAGAGGACGGTCGCGATCACGCCCGGGTAGAGATTGAGAACCAGCCGATTCAGCCGCTGGAGCACGTCATGGGCGTTTTCGCATTCCGATGCGATCGCCCGAAGTGCCATGCGCAGCTGCGCCATAGCCGTCGCCGCCGAGATTCCATGGCCGATGACGTCGCCGACCACGAGCGCGACCCGGTTCCGGTCGAGGGCGACGATGTCGTACCAGTCGCCACCAATGTCGGACTCGCTGCTCGCGGCGATGTACCGCGCGTGGAGGCCGACACCCGGCACGTGCGGCACGGTGTCGGGCAGCAGGCTGCGCTGCAGCGTTTCGGCGATACGGTGCTCACGCAGGAACAGCGCGTCGCCTTCTTCGCGCCGCTGCGTGACCGCGGCGGCGAAGACGAACGAGGCAAGACACACCGCGGTGTTGAACGCCTGCAGGACCCCCATGCGGTGCAGCAGAGTCTCTTCACCGAAGAGGCCCTCCCGGTTCACGGCGGCGATCGTGACGATCACAGAGCAGACGACCGCGGCGCTCCCCGCCCCGGCCTGCTGGAGACGCCACGCGATCCAGACGAGCATCGGCAGAATCAGGAAGAGCAGCGGGGTCTCGCTTCGCGCGATGAAGTAGGACATCACGCCGACGGCGGCGAGCAAGACCGCTCCTTCGCCGAGCCGCTGCCAGTTGGGCGCGCGCCAACGGCGCGGACGGAGCGACCACAGCGACCACGCAAATGGAGCGATGATGAGCACGCCCATGGCATCGCCGGTCCACCAGACGAGCCACGTGGTCAGGTAGCGGCCGGACGAGATCTCGTCGGACAAGTACAGCGCGGTCGTACCGATCGACGCGCTGACCCCCATGCCGATCAGGGCGAAGGCGGAGAGCGCGAGCGCGTCGCGCAGCCGATCGAGCTGACGGCGAAAGCCGACGCGTCGCAGCAAGTACACGGTGAGCATCGGCGCCACGGTGTTGCCGGCCGCGATGGCGACCGCCGCGGCCGTCGAGCTCATCGGTTCGTTGACGGCGAACGCGGCCGCCGCGATGGCCGGCGCGACGCCGTACCCGCCGGCCAGCAACCCGATAACGGCCACGGCGGTCGGCGGCCACAGCGGGGTCACGCTGCCGCGTACCAACGACAGCTCGAGGCCGAGGCGCGCGGACCCGTAGTAGGCGCCGCCGACGACGGCGAGCCGGATGAGCAATCCGACGATGCGGAGGCGCCGCCGCTCGTCCACCGAACGAACCGCTAAACCACCCGTTACAGCGCGCCGAGAATGCGCTCGACCACGGCGTCGAGGTCGAGCGCCGAGGTGAACCCGGCAGCGAAGCGGTGTCCTCCCCCACCGTGCGCCTCGGCGATCCGGCGGACGTCGACGTCACCGAGCGACCGCAAGCTCACGCGGACCGACCCGTCCGACTCTTCCTTCAGCACGGCGGTCACTTCGGCCTCCAGGGTGCGCCGCAGGATGTCGATGAGCCCCTCGACCTCCTCCATCGTGACGTCGTGGCGCTTCAACATCTCCTGCGTGACAGCCGTCCACACGAATCGTTTCTCACGTACCAGCTGCGCGCGATCCAGTGCCTCGCCCAACAGCTTCAGGTACTCAAAGCGGTGCTCCTCGAAGAGCGACCGTGACAGGCGCGTGATCGGAACGCCGAACTCGCTGAGCCGGCGCGCCATGTCGAACACACCCGGAGTCGTCGTTTCGTATTGGAACCGACCCGTGTCGCACGCGAGCGCCGCGTACAGACAGATCGCGGCGTCGCGGTTGAGCGGAAGTTCGAGCGCGTCGATGAGCTTCAGCACGAGCCAACCGCTTGCGGCCGCCTCGGGATCGATGAGGTTGATCGTCCCATAGTGGTCGTTGGAGATGTGGTGGTCGATCACGATGAGCTCGCGCGCGGCCTTCGCGCTCGGTTCGAGATCGCCGAGACGGCCCAACGAGCCGCAATCGAACGTGAGCATCGTGTCGGGTTCGGCGGGGAAGTCGTTGGGCTCGCTGAGCAGGTCGAGGCCGGGCAGCTCGCGATAGTGCGGGGCGATGACGAACGGAGTGGGGAACGATGCAACGACGTCGCGGCCAGCCGCGCGCAGCACGTGGAACAGGCCGAGCATCGACCCGAGCGCATCCCCGTCGGGGTTGACGTGGCAGGCAAGCGCGACCTGCCGCGCGGCTGCGACCGCCTTCGTGGCCTTTTCCATCGCCTCGGCCGGGGACTCTCGTGTCGTCTGCGGCTCGTCGGTCACCAGACCGCCCCTTCTGTCACCGCTTCCGTCGTCATAGGTTTTCTGGGTCTTGAGCCTGGTCGAGCCACGAAACAACGCCTTCATGGGCGTGCAAATTCCGGATGATGTCGTCGACGCGCTCACCCTGAGCGATCGCAGGATCCTCCCGAAAACGAAGCTCTGGAAGGTACTTCATGCGGACCTGCCGCCCCAATGCGGCCCGCAAGTGCGGCGCGGCCGCCCGCAGCGCCGCTTGGGTCGAGTCGCGCGTCGGGGCGTCGGCCGGCTGCGCCGGTTCGTGACGCCGGCGCCGCGTCGGCCGCAGCCTCGGCGGTGCGTAGTACACCGTCGCGTGCCGGAGATCAGGGCTGACGTCGACACCGGTGATCGTCACGAGCTCGAGCCGAGGATCGGACATCCGTTCGAGCTCGTCGGCGAGCGTCTCATGCACCAGTTCGTTCACCCGCAGCATGCGGGGGAAGCGGCGAGGCTGGCGGCGCGCCGTCATCACGTCGTGTCCTCCGCGGCGAGCACTCCGCCGCCGTCGAGGTAGGTGGTCTCGACCTCGAGCAGCTCGATGTCACGCGCAAACGCAACGAAGCGTTCTACGGAAGTGAGAACTTCTTCGAGCCGTCCGGCGCTCTCCGCCACCACTGCGACCGCGATCGCGCTGCGCTGCCACTGGTCGTGGTAACCGACCTCGGCAACCGAAACCCGAAACCGCGAGCGGATGCCCTCGATGATCGGTCGCAGCACCGCGCGCTTCTGCTTCAGGGACCGGCTTTCCGGAACGTGGAGCTCGAAGCGGCTCGCGGCGGCGTACACACCCAAATTGTCGCGCCGCCCGGACGGATCAGGTCTTCGGAAGCTCCCTGAGGTCGTACGTCTCGATGACGTCGCCCTGCTTGAGGTCCTGGAAGTCGGACAGGCCGATGCCGCACTCGTAGCCCGTCTGCACCTCGCGGACGTCGTCCTTGAAGCGCTTGAGCGAAGTGACGGTGCCGTGCCAGATCACGACCCCGTCGCGCAAGAAGCGGACCTTCGAGCCGCGCGTGATCGTGCCGTTGCGGACGTAGCAGCCGGCAACCTTGCCGACCCGCGGCACCGAGAAGACCTCCCGCACCTCGGCTTCGCCCGTGACCACTTCGGTGAACTCGGGCTGCAGCATCCCTTCGAGGGCCGCGTTGACGTCTTCGAGCACCTGGTAGATGACCTCATAGAGGCGCAGCTCGACCCGCTCGGCCTCGGCGAGCTCGCGGGCTTTGCGGTCAGGTCGCACGTTGAAGCCGATCACAGTCGCGTTGGACACTGCCGCCAGGTTCACGTCCGATTCGGTGATGCCGCCGACCGCGCGGTGCACGAAGGAAAGGCGCACCTCGTCGTGTTCCTGGTCGAGCTTGCGCAACGCGTCGGTCACCGCTTCGAGCGAACCCTGGACGTCGGCCTTCAGGACGAGGTTCAGCGTCGCCACCTCGCCGCGCTGCACCATCGCGAAGATGTCCTCGAGCCGGGCACCACCCGCCAACGCGGTGGGGTGAGCCAAGCTCGCGGCGCGACGGCGTCGGGCCCGCGCTTCGGCAACCGTCCGGGCCGTCCGCTCGTCGGGCGCGACCCGCAACTCGTCACCCGCGAGAGGCACGTCGTCGAGTCCGAGAACTTCGACCGGCGTTGACGGCCCCGCCTCGGCGACCGAGCTGCCCGTGTCGTCGAACATCGCACGGACCCGGCCCCATCCACCGCCGGCGACGATCGGGTCGCCGACGCGCAGGGTGCCGCGCTCGATCAGTGCCGTAACAACCGGGCCGCGGCCCGAGTCGAGATTGGACTCGAGCACGAACGCGCGAGCCGGAGCCTTGGGGTTGGCCACCAGCTCCTCGACGTCGGCGACGAGGAGGATCGACTCGAGGAGCTCGTCGACGCCGACACCCTGAGGAGCCGACACCTCGTTCACGATCGTCTCGCCGCCCCACTCCTCGGGCACCAGCTGCTGCTCGACCAGCTGCTGGCGGACGCGTTGCGTATCGGCATCCTCGCGGTCGACCTTGGTGATCGAGACGACGATCGGGACCTCCGCCGCGCGGGCGTGACTGATCGCCTCGACCGTTTGGGGCATGACGCCGTCGTCGGCGGCGACGACGAGGACGGCGATGTCGGTGGCCTGTGCACCGCGCGCTCGCATCGCGGTGAACGCCTCGTGACCGGGCGTGTCGATGAAGGTGATGATTCGACCGTTGCGCGCGGCCTGGTACGCGCCGATGTGCTGCGTGATGCCACCGGCCTCGCCGGCGACGACGTTCGCGGAGCGGATGTGGTCAAGCAGCGTGGTCTTGCCGTGGTCGACGTGCCCCATCACCGTGACGATCGGAGGGCGCGGTTCGAGGAGCGCGTCGTCGTCCTCGTCCTCGCCGAGGAGCGCCTGCAGCTCGAGCTCCTGCTCCTGCCCGGGCTCGACGAGGAGCACTTCCGCGCCGAGCGTCTCCGCAATCAGCTCGATCATCTCGTCGGCGAGCGACTGCGTCCCGGTGACCATGTCACCGGCGTCGAAGAGCAGTCGCACGAGGTCGGCGGTCGTGCGGCTCAGCTTCGGCGCCAGCTCCTGGATCGTGATGCCGCGCGGTACGACGATCTCGCCTTCGTGCACCGGCGCGGACACTGGCGTGAGGTTGGTGAGCGCCTGCGGCTCGAGGTCTTCGAAGTCGCGACGGCGACGCGTCTTCTTGCGGCGTCGCGCGCCGGGCGGCGCGCCGGGCCGGCCGCGGCCGGGGGGACCACCTCGGCCTCCCGGTCCGCCGGGACCTGGAGAACCTGGAGGGCCACCGCGCGGCGGCAGACCGCCGGTCGGTCGGGGCCGCATCGGACCACCGGTCCGGGGCGGGCCCGCACCCGCACCACCGCCACCGCCTCCGGGGGTGAACACCCGCGGGCCGGACGGAGGCGATGTGCGCCGACCGCCCGGGGGCGGAGGGATCGGTTTGCCGGAAGCACCGCGCAACGGCCCCGGCGGAGGTGGAATCGGCTTCGGCGCCGCCTCGGCCGGTGGAGCGGGGGCGGCCGGCGGTGCGGCCGGCGGTGCGGCCGCCGCGGCGGCGGGCCGGGCGGCCGGCTCGCGCGGGCTGGGCTCGGCCTCGGGAACACCGCCCGTGGAGCGGACGACTCGGTGCGGGGCCTCGGTGCGCACGGCCGGTTCGGCCCGCGCGGCTACCGGCTCGGGCTCCGGGATTCCGCCGGTCGAGCGCACGACCCGATGGGGAGCGACGACGGGAGGCGTCGGCGCCGCTTCGGTTTCGACGCCGACGGGCGCGGCGGGAGCCTCGACCCGCGCCGGCGCCTTCTTCTCCACCGGTGGGCGCGGTGGCGGTGCCGGCTCCTCCTCCGGTTCGCGCCGCAGGCCCTTGGCGTCGGCGAGCCGTCGGACGCGGTCGGCCATCGGGTCCTCGATGCTCGAGGAGTGGCTCTTGACACCGATCTTCAGCTCGGTCGCCAGGTCGAGGACGACCTGGTTGTCGACGCCGAGCTCGCGCGCCAGCTCGTAGATTCGGATCTTCTTCGTCGCCAAAGCTGCTTACGCCTTCGTCTCTTCGGGGGTCGGGCCGCCCAGTCGGCGGCCTTCCAGTGTCGCGCGTAACTCCGCCAATTCCGTGGCCGAGAGCGCCGCGCGGAGAGTTCGCGCCAAGGCGCGCCGCCGGACCGCCTGGTCGAAGCACGTCAGCGTCGACGGCTCCCCGCACAGCCATGCGCCCCGACCGGGGCCGGCGCCGAGGGCGAGGACGCCGTCTCCGGCGCGGTGCACCCGCAGGAGCTCGGCCGCCGGCGCGCGTCGACGGCAGCCGACGCACGTGCGCATCGGCACGTGGACGGCGCGTGCGGACGGCCGCGCGAACGACATCGTTGCGAGCGTCAGCTCTCCGCTCCGGCACCCCGCTCGGCCGGCACCTCGACCGAGGTCGCGGATTCGCCTCCGTCAGCCGCAGCTCCATCCGACGATGACGCGCCCGGTTCCGGCTCCCCCACCGGGGCTGGTTGTTCCTCCGGCGCCGCATCGGGCGGCGCGGCAGCCGCATCAGGCGCGGCAGCCGCATCGGGCGCGGCCGCGCCCGGCGACGCGTAACCGGCTTCGGCGGCCGAGATCGCCTCGCCGCCTTCGGCGGGCACGAACACAAGCTCGCCCGCCTCGTTCTCGAGCCATTCGCCTTCGGCGTACTCGACCTCGCCCGATTCTTCCTCGTGAAGCTGGGTCTCGCTCTTGATGTCGACACGCCAACCCGT
>Ga0066710_100006044_pt1 | contig 11214 bp, 6 predicted proteins | sample GraSoiAngelo_159_FD_79666 | JGI IMG/M metagenome (GOLD analysis project Ga0066710, IMG submission 79666) | Grasslands soil microbial communities from the Angelo Coastal Reserve, California, USA - 14_1009_16_40cm | ecosystem: Environmental > Terrestrial > Soil > Grasslands | place: USA... | reverse complement strand
TCAGGCTTGGACCATCATGCGCGAGCGCGCGGGCTACCGCACCCACCAACTCCGGCTCGGTGGACGCGAACTGCGCCGAGACTCCCAGGCTTTCCGCGAGCGCGCACCAGGCCACGTCGCCGAGCGCGACGCCTGCCGCGGCGAGATGGCGCTGTTGCTGCTTCACGGCGATCAGGCTCAACGATGCGTCGCTGAACACAACGATGATGATGCGCAGCCGTTCGCGCGCTGCCGTCAAGAGCTCGCCTGCGCATGTCAGCAGCCCGCCGTCGCCGGTCAGCGCCACCACCGCGCGATCTCGATCCAAGAGAGCCGCCCCGATCGCCGCGGGCAACGCGAAGCCCATCGTCGACAACCCGTTCGAGATGAGCAGGTCGTTCGGCGCCCGGACCGGCCAGAGCATGGTCGCCGGGAACATGTGCGCGCCTGCATCGATCGTCACCCGCGCGGTGGCTGCCGCGGCGTCGGCGACGACGTGAACGACCTGAGCGGGTGTGAGACGCTCGCCGATCACGCACAACTGCCGGCGCTGGGCGAGTACGGTTTGACGCAGGTCCTCGAGATCCCATTCCGTCGGCGGAAGGATCTCGCGAATTCGGTTCAGGGCGCCAGGGATATCCGAGACCCATTGCGCCGCAAGCGGAATCTGCCGATCCTCGACGCGCCATCGTCCGCATGCGACAACCGGCTGCGCGCGTCGCCACGGCCGCGGCAGCAGTTCCACGGGATCGAGGCCAACCGCAATGAACACGTCCGCGAGGTCGAGGATCGGCTGCTCGATTGCACCGTTCGTGAAAACACCCGCGAAGAGCGGATCGCCGTCGGCTATGACGCCCTTGGCTTTGTAGGTGACCATCGCCGGCACGCCGCGCGCCGCGCACAAGCTGCGGATGGCCGCAGCGTCGGCGTCCCGTCTCGCTCCGAGGCCAACCAGAAGCAAAGGACGACGGGCAGACGACACAAGCGATTCGAAGTCGTAGGGGCCGACCGATGTGTCGGCCCGTGCGTCCCCAATCTCCTGTTGCTCGGGGTTTCGCCAGTCGCGAGGCGGACACACAGGTCCGCCCCTACACGTTGCCGGCGCCACATCCGCCGGCACGTCGATGTGCACGGGACCGGGCGGGCCTGCCCTCGCTCGTGCTATCGCTTCGCTCAATACAGCATCCGCATTCTCGGCCGACAGCGTCGCTGACCATTTCGTGATCGGACCGAGAAGCGCTCGATGGTCCAGCCGCTGATGATCGCAACCGGCGGCGGCGGCAGGATACGTGTCGGTGAAGACCAGCAGCGGGACGCGGTCCAGATAGGCGCACGCGACGCCGTTCACCACCGACGCGGCGCCCGGCCCAAGCGTCGTCAGACATGCTCCGGGAACGCCCGAGATCTCCGCCTGCGCGAGCGCGGCCAACGCGGCGCCAGTCTCCGTTGCCGTCAGCACGAACGGCAAACCGGCGCGGCGTGCGGCGTCGACGAGATCGAGATTGCTGCCACCGCCCGGGATCCCGAACAACGTGATCACGCCGGCATCGCGCAAGCGGCGAACGATGACATCTGCGACCGGGCGCATCAACGAGAAATATAGTCTTTGCAGTCTGTGGGATGAGCCATAATCACCGCCGGTCGCTGGCCAGAACGCGACCGAGATTGCCTCAACCGAAAACGGAGACCCATATGGATACATTCGAGAGGTCGCTCATAGCGCTCGCTATTGCGTTCACAGTCGGCGCGCTGGCTGCACCGCTCTCGGCGCAGACCAGCTTGGCGACCCTGCGGGGCAAGGTCCTCGACGAACAAGGCGGCGTCCTGCCTGGCGCGACGGTTGTCGCGCGCCAGATAGAAACGAATACGACGCGGACGGGCGTTACCAATGAGACGGGACAGTTCTACCTACCGAGCCTGCCGGCTGGCGCTTATGAGCTCACCGTCGAATTGCAGGGTTTTTCGACCGCAAAACGATCGCTGACGCTGCGCGTCGGACAAGAGGCGACGGCGGACGTTTCGCTGTCGGTGGGCACCGTCGCGGAGACGGTGCAGGTGACGGGCGCGGCCGCGCTCGTGGAAACCAAGTCGACGCTCGGCAGCCTGATCGACAGGAAGGAGATCGACAACCTGCCGACGATTGACCGGAATTTTGCCAGTCTCGCGCAGCTGACGCCTGGCGTGACGTCGACCGGTGGAAGCTCGATGGGCTTCAGCGGCGCTGGTCAGAAGCAGTTCCAGAATCAGATCTTCATGGACGGCGCGACCAACGCGCAGCAGTTCTACGGCACACAGGCCGAGTTGTACCCGCAGGACTGGGTGCAGGAATTCCAGGTGATGACCAGCGGCTATTCGGCGGAATTCGGTCAAGCCACCGGCGTCGTCCTCAACGTGATCACGCGCAGCGGGACGAACACGCTGCAGGGCCGCGCGTACGGGTTCTATCGCAACTCGAAGCTCGATACGGCGCCGTTTGCGGGCCGGTTCGCCAACGGCGAACCCGTGTTTCTCGATGCGCCGCCGCCCTACCACAACTACCGCGTCGGCGGTTTCCTCGGCGGTCCGATCGCGCGCGACAAGCTGTTCTTCTTCGGCGGCGTCGAAGACTACGACAACACGCAAAGCGCGATTCTGTCGATCTCCAACTATTGGGTTGCGCGCGGATTTCAGTCGGTCATCCCGGCCGAGAACACTGCGCGGGTGTATATGGCCAAGGTCGACGCCAACCTCAATCAGAACAACCGCCTCTCCATTCGGAACAGTCGCACGTTTCGCACGGACACCAATTGCAGCGGACAAGGCGGGGATGGCTGCAACAGCAGCCCGCTGTGGACCCTGGAGAAGCGCGCCACATTCAATGGCCCGCTCTGGTCGGTGCTCGGCAACCTGACGACCACGCTGTCGTCGAACTCGTTCAATGAGCTGCGCGCATATTTCGGGGTCAACAAGTTGATCATTACCGGCAATGCGACGGGGAAGTACGGCCTCGCACTCCTGCAGGACTCTGCGAACCTGCCGCTGACGACGGAGAAGACCTATCCCGGCGCCGCGTTCGGATCGGCGACGACCGGCGGATTGGAGGGCGAGAACAACCTCTACCTGACCGACAATTTCATGTACGTGAAGGGCCGCCATCAGCTGAAGGTCGGCGGCCAGCTCGCCCGAGTCGGCTTTTTCATGGACATCGACGCGTCCCAGAAGGGCCGCTGGTCATTCCGCACCGACCGCGCCTTCGACGTCAACGATCCGACGAGCTATCCCTTTCAGCTGAGCCTCGCGATCGGCACGGCCACGTACTTCAAGCCTTCCTGGAACCCGTCGTTCTTCGCGCAGGATACGTGGCAGGTCCGCAACGACCTGACGCTGAACCTTGGCGTTCGTTACGACATCGACAACACCATCAAAGTCGGCAACGAACTGGTCGACACGTACAACCAGCGATTCGTGCGCAACTTCGGCGGTACGGCGCCCCTCAGCCAGGTAAAAACGGATCTGAACAACATCCAGCCGCGCCTCGGGCTGGTCTGGACGCCGACCGACAGTCGCCGCACGACAGTCCGCGGCAGCGCCGGGATTTTCTACGATCAGAACCATTTCAACTACAACGACACCTACATCAACCAGACGCTGCTCACCGAGAACCGCGTGATGCTGACCGACAACAACCCGACCGCGAATCCGTTCTGGAATGCGGCCGATCCGACCGGAAGCGCGACGAGGCTGCGCGCGTATCTGGCGCAGTACTTTCCTCGATTCCCTGACTTTTCGGTCCTCGGCACGCCACAGCAGACCGCGACGGCCATGGACGCGAATTTTCACGTGCCGTACACGGTGGAAGCGACCGGCGGCTTCACCCACCAGTTGCCACACCGCATTGACGTCCAGGCGGACTACATCTACTCGCGGGCCTACGACGTCATCGTGCAGCGGAACGTCAACCTGGCGCAGGTGAATGGCCAGTTCGTCTCCGTCGATCCGCGCTTCAGTGCGATCAACGTCTATCAGAATCTCGGGTGGATCAAGTACAACGGACTGGTATCCCGCATCGAGTACCGCGGCACGACGCTGCGCGCCGGCACGTCCTACACGCTCTCGAAGGCGACCTCGAACAGCCTTGCGAGCGGCGTCGGCGGCGGCGCCGCCACCAATCCTCTCGACCTGTCGATCGATATCGGTCCCACCAACGAAGATCGACGCCACGTCGTCGCCGCCGATTTCTCGTATGTGTTCCCGCTGGACTTCCAGCTGGCTGGCATCGCGCGATACCGGAGCGCATTACCGTACAGCGTCAGCAGCAGCACCATCGTGTTCGCGCGGCCCGAGCCCCGGAACAGCCGCCGCGGCGACAGCGAAGCCGGGCTGGATCTGCGCGCGAGCAAGAACATCAAACTCGGTGGGCGCCGTGCCGCGACCGTCTTCTGGGAAATGTTCAACGTGACGAACACCACCAACTTCCTGCAGTACCAAGGGAGTCTGCAGTCGTCATCATTCGGCCTGCCGCAGAGCGCACAGGCGATGCGGCGGCAGCAGTTCGGGCTGCGGGTTGACTTTTGATGGGAGGCCTCATGCGACGCGTGTTCATCGCCGTCTCTTTGTGCTGCATTGCCGGCACCGCGGTCGTCGTCAACACGCAAGAGAGCGCGGGTGGGATCGACTATGCGATGTTGTCCCGGATCCGCGACGAGGGACTGAATCGTTCTCAGGCGATGGACCACGTCAGCTGGCTGGCTGACGTGTACGGCCCGCGCCTGCAGGGATCGCCGGCGTTGCGACAGGCCGCCGACTGGGTTGCCAGAACACTGAATGGCTGGGGACTCGCGAACGTCCATCAGGAGAAATGGCCATTCGGAAAAGGGTGGCAGCTCGAACGGTTCAGTGCACACATGATCGAGCCACAGGTCCTTCCGGTCATTGGCGTGCCGCGCGCGTGGAGCCCGGGAACTCCCGGCGCCGTGACTGCCGACGTGATCCGCGTGGACATCCGTTCCGAGACGGATTTCGACAAGTACCGGGGGAAGCTCGCCGGCAAGATCGTCCTCACGCAGCCGGTCCGCGACGTGAAGATGCTCGAAGGCATCATCGTTCAGCGTTGGAACGATGCGCTGCTGAAAGAGGCGATGACGATGCCGATACCGCCTCCTGCGCCGGCTGGAGAAGGCGGTGCGGGCGGTCGTGGCCCGACGCTCGCCGACAGAATCCAGCAGTTCTTCCTCGACGAACACGTCGTTGCGGCGTTCGATCGCGGGAGCGACGCCTCACTCGTGCCCGGCGACAACCAGATGTCCTGGCGCACGCAGCGCACCGACGGCGGCACCGTCTTTCCGAGCGCCGCCGGTCCCCGCGATACCGCAAATGCCGGCAAGATCGTGCCATCCGTGACGCTCGCCGTCGAGCACTACAACCGCATGCTGCGGATTCTCGAGAAGGGTGTAGCCGTCAAGGTGGAGCTCGACCTCAGGACGCGATTCTTCGACGAGATCGAGCCGAACGGCTTGAACGTGCTGGCGGATCTGCCCGGGTCGGATCCCGCAGGCGAGTTCGTGCTGCTCGGTGCGCATCTCGACAGCGTCGGCACGGGAACCGGCGCGACGGACAATGCCGCCGGCGCAGCAGTCATGATGGAAGCCATACGGATCCTCAAGACCATCGGAGCGAAGCCGCGGCGGACCATTCGGCTTGGCCTGTGGGGCGGTGAAGAGGAAGGCCTGCTCGGATCCAAAGCGTACGTGCAATCGCATCTCGCTGATCCGAAGACGATGACGCTCAAGCCGGAGCATCAGAAGATCTCGGCGTATTACAACCTGGATAATGGCACGGGCCGCATCCACGGCGTGTGGATGCAGGGGAACCTGGCAATCATCCCGATTTTCGAGGCGTGGATCAGGCCGTTACACGACTTCGAGGTGACGACGTTGACGCCACAGTCAGTGCGCGGATCGGACTATTTGTCGTTCGACGACGTGGGCATTCCAGCGTTCCAATTCATGCAGGATCGCCTCGAATACAACTCCCGGACCCACCATTCGAATATGGATGTTCTGGACCGGGTGCAACGCGACGATCTGGTACAGATGGCGGTCGTCGTTGCAACCTTCGCGTACAACACGGCTATGCGCGATGACAAGCTGCCGCGCAAGCCGCTGCCCCAGCCGGCACCGTCCGGCCGCGCCAGCCAATGAGCAAGGAGAGCGCCATGGGACTGGACCGACGAAGCTTCATGAAAGCCGGTGCGGCGGGCCTCGCCAGTGGTTTCGCGGGGCGATGGCGGCTCGCCGCTGCCGACAACAGCAGTCCTGTCTTCGAGCTCGTCCAGCCGGAGCTCTTTGCAATCGCTGGCGGACAGCCGAACTGCTGGGCCGATTTCAACAACGACGGCCACCTGGATCTGTTCGTGGGTTTCAAGGACGCCCTTCCCAACCGCCTCTACCGCTACGACGGCGGCCGGTTTGCGGACGTCGCGGCGGACCTCAGTCTCGCCGATCTGACCGACACGCGGGCGGCAGCCTGGGGCGACTTCGACGCCGATGGTCACCTGGATCTGTACGTCGGGTTCACGCGCCGATCCGGCGCGGCGAACAAGCTGTATCGCAACGAGGGCAACGGGAAGCGCTTCGCCGAGATCGGCCGCGATCTCGGAATCGACGTCAAGGGCGAGACGCGTCAGGTGTCGTGGATCGATTTCGACAACGATGGCCGTGTCGATCTGTTCGTCGCGTTCCGGGACGCGCCGAACATGCTGTTCCACAACGAGGGGAGCCGCTTCGTCGATGTGGCGAAGGACTTGGACGTCGCCGATCCGCGGAAGACGGTCGGCGCCGTCTGGTTCGACATGAACGACGACGGCCGCCTCGACCTGTTCACCGCGAATCAGGACGGCACGTTGAACGGGTTCTTCAGGAACGACGGATCACGGTTCGTCGACGTTGCGCACGAGCTCGGAATGGACGCCGATGGCCGGCCGGAGAATTTCGGCAGCAACGGTCCGAGCGTCATCGATTATGACAACGACGGCCGTCTGGATCTCTTCGTGGCGGGTTACGGGCGCAACTTCCTGTTCCACAACGAGGGTCAAGGCCGTTTCCGCGAAGTGGCCGAGGCAATGGGCCTCGCCGGCGGCGACAAGGCTACACCGTCCGGCTGGGGAGACTACGACAACGACGGCAAGCCGGATCTGTACGTATCGTCGTATGTCGATCGGGCGGTGAATGAGCACGACTTCCTGTATCACAACGACGGGTCGCGCTTCAGCAACGTGATGCCAGAGATCGTCGCCAAGCATGGCGCCACGCACGGTGTGCAATGGGTCGACTTCGACGGCGACGGCGCTCTCGATCTGACGCTCGCCAACAACAACCCGAACGGCGGGCACTATCTGTTCCGCAACGCGCTGCCCGCCGATCGTGCCCGGCGATCGATTCAGGTGGCGGTGGTCGACGGCCACGGACGGCACACGCGCGCCGGTTCGGAGGTGCGGGTGTACGCCGCCGGCACACGGAACGTCCTTGGCGCGCGGCTCGTCGACACCGGCAGCGGCTATTGCTCGCAGAGCGTGATCCCGGTGCACCTCGGATTGCCAGCGGCAGACAAAGTCGACGTCGAGGTGACGACAATGACGAAAGCGGGTAGGAAGACGACCCGCGTGGCTGGTCTCGATCCGAACAAGCTGCCGAAACGAGTGCTCACAGTAAGGGTGGAGGCGAGTCTATGATCGCGCCGTGCCGGCCGGCGAGCTTCATCAGGATCTGCGCAACGCGGTCCGCGATCTGTGCAAGGCATTTCCCGACAGCTACTGGCGCGAGCTCGATGCGGCACGCGCGTATCCGGACGCGTTCGTCCGGGCGTTGACCGACGCCGGGTATCTGGCGGCGCTGATTCCAGAGGAGTTTGGCGGCGCCGGACTCGGTGTCACCGAAGCGTCGATCATTCTCGAAGAGATCAACCGCAGCGGCGGGAATGCCGCCGCGTGCCATGCGCAGATGTACACGATGGGCACGCTGCTGCGCCATGGCTCCCAGGCGCAGAAGCGCGCGTTCCTGCCGAAGATCGCAAGCGGCGAGCTGCGCCTTCAGGCGTTCGGCGTCACCGAGCCGACGACGGGTTCGGACACGACGCAGCTGAAGACGACCGCGACGCGCACGGGCGATCGCTACGTGATCCGCGGCCAGAAAGTGTGGATTTCGCGCGCGGCGCATTCCGATCTCCTGTTGCTGGTCGCGCGCACGACGCCTATCGATCAGGTGAAGAAGCGCACCGAGGGTCTCTCGATTCTGCTGATCGACCTGCGCACGGCGGTCGGCCACGGCCTGACGATCCGGCCGATTCGCACGATGATGAATCATGCGACGACCGAGCTGTTCTTCGACGACCTCGAGGTCCCGGCGGACGCGCTCGTCGGCGAGGAAGGCAACGGATTCCGTTATCTGATCGACGGGTTGAATGCGGAGCGAATCCTGATCGCGGCCGAATGCATCGGCGACGGGCGCTGGTTCGTCGACCGGGCGACGCGGTACGCGACGAGTCGCGTGGTCTTCAATCGCCCGATCGGACAAAACCAGGGCGTCCAGTTTCCGATCGCCCGCGCGCACGTGAATGTCGAGGCGGCCGATCTCATGCGATTCCGGGCGGCCGACCGTTTCGATCGTGGCGAGAGCTGTGGCGCCGAGGCGAACATGGCCAAGCTGCTGGCCGCCGACGCTTCCTGGGAAGCGGCGAACGTGGCGGTCCAGACGCACGGCGGCTTCGGCTTCGCGGAGGAGTACGACATCGAACGGAAGTTTCGCGAGACGCGGCTGTATCAGGTCGCGCCAGTCTCCACGAATCTGATCCTCGCGTACGTCGCCGAACACGTGCTCGGGTTGCCGCGGTCGTATTAGCGTAGGGATTAGGGCTTGGGGGTTAGGGATTAGAAGACCGAATCCCTAATCCCAAATCCCTAATCCCTGATGCGGAGTCAGGAACGCATGCTACCTCTGGACGACATCACAGTCGTGACGGTCGAACAGGCGGTCGCGGCGCCGTTTGCCACTCGCCAGCTCGCCGATCTCGGTGCACGCGTGATCAAGATCGAACGGCCCGACGGCGGCGACTTCGCGCGCGGGTACGACACGACGGTGAAGGGCCTGTCGAGCCACTTCGTGTGGCTGAATCGATCGAAGGAGTCGCTGACGCTCGATCTGAAAACTCCAGCCGGACGCGACGTGCTGCCGCGCCTGCTCGAGCGCGCTGACGTGTTCGTTCAAAACCTCACGCCGGGCGCATCCGATCGGCTTGGCGCATCGGCGCGTGAGCTGCGCGCACGGCACCCTCGCTTGATTGTCTGCGACATCTCGGGATATGGCTCGTCTGGACCGTACGCGCAGAAGAAAGCCTACGACCTGCTGGTGCAGAGCGAAGTCGGGCTCCTTGCCGTCACCGGCACGAGCGACGACCCGGCAAAGGTCGGCGTCTCGATTGCCGATATCGCGGCCGGCATGTACGCCTATTCCGCCGTGCTCGCGGCGCTCCTCACCCGTGCACGGTCGGGCGAATGCGCGGCGATCGAGGTGTCGCTGTTCGATTCACTTGGCGAGTGGATGGGATTCCCGATGTATTACACCGACTACGGCGGCTCGCCGCCGCCGCGGAGTGGGGCGCATCACGCGTCCATCGCGCCATACGGGCCGTTTCGCGCCGGCGACGGCGATCAAGTATTCCTCGCCGTCCAGAACGCGCGCGAGTGGACGCGGTTCTGCGCCGACGTCCTCGACCGTCCACAACTCGTGGACGATGACCGCTTTCGCACGAATGCGGGCCGCGTGGCGCATCGATCAGCACTGCACGACGAAATCCACGCCGCGTTCGCTCGGCTGTCGACGCAGGCGGTAATCGAGCGCCTCGAACGGGCAGGAATCGCGTACGCGCGGCTCAACTCCGTCGAGCAATTCCTGGCGCACGCACAGATCGAGTCGCGGAAGCGTTGGACCCAAATCGGTTCGCCCGCCGGTCCGCTGCGGGCGCTCGTCCCACCTGCACGGATGTCCGGTGTCGAGCCGCGGATGGGTGACGTGCCGGCGCTCGGGCAGCATACGGATGCGATTCTGCGCGAGCTCGGGGTCGATCGCGCAACGATCGCCGCATGGCGAAACGCGGGAGCGATTTGATGACTGTCAAACCCGGATGGACCGGACGTGTCTTCGAGGACTTCGGCGTCGGCGACGTGTACGAGCACCGGCTCGGACGGACGCTCCTCGCCGCCGACAACGTGTGGTTCACGTGTTTGACGATGAACACCAATCCGATCCACCTCGACGCGTCGTACGCGGCCCAGACCGAATTTGGAAAGCCGCTGATGAATTCATGCTTGACCCTCGCGCTGGTGACCGGCCAATCCGTTAGCGATCTGACCCAAAACGCCGTCGCGAATCTCGGATGGGACGAGGTCCGGCTGCCGCATCCGGTGTTCGAGGGCGACACGATCTATGCGCGCAGCGAGGTCCTCGAAACCCGGGAGTCGCGATCGCGGCCCAACGTCGGCATCGTCCGGGTGAAAACGACCGGCGTGAATCAGGCGGGAACGACCGTGATCGAGTTCAAGCGAACGTTCATGGTGTGGAAACGCGGCCACGTGCCAAAGCCGCCGTCACGACCCTGACGTCCGCGATGTGTTCGATATCCCGCACCACGTCGAGCGCCGCGACCGCATCGGATTCCGGCATCGCACGGCCCGCGCACGATACGAACTTCTCCGCCAGTTGCTCGTCGGTGGCAGGCCGTTCCGGGTACCCCCGCGCTCCCTTCGCGGATGCTGTGAGCACTCGACCGCTGCGCAGTCTGACAGCGATGCGCGCCTGCGTAAGCGGTGGCGCCGACGCGTCCAACGTGGGATCGACACGCATCGTCACGCGAGGCCGCAGCGCCTCGAGTTCCGCCGCGCGAATACGATTGTCGGCAAACGTGTCGATGCCGACGCGTCCGTAGACCGCGGCCGCGGCGGCGCAGAACGGCATGCTGAACTTCGCCTCGAGACCGGTGACCGGTCGATCATAGATGAGAACCGTGGGGGTGATCGCATCGACGCCGATGTCGATCGCGTCGACATCCTCGGCGCCGAATCGTTCCCGGCGCTTCAGATCCAGCAACACGTCGAGCATTGGATGCGTCGCCGCGCACGATGGATAGAGCTTGACGGTGATCCCGCTTTCGACGATTTCCCACCGCGTGCCGAGTTCGGCACAGAGCTCGTCGACGCTCGGCGCG
>Ga0066710_100006042_pt1 | contig 11215 bp, 11 predicted proteins | sample GraSoiAngelo_159_FD_79666 | JGI IMG/M metagenome (GOLD analysis project Ga0066710, IMG submission 79666) | Grasslands soil microbial communities from the Angelo Coastal Reserve, California, USA - 14_1009_16_40cm | ecosystem: Environmental > Terrestrial > Soil > Grasslands | place: USA... | reverse complement strand
AGCGACGCGACGCGCGGTCACGGTTGGGGCTCGATCCTGACGCGCCGTACCTCCTCTTTCCGGCAGACCCGGCAAGGGCGACGAAACGTCACGATCGCGCACGCAGGATCGCCGCGCTGCTGCCCGGAGTCGAGCTGCTGGCCCTCCGAGGCGTGTCCCCGAGCGAGGTTCCTCTCTGGGTCAACGCCGCGAACGCCGTTCTGATCAGCTCCGAGCGCGAGGGGTTCGGGCTCGCCGCGCTGGAGGCGCTCGCCTGCGACGTTCCCGTCCTTTCGACACCGGTCGGGATCGCGCCGATTGCGCTGGCCGGCGTCCGCGGCACGCTCTGCGAGCCGTTCGAGGAGCGGCGCTGGCTTTCGTTCGCCCGCGCGCTGGTCGAGGCGCCGGACCCGAGAGTCAGGGGCAGAGCGCGTGCCGAGCTCTATTCGAGCGACCGGATGGCCGAGCGCGTGCTCGTTGCCTATCGCGAGTTGATCGGCTCGAAAGGATGCGGTCAGACGGAAAGCGCGGGCCACCAGCGAGCATAGTGGCCGCGGGCCTCGGCGGCCAGCGGCTGCAGCGCCAGATCGTCAAGGCCCCGATCTCCGTCCGACGTCGCCGCCCTCAGCATCGACACGACCGACGCCGCCAGCGCCCGTTGGTCGTATCCCCCTTCCAGGACGAAGCCCAAAGGCGCTTCGACCTCGAGCGCCAGCGCCCGAACGGCGGCCGCGAGCGCGGCGTACGAGTCCTCTGTCAGGAGACAATTCGCGAGCGGGTCGTCGCGATGGGCATCGAAGCCGGAGGAGACCAGGACGAGCCGCGGTCGGTAGGAGCGCGCCATCGGCAAGACGACGTGACGCAACATCGAGAGCCATTCCTCGTGGCCTGAGCCAGGAGGCATCGGGAGGTTCACGGTGTAACCCTCACCCGCTCCCACGCCGTTTTCGGAGAGCGCTCCTGTCCCCGGATACAGCGGCGATTGGTGGAGGCTCGCGAAGAGGACTTCGTCGGTCGCATAGAAGATGTCGTTCGTGCCGTTGCCATGATGAACGTCCCAGTCCACAACGAGCACTCGCTCGGCGCCGTGCACGTCGAGCGCGTGTCGGGCGGCGACGGCGACGTTGTTGAAGATGCAAAAACCCATCGCGCGCTCAGGCTCCGCATGGTGTCCCGGCGGGCGAAGTCCGCAAAACGTCACCTGAGCCTCTCCACCGAGCAGAGCATTCGCGGCGCGAACGGCGCCGCCGGCCGAGTGCAGCGCGGCGTCGAAAGACGCGCTGACCGCGATCGTGTCGGCGTCGAGCATGCCGCCTCCCTGCTCGCAAAAGCGGCGGATGCCCTCGACATAGCTGTGGGGATGGACAGCCTCCAGACGATCGAGCTCGACGTGAGGCGCCTCCTCCCGCTCGAACGCGAGCCAGTCCGCTTCGGCGAGCGCAGCCTCGATGGCGATGATTCGTGCCGCCTGCTCGGGATGGCTACCCGTATCGTGGGCGAGCGACGAAGGATGGTGTAGGTAGAGAAAGCGGCTCATCCTGGAGCGGGACGGATACCGTACTGACCGCTTGCGCGAAGGTGAAACCAGAGAAGTCCACGCGATGGTCGACGTCGCGATCGTGGGCGCCGGCGCGGCCGGCCTCTACACCGCACTCGTCGCAGCCGAGTCGGGCGCCCGGGTCCGCCTGATCTCGAGCTCGCCGCTGCAACAGTCCGCGAGCTATCGCGCTCAGGGTGGGTTGGCGGCCGCCCTGGCGGACGATGACAGCCCGCAGCTCCACCTCGATGACACGATCGAGGCCGGGCGAGGCGCAGTGCGCGAGAGCACCGCGAAGATTGTCTGCGACGAAGCGCCGTCCCGTGTTCGCGAGCTTGTCGAACGGGGCGTCCCTTTCGACACCGAGCCTGGGGGTGATCTCGCGCTCGGCCTCGAAGGCGGCCATTCACGGCGCCGGGTCGTCCACTCGGGGGGCAGCGCAACGGGGCGGCAGGTGGCGGACACGCTCTCCCGCGCGGTCATCGCGAACGACCTGATCACCGTCCACGAGCAGACCTCGGGCCTTGCCCTGTGGATGGAGGAGGGGCATTGCGTGGGGGTGGTGACGGACGCCGGCGCGATGCCGGCCGGAGCAACCGTCCTTGCGACCGGCGGAGCGGCGGCTCTTTGGCGACGGACCACGAATCCGGCGGGGGCGGTGGGGCGGGGATTGGACCTCGCCCGCGTGGCGGGGGCGGAGCTGGCCGACCTCGAGCTGCTTCAGTTCCATCCCACCGCGCTCGCGTGGGAGGGAGAGCTCGACGGCTTCCTGATCACCGAGGCCGTCAGGGGCGAGGGCGGTCTCCTGCTGAACGGCCAAAAGGAGAGGTTCGTCGCGGAGCTGGCACCAAGGGACGAGGTCACGCGGGCGATACACAAGGAGCTCGCCCGCAGCGGCGAAGGACACGTCGTCCTCGACATGCGAAGCGTCGACCCCGCTCGGTTTCCCAACATCGCGCAGTCGCTCGCGGGCGCCGGGCTCGACCCGCGGCGTGATCTGATCCCGGTGGCGCCGGCGGCCCACTACACGATCGGAGGCGTCGTCGTCGACGATTCCGGCCGCTCGAGCCTGCCGCGGCTCTTCGCGGTCGGCGAGTGCGCGGCGACCGGAGTCCATGGCGCGAACAGGCTTGCGTCCAACTCGCTTTCAGAATGCTTTGTCTTCGGCCGCCGTGCTGCTGAGGCGGCTGCCGCGGCCGTGGCGCCACCGCAGCCGGCCGGCCCTCCCCCGGCGAGCGCTCCCGCGCCGGTGGATTCGCGCGTCCGCGATGCGCTTTGGACCGACGGCGGCATCGTCCGCGAGCGGGCAGGGCTTGCGCGCCTCGCCGCCGACGAGCACCCGCTGGCGCGGCTGATCGGGCGCGCGGCGCTCGCGCGAGAGGAGAGTCGCGGTTGCCATCTCCGCTCGGACTTCCCCGACGCCGACGCCTCGCTCGAGAAGCGCCATCTCGTGTTCGGATCGGGAGAGACGGCGCCGCGGCTCGAGCACTGGGAGTAGCGCCGGCCCCGCCGGCGAGGGCCCGGCGAGAGCCCCCTCACTCTCTTAACCGAGCCTTAACGAACGCTACGTCCGCCCTTCACAGGGCGATGGAAGACTCAGCATCGGATCGACCGGGTGAGCCGGTCGGCGATTTCAAGGAAGTCCTGAGGAGCGCATGTACCACTTCAGCCGGGCCATCTATCGAGAGCTTGCTCCCCACGTCCTCGAGGAGAAGCCGTCTTGCCAGCCGGAGTCCAACCGCGAGCTCGTGCTGCGGTCGTGCGAGAACGCGATGGAGCGGCTCTTCACAGATCGCCGTTACTTCGCGAAACCCGATCGTTCGCTCTTCAACGAGATCCGGGTCTACTTCCCGATCTCGGCCCAGCTCCGTGTCTACATGGTCGTCGAGCGGAACGTCGCTCTGGCGCAGGAGTATCTGTCGAGGCTTCCCGAGCGGGAGTTCGACGCGAACGGGGCCCCGCGCTCGTGTCAGGCGATGACTCGCAAGGGCAGACCCTGTCAGAGGCAGCCGCTGCCTCACAACGAGTACTGCCCCTCACACCAGCACCTCGCCGAGACGTTCGAAGAGTTCGAAGACCTTCAAGAAGTGGAGCTGGCAGCCGCTTGACTCAGTAACCATTCGCCCGCCCGGGCCGGACGCATCACCTCCTGATTCCGGGCCTTCTGCGAAGCGCACCACCCCTCCCCGCTGAGGCGGCCCTTTTCGGGCCGCCTCGGCTTTTAGGTGCAGGACGCAGCCGGGTTTCGAGATGGGCGAGGAGATAGATTCGAGGGCATGAAGGCCGGCGCCGAACCGGGTGCCGAGGGACTGCTGCTCGGGGTCGACGTGGGCGGCACGTTCACGGACGCCGCGGTGGTGGCAGCCGGGCGACTGGTCACCGCGAAGGTACCGACGACCCCCGAGGACCAATCGCGCGGAGTCATGGAGGCCGTCGAGCAGGCGCTCGCGCGAGCGGGGAGCGGCCCGTCCGAAGTGGCCCGCTTCGCCCATGGGATGACAGTCGGAACGAACGCCCTCCTGGAGGAGCGGGGAGCGCGAACCGCCCTGATCGCGACCGGCGGCTTCACCGACGTGATCGAGATCGCGCGTCAAAAACGCCCGGAGCTGTACCGCCTTTGCCGGGGACGGCCTTCTCCGCTTGTGCCGGAGGCACTTCGCTTCCCCCTCCTGGAGAGAATGGGTCCGGACGGAGTCGTGGTCCCGCTCGACCACCGTTCCCTCGAGGAGGTGCTAGACGGCGTGGCGGGCGCGGACGTCGAGGCGGTTGCGATCAGCCTCCTGCACTCGTTCGCGCATCCGGAGCACGAGCAGCACGTGGCCGCCGCGATCGCCGAGCGCCTGCCCGCGACCCATGTCTCGGTCTCCCACGAGGTGCTCCCCATGTTTCGGGAGTACGAGCGCACCTCGACCACCGTGATCGACGCATATCTCTCTCCACTTCTTCGCCGCTACCTCGAGAGGCTGGTGGAGGAGGCAGCAAGGACCGGCCTTCCGGAGCCCGAGATCATGCAGTCGAGCGGAGGTGTCCTGTCGGCCTCGGCGACTGCTCGCCACGCAGCCTGGACCGTGCTATCGGGCCCGGCCGGCGGCGCTGTCGGCGCCGCGTATCTCGGCGAGCTGGCGGGCGCGCACGACATCATCTCTTTCGACATGGGAGGGACGTCATGCGACGTCGCGGTGGTCGAAGGAGGGAAGCTTCGCCAGACGGCCGAGCGGACGATCGAGGGACGAGTGCTTCAGCTCCCGATGGTCGACGTGCACACCGTCGGCGCGGGCGGCGGCAGCGTTGGATGGGTCGACCGCGGCGGCGCCCTCCGTGTCGGGCCGCGGTCCGCGGGCGCCGATCCTGGGCCGGCCTGCTATGGCCGGGGTGGAACCGAGGCGACGGTCACCGATGCCAACCTGCTGCTCGGATACCTCGGCGGCGAGTCGAGTCTGGCCGGAAGCGTTCGCCTCGACGTCGAGGCGGCGCGGCGGGCCGTTCAGGCGCTCGCGGGCCACGCTCGCCTCGGCGTCGACGAGACGGCCTGGGGCATGGTGCAGGTGGCGGACCAGGAGATGCTGCGCGCGCTGCGGGTCGTCACGGTGGAGCGCGGCATCGACCCGCGCCGTTACGCGCTCGTCGCCTTCGGAGGTGCGGGTCCGATGCACGCCGCCCGCGTGGCGGAGGAGCTCGAGATCAACCGCGTCCTTTGCCCGCGGGCGGCTGGTGTCCTCTCCGCGCTCGGCCTGCTGGTCTCCGAACGCAGACGCGACTTGGCTCGAAGCGTTCTGCTCTCCCGCGAAGAGCTCGGCGAGGAGCGCGTCCAGGACGCGGTGCAGGCGCTCGAGGAAGAGGCGCTACAAGAGGTGCCGGATGGGCGCGTCGAAGTCGCCTACGACCTGCGTTACCGCGGTCAGGCGTTCGAGCTCAGAGTCGAGGACGTCGAGCGCCCGGACCCGGCTGCGCTTCGAGAGCGCTTCGACGAAGCTCACCGGGAACGCTATGGATACAGCGACCCCGAGGCAGAGCTCGAGCTCGTGAACGTTCGCGTCGCGGCGATCGCCGGTGGGGCGGCGCCGAAGTTGGAAGCCAAGGCGCGTTCCGGAGGGACGGCCGTTCGGGGAAGACGCGAGGCGATCTTCAACGGCGAGCGAATGGCGGCGGCCGTGATTCGCGGTGAGCTCGCCGCCGGGGAGGAAGTCGGCGGCCCTGCGATCTGCGAGCTCCCGGAGTCGACCGTCGTCGTCCCGCCCGGTTGGACCGGTCGGGTCCGAGACGAGGGCACGCTTGTTCTCGAGCGCGAGGCGACATGAGCGCGAGCGTCGACCCTGTGACGCTTCAGGTCCTGACGGGCGCGCTTCGCGCCGTCTGCGAGGAGATGGGAGCGGTGCTCATCCGCGCCGCTCACTCGGCGAACATCAAGGAGCGCCGCGACGCCTCCACCGGCCTGTTCTCAGCCGGAGGCGAGATGGCCATGCAGGCGGAGCACATACCTGTGCATCTCGGCGCGATGCCGGAGTCGGTTGCGGCGGTCAAGGACGAACGCCACACGGAAGGCGACACGTGGATCCTGAACGACCCCTTCCGCGGCGGCACCCATCTGCCGGACATCACGCTCGTCTCTCCCCTCTTCATAGATGAAAGGCACGTCGGCTTTGCAGCGAGTCGGGCCCATCACGCTGACGGGGGAGGAAAGACGCCCGGGAGCATTCCTGCGGACTCGACCACCCTGTAGGAAGAGGGAGTCCTGATCCCGCCCACTCTCCTCGTGCAGGCCGGGGAGCTCGACCAGCGGCTGCTCGAAAGCATCACCGGACGCATGCGAGGACCCGGTCAGCGAGTCGCGGACCTTCGCGCACAGCTCGCCGCCAACCGACTTGCGGCCGATCGCATCGGAGAGATCGCCGCACGCCACGGGCGCGAGACGCTCGAGCGCGGCATGGCCGAAGCGCTCGACTACGCCGAGCGGCGGACGAGAGCGTGCATCGCGGAGTTCCCTGACGGCACGTATGCCGCGACGGACGTGCTCGAAGACGACGCGGGTGGCCGCTCGCGCGACTTGAGGATCGCGGTCACGGTCCGGATCCGAGGGGACGAGGTCGACGTCGACTTCAACGGGACCGACCCACAGACGCCCGGCAACCTCAACTGCCCCCTCTCGGTCACCAAGTCAGCCGCCTATTTCGTGCTCCGCGCCGTCACGGATCCGGACATTCCCGCTTCCGCCGGTGCCTACCGGCCCGTTCACGTCACGGCGCCTTTCGGCTGCATGGTCAATGCGAGACCTCCTGCCGCGGTCGCCGGCGGCAACGTCGAGACGTCCAGCCGGATCGCCGACGTCGTGGCGCTCGCCTTCGGCCGGGCAATCGACGTGCCCGCGCTGGGTCAGGGAACGATGAACAACGTGACGCTCGGCAACGACACGTTCACGTACTACGAGACGATCGCCGGAGGCCAGGGAGCGTGTCCGGACGCAAACGGCCCGACGGCGGTCCACGTCGCCATGAGCAATACGCTGAACACGCCGGTCGAGGCGATCGAACTGGAATTCCCGATACGCGTAACCGAGTACGCCGTCAGACGCGGCTCCGGGGGCGAGGGGCGGTTTCGCGGTGGCGATGGCGTCGTGCGCGAGCTCGAGGCGCTGGCGGCGATGGATTTCTCCCTGCTCACCGAGCGCCGGCGCCACCCGCCGCCGGGGGCAGTCGGCGGGGCGCCCGGCGCCCGCGGGCGAAACCTGCTTCTGAGAGCGCCGGGTGGACGCGCGCAGGCGCTTCCGAGTAAGGCTTCGGGCTTCCTCGAGCCAGGCGACAGGCTTCGGCTCGAGACCCCCGGCGGCGGCGGGCACGGCCGCAAGGCGGCTGACTGACCAGCCAATCGAATTTGGCTTTTTTGTGTCAAGCACGTACAATCGCCCCAGGGAAGGCGAAGTTTTCCCGGTTTCCGAAGCGAAATTCAGGAAATTCTTCGACAAGGGGCCAGCCGGTGGCCCCTCAGGGGGCGCCGGTCGCACTAAGGGGTGTTGGGAAGGATTTAGGGATGCCTTTAGGTTTCAAAGAGTGGGCTGTGACGGTTCGAGCGTTGGCCGAGGGAGAGCAGCTCGTCACTCTTCGAAAGGGCGGCATCCGAGAGAACGGCAAGCACTTCGAGCTCGAGCACGACCGGTTCTTTCTCTACCCCACCTTCGATCACCAGCGCAACAACCTCGTCCGCCAGTCTCATCACCCCGAGCTGAGACGCGCGCTCGAGGAAGGAGTCTGGGGCGACGGGGAACCGCCGCCAAAAGCACTCATCCAGGACGGCGGCATCCCGCAGCCCGACCGCGTCAGGATCCGCGCGTGGGCCGAGGTGCACGAGCACTACGAGGTCGACGACCCGAGAATCGTCGACGGCCTCTCTCCCTTCCACGTCTGGACCCCGGACTACGCGGTCAAGCGCTTGCGATGGAAGCCGCGTCACCCTCTCCACGTGTTGGTCCTTCGGGTGTACCGCATTCCGCGTCCAGTGACGATCAAGGTCCGCTCCGAGTACGCCGGCTGTCTTTCGTGGGTCGAAATCGAGCGGGAGCTCCCGTTCGAGGGCACGCCGGTGATCGCAGACGACGAGTTCGAGCGCGCCTCGCAGGAGATCGACGCAATCGCCGGTGAGGCGAGCGTGCTGGCCGCGGGCGCTCCTGCGTAAGCCGGGGCTCGGCGGCGGCGCAGCCGGCGCGGCGGACTCACCAGACTCCAAAGGGCGGCAAAGCCGCTCAAACGTTCCTGAATCCCTGCGAGACGCCCGCAAGGCCCTGGTGCTCGGCATCGGCGGAGGCGGTGACGTGCTGGGAGCGCTTGCAACCGCCCGCCTTTGCGAGCAGTTCGGCGTCGAGTTCGTTCTCGGGGGCGTCGCCTGGGAGCGCCTCCCGATCGACCCACACCCAGGCCCGCGTCCAGCGGAGCAGATAGTCGACGCGCGCCCGCTCGCGGGCAGCGTCGTCAGAGCCGGCCCGTCGACACGGACCACGGACGGGGGGACATTCGCGGAAGCGCACATGGCGCGGTTGCTCGGCAGCGAAACGCTTCTCGTGGACATCCTGGGCGGCTCGGAGGCGATCGCCTCGGGGATCGCCGAGAGCGCCGAGGCCCTCGGAGTCGATCTCGTGATCGGCCTCGACGTGGGTGGCGACGTGCTCGGAGACGGCTCGGAGCCGGGGCTCGCCAGTCCTCTTTGCGACGCGGTGATGCTCGCCGCTCTCGCACGCCTTCAGGCACGAGGCATCGATGTCCTTGCCGGGGTTTTTGGCGCCTGCTGCGACGGAGAGCTGACGATCGAGGAGTTTCTGGATCGCCTCGCCGCCCTTACCGCCGCCGGCGGCCTGCGCGGCGTTTGGCCCATGACCCCGGAGGTCACCGACGAGCTCGGGAAAGCCGTTGAGGAGATCCCGACAGAGGCGAGCGCGCAGGCCATTCGGTGCGCGCGAGGCGAGGTCGGCTCAACCACGATTCGCCGCGGACGCCGGACCGTCGAGCTGTCTCCGATCGGCGCGCTCACCTTCTATTTCGACCCCCAAAGGGCGGTCGATACGATCGCGGTGCTCGCGAAGGCCGTGATGGATGCGGACGATCTGGAGAGCGCAAACGAAGCGCTTCACGAGCGCGGCGTGAGGACCGAGCTCGATTTCGAACGCATGTGGACGGAGGCGTGAGAATGTCACGCTGATGGCGTGGGTCGAGACGAGCTCGCTGAGCTTCACCGCGCGGTACGAAGCGCGGCAGAGCGAAGTCGTACTCAGCGCGCTCGAGGAACTCGAGAGCTACCGAGACCGCTTGGAGTCCCTCTTCCCTCGCACACCGGGCAACGTGACGATCGTGCTCCACGACTCTCCGCTCCAGCTTGCGATCGCGCAGCCGTACCTCGCCTTTGCCAGGCGGCTCGCCTCTCCGGCGGCCAGGCGCTACATGGTGAGCTGGTTCACGCAGGGCGAGGTCCACACCCTTGCTCCCGACGTCCTGAGGAAGCTCGCCACCGGGCCGGGCTCGCTTCAGGCACTTCTCCTGTCGCCCCAGCGCGCCTACACGCTGCTCGTGGTCGCCGTCAACAATCCGCTTCTGCCTCCCCCCTTCCGTCCCTCCAACCTTCGAAGCGTGATCCGTTTCGCGTGGCTGCTCGAGGGAGCCGCGCAGTACTTCTCCGGTCAGCTCCCGCACCTGCGGGTGGCGATCTCACGCCGCCTGCGCGAGGCGCCACCGGCGTTCCCGCCGGGGATCCGCGACGCCGGATTGCTCGGCGGCGTGCTGTTCGACATGCTCGCGCTCGAGCGCGGGATCGAGGCCTGCGTCAGCCTCGCATGCCAGACCGAGCCGCCCGAGCCTCGGGCGCTGCTCGAGTCGGCGTTCGGTCAATCGCTGGCAGAGGTGCGCCCGCGCTGGAGCGAGCACCTCGAGCGGCTCGCCTCGCCGGCCGTGCGGTAGGGCCGGCTAGTGAGGAGCGCCGGCCGCCAGCCAGGCGATCGCGCCCGCTGCCGCGATCAGGCCGAGCCCCCAGAAGACCGGGCGCCGACGGAGGAGCGCGGGGGAGGAAGGCGCGCTCGCCGCGCCGTTCTGCGGCTCCTCCGTGATCTCGCTCTCGAGAAGGATCTCTCGAGCGACTCCAAGACCTGATTCAGCGACCAGCACGTCACGCGGGCCTGCCGCGAGGAAGTCGGGCACGTCGAATCCGGCGGTCCGGCGCAGCGTGCTCGGAATCCCCTCCTCGAGCAACAACATTTGGATGAACTCCGCCTCGGCCTGGTGCCGCGCGGTCACGACCCGCCTCAGCTCACCCCGTGAGTATTCCGGCCTGATCTTCCGTGCACGCTCCTGACGTGGCGTGACGATCGCCTCGTCCCCAACGCTGCCGGCATACGTGAGCGGCATCCCGCATTCCTTGCAGAAGCGCTCCTCCAGCGAGTAGCGCGTTGCACACTTGGGGCAGGCGAGCGGTTGGCGCGCGGCTTCGGACACCTCCAAAACTCTACGCTGCGCGAGCGAGCGCCGGCGGCGCTCAGGCGATCGAGAGCTCGGCCTCCTCGACCGCGCCCGCGATGATCCGAAACGCCCGGAGGTCAGGGCGCTCGGGATTCAGGAGAGAGACGATCACGTACAGCGCGTCTGGATAGAAGGCCAGGTTGATGTCGGTTTGCGAGGGATAAGCCGAGCTGCGAGTGTGGGAGTGGTAGATCGCGCCGAGCGTCCAGCCGTGGTCGTCGATCTCGTTCATGATCGCGTACTGCTCGTGCGGGTCGAGCCCGTAACGAACCGGGCTGGCCTCCGAGTTGGTGGCGCGAAACAGCTTGACGGCCGCGCCGTCTTTAGCCGCGACGATGCCGCAGCACTCGTTGGGAGCATCTTCGCGAGCATGCGCGACGACCTCGTCGGCCATCGCGCGGGGGATTACCACCAGACGGTGGAGTCGACCGCCTCGAGCTCCTCGACCGACTTGGTCCAGAGCTCCGCGGAGAGGTACTTCCAGCCATCGTCGGCGACCACGAACACGACGCTTCCCTCGTCCAGCTCGCCCGCCATCCGGACCGCGACGGCGGCAATCGCGCCCGAGGACACACCGGCAAAGATGCCTTCCTCGAAGAAAAGCTTTTGCGTCCAGACGATCGCGTCACGGTTCGAGACGAGGATCTTTCGATCGAGGAGCGAGAGATCGATGATCGGGGGAATGAATCCGTCGTCGAGCGAGCGAAGT
>Ga0066710_100006041_pt1 | contig 11216 bp, 10 predicted proteins | sample GraSoiAngelo_159_FD_79666 | JGI IMG/M metagenome (GOLD analysis project Ga0066710, IMG submission 79666) | Grasslands soil microbial communities from the Angelo Coastal Reserve, California, USA - 14_1009_16_40cm | ecosystem: Environmental > Terrestrial > Soil > Grasslands | place: USA... | reverse complement strand
CGACGTCGACGGAATCGACCCCGACGCTGCCGAGCGCGATCACCTTGCACCGCTCGAGGCCGTCGATGATGCGCTTGGTGATGCGACGGCCCTTCGCGTAGAGCGCGTCGGCGTCGCGGGCTTCCTTGACGAAGTCGTCGTCGCTCTTGGCCGCAATCTCGACGATCTCGGCATCCAGCGGGGCCAAGGCCTCCATCTCGAGCTTGTAGCCGCCGCCCGGCACGGTGAAGCTCGCACCACTCGGAGTCACCACCTTGAACTTCGCCACGATCGTCCTCCTGACGTTAGAGTCGCGGGGTCCGCCGCCCGCGCGCATTGTCGCACACTCCACGTCGGTTTGACCCGGCGCCGATGGGAGGCTACGCTTCGCGCACCGCGTACGAAGCCGTGCGCCGCGACGAGGCGCGCTTCATCGACCACGCGACGATGAAGCTCGTCATCACCGAGGAGCATGTCATCAAGGACGCGCCGACGGGACGGGCGCCTTTCATCATCACCCCGCGAGCACGTGATCGTCCCCTGAACTTGCGCCGTTTCGGGCTTGTGCCATAGTATTCGCCCCATTCGAACCCCTCCGGGGAGGAACGTTCATGACGAGATGGATGATCGCCGCGGCCGCCGCCGCGCTCGCTCTCACGACCTCCTGGGCGCAGGCGCAGGAGGTCAAGGTCGGCGTCGCCCTGCCGTATACCGGCATCGGCGCCGAGTTCGCGCAGCTGGTGGACCGCGGGATGGAGCTCTACCTCAAGCTCAACGCGGACAAGGTGAAGCCCTACAAGATCACCCTGATCAAGCGCGACGTGAAGGACCCGGGCGGCGCCAACGCCAAGATCGCGGTGCAGGAGCTCTTGACCCAGGACAACGTGGACATCCTCGCCGGCTGGATCTATTCCCCGAACGCGATCGCGTCCGCCCCGATCGTGAGCGCGGGCAAGAAGCTGGCGGTGATCATGAACGCCGGCACCGCGCACATCACCAACATGTCGCCCTACTACGTGCGGACCTCGTTCAGCATGTGGCACGCCGGCTACGCGATGGGCGAAGCGGCGGCCAAGCTCCTGAACGCGAAGACCGCGGTGGTCGGCTATACCGACTTCCCGCCCGGCAAGGACAGCCTCGCCGCGTTCAAGAAGAGCTTCGAGGCCGTCGGCGGCAAGGTGATCGACGAGATCCCGATGGGCGGCGCCGGCGCGGTGCCGGACTTCACCCCGTTCTTCCAGCGCGCCAAGGACAAGAAGCCGGATGTCTTCTTCGTCTTCGTCCCGGCCGGTGACCACGCGGCCGCGGTGGTGAAGACCTATGCCGCGCTCGGCATGCGGGACGCGGGCATCAAGCTGATCGGCCCCGGCGACATCACCCAGGACACCAAGCTGCAGGCGATGGGCGCGGCGGCGGTCGGGCTCATCACGATGCATCACTACCACGCCGATCTCGACATTCCCGAGAACAAGCGGTTCGTCGAGGCGTGGAAGAAGGAGTATGGTGCCGCCACCACGCCCGATTTCATGGCCGTCGGCGGCTACGACGGTATGGCGGCGATCGTCCACGTGGTCCAGACGCTCAGAGGGAAGATCGACGCCGACAAGGCGCTCGAGGCGCTCAAAGGGTGGAAGTTCGCGAGCCCGCGTGGGCCCATCTCGATCGACCCGGTCACCCGCGATATCGTGATGAACGAGTACCTCTCCGAGGCGGTCATGAAGGACGGGCGCGTCTTCCAGAAGGTGATCGGCAAGATCGACGGGGTCAAGGACGCCTGCAAGGAGCAGAAGATCGGGCCCTGCGCGGGTAAGTGATCGCCGGCGTCGATATCGCCAGCATGCTCCTGGGCGGCGTGGCCGCCGGCATGGTGCTGTTCATCGTGTCGGTGGGCCTCTCGGTCACGATGGGGCTCATGGGTTTCGTCAACCTCGCCCACGGCGGCTTCGCCATGCTGGGCGGTTACGCGATCGCGCTGGCGATGAAGCACTGGGGCTTCGGGTTCGTGTCGGCCCTGGTCTTCGGATTCGTGGTGACCGCGGCGGCGAGCGCGGTGCTGGAGCGGCTGCTCTACGCGCGACTCTACGGCGCGGACGAGCTCGACCAGGTGCTGTTCACCATCGGCCTGGTCTTCATGATCATCGCCTCGGTGACGCTGCTGATCGGGCCCGAGAACCAGCCGCTGGCGCTTCCGTCGTTCCTTCGCGGACAGATCAATCTCGGGATCATCCAGTATCGCGCCTACAGCGTCGTGCTCATCGCGATCGGGATCGTGATCGTGGGCGCCCTCTGGCTCGGCTTCGAGCGCACCCGGCTGGGCGCGCAGATCCGCGCCGCGGTCGACAACCGGCGCATGGCCGAGTCGCTCGGCATCAACATCGCACGCCTGTTCACGATCACCTTCGCGTTCGGGAGCGGCATGGCCGCGCTGGGCGGCGGGCTCGGCGCCGAATTCCTCGGCCTCGATCCGCAGTACGCGCTGAAATACCTCGTGTATTTCTTGATCGTGGTCGCGGTGGGCGGCCTCGGGCGCGTGACCGGCGTCTTCTACGCCGCGCTCCTGATCGGCGTCCTCGACTTCGCGCTCAAGAAATACGTGCCCCAGGGCGGCACCGCGTTCATCTACGCGCTGACGATCCTCCTGTTGCTGTGGCGGCCGCAGGGGTTGTTCGGCGCCAAGGCCACATGACGGAGCCCCTGGATCACCCGGCGGCGCGGGCGCTCGCCGAGCGCCACCGGCTGCGTCCCTGGGAGGCGATCCCCTGGCTGCTCGCGCTCGGGTTCTATTTCGCCTTCCCGAAACATCTGGGCTTCGGCACCGAGCTCCTGGTCACCGTCCTCTTCGCGCTCTCGCTCGATCTCGTGCTCGGCTACGCCGGCATCGTGACGCTCGGCCAGGCCGCGTTCTTCGGCGCCGGCGCCTACACGGTCGGCATCCTGGCCAAGCAGGGGATCTGGACCGAGCCGATCACGGGACTGATCCTCGCGGCGCTGGTGGCGGCGGCCGTTGGCCTCGGCTCCGGCCTGGTGCTCCTCCGCACCCAGGGGTTGACGCTGCTCATGCTCACGCTGTGCACGATGGCGCTGCTCGAGGAGGCTGCGAACCTCGCTCACGACTACACCGGTGGCTTCGACGGCCTCGACAGCCTGCCGATCGCCCCACTGCTCGGCCGGTTCGAATTCAACCCCCTCTACCCCACGACCCAGTACCTCTACGTCCTCGTGGTGCTGTTCGTCTGCTTCGTCTTCGTGCGCACGCTGGTCTATTCGCCCTTCGGTCAGAGCCTGCGGGGCATCCGCGAGAACATGTTGCGGATGCACGCGGTCGGCGCGCCGGTGCGCGGACGACTCGTCCTCTGCTACACGCTCTCGGCGGCGATCGCCGGGATCGCCGGCGGCATCTGGGCGCAGGCGAACGCCTACGTGAACCTGGGCACGCTCGGCCTCGACCGCGCGGCGACCGTGCTCATTATCCTCGTGCTCGGTGGCCACGGCCGTCTCTACGGCGCCTTCATCGGCGCCGTGGCCTACATGGTGCTCTCGCACTTCCTGGCGAAGATCTACCCTACGGCATGGCAGCTGGGGCTCGGGCTCCTGCTGGTCGTCATCGCCCTCTTCGCTCGCAACGGCATCCTGGGCATCGTCGCGGCGCTCGGGCGCCGGCCGGCGCCGCGCGCGACCTCATGAGCGCGCCGCTGCTCGAGACCCGCGCGCTCTGCCGCAACTTCGGCGCGCTGGCCGCCGCGCGGGACATCGACTTCCGGCTCGAGGCCGGTGCGCGCCACGCGCTGATCGGCCCGAACGGCGCCGGCAAGACGACGTTCGTCAATCTGCTGACCGGCGTCGTTCAACCGACGACGGGCGCGATCTTGATGAAGGGTCGCGACATCACCGGCGTCGCGCAGGCGGAGCGCGTCAAGCTCGGCATCGCGCGAACGTTCCAGATCAACCGGCTGTTCCGCCGCCTCTCGGTCCTGGAGAACGTCTACATCGCGGTCGCCGAGCGGGTCGGCGCGGCCCCGTCCATGTTCCGGCCGGCCGGCGTGCGCCGCGACGTGGTCGACGAATCGATGCAGCTGCTCGAGACCTTGAAGCTGTCGGGCGACGCCGCCCGGCGCATCTCCGAGCTGCCCTACGGCCGCCAGCGCCTGGTCGAGCTCGCCATCGCGCTCGCCTTGAGGCCGGAGGTCCTGCTGCTCGACGAGCCCGCGGCCGGCGTCCCCAGCGCCGAGAGCCACATCATTCTCGACGCGATCGACGGTCTGCCACGGGACATCGGGGTGCTCATCATCGATCACGACATGGACCTGGTGTTCCGCTTCGCGGAGCGGATCACCGTGATGGTGAGCGGCGCGGTCTTCGCCACCGGGAGCCCCCGGGAGATCGCCGCCGACACCGAGGTTCGCGCCGTCTACCTCGGTCGCACCGGTCATGGCTGAGGCGCTGGCCCTGCGCCACGTCTCGGCGGGCTACGGCGAGACGGTCGTGCTCGAGGACGTCAACCTGTCGCTGGCCGTGGGCGAGAGCGTCAGCGTGATCGGCCGCAACGGCGTGGGCAAGACCACGCTGCTGGCCACCGTGATGGGCCACACCACCCTGCATCGGGGCGAGGTGACGGCGAGCGGGACGACCCTCGATCGCGTCCCGGTCTTCCGCCGTGCGCGCCGGGGCATCGGCTGGGTGCCTCAGGAGCGCGAGATCTTTCCGTCGCTCAGTGTCCGCGAGAATCTCGAGGTCGGGGCGCGACCGGGGCCGTGGACCCAGGAGCGTGTGTTCGAGCTGTTCCCGAATCTGAGGTCGCGGCTCTCCAACATGGGCAACCAGCTCTCCGGTGGCGAGCAGCAGATGCTCTCGATCGCGCGGGCGCTCCTGACGAATCCCTCGGTGCTGCTCATGGACGAGCCCACCGAAGGGCTGGCGCCGGTGATCGTCGAGGCGCTCGCGTCGGTGCTGCGGCGCCTGCGCGGCGAGGGCGCGCTCTCGATCGTACTGGTCGAGCAGAACAGCCGCGTCGCACTCGCGTTCTCGGCCCGCACCGTGGTCATGGACAAGGGGCGCATCGTCTACGACGGCGCATCAGCCTCGCTCAGCGCCGATCCCGAGCGGCTCGCCAAGCTGATCGGCGTGGAGTAGTCTCTCGGCAGCACGCACACTATCTCGGAGGCGAGAGCCATGGGTCTTCTGGATGGCAAGGTCGCGGTCGTGACGGGGGCGGGTAGCGGGATCGGACGCGGCGTGGCGCTGGGCCTGGCGGCGGGTGGCGCGAGCGTCGTCGTCAACGACTACGGCGTGACGGTCGACGGGCGCGATCCGTCGAGCGAGCGCGCGCTGGCCGTCGTCAAGGAGATCGAGTCGCGCGGCGGCCGGGCGGTCGCCAACGCCGACAGTGTCGCGACGATGGCCGGCGGCCAGGCAATGGTCGACACCGCGCTGAAGAGCTTCGGCGACCTGCACATCGTCGTCTGCTGCGCCGGCATCCTCAAGGAGCGCATGATCTTCAACATGAGCGAGGAGGAGTGGGACTCCGTGGTGGCCGTCCACCTCAAGGGGCACTTCACGGTCATGCGCCCGGCGACCAAGCACATGCGCGAGAAGAAATACGGGCGGATCGTGACGTTCACGTCCACCGCGGGGCTCGAGGGCAGCGCGGGCCAGCCGAACTACTCGGCGGCCAAGGAAGGCATCGTGGGCCTCACGCGCTCGACCGCGCTCGCGATGGCCAAGTACGGCGTCACCGTGAACTGCATCTCGCCCACCGCCGAGACGCGGATGACCGAGCGGCTCCCGGATGGCCGCCGCGCGCAGGCGGCGGCCCCGCCCGAAGCGATCGCGCCGGTCGTGGCGTTTCTCGCGAGCGACCGCGCCGCTCACATCACCGGTCAGATCCTCCACGTCCGCGGTAACCAGATCTCGCTCTTTTCGCACCCGGCGCCGATCCGCGCGATCACCAGCCAGGAGGGTTGGACGCCGGAGGCGCTGGCCGACGTCTACGACGGAGCACTCGGTCAGGACCGGCTGCGGCGAATCGACGCGCTCGGCATCACCTGGCCGCCGAAGACCTCGTAAGCGTCAATCGACGGCGTCCTCAGTTCTCCCAGGCCTGGAGACATGCCTTCGCGTCGGCGCGTCCCATCTCGAGGACGCGCGCGACGGAGTCGGGATCGAACTCCAGGGGCCGGAGCCGGAGCGCCGCGGACGGTGTGAGGAGCTGCACGTCGACGGCCGGGTGCTTGAATCGAGCCAGCTCCACGTCGCGGCGGATCTGGTGGAGCAGCGCGGTTTCGAGCGCCTCCTCCAGGGTTCGTCGGACGGTCGTGGGCGGGGCGCCCCGCTCGTCCGGTGCATAGCTCATCACGACCACCGCCCGCCTGACCGTCGCCGTCTCGAGCGCCTCGAGAATGGGCGCGCGGGCGATGAGGCCCCCATCGACGAGGAGCGTTCCGTCGACCGCGACGGCCGGAAACGCCCCCGGGATCGCCGCCGCGGCCAGGAGGGCGTCCGCCGTCACCGTGCGGTTGTCGAACGCGCGTAGCTCGCGTCGGGCGAGGTCCGTCGCGGTCACCAGGAGACGCACGCGCGAGTCGCGGATCTGCTCGAAATCGAGCGAGGTCGTGATCAGCTCGCGGAGCGGCTGCGGATCCAAGAGCGCGGTGGCCCCGTCCAGCGCCAGGAGCGTGAGCCACCCCGGGAGAAGGCCGGCGAAGAGGACGGACGCGCGATGCGAGTAGACGTGCTCTCGTCTGAGCCCGCGCCACATCGATTCGAGGTGATCGGCGCGCCCGGCCGCGATCATGGCGGCGTTCAGGGCGCCCGCCGACGAGCCCGCCACGAGCTGGATCGAGAGCCCGCGCTCGGCGAATAACGCGACCGCCCCGGCCTCGTACGCGCCCTTGGCGCCGCCTCCGGTGAGGATCAGCGCCGTCGGTGCGTCTCGGCCGAGGGGCGACGGAGTGCATACCGCTCGCGCGGCCAGCGGCGACCCGAAGATCGCCAGGAACAGCGGGACGCCGACCCACGCCTTCACCGGCGTGACCCGTTCACGCGACGGCGCCGGCCAGCGGCGGCGTGGGGCCGCGGCGCGGCAGGTAGCGGCCGTAGCCCGGCTTCTGCTCGAGCTCGCCCGACGGGTTGAGCATCACCTGGCCGCGCACGAGCGTCATCCACGGCTTGCCGCGCACCTTCCAGCCCTCGTACGGCGTGAAGCCGGCGATGCCGAGATGCTGCGACTGCTGGATCGTCCACTCCGGCGCCGGATCCCAGATCGTCAGGTCGGCGTCGGCGCCGGGACGGATCACGCCCTTGCGGGGCCAGAGCCCGAAGACGCGCGCCGGGTTCTCGGCCATCACGCGCGCCATCCACGTGGGCGGTAGGCCGCGCTTGGCCACGCCCTCGCTCCAGGCCAGCGGCGCCAGCGTCTCGAGCGACGGGGCGCCGAACGGGATCGGCTTGCCGTCCGGATAGACGAAGATGTTCATCCGCCCCGGCTCCTTCGCCGCGGGAACCCGCGGCGAATGATCGCTCGCGACGTTGGCGATGAACCCCTTGGCCGAGCCCTCCCAGAGCGCCTCGCGGTCGGGGCCACCGGCGGGGCGGAGCGGCGGACCGATCTTCGCGAACGGCCCCAGACGCTCCATCTCCTTGTCGGTGAGCAGGAGATACTGCGGGCAGGTCTCGCACCACACGCGCTGCCCCTCGGCCTGGGCGCGCTTGATGCGCTCGAGGCCGAGCTTCGTCGAGAGGTGGACGACGTAGACGGGACATCCGGTGAGCCGGCCGATGAGGATCGCGCGGTTGATCGCCTCTTCCTCGGTCCAGTCGGGACACGTCGGCGGAAAGTCGGTCGGCGCGGTGCGTCCCTCGGCGATCGCCTTGTCCTCGAGGTAGCAGAGGACGTCGCCGTTCTCGCAGTGGAGCTGGCAGAGGCCGCCGAGCTCGGCGAGCCGCTCCATCGTCTTCGCGATGAACTCGTCGGACACCATCCGCTTGCCGCGCTTCTTGTACGTCATGAAGAGCTTGATCGACGACACGCCCATCCGAAACGCCTCGGGGATGCCCTCGAGGATGTACGGCTCGTGGTTCAGGATGAAATGGAAGCCGAAGTCGAGCACCGAGAGGGCTTCGGCCTCCTCGCGCAAGCGCGTGATCGCGCGCGGCAGCGTCTCGCCCTCGTCGTAGACGACGAACGGCAGGAGCGTGGTGAGCCCGGTGCGCGCGGCGGCCAGCGGCGCCGTTCGCCAGTCGTCGTACTCGGGGCCAATATGAAGATGGCAGTCGATGAGACCCGGGAGTACGAGTTTCCCCGTGGCGTCAATCACGCGGCCGGCCGGCGGTAGCAGCGCCTCCGGTCCGATCGCGACGATCGTGTCGCCCCGGATCGCCACCGCCGCCTCGACGACGTCGGTGGCCGTCACGACCTGACCGCCGCGGACGACGACGTCGACCGAGGCGCTCATCGGTTCGGCTCCTTCTCGGTCACGGGCTGCAGCAAGAGCCCGTAGTGCTGGGGCTGGCGCCGCCCGAGGAAGTTCCAGCGCTTCCGGAGGGGCGCCATCTGGTCGAGGTCGATCCGCGCCACCACCAGCTCGTCGCCGCGGGTCGCCGCCCGCGCGAGCACCTGGCCCTGCGGGTCGATGATGCAGGAGCCGGCGATCAGCTCGACGCCGTCCTCCACGCCGGCCTTGGCGACGCCGACGACGAAGCACAGGTTCGCGTAAGCGCCGGCGCGCATGCAGAGCTCGTTCAGATCGAGCGCCAGCGCCGAGATCGGCGTGTTGTAGCCGATCAGGATGATCTCGGCGCCCTGGAGCGCGAGCGAGCGATAGCTCTCCGGGTAGCGCCGATCCTGGCAGATCGCGACGCCGACCCGAGCGCCGGCGGCGTCGAAGACCCTGTAGCCGGTGTCGCCGTGGGCGAAGTAGTAGGGCTCGTGCACCTGGGCGTAGCCGTCCGGAACCTTCGTGCCCGGCAGGTGGACCTTGCGGAACGTCCCGCAGAGCCGGCCGTCACGGTCGGTGAGCAGCGCGGTGTTGAAGTACCGGCCCTCGGCCTTCTCGCAGAACCCCACGTGCACGCCCACGCGCGCTTCCGCCGCGCGGCGGAGCAGCGGCTCGAGGGCCTTCGGCGGCACCTCGGTCTCGAAGAACTGGTCGAAGTCCTGGCGGATGCGCTTGGGGAAATACGTCGTCAGCGCCATCTCGGGATAGACGATCAGCTCGCATCCGTCGCGGATCGCTCCCTCGAGCAGTACCTGCATGCGCTCGACGATCACCCCGCGTGGGGTGCCGTCCTGGTTGGGACCCATCTGGGCGGCGGCGACCTTCAGCTGACGTGACATCGTCCTTCTCCTCTCTTCTGGCCGCACTTCTCACTCACCGTTGCCGGGATAGCGCGCGAGCAGGTCCGCGATCTCGGCCGCGGGCGTGCGGTGGCCGGGGGTGATCGGCCCGCCGCGCTCGACGACCCGCTGCGCGCTGCGGAGATGCGCGACCACCGTGTCCACCGCGTCCTTCTCGCTCATGCCCTTGACGCGGATCAGGATCTCGACCGCCTTGGCATTGGCGCCGAGCTCGCGCAGCTCCTGCGCCCGCTGGAACTCCGCCATCGAGGCGCCGGCGACGGGCCTGTCGTGGCCGAGGACGTAGTGCGCCAGCTCGTGGGCCACCAGCGAGTTCTCGCGATCGCTGCGCTTCCGCTTGTCGCCCGGCGTGAGATAGGCCTGGATCGTCGCGCTGTGGGGGCCGGTGTTGCTCGTGAAGACCGCCGCCTGGCCCTGAGGGATCCCGATGTCGGACACGATCGAGATCAGCTCGTCGGACCCGAGCGTCGCCGTGATGACCGCCTCCATGCCGCGGACGGTCTGCTCGGTCTCCTCGACGCGGGTGCCGATCGGCGCCTTCAGATCGACGCGGAACTGCGCTTCGTCGGACGGCGGAAAGAACTCGGTGCCGATCAACGGCCGCAGGCCGAACAGCGCGGCGGCCACCAGGAACAGGCTCGCCACGAAGGTCACCGCGATCGAGCCGACGACGAGCGCGCGGCGGGCGAGCGCCCACTCGATCAGCCGCTGATAGACCTCCTCGGTCCACTCGAAGAAGCGGTGGGACAGGCCGAAGACGCGGTCCCGGAGCCGGCGCGAGCGCGGATCGGTCGAGGTCTCGGGGCGGAGCAGCCGGAGGGCCAGCAGCGGCGTGACGGTCCGCGAGACCAGGAACGACGCGAACAGCGAGACCGAGATCGTGAAGGTCAGCGGGATGAACAGGAGCTTGATCTGTCCCTCGAGGAAGATCGTCGGCAGGAAGACGATGATGGTGGTGATCGTCGCCGAGAAGATCGGCATCGCCACCTCGCGCGCGGCGTCCAGCACGGCGCGGTGCCGGGAGGTGCCCGGGATGTTCAGGTGCCGGTTGATGTTCTCGAGCTCGACGATCGAGTCGTCCACCAGGCGCCCCACCGCGAGCGCCAGGCCGCCGAGAGTGAACACGTTGAGGGTCTGCTCGAGGAAGTAGAGACAGATGAACGACAACAGGATCGAGAGCGGAATCGCGATCGAGATGATCAGCGTGGAGGTCAGGGAGCGCAGGAAGATCAGGATCACCAGGAACGCGAGGACCGAGCCCTGGAGCGCCTCGTGCCACAGGCTCTGGATCGCCTGGCGGATGTAGATCGACTGGTCCAGGGTGATGCCGAGCTTCACGCCCGCCGGGATCCCGATCATCTTGGGGATCAGCTCCCTGACCCGGTCGACGACCGCGATCGTGTTGGCGCCCGGCTGCTTGTTGACGTTGAGGAAGACGCCGCGCTCGCCGTCGATCCGGACGATCGACGTCTGCGTCTCGTGGGAGTCGACGACCCGGCCGACGTCCTTGATGTGGATCGCGGCGTCGTTGGCGCCGAGCCGCCTGATGACGATGTCCTCCATCGGCTGGATGATCTGGAACTGGTTGTTGGTGTAGAGGTTGTAGTCCGGCCGCCCGACGTTGAGGTCGCCGCTCGGCAAGAGGAAGTTCGCGTTGTTGACCGCGCGCACCACGTCCAGGATGGACAGCCCCTTGGCGTAGAGCTGGTCGCGGTTCAGGTTCACGCTGATCTGGCGAACCTTGCCGCCGTCGACCGACGCAGACGCGACCCCGCCGAGCCGCTCGATCTGGGGCTCGATGATGTTGTAGGCCAGATCGTAGAGCTGGCGCTCGTCGAGCCGGCCGCCGGCGACGGTGACGAGCGCGACCGGGATGTTGGACAGG
>Ga0066710_100006040_pt1 | contig 11216 bp, 9 predicted proteins | sample GraSoiAngelo_159_FD_79666 | JGI IMG/M metagenome (GOLD analysis project Ga0066710, IMG submission 79666) | Grasslands soil microbial communities from the Angelo Coastal Reserve, California, USA - 14_1009_16_40cm | ecosystem: Environmental > Terrestrial > Soil > Grasslands | place: USA... | reverse complement strand
ATCGGGGTCTAGACGACGTCGTTCAGTATTGTCTGAACATTCAGAACGTTCTACAATCGCCCGGTGACGCCGGGTGAATCGGAGTTCGTCGAGGAGATGGGTCGGTTCCTGGCATCCCTCGGGATGACCCCGATGGCCGGCCGGATGTGGGGCTGGTTGCTCATCTGCGATCCGCCTGAGCAGACCGCATCGGACATTGCGGCGGCGCTTCGCGCGAGCCGTGGCGCGATCAGCGGCACGGCCCGGCTCCTTGCCACGAGCGGCCTGATCCGCAGGACGACGCGAGCCGGCGATCGGCGGGAGTACTTCAGCGCGCCGCCCGAGGCACTCGACGCGATGCTCGGCAGCGCCGCTGCGATCTATCGCCAGATGCGTCAGATCGCCGAGCGAGGCCTGGCGGCGACGGCCGATCGCCCACCACGGGCCAGAGCCCGGCTCCAGGAGTTCCGCGACGTCATGGCGTTCGTCGAGCAAGAGGTGCCGGCCGTCATCGGCCGGTTCCTGAAGGATCGCAACAGGAGAGGACAGGCATGAGCGCCGTCATCGAAACCGAGCAGCTGACCAAGTCGTATGGGCCGTTCCGCGGCATCGTCGAGGTCGATCTCGTCGTCAACCAGGGCGAGGTGTTCGGGTTCCTCGGGCCGAACGGGGCCGGCAAGACGACCACGATCCGGATCCTGCTCGATCTCATCCGGCCGACCGCGGGCCGCGCCAGCGTCTTCGGCATCGAGACGACCGCAGACCCGGTGGCGATCCACCGCCGGATCGGGTACCTGCCGGGCGAGTGGAACCTGTACGACCGCCTCACGGGCGCGGAGACCATCACGTACTTCGCGAACCTGCGCGGCGGCGTGGACAGGACCTACGTCGAGCAGCTGGTGGAGCGCCTCGACCTCGATCCGTCGCGCCGCTTCCGCGAGTACTCGAGGGGCAACAAGCAGAAGGTCGGGCTGATCACCGCACTCCAGCATCGACCCGAGCTGCTGATCCTCGACGAGCCGACCGCGGGCCTCGATCCGCTCGTCCAGCAGACGTTCAACGAGCTGCTGTTCGAGGCGCGGGGGGAAGGCCGCACGGTGTTCCTGTCCTCGCACATCATCAGTGAGGTCGAGCGCACGTGCGACCGCGTCGCGATCATCCGCGAAGGTCGAATCGTCCGGCTGGATAGCGTCGAGGGCGTTCGCTCTCTCGCTGCCCATGAGGTCGAGCTGCGGTTCGCGGCGCCGGTGGCGGCTGCGCCCTTCGGGGCGATCCCCGGGGTGAGGAACCTGGTCGAGGAGGGCCGCACGCTGCGCATGCTCGTCGCCGGCCCGATTGCGCCCGTCGTCCGATTGGCCGGGCAGTTCGACCTGGTCGATTTCGTGAGCCGCGAGCCGTCGCTCGAGGAGGTTTTCCTTAGCGAGTACGGCAGCGCCAGCCCGGCGACCACGCCGGCGGCGGCCCGATGACCGCCGTCGCACCCGCGCCCGCGCTCGCGTCGAGCGTGATCCAGGCGCCCTCGCTCCGGGCGCGCCTGCTCGGTCTCGGCTCTATCTTCGGCAAGGCGTTCCGCGACAGCAGGCGGACGGCGATCGCCCTTGGCGCCCTGTTCGCGCTGGTCTTCATCGCCACGGCGGCACAGATCGCCGAACAGTTCGACACCGCCGCCGATCGCCTCAAGTTCGCCGCGGAGCTGCAGGGCCTGCCGCCGATCTTCCAGGGCATGCTCGGCGAGCCGATCGACATCGACAGGCTCGGCGGCTTCATGTCCTGGCGGATCCTGAACTTCATGCCGGTGATGCTCGGCATCTGGTCGGTGGTCGCGATGTCAGGCCTGCTCGCGGCCGAGCTCAACCGCGGGAGCATGGATCTGCTGGCCGCGTCGCCGATCAGCCGCGCGCGCCTGGCATTCGAGAAGCTCGCCGGCTACCTCGTCGCCCTCGCGGTTTCGATCGCGATCCTGGTCGTCGGGATGGCTGTCGCGTTCGCGGCGTTCTCGAAGCTGCCCGGCGACGCGGTGGGGATCGATGCGATCCTCGCCCACTCGGTCTGGCTCTATATCGCCATTCTGGTGCCCGGCGCCGTCGCCTTCGCCGTCGCGCCACTGCTCGGGCGGAACCAGGCGCTGGGCATCGGCGCGGTCGTGCTGTTCGCGAGCTTCGTGATCAACGGGTTCGCCGGCAGCGTGACCGCGTTCGAGCACGTACGTGGCCTCTCGTATTTCGCCATCACGGCCGAACACCGCCCGCTCGCGGGCCGCTACGACTGGTCGTCGATCGCGCTGGTCGGCGGGATCATCGTCGCCCTCCTCGCGGCCGGACTGTGGGTCTTCTCGCGGCGCGACCTGCTCGTCGCTGTCGGTGGGCGAGTCCGGCTGCCAAGCATCGGGCTGTGGCTACGCGAGCCGTTCACGCGGGCCTTCGGTGAGCGCTTCCCGGCCGCGCTCGCGTGGGGGGCGTTCCTGGGCGTGTTCGGCCTGTTCATCGCGACCTCGGCAGACCAGTTCGTCAAGACCCTCGGGGCGATTCCCCAGATCGTGGCGATGATCAAGCAGTTCTTCCCGAACGAAGACATCCTCTCGACCGGCGGGTTCCTCCAGCTCGCCTTCTTCCAGGAGGCGATTCTGGCGATGACGCTCGCCGCGGGCGGCTTCGTCGCGGGCTGGGCATCGGACGAGAGCGAGCGCCGGCTCGAGCTGGTCCTCAGCACGCCCGTCGCGCGGGGGCGATGGGCGGTCCGGAGCGCGCTCGCCGTGCTCGCGGCGATCGCGGTGATGACCGCGGTCATGGCCGTCGGGGTCGGCGCCGGCGCCGCCACGCAGGCGGGTGACGCCACGCGGCCCGTGCTCGGGCTGTGGGTGCTCGGGCTGTATGGGATGGCGCTCGCGGGCATCGGCCTGGCTGTCGGCGGCCTGATCCGCCCGAGCCTGGCCGCGCCGGTCACGATCGTCGTCGGCCTGGGCTTCTACCTCCTCGACCTCATCGGTTCGATCCTCGACCTGCCCGATGCGGTCCTTGGCATTGCCCTGAACCGGCATCTCGGCCGGCCCATCCTCGGTGTCTACGACGAGGCCGGCATGCTCGCGTGCGCGGCGCTGGCGGTCGGCGGCGTGGTCCTGTGCGCGATCGGCATGCGCCGTCGCGACATCGGCCGGTGAGCCACTGATCGCGTCGACGCGTCCGGCCTGTGGCGGGCTGACTGGCCCCGCACACTTCGCTGATGCCAACCCTGGCCATCGGGCTCGTGCTCGTCGCGGCCGTGCTGCATGCCGGCTGGAACGTGCTGCTCAAGACGTCGGGCGACACGCTCTGGACGGCCGTCCGGCTGCAGGCCATCGGGACGGCGATCCTGCTCCCGATCGGGATCGCGGCGTGGCTGTGGAACGGGATGCCGGCGGTCTCGGCCGCGGCGTTCTGGCTCGCCATTGCCTCGGGGGTGGTCGAGGCGATCTACTTCGTGTGCCTGTCCGCCGCGTACAGCCGCGGTGCGCTGTCGCTCGTCTATCCGCTCGCCCGGGGAAGCGCCCCGCTCCTGGCTGTCGCGGTCGGCATCCTGCTGCTCGGTGAGCGGCTGGCCCCAGGCGCGCTGCTCGGCGTCGGGTGCCTGCTCGTCGGGATCCTGCTCGTCGCCCGGCCGTGGCAGGCGATCCAGGCAGCGGGACGGGCGCAGCGCGGCGCTATCGGGTTCGCGCTCGCGACCGGCGCCTCGATCGCCGCCTACTCCGCGATCGATCGACTCGGCGTCCGCGCCACCGAACCATGGCTCTATGGCTCGATGCTTGCCGTCGCGGCGACGAGCTTCCTTGGAGTCGCAGTGGTGATCGGCCGGCGGACCGGGTTCCTGGCGCCGGCGCCGACGTCCGCGCCGCCCGGGCAGCGGCAGGGCACCAACCTCGGGCGCGACGCGGTGGCCGGGATCCTCGCCCTGGCCGCCTACCTCCTGGTGCTGAGCGCGTACTCGATCGCCCCGTTGGCGACCGTCGCGCCGCTCCGGGAATCGGGCATCGTCCTGGCCGCGGCGTGGGGCTCGATCCGCTTGGGCGAGGCGGCCGGTCGCCGGCAGGCGACGTACCGCACCGCAGCCGCCGGCCTCGTCGTGGTCGGCGCGATCCTGCTCGCGACCGCGCGCTGAGCCGAGCGGCGCAGCCGCCTAGGCAGCGGCCCCCGTCGACGTATCCGGCGACTGCTCGGCGGCTCGGCGGCCGAAGATGCGCCGAGTGCCGAACTTGCTGTTCACCAGGGTGACGCCGCCGAGGATGAGCCCCGTGCCGCCGATGACACGAGCGTCGACCTGCTCGCTGAACATCAGCGCCCCGGTCACGATGCCGACGACCGGCAACAGGTAGGCCAGCTGCGACGTGGCCGTCGCCCCGATCCGCCCGAGCAGCCGGAACATGATCAGGTACGCGGCCCCGGACCCGAGGAGCCCGAGCCAGAGCACCGCGATCAGCGCGTTCGGGTTCCAGGCGACGGCGAGTGGCTTCTCGAAGACGAGCGCAAGCGCGGCGACCATGAGGAACGCGAAGCCGACCTGGAAGACGGCCGGGATCATCGGTCGCAGGCCCTTGATGTTGCGGCGCGCGTACACGGCACCGACGGCGTAGGAGACCGTCGAGCCGAGGAGCGCCACCTCGCCGGTCACCTGGCTGCCGCCGAGGGCGCCGGCGAGACCGGGCGCGACCAGCACGACCACGCCGACATAGCCGACGATGACCCCGACCAGCCGGCCGAGGGTGATCGGCTCGTCGGGGAAGACCAGCGCGGCGAGCACGATGACGAGCAGCGGCACCGCCCCGTTGAGGATCGCGGCGATGGCCGATGCGACCGATTGCTCCGCCCAGGTGATCAGCGAGAACGGGATCACGATATTGACCGCGGCCATGACGAGCAGGTGCAGGTACGTCCGCGGGTTCCTGGGCAGCGGCTCCTTCGCGACGGCGACCACCGTCGCGAGCAGGGCAAAGCCGATCAGCAGCCGGCTCGCGATCAGGGTGAACGTGGGCAGCGTCTCGACGCCGAGCTTGATGAAGGCGTAGCTGGTGCCCCACATCACGCCGAGGGTGAGCAACAGGGCCAGGTCGGTGCGGGTCGGTCGGGCGATCACCGCCGGAGTGTACCTCCATCTTGGCCTAGACGAGTGTGCCAAGGCTCCGCTCGTTGCCGCATACGACCTCCAACACGGTCCGCCCGATCTTGGTTGCCCGATTTAGGGATTCGAGCTCGCGGCCCATCGGTCGGACGACCGATGACCGAGGGACTTGGTCGGAACAGCCTCCTTGAAGCAGCGCCGGAACAGGCCGGCGACCAAGCGGAGGAACGGCATGGGCAAGTTCATGGACGTCCACAACGGGTTCTTCGGCGTGAGCGCCGAGCAGCTCCGGGACGCCCACAACCGCGACCTGGCGATCCAGGACGACGAGACCGTGGTCTACGAGCGGGCCTGGCTCGACCCTGAAGCAGGGAAGGTCTTCTGCCTCGCAACCGGGCCGTCGAAGGAGGCCGTGATGCGCATCCACCAGCGCGCCGGCCACCCGACTCCCGAGGTCTACGAAATCATGGCTGAGGTGTGACGATGATCGGAATTCGTTCAGGCCGCCGCCTACGCGCCACGAGCGCGCTCGGGCTGGCCTTGCTCATCGTGCCGGCGTTCACCGGCGTCGCCAACGGCGCCGGCCAGGCCGACGTCGCGCAGGTCCGCCAGGCGACCCTCAAGTACCGCGACGTGAACGCCGCCATCGCCGACGGCTACGTCAAGTTCTACAAGTGCACCGAGCAACCCGGCATCGGGACAATGGGCCAGCACTACGTCAAGTTGCCGCTCGTCGGCGACCCGGCGATCAACGCGCTGACGCCGGAGGTTCTCGTCTACGCGCCGAAGCGCAGCGGCGAGCTGAAGCTCGTGGCAGTCGAGTACGTCGTCACGCAGGCCGACTGGCAGACCGCGTTCGGCTCGGCGACCCCGACCGTCCTCGGCCAGAACATGCTCTTCCGGGCCGCCGGCAACCGCTACGGCCTGCCGAACTTCTACGAGCGGCACGCCTGGCTGTGGCAGGGCAACCCGCTCGGCCTGTACAACGACTGGAACCCGGACATCAGCTGCCTGGGCAACGGCGACAACGGCGGCTGATCGAGCTCGCTCTCCTCGCACGACGGTCGGCCGGCGGCGCAAGCCCCGGCCGGCCGTTTTTCGTGCGTGCGCCGCCTCAGTTGGGCGCGGCGACCTGGAGCTGGGGCGGCGTCGGCGACGCCGGCGGCTCGGTGGCACGCACGGTCGCGGCCCACGCCGCGATCTCCGCGCGTCGAGCGACCCCGAGCTTGGCGAGGATGTGCTCGACGTGGGCGCTCACCGTCTTCGGTGACAGCACGAGCTCGGCCGCGATCTGGGCGTTGGTGAGCCCCGACGCGACCAGCCGAGCAATCTCGAACTCGCGCACGGTGAGCGGCCGCCACGGTTCGTCCTCGAGCCCGCGCCCGCGGCCGGCCTTCGACAGCTCCTCCGCTCGAGCGAGCAGCGGCTCGCTCCTGAGCTCCAGGGCGATCGACCGGACCTCTGCCAGGATCGCCGCTGCGTCCCCGTGCCGGTTCATGCGCATGAGGCAATGCGCCAGGTCGAGCCGTGCCCACGTGGCCTCCCAGACACGACCGCGCTCCTGCCAGCCGCGGACGGCCCGCTCCAGCGCCTCGCGCGCGGCCGAGAGTGACCCGGCGGCGAGGCGCGCGAGGCCATCGGCGTGGCTCAACGCCGGACCCGCGACAGATTCCCAGGCCGCGAGGTGCTCGCGGGCGCGGGCCACCCAGCGTTCGGCGTCATCGGGCCGCCGTGCGGCGATGAATGCTCGCGCGCCGGTCACGACGAATGGAATGAACAGCGCTCGCTCGCCAACCGCGCTGGCGATCGCCCAGCCCTCCTCGCAGCGCGCGACCGAGGCGTCCGCGTCGCTGGTCAGGAGATCGGTCTCGGCCAGGCCCCACAACGGCGTGAGGATGAACTGGTTCTCACCAATTCGTCGCCCTGACGCGAGCGATTCCTCGAGCCAGCGCCTCGCCTCGTCCGGACGGCCGCGGCCGAGGGCGACGAGTCCGATGACATCGAGCGATCCGATCACGCCGCGCGGGCAGCCGCGATCGACCAGCTCCTGCCGGGCGCGCTCATCGGCCGCGTCCCAGCGACCGGCGGACCAGTCGAGGACCGCCCGCGTCGTCGCCATCATTTGGCGGCAATGCGATTGCTCGATCGCATCCGCGTACTGGAGGCCTTCGTGGAGCGCCAGCTCGGCAGTGCTGGCGTCCATGATGCGCGCCGCAAGGATGGCGAGATTGCGATAGCCGGTGACGCCGACCGATTCGAAGCCGGCGTCCCGCGCCTCGCGGGCAGCCCGCATGCCGTCGCGCAGGCCCGTCTCGTAGCGGCCGGCGACGATGTCGATCCTGGCCAGGAGCAGATCGGCATCCAGTGCCGTTTCCCGGTCGCCCACCGATTCGGCTAGTTCGCGCGCACCGATGGCTTCGCTGCGTGCGGCTGAAAGGTCCGAGGCGGCCCGCAACCGATCATCGGCGCGGAGCATCGTGTAGAAGGCCCGAACTTTCTCCCGCTCCGCCGTCGGTGGCAGGGCGGCGATCTCCGCGAGCGCCCGGTCGGTGATGGCGCGAAGGTCGCCGGTCGGGGCCCCACCCCGCGCCGCCAGCATGTAGTCCGAGATCAGCATCCCTGCGGCCTCGAGCGGCCTGCCGGCTTCCAGATAGAGCTGGCGTGCGCGCGCGCCCGCCGTTCCGGATTCCTTGTTCAGCTCGATGGCCGCTGCTGCGTTGGAGAATCGCTCGTAGAGATCGGCTTGCTCTTCCACCGGCAGGTCCGGCGGCATGTTGTCGATCGCCCGCTGGTAGAGCTCGAACGCCTCCTGGCGGGCCGAGATCCGGCTCGCCTCGCGGGCGGCGGTGAGCGCGGCGCGGAAGGCCTGGGGTCGGAGGCCGGCGCGCTCGTAGTGGCGCGACGCGTGGACGACGCTCGACCCATCGAGGTGCATCACGAACTCAGCCGCCTGGGCGTGGAACCGGCGCAGCTGCGACGGTGGCACGGAGCCGTAGATCGCATCGCGCAACAGCTGGTGTCGGAAGTCGTAGTAGCCGCGGTCGATGTAGTCGAAGGGATAGATGATCGCCGCGTCGACGAGCTCCTCGAGCGTGGGCTCGAGCTGGGCAAGCGGCCGGTCGATGATCCCGGCCATCACGTCGGGCGTGAAGCAGCGCCCGATCACGGCGCCCGCGCGCGCGATCGTCCGCGCATCGGGTGAGAGCCGGGACAGTCGCGAGAGGACGGCGTCGCCGATCGTGTCCGGGACGGTCGCCTCGCGGATCAGCCGGCCGTCGTGACGCGCATCGTCGTCGAGCGCGGCGAGTAGCTCCTCGATGTGGAGCGGGATGCCGTTGGTGCGCTCGTAGACCGCCTCGACGACGTCACTCGGCGCCGGCAGGTCGCCGCCGAGGATCAGCGTCGTGGCCATGCCGGTCTCCTCGAGCGTGAGCCGGCGCAGGCGGACCTCCTCGGCGTGGCGCTGGCTGAGGAGGCGAGCGCGCCACTCCCGGTGGATCGTGTCGGCCGGGAATTCGTCCCCGCGGTAGTCGCCGACGATCAGCAGCGGCAGATCCGCGGCATGTCGAGCGAGCTCGCCAACCACCTCGAGGCTCATCTCGTCCGTCCAGTGGAGGTCATCGAAGATGAGCATGGTCGGCCGGTCGATCGCCTCGAGGATGCGGTCGGCGGCCGTCCGGACCATGAGCCGGCGGGATCCGAGCGCGTCGCCCTCATGTCGACCGTCGATCGCCAGCAGGCCCTTCGACAAGGCCTTGAACGGCTCGCTACCGCGCATCCCGGTGGCCATCTCGCGAATCGAGGCGAGGGGGACCTGGTGGTCCTGGGGCGCGACCGACCCGCCCTCCACCCGAAGCCCCGCGGCCAGTGCCTTGCGCATCGCGGCCCTGATCAGGCGCGTCTTGCCGAGCCCCGCCTGGCCCGAGATGAAGAGCGCGTGGCCGCGACCGCGATCCGCCTCGGCGATCAGCTCGTCGAACAGCTCGAGCAGATGGTCGCGGCCGACGAGGATCGGGCACTGGACGATGCGGCCGGTGCTGCTCATCGAGGGGAGTGTAGGGGCAGCTCACCAGGCGCCGCATCGGTCGAACGACCGATGGACGCCGGCGCCCTAGAGCTCGCTCGTCGTGGCGATGGTGACGTCGCGCGCAAGGTGGGTATCGAGGGCCCAGGCACGCGCGAGGATTACGTGGAATGTCGCCTGCGCCCGCCCATGCGGCAGCTCGATCGTTGGCAACGGGCGCGGGTCGATCGCGCCGGCGATGTCCAGGCCGAGCGAGCCCCCATAGGTGCCCGCCGGGGCGAGGATCGCCGACCAGGCCGTGATCGTCTCGCTCTCGCCTTCGTTGACGGTCGCCTCGACCTTGACTCGAATCTCGGCGCGAATCTCCTGGAGCTTGACCGCGCCCGGCATCGAGAGCTCCAGCCGGCCGGTCAGCGACTCGCCGCACACCAGCGGCATGGGCTCGAGCTTGATCGTGCCGGTGATCCCGTCCGATGCGCTGTCGGTCTGCTCGTAGAGCGCGAACTCGCCGACGTGGACGACGCCGGCCCGGAGTAGCGCCGTGGGCTGGGCGACGACGACCTCGTGTTCGATGCTCGAGTCCAAGCCGCCAGCGATGTCGAGCTTCGCCTCGAACGCCCAATCCAGGCCCGCATCGTCGGCGACGAGCGTCGCCGGGCCCATCCCCGGTACGGGCTGTTCGAAGGTCGCCGTCCATGTCTCGCCCTGAGCGATCTGCAGGGGACCGTGCACCTGCACGGGCTCCCGAAGAAGGTCTTCTCGCGTCGTCACGACCCTGGTAGTAGTCGTGCCATTGGCCCCATGCGTGGTGACCCGATGCCGCCAGTGCTCCTCCGCGACGAGGCCGACGAGGACGCCGCGCGCCTCGATCGCGCGATCCGCCCTGATCGAGACACGGCCAGAGACCAGGCGGCCGGGGAGCAGGATCGATCGGTCGAGCTCGACATGCCACGTGGCACCGCCGGATGAACCCTCCCAGGCCGCGGCGGCCGCCCGCGATTGCGTCTCGGTCACGTCCGAGAGCGTACCGGCTCGCCCGGCGCCGCGGCTACCATCGGGCCGAGGGCCTGAGGGACGGGATGCTGACGCTCGACACGATCCGGGGGGCGCCGAAAGCGCTGCTGCACGACCATCTCGACGGCGGGCTGCGGCCGGCGACCGTGGTGGACCTCGCTCGCGAGTTCGGCTATCAACGGCTGCCGACGACTGACGTCGACGAGCTCGCGAGCTGGTTTCGCCGCGGCGCCGACCGCAAGTCGCTGGAGCTGTACCTGGAGACGTTCGAGCACACCGTCGGCGTGCTCCAGGACCGCGACGCGATCATGCGCGTCGCCGCCGAGTGCGCGGAGGATCTCGCCGCCGACCGCGTCGTCTATGCGGAGGTGCGCTACGCCCCGGAGCTGTCGACCGAGAAGGGCCTGACCCTGGACGAGGTGGTCGAGGCCAATCTCGAAGGCTTCCGGCTCGGGAGCGCGAGGGCCGCCGAGGCCGGCCAGCCGATCGTCATGAAGGTCCTCGTGACCGCGATGCGCCAGGCCGCTCGGTCGGTGGAGGTCGCCGAATGTGCGATCCGCTGGCGCGATGCGGGTGTCGTGGGCTTCGACATCGCGGGGCCCGAGGCCGGCTACCGCCCGACGCGCCACCTCGAGGCATTCGAGGCGGTGCGCAAGGAGAACTTCCACATCACGATCCACGCCGGCGAGGGCTTCGGCCTCCCGTCGATCTGGGAGGCCCTCCAGTTCTGCGGCGCCGAGCGGCTCGGCCACGGCGTCCGCATCGTCGACGACATCACCGCGCTGCCGGATGGCTCGTACTCGCTCGGTCGGCTGGCGGCGTTCGTGCGCGACCGCCGCGTGCCGCTCGAGATGTGCCCGACCTCGAACGTCCACAGCGGCGCCGCGACCTCGATCGCCGAGCACCCGTTCGACCTGCTCCGGCGCCTGCGTTTCCGGGTCACGGTCAACACCGACAACCGGCTGATGTCCAATGTCTCCGCGTCGAGCGAGCTCAAGGTCCTCGACGAGACCTTCGGGCTCGGCCTGGGCGAGCTCGAGTGGCTGACGATCAACGCGATGAAGTCGGCCTTCGCGCCGTTCGACGAGCGGCTCCGGATCATCAACGAGGT
>Ga0066710_100006039_pt1 | contig 11216 bp, 10 predicted proteins | sample GraSoiAngelo_159_FD_79666 | JGI IMG/M metagenome (GOLD analysis project Ga0066710, IMG submission 79666) | Grasslands soil microbial communities from the Angelo Coastal Reserve, California, USA - 14_1009_16_40cm | ecosystem: Environmental > Terrestrial > Soil > Grasslands | place: USA... | reverse complement strand
GGCAGCTACGTCAGCTACCTCGAGGGCTGCTCGGCGCCGATGCGCGACGAGAACCAGCTACACGCCGCGGTCGTCGAGCTCATCGCGCTCGATAATGCCACGATCAAGTACTCGACGATCCAGAACTGGTATCCGGGGGACGAAGAGGGCAAAGGCGGCATCTACAACTTCGTCACCAAGCGCGGCAAGTGCGCCGGCAAGAACTCCAAGATTTCCTGGACCCAGGTCGAGACCGGTTCGGCGATCACCTGGAAGTACCCGGGCTGCATCCTCCAGGGTGACAACTCGATCGGCGAGTTCTACTCGGTGGCCGTGACGACCCGGCGCCAGCAGGCGGACACCGGCACCAAGATGATCCACCTGGGAAAGAACACGCGCTCCACGATCGTGTCGAAGGGCATCTCGGGCGGGCATGGGCAGAACACGTATCGGGGCCTCGTGAAGATCATGAAGAACGCCGACGGTGCGCGGAACTACTCGCAGTGCGACTCGATGCTCATCGGCGACCGCTGCGGCGCGCACACCTTCCCGTACATCGACGTGCGCAACAGCACCGCGATCATGGAGCACGAAGCGTCAACCTCCAAGATCGGTGAGGACCAGATCTTCTACCTGCGCCAGCGCGGCCTCTCCGCGGAAGACGCCGTGTCGATGATCGTCAACGGCTTCTGTAAGGAAGTCTTCAAGGAGCTGCCGATGGAGTTCGCCGTCGAGGCGACGCGGCTGCTCGGGATCAGTCTCGAGGGGAGTGTCGGTTGATGCTTGAGGTGAAGAACCTTCACGTCGCGGTCAACGGCGCGGAGATCCTGCGGGGCGTCGACCTCACGGTCAAGACCGGCGAGGTGCACGCCATCATGGGGCCGAACGGCTCCGGCAAGAGCACCCTGGCCCAGGTGCTCGCGGGACACCCGGCGTACACAGTGACGGCCGGCAGCGCGGCCTACGACGGCAAGGACCTGCTCGGACTCAAGCCCGAGGAGCGGGCCCGCGAGGGCGTGTTCCTCGCGTTCCAGTACCCGGTCGAGGTTCGCGGCATCACGAACTCATACTTCCTGCGCTCGGCGGTGAATGCGATCCGCAAGCACCGCGGACAGGAGGAGCTCGACCCGCTCGACTTCCTCCAGGTGCTCGAGCAGAAGCTCCGGGCAATCGGGTGGGATGACACCCTGATGAACCGCCCCGTCAACGAAGGCTTCTCGGGGGGCGAGAAGAAGCGCAACGAGATCCTGCAGCTCGCCGTGATCGAGCCGCGGCTCGCGATTCTCGACGAGACCGACTCGGGACTCGATATCGACGCGCTGAAGACGGTCGCCCACGCAGTCAACAAGCTGCGCGCGCCCCACCGGGCGTTCGTGATCGTCACGCACTACCAGCGGCTGTTGAATCACATCACACCCGACGTGGTCCACGTCTTGTCGGAGGGCCGCATCGTGAAGTCGGGGGGCCCCGAGTTGGCGCACGAGCTCGAGGCGAAGGGCTACGACTGGCTGCGGGCTGGCGCCACGGTGTCGTGATGGTGTCCGTCGAGCGGTACCTGGAAGCGTATCGAGCATTCGCCACGAACGGCGCCTCAGGCGCCCCCGCGTGGCTCAAGGAGCTGCGTGACGGCAGCATCGCGCGCTTCGCGCAACTCGGGTTCCCCAACACGAAACAGGAAGCGTGGCGCTTCACGAGCGTGGCGGCCATCACGGAGACGGCGTTCGAGCCGGCGCATCCCGTATCTCGCATCCCGCATCTCGACTCAATTCAGCCGCTCCTCCTCGGCGACGGCCCGCGCCTGGTTTTCGTAAACGGGTTTCTGGTACGCTCCCTTTCGACGCCTGTTTCTGACGGTGTTCGAGTCGACGGTCTTGCGCAGGCTCTCGTCGATACGCCAGACCTTATCCGTCAGCACCTGGGCAAGTACGCCGGGTTCCAGGACCGCCCCTTCGCGGCGCTGAACACGGCGTTCGCATGCGACGGAGCCTTCGTACATGTGCCGGAGCGGCGCGCGCTGGAGCAGCCGATCCAGTTGCTGTTCCTGGCCACGCCCGGGGAGGGCGGCCCGGTGGTGGCGCACCCGCGCAACCTCATCGTGGTGGAGCGCGAGGCCCGTGCCACTGTGGTCGAGACTTATGCGGGGTTGAGCGAGGGAGTCTACTGGACCAACGCGGTGACGGAGGTGGTCGCGGGGGACGGCGCCCGTGCCGACTGCTACCGGGTCCAGCGCGAGAGCGAGCGGGCCTACCACGTCGCCGTCACCGAGGCGCACCAGGGCCGCGATAGCAGGGTGAACCTGCACGCGGTCGCGGTCGGGGGCGTCCTGACGCGTCACGACCTCCGCGGCACGCTGGCGGGCCCGGGCGGTTACCTGATCCTGAACGGTTTGTACCTGCTCGCTGGACGGCAGCATGCCGATCACCACACCACGATCGATCATGCGGCACCGCACTGCGAGAGTCACGAGTACTTCAACGGCGTCCTGGACGGCCGGTCGCGTGGTGTGTTCAACGGCCGGATCATCGTCCGGCCCGGTGCGCAGAAGACCGACTCGAAACAGACGAACAACAACCTCCTGCTGTCGACCGAGGCGCATGCCGACAGTCAGCCGCAGCTCGAGATTCACGCCGACGACGTGAAGTGCACTCACGGCTCCACCGTCGGCCCGCTCGACGCGCGGGCGGTGTTCTACCTGCGCAGCCGGGGGATGGGTGAGGTGGAGGCGCGGCGGCTGCTGACCTACGGTTTCGCGGCCGAGATCCTCGGACGGATGGAGATCTCGCCGTTGCGCGCGCAGCTCGACCGGATCGTGCGCGACCGCTTGGGGGAGCGATGAGCGACCTCGGCGACCTGTACCAACAGACCATCCTCGACCACAACCGGAACCCGCGGAACTTCCGGACGGTCCCCGGGGCCAATCGCGCCGCGGAGGGCAACAACCCGCTGTGCGGCGACCGCATCAGCCTTCAGGTCCGCGTGGACGGTGACGTCATCCGCGAGATCGGCTTCCAGGGCTCGGGGTGCGCCATCAGTAAGGCGTCCGCGTCATTGATGACGGGCGCGGTTCAGGGGAAGACGACCGCCGAAGCCGAATCGCTGTTCCGCGCGATCCACGACATGCTCGCTGGTGGCCCCGACGCCCCGGCCGATCCCACGTCGCTCGGGAAGCTGGCCGCGTTCGCCGGGGTGCGCTCCTTTCCCGCGCGGGTGAAGTGCGCCAACCTCTCGTGGCACACGCTGCACGCGGCGCTCCAGCACCGCGCCGAGCCGGTGACGACCGAGTCCCCGAGCGACTGATGCTCGATACGGCGAAGCTCCGCCCCGATTTCCCGATCCTCGCGCGCCGTGAGCACGGCCACCGCCTCGTGTATCTCGACAACGCGGCGACCACGCAGAAGCCGCGGCCCGTGCTCGACGCCGTCCTCGACTATTACCGCACCATCAACGCCAACGTCCACCGCGGCGCGTACGGGCTGGCGGTCGCGGCGACCGAGGCGTACGAGGACGCCCGGAAGACCGTGGCCCGGTTCGTCAACGCCTGGGCGCCCGAGGCCGTGGTCTTCACACGCGGCACCACCGAGTCGATCAACCTGGTCGCCGGCTCGTGGGGGCGCGCGAACGTGCGACCCGGGGACACAGTCGTGGTCACGGCGATGGACCACCACTCGAACCTCGTTCCGTGGCAGCTCCTGTGTCAGGAGAAGGGCGCGACCCTGCGGATGGTGGAGATCACCGCGGACGGGCGGATCGATCTGGCGGATTTCGCCGCGGCCCTGGAGAGGCGGCCCAAGCTCGTGGCGTTCCCCTACGTGTCGAATTCCCTCGGCACCGTGAACCCGGCCGCCCAGCTGGCGCGGCTCGCCCACGCGGCGGGGGCGGTCGTGGTCGTGGACGGGGCACAGTCGACCCCGCATCTCCGCGTGGACGTCCAGTCGCTCGACTGCGACTTCTACGCGCTCTCCGGCCACAAGATGCTGGCGCCGATGGGCAGCGGCGCGCTCGTGGCGAAGCCCGCGCTGCTCGAGGCGATGCCCCCTTACCACGGCGGCGGCGAGATGATCGAGCGCGTGTGGGACGATCACTCCACGTGGAACAGGATCCCGCACAAGTTCGAAGGCGGCACGCCGAACGTGGAGGCCGCGGTCGGCCTCGCCGCTGCGATCGTGTATCTCGATCGCCTCGGTATGGACCGCGTCGCCGAGCACGAGCAGGCGCTCGCACGGACCGCCATCGAGCGCTTGGAGCAGATCGAGGGGGTCACGGTGTACGGGCCCAAGGACCACCGTGCCGGCGTCGTCCCGTTCACGTACGGGGACATCCATCCCCACGACCTCGCGACCATCCTGGACCGCGATGGGATCTGCATCCGGGCGGGGCATCACTGTACGCAGCCGTTGATGCGGCGGCTGGGCGTTCCCGCCACGGCGCGCGCGTCGTTCTACGTCTACAACGACGTGGACGACATCGACGCCCTCGTCGTCGCGGTGCGCAAGGCGGGAGAGTTGTTCGGCGTCGTCCCGGCGTAAGCCCCGTCCCCCTTCCCCCTTCCCTCGTCCCCAGTAGTTTGGGGGCCATGTCCGAAGCCGTCGTCGCAGTCGATCGCATCACCAAGCGGTTCGCCGGCCACACGGCGGTGGACGGGCTGTCGCTCACGGTGCCGCGCGGGGTGATTTACGGGCTGCTCGGCCCGAACGGCGCGGGCAAGAGCACCACCATCCGCATGATCCTGAATATCTACGCCCCCGACAGCGGGACGGTGCGCCTGTTCGGCGAGGACGGGACCGGTCACGAGCACTCGGCGCGGATCGGCTATCTCCCCGAGGAGCGCGGCCTGTACCCCAAGATGCGGGTGCTGGACGTCCTGTTGTTCCTCGCGGAGCTGAAGGGGGTGGACCGGCGGGCGGCCCGGCCCAAGGCGCTGGATTGGCTGGCACGGCTGGGGTTGTCCGACTGGCGCGTGCGCAAGGTGAACGAGCTGTCCAAAGGCATGCAGCAGAAGGTGCAGTTCATCTCCACCGTCCTGCACGAGCCGGACCTGCTCGTGATGGACGAAGCGTTCTCCGGACTGGATCCCGTCAACTCGCAGGTCCTGAAGGACACGGTGCTCGAGCTGCGCGCGCGGGGCAAGACGATCCTGTTCTCCACGCACATCATGGAGCAGGCCGAGAAGGTGTGCGACCACGTGTGCATCATCGCGCGAGGGAGGAAGTTGGTGGATGGCACGCTCGCCGACATCAAGCGGACGCACGGCGGCCGGCACGTGTTGATCAATTTCGACGGCGCGCGCGGCGACGCCGACCGCATCTTCGCCGATCGGCGCCAGGTGGCCAAGGCAGATGCGTCAGGGCAGTTTGCCGAGCTCGAGCTGGCGGCCCAAGGGGATGCCCAGGAGATCCTCAGGGCGCTGGTGACCTCGGGGGCACGCCTGTCGCGCTTCGAGCTCGCCGAGCCCTCGCTCAACAAGATCTTCATCGATCTCGTCGGTCCCGAGGCGGCGACTCCCGAGGCGCGTCCGGACGTCGAGGTGGCGCGTGCGTAAGATCCTGGCGGTGATTCGCCGTGAGTTCGTGGAGCGCGTGCGGCAGAGGTGGTTCTGGGTGATGGTCCTGCTCGGTCCCCTGTTCTTCGGGGCGATTTTCATCCTCCCGACGCTGCTGACCGGCAAGGGCGGCGTGAGGCACATCGCCGTGGTCGACGGGACGACCTCGACGTTCGGCGCGCGGCTCACCGAGCGCCTGGACCGCGAGTCGTTGTTCGTCGCCGTGCGGGTTCCCTCCGGTGCCCACACCGTCGATTCCCTGATGGTCGCCGTCGATCGGAAGCAGATCGACGGGTTCCTGATCTTGACCGACGCCGCGGTCGATTCCGGTAAGGCGACGTACCGAGCATCGAACGTTTCTTCGTTCGTCACGATCGGCACGCTCGAGCGGGTCATCGGCGAGATGGTCAACGCGTCGCGGCTCGAGCGCGAAGGGGTGAACCCGAGCCTCGTGACGAGAGCCCGAATTCGAGTCGACCTGGACAGCAAGAAAGTCTCGGGAGGCAAGGCCACGGGCGAGAGCGCCGCGCAATCCTTCTCGCTGGCCTACTTCATGGGCATCATCCTCTACATGGCGATCCTGATCTATGGGATCAACGTGATGAGCTCGGTGCTCGAGGAGAAGACCACGAAGATCGTGGAGGTGCTGGTCTCTTCGCTGCGACCATTTCAGCTGATGCTCGGCAAGGTGATCGGCGTGGGCGCGGTATCGATCTTCCAGTTCCTGATCTGGGGCGTTTCGGCGCGGTTTCTGATCTCCCAGCGGCGGCACCTGCTCGGTGAGCAGGGCATCGGGGAGGCAAGCCAGGTGTTCCAGGTGCCCCACGTCACCGGAGCAACCGCAGCCGTGTTCATCGCGTATTTCCTGGGCGGGTTTCTGCTCTACTCGTCGATGTTCGCCGCCGTGGGCGCCATGTCCTCCAACGAACAGGAAGCCCGGCAGGCGCAGCAGCCGGTCACAATGCTGCTGGTCTTATCGTTCATCAGTATGTTCGCGATGCTCAATGACCCGGGCTCGACGCTCTCCGTGACGTTGTCGCTCATTCCGTTGAGTTCCCCGATCGCCATGCCGGTGCGTTGGGCGGCCGGCAACCTGCCGTTCCAAGAGGTCGCGCTGTCGCTGGGGATCCTCTTCCTGTCGATCGTCGGAGTGACATGGATAGCGGCGAGGATTTATAGGGTGGGGATACTGATGACGGGGAAGCGGCCGAGTCTCAAGGAGCTGGTGCGGTGGGTGAGGGCGGCCTAGACGATAGACGAGGACATGCAAAGGCTAGACGCGCAGGCGCACCGCGGTGAACGCGTAAACGGGGTACGGGACGAGCTCAAAAGGTTCAGTACCCCGTCCTGTTTTCCCCTACCCTTGATCATGCCAATCCATCACACGCTTAAGGCATGGCAACATGCCGAACGACTTGCCGTCGAGTGCTCGAAGGCCGCGCAGCGATTCCCTGACTTCGAACAGGAGGCGCTGGCTGACCAACTCCGCAGGGCGTCTTACAGCATTCCCCTCAACATCGCAGAGGGGACGACGCGGAAGGGAACGCGGGATTATCGAAAGTTTCTCGATACGGCTTGGGGCTCGCTCGCTGAAGTGCAAACGGCAATCGCGATCGCACGCGACGTGGGATACCTCCAGCCCGCCGAATTCGGTCGCCTTGAGGCCCTTGCGACGGAGACCAGCAAGACGCTGTTCGGCTTGCTTCGGAAGATCAGCGCGGCGTCAGAACGTCCCAAAACCCGTTAACTGTTGCCCGCGGTGCGTCAGTGCGTCTAGCCTTTGCCTAGCCTGTTTCAGTAGTTTTGTCCTCATGCCTGTGGACTACGATGTAATCATCGTGGGCGGCGGTCACGCCGGCACCGAGGCGGCCGCCATGTCCGCCCGCCTCGGCGCCCGCACGCTGCTCATCACGTCCGTCCTGGATACCATCGGCCAAATGTCCTGCAACCCCGCCATCGGCGGCATCGCCAAGGGTACCCTGGTCCGCGAGGTGGATGCCCTCGGCGGCCTCATGGGCCGCGCCGCCGACCGCGCCACGATCCAGTTTCGGATGCTCAACCGGTCGAAGGGCCCTGCCGTCTGGGCGCCACGCGCGCAGTGCGACCGTTCGCTGTACCGCCGGGCCGTCCGCCACCTCCTCGAGCAGCTCCCCACTCTCGAGCTGACCCAAGGGATGGTCACAAATCTGGTCTTCGCCGGCGGTCGCGCCGCCGGCGTCGAGACGGGCGACGGACGGCGCTTCACGGCGCGTGGCGTAATCATCACGGCGGGCACATTCCTGCGCGGGCGAATCCACCTTGGCACCGCCACGCAGATTCCGGCCGGCCGGGCCGGTGATCAGCCCTCCGTCGAGATGGCGCAAGCAATTGCAGATATTGGACTTACAGTATCTCGCTTCAAGACCGGCACGCCCCCGCGTGTGGACGGTCGCAGCGTCGATTGGGCGAGGGTCGAGCGGCAAGACGGCGACCCCGAGGACTACCGCTTCTCTTTCCACGAGCGGGTGGAGCGACCTCGCCAGGTGCCGTGCTGGATCACCTGGGCGGGGGAGGAAGTGAAGGACATCATCCGGCGCCATCTCCTCGAGTCGGCGCTATACGGTGGTGCCATCAGCGGCCGGGGTCCCCGGTACTGCCCCTCGGTGGAGGACAAGATCGTCAAGTTCCCCGCCGCCAAGCGGCATCAGGTGTTCCTCGAGCCCGAGGGGCTCGACACGACGGAGCTCTACGTCAACGGGCTCTCCACTTCCCTGCCCGTCGCCGTGCAGCTCGAGTTCTTGCAGGCGGTCCCCGGGCTCGAGCACGCGAAGATGACCCGCCCTGGTTATGCGATCGAGTACGACTACTATCCGCCGACCCAGCTCACCCCCTGGCTCGAGGTGAAGGCGGTGGAGCTCTTGTTCTTTGCCGGCCAGATCAACGGCACGACTGGCTACGAAGAGGCGGCGGGCCAGGGCGTCGTAGCGGGGATCAATGCCGTGCGCCGGATCCGCGGTCAGGAGCCGGTGGTCCTTGGGCGGGACGACGGTTACATCGGAGTGCTGGTGGACGACTTGGTCACCCGGGGGGTGGACGAGCCCTATCGGCTCTTCACCTCGCGTTCAGAATTCCGGCTGCTGCTGCGCCAGGATAACGCCTTACGTAGGCTTCTCCCCCTCGCCGAACGCCTCGGGCTCCTGACCGGGGCCGAGCTGCAGGCGGCGGAGCGCCGGCTGGAGGAGGAAGCGTCGGTGTTGACTCTGGCGCGGGCGACATCGATCACGCCGATGCAGGCAGCAGGTCCGCTGAGCGGGAGCGGCACGACGCTGGCTGGTGGGCCCGAGCGGATCGCGGTGGTGGTGAAGCGGCCGGGAGTCGGACTTGGGGCGTTGCTCGAGGCAGCCGGCGTTGGCGCGGGGTTGGCCGCGGACGCCGTCGCGGCTGCCGAGATCGAGATCAAGTACGACGGGTACTTGGCGCGGGAGCGAGAGGCAGCGGAGCGGCTCGCGGAGCTAGCGGCGTTCGCGCTTCCTGCCGACCTTCCCTACCTCGACTTGCAATCGCTCGCGACGGAGGCGCGGCAAAAGCTCGACCGGATCCGGCCGACGTCGCTGGCGCAAGCGGCGCGGGTGCCGGGCGTATCGCCGAGCGATCTGCACAACCTGGTGGTCGAGGCGACGCGCTGGCGCCGGCGCGTGGCGTGAGGGGAGCGCACAGGTTGCAGTTTCACGTGAAACTTTGGCTCTTTCGTTTCACGTGAAACGGCGGTATATTTGACCTTCGTTTGCGTCCTAGCTATATAACTCATTATGGAGTATTAAGTTACGTGATGTCGCGCGTTATCGCGATCGCTAACCAAAAGGGCGGCGTCGGCAAAACGACCACGGCCGTCAATCTCGCCGCGTCGCTCGCCACCGCCGAGCGCAAGACGCTCCTCGTCGACGCCGACCCGCAGGCCAACTCGACCAGCGGTGTCGGGATCGAGCGCGACCGCATTCGCCACTCCCTCTACGACGCGCTGCTCGACGGACGCGCGCTCGCCGAGGCCCGGTTCCCCCGCGTCCACTTCCCCTGTCTCGACGTCGTGCCGGCGACGCAAGACCTCGTCGGCGCCGAACTCGAACTCGTCAACCAGTCGTCGCGCGAAACCATGATGCGCCGCGCGCTGGGCGACCTGCGCGACGACTATCAGTACATCATCATCGACTGCCCGCCCTCCCTCGGCCTGCTCACGCTCAACATGCTGACCGCGGCGGACAGCGTCATCATCCCCATCCAGTGCGAGTACTATGCGCTGGAAGGACTCTCGCAGCTGCTCAACACCGTCAAGCTGGTCCAGCGGAACTTCAACCCCGCGCTCGCCATCGAGGGCGTGCTGCTCACCATGTACGACGCGCGGTTGAACCTCTGCAAACAGGTGGCCGAGGAGGCCAAGGAATACTTCGGGGCCCGCATGTTCGCCGTGACGATCCCGCGCAACGTGCGGCTCGCCGAGGCACCCAGTTTCGGAAAACCGATCGTGCTGTACGACGTGCAGTCGGTGGGGGCGAAGAGCTACCTCGCTGTGGCGCAGGAGCTGATCCGCCGGGTGGAGCACGCGCCTCCCCCCTCCCCTGCCCTGCCTGCCGCTGAACCGCTGCCGGAGGTGCCCGCATGACGGAGACTGCCGCAGGACGTCGCCGCCTCGGCCGGGGCCTGGAAGCCCTGCTCGGCCCCACCCGGGAGGAGGCGGAGCGCGAGGGCAGCCTGGTCGAGCTGCCGATCCGTGACATCCGGCCCAACCCCTTCCAGCCGCGCCGTGACGTGGACCCCGCGGCCCTCGAGGAGCTGGTGTCGTCGATCAAGCAAGCGGGATTGCTCCAACCCGTCGTCGTGCGACGGTCGCCCGAGGGGAACGGCGCGTACGAGCTGATCGCCGGCGAGCGCCGGCTGCGCGCCTGCCAACAGCTCGGTTGGGAGCGCATCCCCGCGGTGCAGCGCGACGCCGACGACCGAACGCTGCTCACACTGGCGCTCATCGAGAATCTGCAGCGCGACGACCTCTCGCCGGTCGACGAGGCGCGCGGGTACGAGCGCTTGATCGCCGAGTTCAATCTCACCCAGCAGGACGTGGCCCACGCGGTCGGCCGCGACCGCTCCACGGTCGCCAACGCGCTCCGCTTGCTCAAGCTCCCCGAGGCGGTCCTCGCGATGCTGCATGAGGGCAAGCTCTCGGTCGGTCACGCGCGGGCGCTGCTCGCGCTCGACGACCCGCGCATCGCGACGAACGTGGCGCGCGAAGCGGTGGCACAGGGGCTGTCCGTGCGTGAGGTCGAGGACCGTGTGCGCGGCGGCCGCGCACCGGAGCGCCGCCCGCGCCTGAAGCACGGCGTCGGGCCGGCGCCCGAAGTGCGGCGCGTCGAGGACGCGTTGCGACGCCGGCTCGGCACGGACGTACGCGTCACCCTGCGCGCGAAAGGGAAGGGGCAGATCCACGTGTCGTTCTACTCGAACGACGACCTGGCGCGCGTGCTCGAGCTCATCCTCGGAGCGCCGTTCGACGGATGAGCCGGCGCGGCGTCACGATCGTCGTCCACACCGACGGCGATCTCGATTCGCGTCAGTATCGCCTCCCGCTCTGGGTCTTCCAGGCGGGGAGGTGGGGCGCAATCGCTGTCACCGTGCTCGTCGTCCTGTTCTTCGCGTTCGCGGGCCCGATCGGCCGCAACGCGGCCCGCGT
>Ga0066710_100006038_pt1 | contig 11216 bp, 5 predicted proteins | sample GraSoiAngelo_159_FD_79666 | JGI IMG/M metagenome (GOLD analysis project Ga0066710, IMG submission 79666) | Grasslands soil microbial communities from the Angelo Coastal Reserve, California, USA - 14_1009_16_40cm | ecosystem: Environmental > Terrestrial > Soil > Grasslands | place: USA... | reverse complement strand
CGAGCGTGCTGGACGCGGCCAACGCGCAGGCCGTCGTCCTCTGCGCGCCGGCGGGCTACGGGAAGACCGTCCTGGCGCGCCAGTGGCTCGAGGGCCGGCCCGTCACCTGGTGCACGCCGGCGGACGGGGCCGAGGCGATCGCGCATGCTGCCGCAGACGGCGACGCGTGGCTCGCGATCGAGGACTATCACCTGCTCGCGGAGTCTGTCGACGCGGACGTCGAGCGGCTGCTCTCGCTCATGCCGGTGCGCCTGCTCGTCACGACGCGGCGCCGGCCGGGATGGGCGACCGCGCGCCGCGTGCTCTACGGGAACATCGTCGAGCTCGGGCGAGGGGAGCTCGCACTGACGCCGGGCGAGACCTCCGCACTCGTCGGCGGCTGCGTGCCCGGGCTGCGCGAGCTCGTCGACAGCGCCGAGGGCTGGCCGGTCGTCGTCGCGCTCGCCGCCCGCGCCACGGCGCAACGCGTGCCGCCGGAGCGCGTCGCCGACACGCTTTCGCGCTACATCGGCGACGAAGTGCTCCGGCCCGAGCCGCCGGAGCTCCAGTCGCTGATGCTCGAAGCGGCCGTACCGCTGCGCGTCGCCGCGCACGAGCAGCTGGCCCCGCTCGAGGAGTCCGGCCTACTCGTCCCGGCCGGTGACGGGTTCCTCCGATTCCACCCGCTCGTCCGGCGCTTCCTGCTGCGGACGCTCGAGTCGCGCGATCCCATGCGCTGGTCGGAGCTGCACGAAGAGGCGATTGCGGACGCACGCGAGAACGGCCGTGTCGCCGACGCGATCGAGCTCGCGCTGGCCGGCCGCCGGTTGGAGCTCGCGGCCACGCTCCTGGCCGCGGCGGCCACGGAGCTGATCGCGGCGGGACAGCTCGAGACCGTCGAGCGCTGGCTCGTCGCGCTCGGCGACGCCGCCGAGGAGAATCCGGGCATCCGGCTCGCGCGCGCCGAGGTCCTGCTGCGCCGGGGCGAGCCGTTCGCCGCGGCCGAGCTCGCCGAGGAAGTCGCAGCCGCTCTTCCAGCCGCGGACCCGCACGCGGCGACGGCATGGCGGCTCGCCGGCTCGGCGCATCACGTGCTCTCGGACAAGGCGCGTGCGCTCGAGTGCTACCAGCGCGCAGCCGACGCCGCGACTGCAGCCGCGGATCGGATCACTGCGCTCCGCTACGTGATCTCCCTCGCCGCAGAGGTCGACGAGGGCAGCCTCGAGGAGCGGGTCGAGCAGCTCGCCGCCGTCGCCGGCGACGATCTCGATGCGCGGCTGCAGCTGCTGCCCGCGCGCGTGTTTCTCGCGTCGCGCCGAGACTCGCTCGCGCCGCTGTGGTCGCTCGCGGAGCCGCTGCTCTCGCGCGTCGACGACGCGACCAGCCCGACGACGCGGACGACGTTCCTGCGGGCGGCCGCGTATCTCGCCGTTGCACGCGCCGATTACGGCCGCGGCCACCAGCTCGCCGAGCGGGCGCTGCTCGTGTGCGAGGAGTTCCGGCTCGGCCCGTCGAAGCGGGCGCTTTGCCTCTGTTCGCGCGCCGCCGCCGACATCGGCCGGCGACAGCTCGGGCGGGCCGACGCCGCGCTCGACGAGCTGCCCTCGCTGGCGATCGAGCACACCGAGGTGCTCGTCGGCGAGCGGCGGAACCTGCAAACCAAGCTGTTGCTGACACGCGGCGATCTCGAGCGTGCACTCGCCGTGGTCGCGCACAGCGCGGAGGGGCCGGTCGCGGAGCAGCGCGGCCTCCTCGCCGTTGCCGCGGCGGCGGCCGGCGATCTCGTCCGTGCGCGCGCCGAGGCGGCAGCCGCGTGCTCGGGAACGAGCCTGATCGAGGCTCGGACCTACGCTCGCTTCGCGCTTCTGATCGCGCGTCTCGTCGACGAAGGGCCGACACCGGCCGTGCAGGCGGCGGTGTCCGAGCTCGTGGCGAACGCCGCCGCCGGAGAGATCCTCGACGCGTTCGTGATCGCGTACCGCGCCTATCCGCCGCTGGTCGAGCTCGTCGCCTCCGATCCCGCGATCGCGCCCGTCGTGACCGCCGTTCTCTCCCAGGCCAACGATCACGCGCTCGCGCGCCGCGCTCGGATCCGGCTCGCGGACGTCCCGGCGGCCGATGGCGCGGTCGACCTCCTCACGCCGCGGGAGAACGAGGTCCTCCATCTGATGGCCGAGGGCCTCGGAAACCGCGAGATCGCGCGCCGTCTCTTCATCAGCGAGAAGACGACGAAGGTGCACGTGGGCCACATCTTCGACAAGCTCGGCGTCGAGTCGCGCGTGCAGGCCGTTCTGGCCGCGCAGCGGTTCCAGCCCGAGGGCTGAGCAGCAGGCTAGGGCTTCCGCACCTCGGGCGGCCGGTGCCGGCCGAGGAACTCGATCTTCCCCGGCAGCCACTTGCCCTTCTCGCCGGCGTGCGGGCAGGAGGGATCGGCCTTCGTCGCCGGGTCGAAGCCGCCGCCGATCCGCAGCCAGTCTCCCTCCCGCGCGAGCACGCGTCCGCCGCGGGTCTCGATCCGCGTCGGGCCCGTGAGCGCGCGGTACCTGGACGGCCAGGCGACCTGCGCGCCGTCCTTCGGGCCGCCGACCCAGACGCAGCGACCGTTGCCGTAGAGCCGGCCCACGAGCAGCGCGCCGAGGCTCGCGTTCGCCGGCGACGTGGTGGTCGAGGCCGCCGCGTGCTCGCCCCCAGCGCCGCAGCCGGCGCCGAGGGCGAGCAGGACGAGAGCGACGGCGATCGCCGCCGTCGCGGTCAGGACGTCGCGATCGTCAGGTTCCATGCCTTGATCGTGTTCCCGATCGGAAGGAAGTCGAAGATGTCGCGCTTCGTGTGCGTGCACGGCGTGCCGAGGCTGAGGACGCCGTACGCGCGGTGGTGCTTGACGTTGTAGACCGGACCGCCGCTGTCGCCCGGGCCGGAGCATGCCTGGACCTCGACGAGGCCGCGGAGCTTGTTCTTCCACGAGACGTTGACCGCGGTGACCTTCCCGCAGTGCGTACCCGTCGTGCGGCCCGAGTGGCACAGGTAGGTGCCGATCGAGATCTTCTTCGCGACGGAGGTGATCGGAAAGTCCGTAGCCGTCTTGCGGTGGAAGATCCAGTTCTGCGGCGTCCAGAACTTCGGGTCGTTGATCTTGACGAGCTCGGAGTCGATCTTGCCGCTGAACTGACGCTTGATCACGGAGCCGATCTTGTGCGCCTTCCGGCCGTGGTACCAGACGCCGCCGCCGCAATGGCCGGCCGTCAGGATGACCGGATTGCTGTCGGCATCGTGCGCGTAGAAGCCCGCGGTGCAGAGATCGACGAGCCCTTCCTTGTTCAGCGGGTGCCAGATCTCGATCCCGCCGCGCAGCGGCGGCGGGCACTGGAACCGCGTGCACGCCTGCTCGGAGGCGACGTCAGCGTCGACGACCGACTGGACGAGCGTCGTCCCGTAGGTCGCGCGCAGGTCGGACATGATCTGCTGCACCTGGGAGTCGAACGGGTTCGCGACGCGGAGCACGACGGAGTTCGTCGCCGGCATGATCGCATAGCCCGGCTGGTTCGCCTCGACCGCGACCGACGCCGACCGCTGGAAGATGTAGTCCGCGATCGCCTCCAGGTCAGCGAGGCTCTTCGTCACCGGTACCTCGCGAACGAGATCGGCCGGAAGTCCGAACTGCGTCGCGAGGCCGGCGGTGATCCCGGGCCGGGTCGTTGCCACCATGATCGCGCCGCCGTGGGCGTTGTCGACCCAGAGGCCGGCGAACGTGGTCGGCTGGTTGGTGGTCAGGTAGTCGTCCAGGTCCTCGATCGCGGGTTGCCGGTCGATCCGGCCGGCGGCCTCGTCGGCAGAGACGCCGTAGTCGCGCATCAGCGCTTCCTCGGGCGTGTCCTCGGCCGGCGCCGAGTCGATCGGATCTCCGCCGTCGAGCGGCGTGATCGTCACGGTTCCGGAGGCGACGCCGGAGACGTTGCCGACGACGTCGATCGCGCGCACCTCGACGGTGAAGATGTCGCCGGTCGCGGCCTCGTCGAAGAAGAGTCCCGGCTTGCTCGTCTGGCCCCAGTCGGTGAAGCCGCCGCCGTTCTTGTCGAGGCGGAACTGGTAGGTCGCCACGCCGGAGCCGGGCGTGCCGTCCCGGAGCGCCGGATCGGCTCCCGGCTGCCAGTCGATCTCGCCTGTGCCCTGCGTGCCGTCGAAGTCGGCCAGCGCGATTCCGGAGACGCCCGTCGGCGCGCTGCGGTCCACGATCACGCTCCAGCTCGGCGTGGCGCCGACGTTGGCGGCGAGGTCGGATGCACCGGCGGTGAACCGGTTCGTTCCCTCGGGGAACGGCCGCGTGTCGATCGCCGTCGTGAAGGCGTAGCTCGGAGGGCAGATGCGGTTGTCGAGCGCCGGCGTCATGTGCGTCGGGTCGCAGGGGGCGCTTGCGGTGACGAGCCGGCCGGCACCGAGCTGGTCCGCCCAGACCTGGAGGATCCCCGAGCCGGCGTCCTGCCCCGTGAGCGTCAGGTCGTACGCGCCCTGACCGTTGACGTATGTGCCGTCCAGGTCGCGGAACGGGCCGGTCGCGGCGATCGCCGGCGCGTCGTCGTCGACGAGCGTCATGTCGGCCTCGAGCATCCGGGCATAGCCGCCGGTCGCGAGCGGATCGAGCTGCGGGATGTTCTTCGAGCAGCTCGTCGCTCCGCCGCAGTCGACACGGATGCGGAAGTAGAGGAGTTTCGACGTCGGGTTGGCGGACGGATCGACCAGCGAGACGGTGACCTGCCGCTGGCTGTCGGGCGGCGACACCGGCTTGCAATGCTCGTTGTGCGTGACGACCGTGCCGGCCGCCGTGCGGAAGCCGATGTCGATGCAGTGGTGGGCGAGCAGCTTGTTCCGGTAGGTGAACTGGAGCGTCGCGTTCGACAGGCGCGTCGTTCCGGGCGCCGCGTACGTCCACTCGGCGTAGTTGCCGCCGGTATAGCTGTACGAGCCTCCGCCGGTCGGCCAGAGCCAGAGGCCGTATTGGCCGCCGAGGGCGGTCTGCATCCCGTAGGCGCCGGCCTGGCCGGACGACGCGCTGTGCCAGCCGGCATAGCCGTGGCCGTTGGGCCAGTCGTAGAGGTTCCGCCACGTCGGGACCACCGGCGTCACCGGTGGCGGCGGGGCCGGCTCAGCGGCGTCGGCCGACGCGCTGTCCGTGAAATACGTGCCGCTGTACGAGGGGCTGACGTCCCAGTCGTACGTCGTCGTCGTTGTCGCGCCGCAGCCGGTGCCGGGATCGCTGTAGATGAAGAACGTGTACGCGGGCTGCGCGTCGATGCAGACGTCGCTCGCGTATTCCGTCCGACCCGAGGCTGCGGGAACGAAAAGTAGAAGACCGGCAGCTGCGCCGGTGGCCGCGGCGCACAGCATTCGGAGTCCCATCGTTCCCCCCTGTCCCCTTTACCTGCCGTTGCGGCTGCGCGGATCGCCCGGAGGCAGCCCTGTCCGCCCGGATGCTGTCGTCTGCGCCGCCGCGTGGCGTCAGGCGAACGTCGTATCTTCGCCGGATACGACCAAGGGCGTACTCAGCGGCGCCACACGCGGGCCGGACGTAGAGGCTCCGCGCGGTCGCGCCCGCGAATTAGCGCCGTAGCACGAAGCGCCGGGACTTCAGGTCGAACGTGCCGCTGCCGCCGACGTAACGGAAGTAGACCCGATTTCCCCGGACGTTGGTCAGCGTCAACGGCCCCGCAGGCCGCGGTGCACGGTAGACGCCCGAGTACTTGGTCGGCAGCCCGACGTGCGGATTCGTCCAGTTGACGATCAGCGCGCCGCGGTGACGCTGCGACATGAGTGCGCCTGCGTATACCTCGATGAAGAACGGCTTCCGCCGCGCGGTCCAGAAGTTCGTCAAGAGGAAGTACGTCGGGTTGAACGGCACCGAGACACCGCCGAGCGACGTCTGCGTGCCCAGCGTGCCGCCGCCGACGTGCCGCACGGTCTGCGGCGGCGGCACGATGTCGCTTCGCCTCGACGTTGACGCGGCGTGCGACGATCCGCATCCCGCCGCCACCACGACGGCGGCTGCGCCCGCGGCGACCGGCCGAAGCCGGCCGCCGCGGTGCGTCTGCGCTGCGATCACGTCGTGCACACGATGTTCGAGATGAAGTTCATCGCCGGTAGCGCCGTCGCGGGATCGACGTTGAGCACCTCCAGGAGTCTGTCGTATCCGTCATGCGGCGAGAGCCCGCAGTTCGGGCCGAAGGGAGTGTTGTCGACGCCCGGGTTGTACTGGCTGAGGACGCCCTGGAAACGGATCTTGCCGTACCTGCCGTTCTGCGCTCCCCATTTGCTCGTGTCGTGCCACGGATCGGCCATGTTCCGCAGGTAGATCTGCGGGATCGGGTAGTTGCGCGGGAGCCCGTAGGCCAGGCGGTACCGGATCGCGTCCGACCAGAATCCCTGTTCGTTCGAGCCGAAGTCGTAGAAGAGGGCGGCGAAGGGCGCCGCGTTGTAGCCCTCGTTGAAGTCCATCGTGTGGACGGCCGTCTTCGACAGGCCTTCCCAGGCCGGCTCGGTGTCGTCGGCACCCGCGGCCGAGACGGCGCGCCGCCGCGCCGGCCTGAGCTGGATCCAGCTGCCGAGCGCATTCACGTTCGCGTTCCAGACCTTGCCGGCCTGGTTGAAGCTCGGCGGCTGGAGGCTTCCCTTGCACTTCGGATCGTTGAGCGAGCACGAGTTGTTCGCCCCGACCGCGACGATGATGGAGCCACGCCGCGCACCTCCGCAGCGCACGAATCCGGCGGCGAATGCGATCGACAACTTGCGGATCGCCGTGCTCGACGCGAACGTCCTCACCGAGACGAGGATCGTGCCGTACCGGCCGCCCGCGTAGGCCGGCCGGCCGAACGCGAGGATGACCAGGCCGCGCGCCTTGGAGCGTGCGACGTTGCACCCCTGGTCCCGGTAGATCTTCGGGTCCAGATAGTGCTCGTAGTACGACCGGGTGACGGGTGGATACGCCGTCGCGGCGCGCGCCGACATGAGCACGACGCTGGTGCCGCCGCCGTAGGTCGTGCAGGTGTTCGAATCGGCCGAGTCCTTGCAGAAGTCGGGCAACGCGGCGTCCTCTTGTGGAGGGGCTGCTGCCGTCCCGTCGAGCGTCAGCGTCGTCGCCGTCGCGGCAGTCGCGTTGTCGACTCCGTCGAGGTTCTGGACCTCGACCGTCACCCTGTCGCCGACCCTCGCGTTCGGAATCACGAGCTCTGCGCCGGGGTCTGTCTCCCAGTCGCTGAACGCGCCGCTGTTGAGGGAGTAGCGGTACCGCGACTGCGCGACGCCCGATCCGGAGTTGCCGTCGGCCAGCGGGGGGTCGGTGCCGATGTCCCAGTTGACCGCCCAGTCGCCGTTCTGCGCGTCGTACCACTCGGTCGCGGCTGCGAGCGCGGCGTCAGGCGCTGTCCTGTCGATCGACACCGACCACGGGTCCTGCGCGTCGGTGTTGCCCGCCAGGTCGGAGGCCGCGACGAAGTACTGGTTGCGGCCTTCGGGCATCGTGCTCGTGTCGATCGTGATCCCGGCCGAGTACTGATCCGGGCAGATGCGGTTGTCGAGGGCGTCGGTGTGGTGCGTCGGGTCGCAGGGTGCGTTGCTGCTCGCGATGACGCCGGCACCGATCCGCTCGACCCAGACTCGCTGGACGCCCGAGCCGGCGTCGTTCGCGCCGAACGTAAGGTCGAACCTCGACGAGCCGTTCGTATAGTCGCCCGCGAGGTCGTAGAACGAGCCAGACGCCCAGGCCTCCGGATTGTCGTCGTCGACGAGTGTCATGTCGACCTTCGTCGCACGCGCGTAGCCGCCTGTGGAGAGAGGGCTGAGCTGCGGTATGTTCTTCGAGCAGGTCGTGGCGCCGCCGCAGTCGACACGGATCCGGAAGTAGAGCGTCGTCGACGTCGGATTGGCGGCCGGGTCGACGAGCGAGATCGTGACATCGCGTTGGCTGTCCGGGGGCTGCACGGGGGTGCAGTGCTCGTTGTGCGTGACGACGACGCCGTTTGTATCCCGGAAGCCGACGTCGATGCAGTGGTGCGCGAGGAGCTTGTTCTTGTACGTGAACTGGAGCGTCGCATTCGTGATCCGCGTCGTTCCCGGCGCGGTGTACGTCCATTCCGCGTACTGGCCTTGCGAGTAGCTGTAGCTCGAGCCGCCGACGGGCCACAGCCAGAGCCCGTAGTTGCCGCCGAGGGCGCTCTGCATCCCGTACGCACCGCTCTGCGACGAGGAGGCCGTGTGCCAGCCGGCGTAGCCGTGGCCGTTCGGCCAGTCGTAGAGATTGCGCCAGGTCGGGAGACTCGGCGTGACCGGCGAGGGCGGCGGCGGCTCGGCCGCGTCCGCAGACGTGTTGTCCGAGTAGTAGTCGCCGCTGTACGACGGCGAGACCTGCCAGTCGTACGACCCGCAGCCCGAATACGTCGGAGGGGCGTAGTACCGGTGGTGGAAGAGGCGCCTGGCCGTCGTCGTCGAGGTCGTCGTGTCCGCCGTGGTGACCGTCCCGTACGAGTCGACGGCGCAAAGGGTCTTTGCCGCATTCCGGTGGCTCGACGCCGCAGGCGTGACGACGAATGCCGCGACCGCCGCCGCGATGATGACCCGACGTGCGGTCGTGAGAGCCCCCCTGGGGCGGGGATGGACTGGGCGACGCATAAATGCCTCCTCTCGCGTTCGCTGGCGCGAGGGAGTCCGCCCGCCCCCAGATCCGACCACCCCCGCGCAGCCTGTCTTGGTCACGCGGATGGTGGAGGCGGACGGCGCGTTCCGCTATAGGACTTCGGTCGTATCTTCGGTCCTAGTTGCGGATCAGGTCGAGCACCTCGTCCCGTTTCCGCTCCATCAGCTCCTGCGAACGCGCCTCGAGGTTGAGGCGGAGCAGCGGCTCGGTGTTCGACGGGCGCACGTTGAAGTGCCAGTCGTCCGCCGTAATGGAGAGACCGTCGAGGTGCGAGACCTCTCCCTCCGCGCCGAAGCGCTCCTTCAGCTCCTGCAGCTTCAGCGGGACGTCCGCGACGGGCGTGTTCAGCTCGCCGGTGATGAAGTAGCGCTCGCGGTACGGGCGCAGCACCTCGGAGAGCCTGCCGCGCTTCGAGATGTACTCGAGCATGAGCAGGAAGGGGACGACGCCCGAGTCGGCCTGCGAGAAGTCTCGGAAGTAGTAGTGGCCGGAGACCTCGCCGCCGAAGGTCGCGTTGTCCTTGCGCATGCGTTGCTTGATGAAGGCATGGCCGACGCGGTTGACGAGCGCCGTGCCGCCCGCGCGCTCGACCGTGTCCGGGACGGCCCAGCTCGCGCGAAGGTCGTAGATGATCTTCGCGCCGGGCTCCTTCTCGAGGATCGATTCGGCCAGGATCGCGGTGACGAAGTCTCCGGGGACGAACTCGCCGGTGTCGTCGACGAAGAAGCAGCGGTCCGCGTCGCCGTCGAAGGCGACGCCGAGATCGGCGTGCTCCTCGAGCGTCTTCCTGACGATGAACTCGCGGTTCTCCGGGAGCAGCGGGTTCGGCTCGTGGTTCGGGAAGCTGCCGTCCGGCTCGAAGAAGCAGCGGACGGCGTCGACCTGCGGCAGGCGGTCGAGCACCGGCGGCAGCATCGCGCCGGCCATTCCGTTCGCGGCGTCGATGACGACGCGCAGCGGCTTGATCGCGGCGGTGTCGACGAACGACAGGACGCGGTCGACGAAGGCGGGCCAGATGTCGTACGGGGTGATCGTCCCGGCGGGACCTGTCTCGTGCCTGGCACCGGACATGGCCCGGTCGCGCACGTCCAGCAGCCCCGACTCTCCGCCGACGGGCAGCGCGCCGCGCCGGACGATCTTCATGCCCGTGTACTCCTTCGGATTGTGCGAAGCGGTGACGGCGATGCCGCCGTCGAGCTCCAGCTCGCCGACCGCGAAGTAGACCATCTCGGTGCCGACCAGGCCGAGGTCGAGCACGTCCGCGCCTACGTCGGCCGCGCCGCGCATCACCGCGTCCTGCATCGACGGGCCGGAGAGCCGCATGTCCCGGCCGACGGCGATCTTCCGCGGCTCGAACTGCTCGACGTAGGCGCGGCCGATCGCGTACGCACCCTCCTCGTCGAGCTGGTCGGGATAGATCCCGCGGATGTCGTACGCCTTGAAGACCTTCGGGTCGAGCACGGGCCGATCGTAACGGGCCCATGCTCGACGGCAGTCGTCTGTCAGCCGATGCAGGAGCCGGCGGGATGGTGCCGCTCCTGCTCGCAAATTGCGCCAAAACGTGGTACGACCCGCCCGGTTCACAGAGGGCGACAACCGAGGAGGAGCATGATTCGCTACGCAGCAGCAGCAGCTGCCGTGGCCGCGCTCGCCGCCGCGGCGGCAGCCGGCGCCGCCACACCGCCGCAGGGCTACCAGTCGGACGCCAACTTCGCCGCGAGCTTTGCGGGCAACGGAGTCCAGGCGGTCGACGCGACCGCGCAACAGACGAGCTGTTATACGCCGGAGACGCCGTACTTCGACGCACTCACCGCCGCCGACGGCTATCTCGACGGAGGCATGTCGCCGTGCAAGGGCGCGGCCACGACGGGCGAGGACCTCGGGCCGTACGCGACGCAGGACCGCACGGCAGCCAACCCGATGCGCGTCAAGGACCACTCCGAGTCGGACATTCGCGTCGACCCGGCAAATCCGAGCCACCTGATCGGCCAGAGCAAGTGGGTCGTCAGCGCGGAGGGCTACAACCACCTGCTCGGCTTCTACGAGTCCTTCGACGGCGGTCTCACGTGGCCGGTTCAGGGTCACGTGCCGGGCTACGAGGGCTGGACGGACAACACCGATCCGGTCGGCGCGTTCGATCCGTACGGCAACTTCTACTCGCTCGTGCTGCCGTACCAGTTCTACTACTCGAACAGCGGCGGGCACGCATACAGCAACGGCTCGAACCAGATCAATCCGACCGTCCCGCCGGAAGTGGTCTCGATGGCCGTCCGTAAGGCCGGCGGCGGTGTCAACGGCTGGATCACGACGCACAACGGACGGCCGGATTACCTCATGACGGCCGACAACGCGGCGACGAACGATCCCGACAAGCAGTGGATCGCGATCGACACCAATCCGGCGAGCCCGCACTACGGCCGGGTCTACGCCATGTGGACGATCTTCGTGAAGAACCCGGCGATCATCTACGAGTCGCACGCGGACGCCCACCCCGACGGCACGCACACCGACTGGACGGCGCCGCAGATCCTGCCGACGGTGTCGGGCAAGCGTTGGG
>Ga0066710_100006035_pt1 | contig 11218 bp, 7 predicted proteins | sample GraSoiAngelo_159_FD_79666 | JGI IMG/M metagenome (GOLD analysis project Ga0066710, IMG submission 79666) | Grasslands soil microbial communities from the Angelo Coastal Reserve, California, USA - 14_1009_16_40cm | ecosystem: Environmental > Terrestrial > Soil > Grasslands | place: USA... | reverse complement strand
CGCTTCAAGGGATGGGCGAAACTTTGGACAGTCGGCAGTCTCCATCTTCGTCCATTGTCGAAGGCAGACGCGCAGGAGCGGCGCAACATCGCCGTCGGGGCAATCGCCCGCAACACCCCCCTGCCGGCTTTGATCAAGCCGAGGGTGCTGAGCAAGGTGAACTACCTGCGACGGCGCGCTGCCGAGACAGCTCCCGGAGCCGACACCCGTCCGGACTCCTTCTTGCTCGAATGCTACAACCCGAATGACCGACACATTTCCTTGACCTTCACCGTGAGAGACGGCGCTAACAGCGCCCAGGCGTTTCAAAAGATGATTGGCGTGCCCGCAGGCTACACGAGGACCATCATCGCGTTTGGGGACATATCCCGATCGGTAGACATGAGCGTGCCCTTCGAGGTTGAGATCGTGCCCAACGACTGCGCCGATACGGTCCTCTATTTCGGAATGATGGACTTCGTCAAGCACCATCCACGGGCTGAGGCCAGCCGGGCCGCCTCGGAAACGAAGAAATGGAAGTGCATCGTCTGGGACCTGGACAATACCCTGTGGAACGGCATTCTTCTCGAGGATGGTCCGGAGAAGATTCGGGTGCGACAAGACGTCGTCAACCTGATTCGGGAGACGGATGAACGCGGAATACTGCATTCGGTCGCCAGTAAGAACAACCACGACGATGCTATGGCGGTCCTGAATGCCGCCGGCCTGAGCGAGTACTTCCTCTATCCACAAATCGGCTGGGGGCCGAAGAGCGACGCGGTCGCTCAGATCGCCACCAGCCTCAACATCGGCGTGGACGCCATCGCTTTCGTTGATGATCAGCCGTTCGAGCGTGAAGAGGTACGGGCGGCCTTGCCGGAAGTGGCCGTGATCGACGCGGCGGAGTGCCTGACCATCCCGGCTCGACCCGAATGCCAGGTACCTGTCACTAAGGAGAGCAGAACCCGTCGGACGATGTATCGGGAAGAAGAGCAGCGTTTGACGGCGCAGAAGGCGACCGGCGGGGACTACATCGCGTTTCTGAGGGAGTGTCGTCTGGAAATGCGGATATCGGCCTTGGCCGAGTCGAATCTCATGAGGGTCTACGAGCTAGCTCAGCGAACGAATCAGATGAATTTCTCCGGGCGCCGATACCCTGAAGCGCAGCTCGCGGAGATCATGAAGTCGCCTTCGTTCGAGACATATGTGATTGACTGCCGCGACCGGTTCGGTGAATACGGCATCGTCGGGTTTGCGGTCGTCGATGTCCGAGAGCCCCGCCTTCTGGACTTGATGTTTAGCTGCCGCATTCAGAGTAAGCGAGTGGAGCACGCAGTGTTGACCTTCCTCTTGAGGCGGTTCGTGCAGGATAAGGGACAGGATTTCTACGCCAACTACCGGAAGACACCGAAGAACGCACCCTCCGGCAAGGTCTTCGACGAGATGGGGTTCGAGCTCGTTGGCGAGAGCGACGGGGTGCTGTCGCTCGCGTTCAGGACGGGCCGTGAAATTCTCGATGATCAAATCGTCAAGGTTTTACATGACCTGCCGTAAACTTCATGCTTGCTGAGTGCGAGGAAGAGGGTCATTAAATTCGAGAGCGGGCTCTCCATGCAGAGTTCCGCCAGTCGTAAGGCGCTGTTCGGGCTGATGAAGGCGATCGGTTCTCCCCGCGAGAGTCTGTCATGGATTGTCCGAGGCCATCTGGCAAAGGACAGCGTTTTCGTGAGCCAATCGTACTGGTTCTCGGGCGAGCTGCCTCGGGCGCCCCTATGCGAAATCCTCCCGGGCATTGACGAGGTCGAGGTGCGGCTCCCGCGAGGCTTCGACCGGAAGAGCGGCATCTCGATCAGTGTGGAGGAGGCGTGCCATTTAGGAGCGATCGCGCGGTTCATCAAGGCGCGCAACGCTCTCGAGATCGGCACCTACGACGGCAACACGGCTCTGGTCTTGGCGTCAAATGGCGATGTCGACGGTACCGTCGTGACCGTGGACTTGCCGCCAGATTTTGGCATTGAGATGCAGGATTCGTTCACATACTCGGGCATCGAGCTCAATCTGACGCCGCGCAATCAACTCGGCAGACAATACCGGGGGCACTGCTTGTCGTCCCGGATCAAGCAGGTTTATGGCGATAGCGCAAGGATCGACTGGTACGCGTTGGGCGCGCCCTTCGATCTGGTGTTCATCGACGGCTGCCACTCCGAAGCATACGTCCAATCAGATTCAGAGAATGCAATGAAGCATCTCGCGACCGGTGGAGTTGTCGTATGGCATGACTACGGCATGATCCCCGAAGTATCCAAGGTGGTGGACCGGCTGGCACGAGAAATGAGCACGATCAGAGTATATGCGCTCCAAGGCACACGGCTCGCCATAGCTTTGACATAGGTAACCCAGGATTTGCAGACCCTCGAAGAACACGGTTACTTCCGCGACAATACGCTCGACGCAGGTCATGGACGGCGGTCACTGCGAGGCGGCGCCGCATTCGTGAGCTGCAGAGTCGTGAACGCACTCATTCAGTTCGGTTCCATTCTGGTTCTGGCTCGTCTTCTCTCGCCGGCAGACTTTGGCTTGGTGGCCATGGTGACTGCGATTAGCGGATCCGCCTCAGTGCTGGTCAGTCTCGGAACTCCCGACGCCGTAGTTCAGCGCACTCGTATTACCGAGGCCGAAGTAAGCGCCCTGTTCTGGATCACGTCGGGTCTGGGCTTGGGAGCCACGCTCGTGATGGCCGCCTGCGGTCCACTCCTCGCCTGGTTCTATGGCGAGCCGAGATTGACGATGGTGACCGTGGTCTGCGCGTTCACATTCGTCGCCGCGGGGTTGGGGTGCCAGCACTACGCGCTCTTGCGAAGGGCCATGAAGTTCGAAGAACTCGGCATAATCGAGGTTCACGCGAATCTGCTGAGCGTCGCCCTTGCCGTCGCGATGGCGTACTACGAGTTTCAGTACTGGGCGTTGGTTCTGAAACCGGTCACGCTCAATGCGCTGCTGGTCGTCGGGGTCTGGATCCGGTGCCGTTGGCTGCCGCCGAAGCCGGTGCTCACACCGGGTGTGAAGGAGATTCTGAGATTCGGCGTCAATCTTACCGGGTTCACCTTCACGGACTTTGTCGGCGGGGCGAGTGACAGAATCGCCCTGGGCTATCGCAGTGGCGCCATGGCGCTCGGTCACTATCAGAACGCGCTCTCTCTTTATTCCTATCTGCTCGACGTATCCGTGTCGCCGCTCCACGGAGTCGCCGTGGCGAGCCTGAGCAAAGTACGGGGCGATCTGGAAGAGCTCCAAAGGCTATGGGGTAAGGCCCTCTCAACCCTTGGGTTCTATGCGATGCCGGTATTCGGGATCCTCGCTGTGATCAGTCAGGACCTGGTCGCCCTGCTGCTTGGTGCCAAATGGGAGGCCGCCGGAGTTCTGCTCAGCATTCTTGCGCTCCGCGGGATCCCAAACACGATCGAGCGCACTTCAGGATGGCTCCATGTGACGGCCGGCAGGACGGACCGCTGGATGCGCTGGGGCATATTCACCACGTGTGCACACATGCTGGCGCTGTTCGCCGGCCTGCCATTCGGCGCCACTGGAGTGGTCGTCGCATTCGTGGTTTGCATGTTCGCGCTCTTCGTCCCTGCCATCGCGTACGCCGGACGGCCGTTGGCCATCGGGGCGCGGGATGTGATCAGCATCGTGTGGCGGCCCCTCGCCGGTTCGCTGATGGCTGCGGCCCTTGGATTCGTTCTACGGTATACGCTTCTCAACGATACTTCTGAGATAGTCAGGATGGCGGTCCTGACCCTCGCGTACCTCGTCGTGTACGGCGTGATGGTTGTCGGTCTGCTCCGGGTCCGAGTACCTCTGTTGGTGGCTCTGCTGTTGGTGCGAGACTTCTTGCCCGCTTGGGTCGCGCGCCGGATCAGAATGCAGAGGCTCGGGTGATTCTCTCTCGTTGGGCGGCCAGGGCACAGGGTCGTTACCAACGGAGTGCCGCTCGTTATCTGTTCAGGCGCCCGTTTGCGATCAATACGGAAGTCCCGCTTGTATCATTTACGTTCGATGACTTTCCGCGATCTGCCTTCTTGACGGGAGGTGCCATTCTGAGGCGGTTCGGGCTCCGAGGGACCTACTATGCATCGCTCGGGCTCATGGGCACGACGGCGCCTACCGGCCCGATCTTCTTGGCCGAAGATGTAGGGACCGTCCTAGAGCATGGGCACGAGCTCGGGTGTCACACCTTTGATCACTACCACGCATGGGAAACACCGGCCTCTGCGTTCGAACGCTCGGTGGTCGAGAACGGACTCGCGCTCGAGAGGTTGTTGCCCGGGGCTTCGTTTAGGACGTTCGCGTATCCCATAAGCCCCCCGCGACCGCAAGCGAAACGGGCCATGGCTCGCTATTTCGCCGGCTGTCGAGGCGGAGGCCAAACGTTCAACGTCGGGACGACGGATCTCGGATACCTGTCGGCCTACTTCATGGAGCAGGGCCGTGAAACTCCTGAGGCACTGCCGGATCTTGTTGAGGAGAATCGGAAGGCTCGGGGATGGCTTATCTTTGCGACCCATGACGTATGCAAGGATCCCTCTCCGTTCGGATGCACTCCTGAATTCTTCGAAAGCATCGTCCGCTGCGCTGTACAATCTGGCGCACGGATTTTGCCCGTGGTTCAGGCATTGGAGGTACTCGGCGCCTCTCGCCCGATCAGTTGATCGTCAACCCACTCGGGGTCGCTGGCGGCGCAGAAGGCGGCGCGGAAGCATAGCAATTCGCGGCGTTGAAGTTCAACACGCTGCTGCCGAAGACGCCGCCCATGACGTTCTCAAAACACAATTGTGCGGGGATCTTGTGAGCATGCCCGCCTACGGCGGGCATGTTGCCTCCGGTCACGTCAGGGCCGATCGGGGGCCAGGGCACACCGCCAAACCAAGCCGGCTTTGCGGACAGATAGAAGGAGCTCGGCAAGATCTGGCTGCTCGGAACAGGATTCCCAAAGGGAGTAACGTCGCTCGGTACTTCTGACGATTGCCAGCGCGCGGCGCCGCTGAGCGTATCGTAATTGCCCCAGCGCATCATAGTCGCCCGAACGAGGAGATCGTTGACCATGGTCGAATACTTCCTTTCGTTCCCGGACCAGCCCAGCATGTAGATGGAAGTGCTTGCGCCGAGGCTCGGACCTGGCGTCGTCGCGGACGAGGGGAAGCCTTCGTAGTTCGTATGAAATCCACTCGTTCCCAGGACATTCCCGATGATGTTGAAGTAGCGATTGTATGAGTACACGTGGACGGCATCTGTCTGCTGCACCTTGCCCGGTTCCAGACCGGTGAAGCGGTTGCGAAACGCTGTCCCCATGTTCGACGTACCATGGATCTGGTCGGCAGTAAGTCCGGGCCCGACGTTTCCTTCGAAGAGATGCATCGAGATGCCAGACGAGTGTTGGTAGCAGCACCCCTGCATCCACGATGTGTTTCCGCCGGAAACGTAGTAGTCATCAACTGCGAAGTTGTATCCGTAGACGCTACCCGTGACCGACTCGCCCGTGACCATCGGGATGGCCACGCGCTGAAAAATATTGTTCTCGACTAGGAGATCGGAAGCGATGTCCGTTTCGATGCCATAGCTTTGTGACTCCCCCACGAGGGTGCCAAAAAGATAGCTGTCACGGATCGTGCCGCGCGTAGCTCCGTACATCCACACCGCGGCGCGTTTGGCGAAGATGGAGCGAACGTTCCTGACCCACCAGTCCCTCGCACCAGTAACTTGAATTCCAGAGACCTGAGGGCTCCCGGAGTGATCCAAGGACAAATCTTCAATGCCGACCCTTGAGACCGTATGCACCGAATCCCACCAAGCGCCGGGGCTCTGGCTGCTGCGCCAATTCGGCATGTAGAGTCCTGGTGCTCGGAAGGTGACCGTGGTGCCGCTGATGCCGGTGACGACAACCACCTGGCTCTGAGACCGATTGGGTCGTCGAATGCCACTGTCGGCCTCAGACGAGCAGACGTCGATCGTAGAGCATACCCAGATATTGCCCGTGTCAGTGTCGGAGTCGTCGAGCTGGTCGAGTACGAGCACATCGCCTACGGCCAACCCGGTGGTGTGGCTCAACGTGATCGACGTAGTCCCCTTGGCGTAGCCAGCCGTCCAGTTCGCGGTCTGGCCGGGATTCAGTGGATATACGCCTCTGCCGTTTGTAATGCAGACGTCCGTCGCTCCTACCAGGCAGTTTGCTGCTCCTGTGAAGCTAAGCAACGTCTGATCGGGACCCGCCCCCCTCAGGACAACGTTACTTTTGCCGTTGAACATGAGTCCAGCATTCAGAGTATAGGTACCCGCATTCAGGAAGACGACTTGGCCCGACGGACACGACGCGATCGCGCTGTTGATCTGTGCCGCCGTCGCACCCGGATTGAGGGTCGCGCACACTACCGTGAGAGTCGGAATACCTCCCTGGACACCAGCTTGACTCCAATCAATGGCGCGGCTCGGAGCAATGATCCCGGACCATTGCTGGGCATGCGCGACCACGCTCCAGCAGAGCACTGCAGCGAAACATACGAAGGCTGTCTTGGGTCTCATGTTACGCCTCTCGCTCCTTGTTCTCGTTGCGTCCCGTCAATGGGCAACTGGCATGCCAGACCCTGATGACTAGGCGGGCCAGGCGCAGCCAACCTCTGAGACCGAGCAAGGCTTCGCCTGCAATATCAAGAGGTTCCGAGGATCCTGCAGGTCCCATTTATGCCGCGTTTGATGAGATGCCTTGGCGATGTCGACCGCCTGTGAGCCCACACATGAGTGCCGAGAGGACACGCACCTGTCAGTGACGCGACACGCGGACGGTCGTTTCTCGAAAATGATACTAGTTCGATATCCTATTGCCAGTTTCTCTGTTCCAGAGGAGGACCGGTGAAGCTCGTCTCTATTGTTGGCGCGCGGCCCCAATTCATCAAGGCGGCCGCGTTGAGTCGGAAGTTGCGAGAGGCACACCGGGAGATCCTGGTGCATACGGGACAACACTATGACTACGAAATGTCCGGCATTTTCTTCGACGGGCTCGAGATACCACCACCTGACGTCAACCTTGGAGTCGGCTCCGGTCCGCATGGAAGCCAAACCGGCGCCATGCTCAGGGGAATCGAAGAGCTGATGCTGCGCGAACGGCCGGACTGGCTCCTGATCTACGGCGACACGAACTCCACCCTGGCCGGCGCTCTGGCTGCTTCGAAGCTCTCCGTGCCGATCGCCCACGTCGAAGCCGGGCTGCGCAGTTTTAACCGGAGTATGCCCGAGGAGATCAATCGTGTTGTGGCGGACCACCTCTCGAACCTCTTGCTTTGTCCGAGCGACACGGCGGTGGGGAATCTAGCGGCTGAAGGCATTTCAGACGGAGTCCATCTCGTAGGAGACGTCATGCGCGACGTCTTGGATTGGGCGCGACCGCGCGCTGAAACGACGTCACCGAAGATCCTGGACCGTCTTGGCGTGACGGCAAACTCATACATACTCGCGACGGTGCACCGCAGCGAAAACACCGACGATTTGACAAAACTCTCGTCCATTCTCAGGGCGCTCAGCACGCTCGACGAGCCGGTAGTCTTTCCTGTTCATCCTCGTGCGCGTCGTGTCATCATCGGATCAAACTTGCGACTCGCGTCTCACGTGCGGGCGATCGATCCACTGGGTTATCTCGACATGGTTGCCCTGACGGCTTCTGCCAGATTGGTGCTCACAGATTCGGGGGGACTCCAGAAGGAGGCCTACTGGTTGGGTGTCCCGTGTGTCACGCTGCGGAACGAAACAGAATGGGTGGAGACCGTGGACACTGGGTGGAACATCTTGGTGGGCTCGAATGCCGAGAAGATCATCGAGGCAGTGCATACCTTTGCGCCGCCGTCGTCGCGTCCCGCCCTTTACGGCGATGGATGTGCAGCGACCAAATGCGTCGATCTCTTGGGGTGAACGAGGATATTCATGCAAAACGGACCAGTCGCGCAGTCGAAGATCAACGTAGCCGTTGTGGGAGTCGGATACTGGGGCAAGAACCTTGTTCGAAACTTTCACGAACTTGGCGCCTTGAGCGTACTTTGCGACGCGGAACCATCCGTCGCCGAACGGTACAATTACGACGGTGTGAGATTCTCCCAGGAATTCACAACAGTCCTCTCCGATCCTTCGGTGACGGCTGTCGCGTTGGCGACGCCTGCGACTGCGCACTACGCCATGGCCAAGGCAGCATTGGAGGCTGGCAAGGACGTTCTCGTCGAAAAGCCTCTGGCCATCGAGGTGAAACAGGGCGAGGCGCTTGTCGAACTTGCCGCGGCGAAGGGAAGAGTCCTCATGGTCGGCCACATCCTTCGATATCATCCGGCTATCCTCAAATTGCAGGAGCTGATTCAAAAGGGTGCTCTTGGACAAATCAACTATCTCTACTCCAACCGTCTCAACATCGGAAAGATACGCACCGAGGAGAATATTCTGTGGAGCTTTGCCCCGCACGACATCTCTGTCATGCTGGCACTCCTCAATGAAACGCCAAGTCGTGTCTCCTGTCAGGGCGGCGCCTACCTCAGTCGCCACGTCGTCGACGTCACCTTAAGCCACTTCGAGTTTCCGAGTGGGGTTCAAGCCCACGTCTTCGTCAGCTGGCTGCATCCCGTGAAGGAGCAGCGGCTGGTGATCGTTGGCTCGGAGAAAATGGCGGTCTTCGATGACAACGCACAGCACAAGCTCATTCTGTATCCCCACCGAGTCGAATGGCGAGGCCGCGTTCCGACGGCCGTGAAAGCGGAGGGCGAGATCGTCGAACTTGAAGACCGGGAACCACTTCGGGTTGAATGCGAGCATTTCATTCATTGCGTGAAATCCCGAACCACCCCTGTGACTGACGGAATGGAAGGCCTACGAGTCTTGCGAGCTTTGGATGCGTGCCAGCGTTCGCTGGTCAGCGGGGGTGGAGAGGTAGAAGCACGCGACGCTGACACCCCGAAGGAGCCGTCGCCGTATTTTGTCCACGAATCTGCGTGTGTGGATGACGGCGCCGAGGTTGGCATCGGCACTAAAATCTGGCACTTCTCTCACATCATGAAGGGCGCCCGGATCGGCGAACGCTGCGTCATCGGCCAGAACGTCAATGTCGATGGCCATGCGATCATCGGAAACGACGTCAAGATCCAGAACAACGTGTCCGTCTATTCGGGTGTTGTCATTGAGGATGACGTGTTTCTAGGACCGTCTTGCGTCCTGACTAACGTGACGAACCCGCGGGCCCAGGTGAACCGGCATTCGATTTACGAGACCACCCGACTGAAGCGTGGTTGTACGATTGGCGCCAACGCCACGATCGTCTGCGGTGTAACCATTGGACGTTACGCGTTTGTGGGGGCCGGTTCTGTGGTCACGCGCAGCGTCCCGGACTTTGCGTTGGTCGTTGGAAATCCCGCTCGCCAAGTTGGCTGGATGAGTCGACATGGCCACCGACTCGATACGCCCGACCCCGACGGGGTCATGCGGTGCCCCGAGAGCGGTTATCGCTATCAGAGAGCCGCCGACGGCGCTCTGCGGTGCCTCGACCTGGATGAGGAAGCTCGACTGCCCGCGGCGATGGCCACGGGAACCACATCGTACAGACAGTTCAAGAAGGAAGCCACGTCATGAATGTGCCACTGCTAGATCTTAAGGCCCAGTATCGAGCTATCAAGGCTGACGTCGACGCGGCGGTCGCCGAGGTGATGGAATCGCAGCACTTCATCTTGGGGCCGAAGGTGGAGCAGTGCGAGAAAGCCATCGCTCAATACTGCCGGTGCGCGATCGGGGTCGGGGTCTCGTCGGGCACCGACGGCCTGCTTGCTTGCCTCATGGTAGAAGGTATTGGCCCAGGCGACGAGATCATCACAACCCCGTATACTTTTTTCGCGACCGCCGGGGTGATCGCGCGCGTCGGGGCAGTTCCGATCTTCGTCGACATCGACCCCATCACCTACAACCTAGACCCGTCTCACGTCGAATCCAGGGTGACGAGTAGGACCCGGGCGATCATTCCGGTTCACCTCTATGGCCAAATGGTCGACATGGATTCTCTGATGTGGCTGGCCGACAAACACGGCCTTGTGGTCATCGAGGACGCTGCGCAGGCGATCGGCGCCGAGAACAAGGGGCGCCGGGCGGGCAGCGTCGGCCACTACGGATGTCTCTCGTTCTTCCCATCAAAGAACCTGGGCGCGGCTGGAGATGCGGGAATGATCATCACGAACGATGCTTCGCGTGCGGAGAAGTTGATGTGCCTCCGGGTGCACGGCTCTAAGCCGAAATACCACCACAGGGTCATTGGAGGCAACTTTCGCCTCGATGCTCTCCAAGCGGCCGTTGTCGCTGCCAAGCTGCCATACTTGGATGAATGGACGGCGGCGCGTCAGCGGAACGCCGAAAGATACGATCAGCTCTTCGTGGCGTCTGGATTGGAGATCGTGGACAGCCCTGGCGCTCTCCACGCGCAAGCCGTTTCTCTCCCCAAGGTTGTGACCGATCGCCATATTTTCAACCAATATGTGATCCGGACGTCGCGGCGCGATCAATTGAGGGCGGCGCTGCAGCAGAAGGGTGTCGGGACCGAGGTCTACTATCCCGTCCCCATGCATCTGCAAGAGTGCTTCGAGTATCTGGGCCACAAGGCTGGCGCATTTCCCGAGAGTGAACGGGCCGCGAACGAAACGCTGGCGCTTCCAGTGTACCCGGAGCTGACCGACGTGAGCGCGCGCTATGTGGTCGAATGTATCCGCGAGTTCTTTGCGACGCGCCGCTAACGGGCCGATCCTTGTGGTTGCGCTGTGATTGGGGTCATTGCGAAGGCAGACCAAGTTGCAACGGTTGAAGAGTTTTTCCAGTTGTTCAAGACTCCATGGGAGTTCGTCAATGAGGGGCGCGCCTACGATGTCGTTGTCGCTACCGTCGACGACATACCGGAGGTGGACGCACGGCTTCTTGTCCTCTATGGCGCCGAAGCGAAGAACTGTGACGCGACCCTCGGTGTCGCTCAGCGTTCGCGACATCGGGGCGTGCCGCTGAACTATCGCGGCGCTTCGCTCCCGATTTATGGCGCGGTCCTCACATTTTCGGAGGGAGGCGCCGTTGTCCCTTGTGTGACGGCGAGCGGCAAGAGCGGTGAGGTGGCAGGGTTTAGAGCCCACGCGGCTGGTGTCACCGTCATGCGTCTGGGATATGACCTATTCGGGGAGGTCGATCATCT
>Ga0066710_100006034_pt1 | contig 11221 bp, 12 predicted proteins | sample GraSoiAngelo_159_FD_79666 | JGI IMG/M metagenome (GOLD analysis project Ga0066710, IMG submission 79666) | Grasslands soil microbial communities from the Angelo Coastal Reserve, California, USA - 14_1009_16_40cm | ecosystem: Environmental > Terrestrial > Soil > Grasslands | place: USA... | reverse complement strand
TCTCCTTGACCATCGCCCGCAACAGATCCGGGCTCGCCTCCTCGAGCTGCTTGCGCAACCAGCCCCTGACACGTCCATCGTTTGCCCGACCACCCTGCTCCTCCTCGCGCTTGTCTTCGACAGGACCTCGCGAAGATGACACGGTCGACAGCTATCACCCGCACCCGCGGCCGTCGCTCCGCGCCCGCCTATCGCTCGCGCTCCACGACCGCCGCAGAAGACAACCTCAACCGGCTCGGTACACCACGAGCGGGGACGCTACTAACGACCGCCGTCAAGTTCTACGAGCTACGGGACAACGTGCCGCCTTGCCTGACTCATCCCCGTCGCCAGCGACGGTCTTCCGGTTCCTGGGTCGTTTCTTGTTAGCTGGCTAGTAACGATCTGACCCAAACCTGCCGACGAGTAAGATCGCCGTGATGGCGGGGACTGCTGATCCTGGCGACCGCGGGAACTCCACCACACCCAAGCTGTCCCTTGAAACCCGCATTGCCTTGATCGGCGTAGTGGGTGCTCTGGCGGGAACATTGACCGGGGGCCTCGTTACGTGGATAGTCACACAGGACCAGCTTACCTCCCAAAAGGCCGAAACGCGGCGCGCTGAGCGGCTCAACGCGTATTCGACGTACCTCGGGGACGCGGCTCGACTCTGGACACAAGTGTCCCTCGTCTACGACAGGACACCGCCTCCGACGAAATTGAAGGGGTCGGACATAGCCGCCCTCAAGACGCTTCAGGCAACGCTAACGCGAGAATACGCACTTGTCGCCTTGCTCGCACCAGAGAGTATTCGCAACGTCGCGCGAAAGCTCAATGGCGCGAACACTGCCGTAGGAAACGCACTCGAGTCCGATCCGATCCGGAAGGCGGACTACAAGAAAGCGTACAGGCAGGCCGCTGCGGACCCAAACAACTTCCTTCTGCAATTCTCCACCGCGGTTAGGAAGGATCTCGGCACTGCGGGTCGGTAGGAACAATCTTGAAGACCGCCATGGCTCGAGCACGCAGGCCGGTTTGGTTGTGAGAAACGCATGACCTTCTCCGCAGGGCCGCTTGGGCAGGCGCACACGTTCCAGGATCCTGGGTAGCGGGTCGTGCCGATCTCGTCCGCGGCCACGGCCTTCTTGGTGACGAGCCCTAGCGCCGGCGCCGGCGCCGGCCCGTGGTCGGGTCAGGTGACGGTGAGCGGCGTGCCGACCTGCATCAGCCGCGAGAGCCGGATGATCGCGTCGTTGACCATGCGGATGCAGCCGTGTGAGACAGCTCCGGGAAGAATCTGGGGCTCATTTGTGCCGTGGACTCCGATGAACCCCCCGCCGGGCCAGTCGGTGAAGACGGCAGAGCGCGCGCTCGTTCCGAAGGCGATTGGGCCGTAGAACGGGTCGTTGAAGCCGATGAGCTTGTCGCGGATGTAGAACTGCCCGGCCGGTGTACGCCAGTGCGAGCGACCGACGCCGACTCGGGTGGTGAAGATCGTGCGACCGTCGCGCATGAGGGTCGCGGTGAAGGTCGCGCGGTTCACGAAGAGATGGGTGTGCACGGTGTACAGGTCCCCGAGCGCATTCGCCGGAACCCAGCCGATCGAGTTGTTGGGCAGGATCGGCAGCCGCACCTCGTACCAGGTGTGCGTCGGATTGACGTCAATTCCGCCAATGACCAGGACGACATTCTGGGTCCATTCGCTGGTAGCCACGCCGAGCCTCGTGACCGCGGGTGAGGATGCCTTCGGCTGGCGGTGCGCCACGACGCTTCTGAGTACGGCGGCCCAGTGACCGATCTTGGCGTCGGTGAGCGTGTAGCGGTACGGGAACGCCTTCTTCGCCGCGGCCGGGCTGGAGCCGCCCGCGCCCGCAGCACCGACCCCGGCGGCGGAGACAGACAGCAACAACACGAGCGTGGCCCCTTTGACTGCGACTGTGCACGAGAACCGGGTGAGAGGACAGCGTGGCGAATGGTGTCGGGGCCTGGCGACGGTCATCGGGCGTTCACGCCCCGTAATCGCTCGCCGGAGGTCGTAGCGGTCTGGGGCCGACTCCGATGGCGCTCTGTCTCCGAACCGACATTCCCTGGGGCCCGAGCTCTATCCGGTGAACAATGGGGTACGCGTTCGCTGCCGTATCTTCGGCTTGACCCTCACCTTGGCGATTGCCCTGCCTGTGGTCGTGGCCTCAGCGGCCGTCAAGTCCCGCGCGTCCTTTGCCCACTGCCCCGACGCGGTAGCCGTGTTCGTGTAGTTCCTGCCGACGTTCGCAGCGGAGCAGACGTAAGCAATCGACGCGCCGGGAGCGAGCGCTCCGATGTTCCTGTTGCAGCGCGGTGACAGCGGATCGGTGACCGTGACACTGGTGAGTCGGACGAGGTTCGTGTTCGTCACAGTGATAGTGAACTTCGCCGTGCCAAGCACTAAGGTCGGCTTGCGCGTGTGCGACTTCGAGTCGGCCTTCGCGACAATCCTCGTCTCGAGCGTCTGCACCTTCGGGCTGCTGACAATCGCGATAGCCGGATGCGAACGCGAAATAAGCTGCCGCGACGCTGTCGCGTCCGAACTGAGCACAACTATGGCACCAACTGCCGCCGCGACCACGAGGAGAACGGCGACCACAACCGAGACTTGGTCTCGCCGACGCCAACCAAAACTCACCCGACTTCTTGAGACTCCTATCCTGCGAAATTAACAGTATCTAGGAAGCGCGTCCACTCTTCCCCGCCGTCCACCTGTTCCGTCGACGCCACTCGACTCGTAGGGTGCAAACTCGGTGCGCCCGCTGGTCTTCGGGATTCGCGGGGATCGGGCCTCGCCTGCTGCCGATGCTTTGAGCGTGTGCGCGAACCCGAGGGTCGCTCAGTTTCGGTCATCTCCGCGCGGGAGCGGCGTGTGGTACGGGACGGGGTGGGATTTAGCAAATAAAGGGTTGACGCGCGCGCGTATATCAGATATCGGGCGACGCGATCGTTGGTCGCGACCAGCTGACGGCCGCCGCCATCAGCGCCGGCGTGATGAAGCCGTTCGACGTGCTCATCGAGCACGGCGCGGATCCCGCGCTGATCGCCGCGAAGCTGCGCACCGTCCCGGGCGTCGTCGGCGCAGCCGCGCCGATGGACTGGCACAGCGGCAGGGACTCGATCGTCGAGGCGTTCCCCGCGATCGACGGCGCCGCGGGCGGCATCCAGACCGTCATCGATCGCGTCCACCACACGCTGAAGGGCACGAGCGCGACGCTAGGCGACAATGTCGAGTCCTTTTGGGCCTTCGGGTTCGCGGCCCTCGGAGCATTTGCCACCAGTTGCCACTGGTTGCGACCGCTAGGTTCCAGAAACGCTCCATCCTTGAGGTACCAGACCAACCTCGCACGAGGACTTTCCGTTCGGCCCTGCCTGCCGTGGCTGCACCCAGTCGATTGGGTCGCCTGGGCCGTAGAACCAGGGCAGCGAGCGAAGGTTGGAGCCGTCGGGGTCGACCAGGTACCACGTGGGGAGCGGCTTGTCGCCTTGGAGTGGGCGAACACGATCTCGCGGCTTCGAAGCCAGGCGACGGCGCCGTCCGCGCCGTCCCAGTCGGTTAGCAGGTACGTGCCGCTGCCGTCGCTGTTGATCACGTACAGGTCGGGTCTTGAGAACTGGCCGCAGCTGTAGACGATGTGGCTTCCGTCGGGTGACAGGCGCCCGGATAGTCGCCGCCGCTTCCGGCCGGTTCGACGAGCGCGGGGTGGGTCAGCTTGCGCTTGTGTGTACGGTCACCATTCGTCACCCAGAGTGCCCAGTTGCCGGTCGCCGGTCCGCTGGCGTAGCTTGCGGCTCCGTCGTACGCGTCACACGCACGGGCGCGGGGCAAACGGAAGACCCGCATTTGCGGGCCTTCCGAGTCGGGATCCTGTTCCCGTGCCGAACCTAGTTGCACGCCTCGGGCGCGCTGGCTGGCGTGACATGTGTCGCGCTTCCGGGTGGCAGCAGGTAGACGACATAGAAGTCGACTCCGTCTAGGCCGCGACCGCGCGGTGGACGTGGCCGAAGCCGCGGTCGATGAATCCTTCGCTGGCGGCGTACTCGAGCTGCGACATCACCGGTGCCTGCACCGGCATCTACTCCGGCCAGCTTCAACCATCAGACCCAGCGCAACTGCGTCGGAAACCGCGGGTATCCGCAGGCTCCCGGTGCTCGCAGGAGGCGAAAACCTCCAACGGTTCGAGTCATCAGAGGGCTTGAAGAAAGGCCCGCAAACGCGGGCCATTCTCTACGGACCGTCTGCCGAGCGTTCGTGATGACACGCCACCAAACGCGCACGTGTGCCCGGTGAGAGCCGCAGCCGACGCCGCTCAGTCGGCGGCGTCGCGCGCCGGCAGCGTCACGGTGAACGTCGCGCCCTCACCCGCGGCGGAGCGGACGGAGAGCGCTCCGCCCATCTGCGTGACGATCTCCCGAGAGATGTAGAGCCCGAGTCCGGAGCCGCCGACGCCGCGCGTCATCGCCGCGTCGAGGCGGTAGAACTTCTCGAAGATCCACTCCTGCTCCGAGGGCGGGATGCCCGGCCCTTCGTCCTGCACGTCGATCCGGACGCGACCCTGCTCGTCGGTCAGGCGCACCTCGACCCGGCCCCCGTCGAGCGCGTACTTGAGCGCGTTCTCGACGAGGTTCACGAGCACCTGCCGCAGCAGGGACTCGTCGCAGCGGTACCGCGCGATCGAATCGGGGGCGTCGAGAACGATCTCGATGTCCCCTGGCGCGCGCAACCGGGCCGACTCGACCACCGCGGCGCACAGCGCCCGGAGATCGCACTGCGCCAGGTCGAGATGCAGCAAACCGCGATCGAGCTGCGCGCTCACGAGCAGCTGGTCGACGATCTGCACGAGGTGCTCGGATTCCTGCTCGATCATGTGCAGGAGCTGCTCCTGCTGGTCGCGGTCGAGCTGATCGCCGCGCGCGATCAACGTCCTGGCGCCGCCGTAAACCGTGGTCAGCGGCGTACGCAGCTCGTGCGATGCGGTTGCGACGAAGTCCGTGCGCGCCCGCTCGAGCTGATAGCCGGCGGTCGCGTCGCGGATCGCGAGCACGCTGCCGCCCTCGAACGTGCTGAGCGCCGGGGCGAGCCAGCGCTCCGTCCCCTCGATCCGCACGGGCACGAAGCGGTCCTGCCGCTGAGCGGCGTCGACGAGCCGCTCATAGTCGGGCACGACGGCGTCCGCGCGCCGGCCGAGGGCGAGTCCTGCCGTAATGCCGAACAGTTGCTCGCCCGCCTCGTTCCAGGAGCGGATCGCTCCGCCGTCGTCGACCAGCAGGACGGCGTCGGACACGTGCGCGAGCGCACGCGCGGCGTTGGCGCCTCGCTCGGCGCGCAGGCGTTCCTCCTCCTCCGCGGCGTAGAGCCGACGCAGCCGCTCCGGCACCTTGACGAAAAGCGTTCCCGCGACGAGAAGCGCGAGGAAGCCTCCCACGCTGAGCACCGAGAGCGTGCGCACGAAGGTCGCGTGCTGATGCTCCCGCGTCGTCTGCACGAAGCGATCGAGGTCGCCCTGCATGAGCGAGGCAGTGAGACGGAAGTGCCGGGCTAGCACGTCGCCGAAGAGGACCTCTCGCGCTGCTTGTTGCTGGCCGAGAAGGCCGTCAGCGACGAAGACGATCAGCTTGTCGTAGAAGCCGTGGAGCGCCGTCACCTGTTGCCTCACCTTGCGCAGGCGCGAGGCGAGCGCCGGATGCTCGCGCGTAAGGGTCGTGATCCGCCGCAGATCGGCCGTGACCGCCGTGCGTCCGGCGAAGTACTGGTCGAGGCTGCGCCTATTCTTCGTGATCATGTAGCCGCGCACGCCGGTCTCTTCGCGCTCCATCTGGAACAGGACATCGCGCGTCAACCCCCGCAGAGGCACCACGACGTCGGCGTAGCGGTCCTCCGCAGAGCGGTAGAGGTTGTACGTCGCGAAGAGACCTGTGGCGAGTACCGCGACCATGAGCGCGATCAGGATGAACAGCGAGAACTGGACCCCGCGCTTTGCGATGATCGCCGGACTCGCTGAGCCTGCCGGGCGCGGCCACGCCAGCCGTCTTCGCCGTGAGTGCGTGGCGGTGGCGCTCACCGGGCCGTCAGCCCACTCCGCAGCCGGACACGATCTTGAAATTCGTCAGCGGGCGCAACTCCGCGCCGGTCGGCAGCGCGCCCCGTGTTACGGCGCGCGGATTCCAGAAGCCGACCCCGGCGAGCTCGACCGTCGCGCCGAGGAGCTGCCAAGCGGGCGTCGCAGTCGGACAGTGCGACGTGAATTCCCTGCGGGCCGCGATCATCCCCGTCCGGTCTCTCGCACGCGGCCCCAGACAGTGCGGGTTCGCCAGATACGCGTTCATGTACTGCGCGGACTCGATGCTGTAGAGGATGAGCACGATCTCGCCGTTCGAGGCGATCCGGTAGCGGTCGATAACGGCGCGCAGCAGCCAGGCCTGCCGCTGGAAGCCCGTCGTCCGGGCGGGGACGATCCTCTTCGGCGGCGGGACCTTCGCAATCTGCGCGATCGTCGAGGGATACCCCTGGAGCTCCACCCGCTTGCGGAGGGCGTCGCTCAGAGTCATCAGGCGCCAGAGCGTTCCGCCGCCCCAGGTCCCGGGGTTCAGGCGCCGCGGAGCGGCGCCCGCCCCTGCGACAGTCCAGGCGGCGAGAAGCGCGGCGAGGAGCGCGACCGCGAGCGCGGATGGGATGCGGGGGACCTGAAGGCGGGCATCTGAGGGCGGGCCGGAACTACGCTGCTGCAGCGACCTTGTCGCCTGCTGAGACGACATCCTGGTCAACTCGTTATCAACCTTACCCGCGACGCGTCCTGCCGATGGTAAGGAATGCCATGAAGAAGCGCCTCCAGGGTGACAGGGCGCGACGGTCGAGGTGCGGCGCCGCCGGACGCCGACAGGCTTCGCGGCCTGAGTCAACAGCTCGAGCGGCACCGTGAGCCAATTCGCGCGGCGATCGAGTCGATGAACGGGGCGCGCCTCGTGCACGACCGGCACGCCATCACGATCGAGCCGCTGCGTCAAGCTCGCGCAAATCGATCTCCCGCGCCGGCTCACCGAAACGATCTGGCACATGCTCAACCGGAACCAACCCTTCGCTCCCAAAGGCGCCATCGACCCCCTGTCCGCCTGACAGCCCCTGAGCAGATGCGCCACCGGAGCGAATCCCATCGGCCAACTCCTCCCACAAGGAGGCGATAGAGAGACGAGCGCTGCTCAAGCACGCCAAGTGTGGCAGGGCGCGTCGCGGGCAAGGTCTCGGCTTAACAACGCCAGAGGCCGGAAGAGAGTAGTGTCTCGTTTACTGGCCCGCATTCAGGTTCCGGCCCTGGCCCGCAACCCACCAACGCGCCCTAGTCGCGTGAGGCGAGGAGCTTTAGGGCGAACGGAGTTCGATCAGCGGGCCAGCCTTTCTGCTGCATTGCAAGTGGCGTGGACCGTTCGCCCTTTAACAAGGAGGCCACATGGCCGTTCTCATCAGGCACACCGCTGTCGGCATGGACACCGCGACCTATGATCAGGTGTCGCCGGAGATCGTTGAGAAGCTCAGGCACGCGCCCGGGTTTGTGCTGCACGTGGCGCTGCCAGGCCCGGAGGGCATTGTTGTCTCCGAGATCTGGGAGACCCAGGAACAGCACGACACCTGGTTCGACGAGAACGTCAAGCCCAACGTCCCGGCCGAGATTCGGCAAGAGGTCATCGAGATTCACAACATCGTGGAGCCGGCAGGCGCGGCGGCGCTGACCGGCTGACCTCGGCGCTTCCCGGGGGTGGCTGACCCACTCCCGGGAGACGCTGGCCGTGCACAAGCACGAGCCGCGCGCGGTCGAAGGGCCAGGCAGCGAGGTCGGCGCTGAGCGCTTGATCGAAGCGCTCAGCGGCCTTCTGGTCGTCGGGTGCGAGTAGCGCACGCGCGTACAGGTGCTTTCCCGAATGGGTCGGCATAGGCCTGGATCGCGAGCACGCGGGCCGAGCGCCCCGATCAGGTGCACGAAGCCGCCTGAGTTTGCGACGCTTCGAGTGCGCAAACTCGATCCGCGCCACAGTTCAACGCCCAAAATCCTGATTTGCGGCTGGAACCGAGTTCGCGCACCCCGTAGGGGCGCTGCTGCAACGGCGGCCCCGTAGTTGACAAGCCGCGGGGGATGGGATAGATCAGGCCTCTTCGAACGCAACGGGAGGAGTTCACAGGTGCGAGTCTCGCACCGCCGTTGCTGCGGCAAGTGGGGGCCGACACCGACTCGGTTGGCGTCCGCGTGGCGCCGACGCGGCTCCCGGGGCTTCGCGTGAGCGGGCAGCGAAAGCGTTCGCCGCCAAGCCGACCCGCCCGGAAACCTGCTCAGGGCCGTGCTACGACCGCGAAGGGAGAGAGGATGACCGTAACCGAGCCGGTTCCGGCAACCGAGATCGTGCAAGGTTTCACGCAAGCCCACAACGAGTACCTGCGCGCGCTCCAGGAGATCGGGATGCGTGAGGATGTCCAGCGGCGCGCTGCGGAGCAGTACGAGGAGTATGTCCAGGCGCTTCGCGACCTGGCCGTGCCGCAGGAGATCCAGCAGCGTGCGCTCGACGCGTACACGGACTATGTCCGGACGCTGAGCGAGGCGTGGGCCGCGCCCGAAGGGCCGCGGCTCGCCGCCGAGGCATACGCGAGCTACATCAGCGCCCTGCAGGAGGCAACCGGCCGTGATGAGGCTGTCCAGCGCGCATCCGACGCGTATGCCGCGTACGTGCGGACGCTGCAGGAGGCGGTCGCTCCCGGGGACGTGCAGCAACGCTGCGCCGAGGCGTATCGAACCTACCTCCGGGCCGTCAAGGACGCCTGGGGGCAAACGGACGTCGACGCCGTCGATCTCGGTGCGATCGCGGTTATCAGCCAAAGCCTCGCGGCTGCGGCCGCCACCGCTGCCGCCACCATGCCTGCGCTTGCGGGGAGCATGATGGCGGGCGCAGCGATGCAGGCGGCAGCGACGTACGGGAGCAGCGCGCCGTCCGAGAGCAGCGCGCCGTCCGAGAGCAGCGCGCCGTCCCGGAGCACCACGCCGTCGGGGAGCAGCGCGCCGTCCGGGAGCACCGCGCCGTCCCGGAGCACCGCGCCGTCCGGCCGGCCCGAGCCCGGCTAGCCGGGGGCGCAACGGATGAGCGCGAGCCGCGCCGCCGACGCCTGGCTCGCCCGCCCGCGGGCGCGGCCGCTCGGACGCCTTCGACTGGTCTGCTTTCCCTATGCCGGCGGAAGCGCATCCGCTTATCGCAGCTGGCCGGACGAACTGGCCGCGAACGTCGACGTGTGCGCGGTCCAGCTCCCCGGCCGCGACAACAGGCTCGGGGAGCCGCCCTTCACGCGCCTCCCTGCTCTGGTGCGCGCACTCGCGGATGCCCTCGCACCGCACCTCCGCGTACCGTTTGCATTCTTCGGCCACAGCATGGGAGCCCTCGTCGCGTTCGAGTTGACGTGCGAGCTGCGGCGGCGGGACCGGCCGCACCCGCTCCAACTCTTCGTCTCCGCGTGCCGCGCGCCGCAACTCCCGGACCCCGACCCGCCTATCCACCTGCTACCAGAGCCGGAACTGCTCGAGGAGCTGCGTCGCCTCGACGGGACGCCGGTGCAGGTCTTCGAGAACCCGGAGCTGCGACGCCTCGTCCTGCCGACGCTCCGTGCCGACTTCGCCGTATGCGAGACGTACGTGTACCAGCCCGATGAGCCGCTCGCGATCCCTATCGCAGCCTTCGGCGGCGCCGCCGACGGCGAGGTGAGTCGGGAGCAGCTCGAGGGTTGGCGCGAGCAGACGCATGCCTCGTTCAGCCTGCGGATCTTCCCCGGGAACCATTTCTTCTTCCTCGGCGGCGCTCGGAGCTCTTTCTTGGCGACGCTCTCCCACGACCTTGCCTCGCTCCTCGATGGACTCGGTTGAACCTCGCACGCTCGAGCTCGACGAAAGCGCCGTGCACGTCTGGGCGGCGTCGCTCGAGGTCCAGGTTGCCGGTCTGCGCGCTCTTGGTCGGCACCTGAGCGACGATGAAACCAAGCGCGCGCTGCGGCTGCGCACCCACCGCGAGCGTGCACTCTTCATCGCTGCGCGTGGAATCCTTCGCGAACTCGTCGGCAGGTACCTCGGCATCGAACCGCGGGCGGTCCGCTTTCTCTACGGTCCGCGCGGCAAGCCGCGGATCGGCGAAAGCTCGCTCGCCATCAATGTGTCCCATGCGGGAGGCCGTGCGGTCTTCGCGTTCGCACGCGGACGCGAAATCGGCGTCGACATCGAGCGGGTGCGCCGAGCCTTTCCGTGCGAACGCATCGCGGAGGACTTCTTCTCACCGGCAGAGGTCGCCTCCCTGCGAGCACTGGCCCCGCACGAACGGTCCGCGGCGTTCTTTCGTTGCTGGACTCGCAAGGAGGCCTATCTGAAGGCTCGCGGCGACGGGCTCGCGGTCGACCTCCGCTCGTTCGACGTCTCGCTCGACGAGCCGGCATCGCTTCTCCGTGAGGAATATGAGCCGGGACGGTTCGCGCTGTACGACCTCGATCCGCCGCCTGCACACGCGGCCGCGCTCGCCGTCGAAGGTTCCCGCCCGCGCGTTTGCCAGTGGCTCTGGCCGAGGGCGGGGACGCCGTGACAGGGCCGCTGCGGATCGGCGCGCTCTCCGGCGACCGGCTCGCCCTCCTCGACCTCCTCCTCGCGGAGGAGGGCCTCTCGACGGCGCAGCCGCAGGGCATTGTTCGTCGGGTCACCGGCGATGTCGTGCCGTTGTCGTTCGCGCAGCAGCGGTTGTGGTTCTTGGATCAGCTGGCGCCGGGAAATCCTTTCTACAACGTCCCCGCGGCGCAGCGGTTCCGTTTCGGACTCAACGTTGAGGCGTTCGAGCGGGCGTTGTCGGAGATCGTGCGCCGGCACGAGAGTCTGCGGACGCGCTTTGCGCTGGCCAAGGGCGACCCGGTTCAGCTCGTGGCGGAGGCGGCGCCGCTGGAGTTGCCGGTGCTTGATTTGGGGTCCCTCGAGGCGGCCCAGCGCGAGCGGGAGGTCGTGCGATTGGCGACGGATGAGGCGCGTGCGCCGTTCGATCTCGCGCGAGGACCGCTAGTGCGCGCGCGGCTGCTACGGCTGGGGCCTTCCGACTGGGTCTTCTTGTTGACGATGCATCACATTGTTTGCGACGGCTGGTCGGTCGGGTTGTTGTTTCAGGAGTTGGCGGCGCTGTACGAGGCGTTTGCGTTGGGGCGGCGGTCGCCGTTGCCGGA
>Ga0066710_100006033_pt1 | contig 11221 bp, 12 predicted proteins | sample GraSoiAngelo_159_FD_79666 | JGI IMG/M metagenome (GOLD analysis project Ga0066710, IMG submission 79666) | Grasslands soil microbial communities from the Angelo Coastal Reserve, California, USA - 14_1009_16_40cm | ecosystem: Environmental > Terrestrial > Soil > Grasslands | place: USA... | reverse complement strand
CGCGTTCAGCGAAGCGGCTTGCCCCAGTCGGTCTCTCGCCGCAGCTGCGCCTTCAGCACCTTCCCACCCGGGTTCCGGGGCAGCGGCTGCTGGCGCACGGCGATGTACTGCGGCACCTTGAAGTCGGCCAGGCGCGAACGAGCGTGCTCGAGCACGGTCTCGACATCGATTCGCGCACCGCCGGCCGGAACGAGCACTGCTCCCACCTTCTCGCCCATCATCTCGTCGGGCACGGCGACGGCGGCCGCCTCGCTCACTCCCGGGGCGGCGACGAGCGCGTTCTCGACCTCGATCGAGTACACGTTCTCGCCGCCTCGGTTGATCATGTCCTTCATGCGATCGACTATGTACAGCAGCCCGTCGCGATCGATCCGCGCCAGATCGCCGGTGTGCAGCCAGTGTTCGACGAACGTCTCGGCGGTCGCCTGCGCCTTGCCCCAGTAGCCCTGCACGACGTTGGGACCGCGCACGAGCAGCTCGCCCACGCCGGTGTGCGCATCGGGCTGGTCGAGGGCAAGGTCCACCACGGGCAGCGCGAACCCGACCGAGTCGGCGTGCTCAGCGGCCTCCTCGTGGGGCAGGAAGGACGTCAGCGAAGATGTCTCGGTCAGCCCAAATCCGTTGCCCACGCGCGCGTTGGGGAAGGCATCCTTGATCGCATGCACGAGGCTCTCCGCGATGGGAGCCCCGCCGTAGGAGACCCAGCGAACCCCACTCACGTCCAGCTCCGCGAAGCGCGGGTGGCGCATCACCGCGTGGTAGATCGCAGGCACCGACACGAGCTGGTTGACGTGGTGCTCCGCCACCGCCACGAAGAAGCCGTCGATGTCCAGCGCGCTGGCCAGGATCTCGACCCTGCCCCCCAGCTCGAGCACCGGGATCAGCTGGCTGTTGCACCCGGTGACGTGAAACAGCGGCACCGACACCAGCGTCGAGATCCCCGGGCCCTCCGTCCGCTCGGCCGACAGGCAGCGAAACGCGTTCTCGCTGTTGGTCGTGAAGTTGCCGTGTGAGGTCATCGCCCCCTTTGGAAAGCCGGTCGTCCCGCTCGTGTAGAAGATCGCCGCCAGGTCGTCCGGCCCGAGGTCATCCACCGCCAGCGCCTCCGCGTCGGGAAGCCCGGCACCGGCGGCGAACGTGAAGCTCGCGCCGGCGTCCTCGAGCACATACGCGATCTCAGCCTCGGCGAAGCGGATGTTCACGGGCACCACCACCGCGCCCGCGAGCTGCGCGCCGAAGAATGCGAGCACCCAGTCGATCCCGTTGGGCAGGCGGATCGCCACGCGGTCTCCGCGGTTCACCCCTTCGCGGCGCAGTCCGCCAGCGACGCGCGACGCGCGATCCCAGAGCTCGCCGTAGCTGAGCGAGGGTCCACCCACCTCGACCACCGCCGTGGCGCCGCGATCGCGCTCGACGCTGGCTCGCAGCAGGTGAACAAGCGAGGGTGGTCGCTCCAGGTAGCGGGCGATGCCGTCGGCGCCGCGTTGCACGCCCGCCTGATCGAACGGGTTGCGTCCGCGCGGCGCGGGTGCGATCGCCGTATGCGTGCTCACTGGCTCCTCTTCTGTCGGCCGACGTGCGCAGCCTACGCCACTGTGCGCGCCGCCCGCGTCATGCCTCGATCGCGGCGGTACAGCCGGCCGGTGCGTCCAGGCGCACGGCGCGTCGCGCGCGAACGTTGACCAGGTAGGCGCGCCCGTATGAACCCCGCATCCCGCCTGCGGACGGACCGTGCGCGTCGCAGCGCACAGCAGCAACGCGCGCGATCGGCACGGCGGTGAGCGTCGGGCTCGCATAGGAGATGCGGGCCGCGCTGGTCAGGTCGAGCGTGGTGCCCAGCACGGGCACACCGGGCGCCACCACCCTCGGGGCGTCGAACGCATAGATGACCGCGCCGCGGGCCGGTCGCGGTAGGGCCGCGCGCAGGTCCGACAGGACCTGCCGCTGATCCTCCGCGGCCGCGTCCCACGCGCGCGCGTCGGCAGCGGTGCGCTGCAGATTGGCAACGCAGAGCGCCAATACGAGCGCCGTGGCCACCGCGGCCGCCGTCGAGCCTGGCAGGCGGGGCGAGAGCTGCCAGCGAGCGGCCGACAAGCATGAGCACCGAGAAGACGAGGAGCGCGATGCCGATCCCCGCCAGCGCGTTGACGCGATTGACCGTGCCGGCGGCGCTTGGCGAGTAGTGAGCGGGTGCGGGGACGTAGACCGCCCACGCCGCAGCGGCAAGCGCGCAGCCCGCCGCGGCGAGCGCGAGCCAACGTCCGAGCTCGAGGCGCGCGCTCGCATCGCGTCGGAGCCTGCGCCGCAGTCCCGCGCCGGACGTCAATCCCACGGCGAGCAGCCCGACACCGACCCACGGGCTGACCACGCGGATGGGCACGATGGCGGCGCCGGCGACCCGGACCCCGACCGCGGCGATCTGCGCCGCGTGGTCGAGCATTCCCGCCGCAGATTGGGTCCGCGAGGGCGTAGCGATGTCGATTGGCAGCAATACCCGGCACAGCAGTGTCGTCGCGGAGATGGCCACGAAGTCCACGGCCCAGCGCCTGCGCGCGCGAGCAAGCCCGACGGCGCGGACGTAGACCAGCCCGGCCAGGCAGCCTGCGGCCGCGAACACCTCGTAGCTGAGCACCCCGACGACGTACAGGGCCAGCGAAACAGGCGTGCGGGGCTAGCGAGCGAGCGCCGCCGCGCTCGAACTGCCCTCAGCGCCAGGATCACCCAAGCAGCGAGGCGGCGATGGCGACGCTCGCGAGCGAGAGGACCCCCCACAGCCAGACGCTGTCACTGAACGGGAACGTGAGCGACAGGGCAGAGCACGCCAGCGCATCGCGCGCACGCATGCCAAGACGGCGCAGCAGCGCATAGAGCACCGTCGCCTGGAGCACGGCCATCGCGGCGGCGAGGGCCAATCGCGCTGCGGCGTCGATGCCAAGCAGCTGGTCGAGCGCAGCGTAGTAGAGCACCTGTGCGGGGCGCTGCCCGTAGTACAGCCATAGGCCGTGCAAGCCACCGCCCGCGTGCGAGAAGCGAGCGAGCGCCAGCGTCGCCCAGTCGTCGTAGTAGAAGCCGCCGTGTCGGATGTGGCCTGCGCACATGAGCAGCGCAAGCACGCTCAGCACCAGGGCGCTCGCGAGGATCTCGCCCCGGGCGAAGGCGAGCGTTCGCCTGGGCATCACCACGCTCGCACGCGGCGCTCGCGCCGAAGCCAGGTCAATGCGGGCGCTGACGGTCAGGGTCGGCACGCGATCGATGTCCATCAGCTCATCCGCAAGGTTGCCGCGCTCAATGCGGCGGATCGTAGCCAGGCCGCGATGGCGACCACTCGAGCGTCGTCATCGACCATTTAGCGATGGCAAAGAAACGCCAGCTAGCTTCACCAGCACAAGCCATGGAGCACGGGAGCCGTTCTTGCTGATGCGCGCGCGCGCACATCGCACAGGCATGGGGGCCTTGCCAATACGCGCCGAGACGAAGCGCGGAAAGCGTGGCCAAGCTTGAAGCGTGGGCTACTGGCGGCGCTGATCCTCGCCGCCGTGGTGCCAGGTGTGGTGGTGGCCCTGACGGGCAAGCCTGCCCGGCGCCTGGATCAGGGGGTGGCTCACTTCCTTGGCGTCGCGAACACCGCCTTCGACCGGTACACGAGCGGACAGGCCCATGCCTACGGCCAGTTCCTGCGCCGGCACTTTTGGCGCATGGTCGTGTACTCGCCCTACTTCGACGACAAGACGCGCTGGTATCCCAGAGGGTGGGTTTACAAGGACGCGTATGCGATCTACGCCGGCTCGGCGCTGGCCCGCCAGCACCGAGACTGGATCCTGCACGACGAAGCCGGCCATCCGCTGTTCATTCCCTTCGCCTGCGCGCGGGGCAGGTGTCCGCAGTTTGCCGCGGACATAGCCAACGCCGGCTTCCGGAGCTATTGGATCGCCGGCGCGAGGGCCGCCCTGGCGCACGGCTATCGCGGCCTGTTCATCGACGACGTCAACCTGGAATTCCGGGTGGGCGACGGGCGGGAAGACTTCGTCGCGCCGATCGACCCGCTAACCGGGAGGTCGATGACCTATGACGCGTGGCGCCGCTATATGGCGCAGTTCATGCAGCAGGTGCGCGCCGCGTTTCCGCGAGTGGAGATCGTGCACAACGTGGTCTGGCTCGCCGACACGCCGACCCGCACGGCGGACCCGTATATCAGCGATGAGGTCCGGGCGGCGGACTACATCAATCTCGAGCGCGGCGTCAACGACACCGGCTTGACGGGCGGCACCGGTCCGTTCTCGCTACGCGACCTGTTGGCGTACATCGACGCAGTCCACGGCCTCGGCCGTGGGGTTGCGCTCGAAGGCGACGCCACGAGATCACCGGAAATCGAATACTCGCTGGCGAGTTATTTCCTGATATCCGACGGCAACGACCTGGTCAGCGCCAACGGCATGACTCCGGTGCACTGGTGGCACGGGTTTGATGTGAATCTCGGCGAAGCAACGGGGTCACGAAGGGAGTGGAATGGACTCCTGCGGCGCGACTTCAGCGGAGGCACGAGCCTGGTGTCAGAGCCTGAATCGGGCACTCACCGGGTACGACTTCCCTCCCCGATGCGCACGCTTGATGGCCGCATCGTCAGGTCGGTCACGCTCGGCCCAGCAAGCGGGATCGTGCTTAAGCGGCTGTGAGCGTGCCCCGCTGCCGTGGCGCCTACGGCTGCGGGAACTCCCAGCCCCAGCGTCGTGCGGCGGCGAGCAGTTCTCCCTCGCCGAACGTCGCGCCCGGGTGCGGCTTGCCAACCTCCAGGAAGAAGCCATCAATGCCCGCGGGCGTGAATATGACCAGCCGCTTGCCGGTCTCGGTACCGATGTTGCCGCCGCTGTGCGTCACACCCACCGGGACATGCACGGTGTCTCCCGCGCGCATCGTCACATGCTGTCCGTCGATCTCCATCTCGAAGCTCCCGCCGAGCACGTGAATCGTCTCCGCCTCGTTGGCGTGCCGGTGCGGTGGCAGGCTCCAGCCGGCGGGCGGCTCGTCGATCAGCAGGCAAAGGGTGTCGCGACTTTCGGCGGCGGTGAGATGAATCTCGGTGCGTACATCACCAGGCATCCACACCACCGTTGGTTTCATCGCAGGCCGTCAGGGGAGGTCGCTGCCGGCCACACCCAGCTCATCGGCGAGCGGCTCGAGTGCGGCGACCGTCGAGCCGATCAACTGATCTAGCTCGACGCCCAGCTCTGCCGCGCCACGCGTGATGTCGTCACGGTTGACCGCCGCGGCGAAGCTCGGCTGCTTGAGCTTCTTGCGCACCGACTTGGCGGTCATGCCATGGATTCCGCTCGGACGCACGTAGGCGCACGCGAGGAGGAATCCGCACAGCTCGTCGACTGCCGCCAGCGCCCGCTCCATGTCGCTCTCGCGCGGAACGCCGAGATAGTCGGCATGGGACGCGACGGCCCTGATCAGCTCGGGCGGGTAGCCGAGCCGCTCGAGCTCGGCCATCGCCATACGCGGATGACCGGTGTCCGGATCGGGATAGCGGTCGTAGTCGAGGTCGTGCAGTAGGCCTGACAGCCCCCACAGCTCCTCATCGCCGCCGCGCTCGCGCGCCTGGGCGCGCATCGCCGCCTCCACCGCCAGGCAGTGTCGGCGCAGCGAGTCCGACTGCACCCACTCGCCCAGCAATGCCAGCGCGTTATCGCGCGAGAGCTGGCCTTGGCTCTGCATGGAATTCACGGTCTCCCGGACTCTACCGTGACGCGAGACAGTGAACCTGGGGTGCCGGGCGCGCTGGGTCCGTTCGACATGGTGTCGCTGGCCGTTTTCGCCAACACTCCTAGACGAAGGTCCTGAAGACCCAGCCCATCGTCTAGTTGAACCCAGACGGTGCGGCCGACACGATTGGTGACGCGGCGACGAGAGACCATGAGCTGAGACCAAATGACACGCTATCTGTTGCGGGTGTACGGGACAGAGGGGTCGGTTTACTATCCCGACCAAACGTTGCGGAGCCTCCGCCGGGGTCGACTCGCACGCCGAGGCCAGAAGCTAGAGCGCGAGGGCTTTCGGGTCAGCTTGGTAGCCATCACCGGCGACAACTGCGCCCCCGCATCGCGCCAGGGACTTCGACTGCGCCATAAGAAGCGCTGAGAAGTACCGCCGTAGGCGGAGTGAGACTGCGCTAGCTCTTTTGTAACTCGCGGTTGCGGCCCGCAACCTGCGATGCCGAGGTGGACGCGATCACGACCAGGCGCGATTATCGCCGGGCAACGTTCGAGCCTCGCAGCGGCCGGGAGCTGCCCAGACCCGCTATGCCCCAGTCACCGCCCGCTTGCTGTCTAGCTGCCCCCCACGGATCGTGGCCGCCATGTCGTCCGATTCCTCTCGATATACCGAGCCGTCCTCGAACTCGATCACCGGAAGGAGCCGCTGGCCGCTAAGACGCTCAACGTCCTTACGACGGCTGCGCGGAAGACCAGGCTCCTTGACCACTTCGTAGCTGATGCCCTGGTCATCCAGAGCCTTCTGGACGCGATAGCAGTGGTCCATGCCGGAGTGAACAAAAGTAAATGGACAACGGTGAAGCTTGATAGCCATATTGCGCTCCCTCTCGTGCTCAGGAACTGAAACCCTACCGCTCTGATCGATCCCCCGGGGGTTCGCTACGACTCCGGACGAGACCCCCCGGCTCTGGTCGGGACGGCGGTGTACGTGAACGCGCCACACAAGTAAGGCGCGCGAAGCGCGCGTGCTCTCACGGCTCGCTTGCTGGGCGCCGGCGCGGCAACGGATGCCTTGACTACCCGCGTCTTCAGGCACGCGTGGCGCTCGACAGGCCCGCGAGCTCGGCGCTGCGCTCCCACAAAAGTTCGGCGAGCGTGTCGTTCTGAGCCTGGGCGCTCGGAGCGCGCACCTTCTCGTCCTGGATGTACTCGCCGCTCAAGGCAGCGGCGTCGTCTGAGAGCGCAAGCCAGACCAGCGAGCGCGCGCCGCGCTCGGGAGACCGGAAGAAGGGCCCGCCGAGCGTCGTGAGCACCTTCCAGATTCCGTTCTCGTTCTTGCCGAAGCCCGTGCGCACGACGCCCGGGTGAAAGCAGTTGGCATTCAGCTCCGGCGCTCGCTTGGCCAGCTCGCGCGTAAAGAGGATGTTGCACAGCTTCGAGGTGCCATACGCGCGCATGGCCGCGTAGGACTTCTCGGACTGCAGGTCTTCGAGCTCCAGGCGCCCCCCCGTATGCGCGTCGGACGCGGTCGTCACGACGCGGCTCCCGCCCAGGCGGTCGCGCAGGAGGTTGGTGAGCAGGAACGGGGCAAGATGATTGAGCGCGAAGGTCTGCTCGAGGCCCTCGGAGGTCTCCTTGCGCGATCCAAACAGGGCGCCGGCGTTGTTGGCCAGGACATCGATGTGCCCGTAGCGCGCGCGCACCTCCTCGGCGAGCGCACGAACCTCGGCCATCAGCATCAGGTCGGCGACGTGCTCGTGGACGGGCGCGCCACCGCCGCTCGCCCTGGCTTCCCGAGCGAGGGCCTTGACACGCTCGGCGTCGCGGCCTACGAGGGCGACCTCGACGCCGCGGCGGGCAATCTCGATCGCGGCCGCGCGACCGATACCACGAGTAGCTCCGGTGAGAAGGACGAGTGTCAAGGTGCGGACCTACGACAACGCGACGCCTGCGAGCACAGCGCAAGCATCGGCGCGCCTGGATGTCCGTCGGCTCATGGGGCCGCGCGCTCCATCTCGGCAGAGCGTACTCCCAAGGCGCCAAGCGAGCTGATGTCCGGCTTCGGCCGACCTGCTCTCAGCGATTGGCGGGTGCCATCACCGACGCCCCTCTCGCGGGTCGGCCCGGCGCGCCATCCGTCGTCGCCACTGGCCAATCAGCGCTCCAGCGGCAGGTCCAATAAATAGGAGGGCGCCGATGGTGTACGCCGCGGAGTTCCGCGGGGTAGCTAAGAGCAGCACGAGGCCGATGAGCGCGGCGATCCAGAGGAGCCGGACCACCCAGGCAGAAGGTGGCGAATGCGTCTCGCTCGGGAGCAACCCGAACCATCGACCGGCGCGCCGCAGTGCCTCGCCAAACTGGCCCACGAGACAGGGTACGCCCACCGGTGCGCGAGGGGGCGGGCTGGACGCGTGCTCGCGGCGATCGACGGCTTGCGCCCCTTGGCGCGGCGGTGGAGCAGCGGCAGCAGCAGTCGCTTTGTCCGGAAAGGAACCGCCTAGCGGACCTGATGCACCCGAACGTATGTCTCGCCGTGATCGTGTTTCAGAGTCGCCGTGAATGAGCTTTCAGCGACTTCGATCACGCCCATTTCGGTCGCGGTCGGTTCGATGACCGTCTCCACGAAAACCTTGCACTCGACGGACACGGCCGACAGGCGGCGACAACCGTTCACGACGGTATGCGTCGCATGGTCGGCAGCGACGACCGCGGCGATGTCCCGGCGGGCCTGCCTACCGCCGAGATACATGCCGCGCGCCTCGGCCGTCGGCGGCAGCAGCAGCGAGCCCGCTATCGCGATTGCAGCAAATAGCGCAGGTGCACGCCGACCTGACAGGAGGTGCGCTGGCACGGATCGAGCCGGGACAGCTGGTCCCATCCCGGATGACGGTACGCGCCGTAGCGGACGCATCGGCGGCGCTCGCGCGTGGGGCGCGGGCGCCTCGATTTACACGGTGCTCCTACTCGTAGCTACCCAACGTCCTCAAGCTGAGTGAACCGCCTCGCCTCCCGCCCTGCTCGATCCTGGCATCGATCTCAATGGACCCCTCTTCACCCGGAAGTCCGCCCCGCGTCCGTCTCCAGCGAAAGAAAGACTCGGAGGCGTCGTGGCCCAGCACCGTGTCGAGCGGGACGTGCCACGGCGCAATCCGCGCGTCGTCGCCGGAAGTAGAAAAGTCCCGCATTAGCAGGACTTTCGTGAGGGTGAGCGATGGGATTCGAACCCACGACCGCCTGGACCACAACCAGGAGCTCTACCAGCTGAGCTACGCCCACCACGGCTCGCGCTAGGAGTCTATCGACGCACGTTGCCTACCGCCCGGAGCTCCCGGACCGCGACTCGATCTCCCGTTCGGCCAGCGCCAGGCACTCGCTGGGAGAGCGCTCGGGAAACCGCGAGGCTGCATCTTGCCACGCCGCGAGCAGCGCCTCGGCTCGAGGTCCACCGCCAAGCAGCGTTCGCACGACGCCCGCCGGCGACTGCCGCGCTTCGGACGCCTCCCGCGCGGCAGGCGCGCCGCCCGTTCGGAACGCCCCTGCCGTAGGGACACCTTCAGTAGCGGCCATCCGGGCTGTTGCCGAGCTCGCGACAGACGCGCTCGCCATGGCCAGCACACGACTGGTGACGTCCTCGCCGTGCCGCTCGACCTGGCGCCAGCCTCGACCCATGGACAGCTGCTGCACCGGTATACCCGGGCCCTCGAAGACCTTGAGCTTGGCCTGATGCGGGCTCCATCTGCGCTCCCCGATCACCAGCCACCGCCCGCCCGCCCAGATCTCGGCGATCGCGCGCAGCTCCTCATCTGTCAGGTTGAACTGGCAGTGGTTGCGGGGAAACTGTCGCAGCTGCAGGTGAAACATCGAGCACAGGCTCGCACGAACGCGGACTTGACCGCCCCCTTGGACGGCCGATGGACATATTGCCCGGGCGTGCCGGTTTCGGCCCGAGCCACCGCCTGTGCAGCGTCCGGCGGGCGCCAGGACTCAGGCCCGCGGGGTGGACCTCGCGCCGCCTTGTCGTCACGCCCCCAGACGTGCACGCATCACCTCGACGGCTCGCGGGTTCGAATCGATCAGCACGTAGCTACGCCCCAGCCGGGCGGCAACCGCACCGAGCGTGCCGCTGCCGGCGAAGCAGTCAAGGCACCAGTCGCCCGGGCGAGTCGATGCCTGAATCATGCGCCGCACGATGCCTTCGGGCTTCTGCGTCGGGTAGCCGGTCTTCTCGCGGCCGCTGGTAGGCACGATCGTGTGCCACCACACGTCAGTGGGCAGCTTGCCCCTGGCGGCCTTCTCGGCGGTGACCAGCCCTGGAGCCATGTATGGCTCGCGGTCCACCGCCTCGCAGTCGAAGTGGTAGGCGAGCGGATCCTTCACGTACACGAGGATCGTGTCGTGCTTGGCAGGCCAGCGCCGCCGCGAGCGAGCACCGTAGTCGTACGCCCAGATGAGCTCGTTGAGAAAGCACTCGCGCCCGAACACCTCGTCGAGCAGCAGCTTGCAGCCGTGTGCCTCGCGATAGTCGATGTGTAGGTAGAGCGTGCCCTCGCGCGCGAGCAGCCGCCGCAGTTCCCGCAGGCGCGGCTCCAGAAACGCCAGGTAGTCGTCGAACTGGTCGCCGTAGGAGGCCTCGGCGAGCACATGCGAGCGGTAGCGGCGCCCCTGAAAGCCGATTCGCTCGCCGTCCTCGGCGCGAACCGCGCGCAGCGTTCGGCGCGCCTGCCGCTTGCCGGTGTTGAAGGGAGGATCGGTGTACACGAGCTGAAACGACTCCGCCGCGAAGCGAGGCAACAGCTCGAGATTGTCTCCGAGCAGGATCTGGTCGCTTCCGAGCTGCTGCTGGGGGGACATCGCGCAGAGGGTATGCCCGCTCCCCGATGGAGTCGGACGCCACGCGGCGCAAGCCCGCGGCGGGCCCAGCCCCGCTGCCCACGGGTGCCGCGCCTGCGCCGACGCCCCGGGCGCCTGCCCGCCGGCCCTGAGGGTGGCGGCGAGGCCAGGTGCAAGCGCGATTGCAGCGAGAGCAGTTAACTGGCGCGGGAATGAGTGCGCGCACGCCAGCCACGGATGGAGAGCCACGGGCGCGTCGCTCTGGCCGGCGCACCTCACTGATCCTCGTGGCCCTGCTGATCGCGGCCTTGTCGGCGTTCACTGCGCTCGGCTACGGCGAGAGCCTGGAGGGGGCCGACGGCAGAGCCGCGCGCGCAGCGGCCGCGACGGCCCGCAGCGCCAGCGCAGGGATCCCGGTGGCTGTGTTCATCGACTCTCGCCACCACGGACGGCGCGTCGCCCGGGACTTCCTGGGTCTGTCGTTTGAGCTCTCGAGCCTGCGCCAGATCGCGCAGTACGCGGGTAGCGGCAACCTGATCGGGCTGCTGCGCTCGCTGGGCCCGGGCGTGCTCCGCTTCGGGGGCGCGTCGGCCGATTCGCGGGTCGCGTGGAGCGACCCGGCAACCGCGCCGCCTCCGTGGGCGTCGGAGCTCCTCGACGCGTCCGACCTGCGCCGCCTG
>Ga0066710_100006032_pt1 | contig 11222 bp, 7 predicted proteins | sample GraSoiAngelo_159_FD_79666 | JGI IMG/M metagenome (GOLD analysis project Ga0066710, IMG submission 79666) | Grasslands soil microbial communities from the Angelo Coastal Reserve, California, USA - 14_1009_16_40cm | ecosystem: Environmental > Terrestrial > Soil > Grasslands | place: USA... | reverse complement strand
TTCCTGGAATCGCTCGCCTGCCGCGCACACCCGGTGTCATCATCTATGCTCCGCTCGCGGACACCCCCGTCGATCCGGATGTGGTGCTATTTTGGAGCCGCCCCGGCAGAATCATGCTCCTCCAGGAGGCGGCGATCCGCGCCGGTGTTGCGTTCCAGCCCAACATCCTGGCCCGCCCGACGTGTATGGCGCTTCCCGCCGCCCTGTCCCACGGAATGGTCGCCAGCACAGGCTGCATCGGCAACCGCATCTACACCGATATCGACGACGGAGAACTTTACCTGGCCATTCCAGGCAAGGACATGGCGCGCCTGGCGGCCGAGGCCCAGACCATCGGCGCGGCTAACGCTAAATTGTCGGAGTATCACCGGGAGCGGCGGCAGAAGCTCAGTACCTCGTGATTTCGGATTTCGGATTTGGGGAAACCCGCTCGAGAATTTTGTTCTCGTTACGAATCTACTGTAGCGGCGGTCTATTTTTGGGCTGCGCGCTATCGCGCTTGCGCTTCGCGGACCGCCGCTACAGTGAAAGCCGGATTAGCTGCGGATTGCGCGGATGACGCGGATCATCCGCGGATATGGCTACTTGGGAAGGGTGATAAACGGTACGGCCCCGCTGGTGACCTGAGGCAATGTTCCATTCCATTTTTCCAGCGCGCGCAATTCCAGGATTAGAGGATTGGACCGGAGGGCGTTGGCTTCGATGGTTATGGCTTCCGCTTTTCCCCGAGCCTCGGCGACCTTCTGATCCGCTTCGAATTTGATCTGTTCGAGTTTGTTTTTTGCCGCGAGTGCTTGCTGTTCGGCCGTCACTTTGGCCTCAATCGCGTCGTTAAACACTTTGGAAAATTCGAAATTAACAATGTTGAATTCGTCGACCAGGAGGTCGCGGTCCTTCAGTCTAGCTTTCAACTGGGCTTTGATGTCATCACGCACCATTTCTCGTTTCGTGATCAGTTCTTCGGCAGTGAATTTGGCTGTCGAAGCCTTGATGGCCTCCTGCATGGCCGGATCGATGATCCGATCCTTATATTGCAGGCCGACCTGCTGGTAGATTTGAGCGACGCGGTCAGGATCGGCGTGATAGTTCAGGGCTACCACGGAGTGGACGGTTTGTAAATCCTTAGAGGCGGCATCTGACTTCATCTCCTCTTTTTGGATCTTGATGTCCATCATCTGGACCGTCTCTATGAGCGGGATTATGAAATACAATCCCTCTCCGAACACTTTTCCGGTCACGGCTGTGAACCTCAGGTGGACCCCCCGTTCGCCAGCGGCAATCGTGCCGAACGGAGAAAGAAAATACAGCAACAATAACGCAAGGATGACAAGGGCGATGACGACGACGCTTTTGGCCCCTACACCGATAGGAGGGTAGGTGACGGACTCAAACCTAGCCATACTGATCTCCTTGTGGGCTGGCGCCGTCAAACGGCTGACCGGTGACCCCATGCGACGAACGGAGGGACAAGTCTCTCACACCCCCGATCCGGGAACAAATCCCGAGTGACTTTCGGTAGTGGGTTACTTTCCACTAAACAGTTCAAACGGACCCACTTCTGATTTTCATTGCGCATTCTGCGCTACAAGGTATAAGTTGCCAGAAAACTGGGGTCATTCATGACGATTAAAGCGCCTGCGGCAACGGCGCAAGAAAGGAAACAGAGTTTATGAGGAAATTCGTCCTGACGCTTGCTTTAGCTTTCGTTGTTGCGGCCGGAGTTCTTGCCGCCCAACAGCAGTCCGCTGTGCCACCGCCATGGGCGTATGGCTTTGCCTCCCCGCCGGGTCCAGCAGGCGCTAATCCCGCACCTGCGGCTCCTGCAGCGCCCGCTGCTCAGCCTGCTCCAGACCCTACGATGCACAAGCTTCCCGGCAGCACCTTGTCGTTCCCGCTGGCGCAAATTCGAGATCAGTTCGGGCCGGCCGACTGGTTTCCAGGCGACCACCCGCAGATGCCCGAGATCGTAGCCCACGGCAAGAGAGAACAACAAGTGGCGGCGTGCGGTCTCTGTCACTATCCGAACGGCAAGGGCCGGCCGGAAAATGCTGGCGTGTCGGGTTTGCCTTACTCCTATTTCGTGCAGACGATGATGGATTTCAAGAACGATGCGAGAAAGAGCGCGGATTCTAGAAAGGCGAATACGAATCGGATGATCTCGTTCGCGAAGGCCATGACCGACGACGAAATAAAGGCTGCTGCCACCTACTTCTCGTCGATGAAGTGGACGCCGTGGATCCGGGTCGTCGAGACCGACACGGTGCCGAAGACCCGCATCGCGGGAGGCATGTTCTTGGTTCTGGAAGGCGCCGAGGCCGGCAAGGAGCCAATCGGACAACGCATCATCGAGACGCCGGAGAAAACCGAAGACACTGAGCTTCTGCGTAATCCGCATTCGGGATTCATCGCCTACGTGCCCCCCGGCAGTATCAAAAAAGGCGAAGCACTTGCCACTACCGGCGCCGGTAAAACGACGCAATGCGCCGTCTGCCACGGCGCCGACCTGGAAGGACTCGGTCCTGTTCCGGGGATTGCCGGCCGTTCTCCCAGCTACGTTGCGCGTCAGCTATACGACATGCAGGTGGGTGCGCGTAAGGGAATCTGGACCGATCTTATGAAGCCCGTCGTCGCCAAATTGACGCCGGAAGATATCCGGAATATCGCCGCCTACACGGCGTCGCGTGTGCCGGGAGGGGATTCCCGCCGGTCCGCCCGATAAAGCCAGCCTTAGGGTGGAACACAAAGGCACGAAGACACAAAGAAAGGCCGGGTTTGAAAGTTATTTATGGGGCCTTTCTTTGTGTCTTCGTGCCTTTGTGTCTTTGTGTTCAGATCTGACCTTTGGTTATCAGAGGGACCTCAAAAACTCCAGCAAAGCCTTCCGATCCGCTTCGGACAGCGCTCGGAACTTGTCGCGTGTTGCGGCGGCCTCGCCACCGTGAAGGGTAATCGCTTCCTCGATGGACTTAGCGCGGCCATCATGAAGGAACCGTGGTTTTCCTTCCTCGATTTGCTCAGACAAGCGCAAACCCATCAGTGGTTCGGTGCGGAATTCTGAGGGCGTGGCCAGGCCCAGGCAGATGTCCGCTAGTTCGGGGCCCATGTCGTGAAGCAAGAGATCGGTGTAGGCCGCCACTTCTTTATTGCTTAGCGCTTTGACGGGATTGGGTCCCGTCTTGAGCCTCGGCACGTGACAACGGCCACACCCGATGCGAGAGAAAACATCTCGACCGCGGGTTCTCTCTCGAGTGAGCTCCAGCGGAGCGGGTGGCGCAAGGAACCGCACGAAAGCATCAGTCAAGTCGATAGCCTGTTGGTTGATCTCCGGTTCTGGCACGGGATCAACGCCGTTTGGGATTGGAGCTCCAGCGATCGTGTTTTCCGTAGGCACAGCCGGGTCCGTGACACCTTGCTCAACAGGAAAGGCGCCGTCGTTGAATTCGCGCAGCGTCGGGACAAGCGCCTTACGGCCGAATCGGCCAAGCCGTCCATCGAAGAAACGGTTGGGGCGTCCCGAGATACCGTCGCGATCGCGATCATCCGGGTCCGCCAATGCCAGGATCGTCGCGTCCGGCACTGCGTCGAGCAGTCCAAAGCCGAAAATGTCCGGGGTTGTTCTTAAACCTCTTCCCGTGGCTTCCGCCGGGAAGGGTTCGCTGTCGATGTTAAGGGCAGCCTTGAGAGCGGGTGTGACGTGCTGCTGGATGACCGGACCGCCCTTCTCGGCCAGCGGATCGCAAAAGGGATCAGCACCCGGGAAGAAGGCGGTGGCGTGCACCTCCACTTCTTCGCCTGGACCACCCGAGACAGGACTCTCATGGCACGCGGCGCAGGCGTTGGCGTTGAAGAGCGGACCCAGCCCAGTTTCTGGCACAAAGACCCGTTCGAACTCTATGCGTCCCCTGTTGAATTGGTCGCGCTGTTCCTTTGTAAGCCCATCGAGCGGATTGCCGAGTCTTGGAGCTTTGTGACAGGCGGGGATCAGTAACAAGCCTGCGAGGATTCCCAAGCCCAGAAGAGCGGTGACCGATGGTCTCATCGGTTTTGTCCCCTTGGCGCCGGTTGAATTGTAGCGATCGCGACATTGTCCGCCACATGGCGTTGACCGATATTGCGGTACTGGATGCGGACAATGTCACCGCGCTTCAGGTCACCGAGTTGACGGGTCGCCCCACCGACTGTGATTCGGCAGGTTTGCGGCACCTCTAACTGCAGAGGTGCTACTGCGTGACCAACGCCGGTGATGATCTCTAAGCTTCGTGCTTTCGTGTCAACCATTGCCACGGTTGCCGTCAGGCTGTTGGCTGCCGCGGAAGCACCTTGAGAATATGAAAGTGCCACGGCAGACGAGGCGCCGCTGAAAAACATTAGGGATACTGCGGCTACGCAACAAGTGATGCGCAGCTTTGTCAGTAGCGGTGTTCGGAGGTGAAAACCTGTTAACGTCTTAATCATGGTCTCATCTCTCTTTAACGTTGCTCCGATTTTGACTATCCCAGGTCCGACCGGCGTCGATGGGCACGATATGCGACACGTTACCCACAGACTGGAAGGCCCGGATTGAAAAGACACCCAACCACAATATCGCGTACACACCAAGTATTCTAATTGAAGCAACGGCCGGGTAAGTGGGTCCGTTTGAACTGTAGCCCCTGGAGTTTGGACATTTTCAAAGTGCGCAATAAAACTCCCCTGCTAGCTTGGCTAAATTTCTGTCGCGAAGCTCGAAATTCTCAGTCCTGTAGGCGCGGTCTGTGACCGCGCGTCTTTTCCGCGACGTGGAAAAACGTCGGATTTGCTGGAAGAACGCGCGGTCACAGAAGCTGTGAATAAATTCGAATCATGCGTTATTACCCTCCTTGCATCACCGCAAGGAGGGGTGGCTGCGTCATCAATAAAATTTCGCGCAGCCACCGAAACTGACGCAGCCGGGGTGGTTTTCCTTTTGTTCTCATCGGAAAACCACCCCAGCCTCGCGATCAGCGGATGCTTCGCGGCATTCTCTTGGTCGCTCGGCCACCCCTCCTTGCGGTGATGCAAGGAGGGGAATCGCCCTATTCCAATTTTTTCACCGCTCCACAGACCGCGCCTACAGCACTGAGAATTTCGAGTTTCGCGACAGAAACTAGCTAGATCCTAAGGAACAACTCTTCGGGGGTCGGCTCTGGAACGGCCACGAGCTCAAATCATAATTCCTTAGCTTTAACCAATTTCTCGGAGAAGGAAAACCTGATGAGCCCGAGACACTCGCAGGAGCGAGGTAAGAATGCCTCCGTTTTCAGCCGCGGAGCGGCACAAGAACGTAGCCACGGCTGAAGGCCGTGGAAAGGCATTTGTCGCGGAAACCAATTTTTGATGGCTGCGCGCTGTCGCGCTTGAAAATCTTTCGCCCCTGGCGGGGCTTGGCTTTCCGCAAAGGGAAACCACGGCCTTCAGCCGTGGCTATGTTCTGACGCCGCTCCGCGGCTCCTTTCGTCTCATCCCGACTCACGTTTCGCTTGAAGTTGCATCGTCTCACCGTGGCCCGATCTGCATGGCGTGTTCGACGAGCCGAATGAATTCTTCGCGGTATCCGTTTCTGTCCGCGCCGCGGCTGTCTGCCGCGGTGGTCCGCACCCAATCGAGGGTTGCCGACCCTTTGTAGGTTGAATCGCGCAGAATCATACCGAAACCGGCAACGGCTGCCGCAAAGCGAAAATCCGTGCTGGCGTTCGAGAACGATCCGCCGCGATCGACGACGGGAACTTCGACCAGCTTGCTGTCGGTCCCATCCGGATCCTTGTAGCGAATCTTCAAGTTCAGCATCTCATTTGCGGCTTGTGCGTTGCGCGGTTGACGTAGAGGCTGCTGCCGCTGGTCGCGAAGCGGATCGGCACCGGGAGTATTCGCTTCCACACCGCGCGGAATCACTTCGAACAACGCGGTGACGGTATGACCCGCGCCCACGTCCCCTGCATCTTTCAAGTCGTTATTGAAGTCCTCAGCTCGGAGGACCCGGTTTTCGTAGCCGATCAAGCGGTACGCGTTGACTTGAGCCGGATTGAATTCGACTTGTAACTTCACGTCCTTGGCGACGGTGACGAGCGTCGAACCCATTTCCTCCACAAGGACCTTCCTGGCTTCGTTCAGCGAATCAATGTAGGCATAGTGCCCATTCCCCTTGTCCGCAAGCAGTTCGAGCGTGGCGTCCTTGAGGTTGCCTATGCCGAAACCTAGCACGGTCAGAAACACCCCGCTTCTCGCCTTGTCTTCGATGAGCCGCAGAAGATCGTTCTGGTTCGTGATACCCACATTGAAGTCGCCGTCGGTTGCCAGAATCACACGATTGATGCCGCCGCGAAGGAAGTTCGAAACCGCGATATCGTAGGCAAGCCGAATACCCGCTGCGCCGTTGGTGGAACCTCCGGACTGAAGATTTTCCATCGCACGCAGAATGACCTCTTTCTTTTCCCCACTCGTTGGCGGAAGCGCGACGCCGGAGGCCCCGGCATAGACGACGATCGAGACGGTGTCGTCTTCCGTCAGCTTGTTGACGAGCATGCGCAATCCGCTCTTCAGGAGCGGCAGTCTTTCCGGCGGGCTCATCGAGCCCGACACGTCGATTAAAAACACCAGGTTGCTCGGCTTTCGACCCATCTGGACGTCTTTTGCCTTGATACCGATCCGCACGAGACGGTGTTGTGGATTCCACGGAGCCGAAGCCATCTCGATGTTCGCTGTGATGGGATGCGGACCCGCAGCTTGAGGGTACTCGTAACTGAAGTAGTTGATCAGCTCTTCAATGCGTACGGCGTCCCGGGGTGGCCACTGATTCTGAGTCAGAAATCTCCGGACATTGGCATAAGAGGCCGTATCGACGTCGGCGGAGAACGTGGCTAAGGGTTGCTGGCTGACTGCAATGAACGGATTTTCGGTAATCCCGACGTAGACCTCGTTATTGCGTTGCGGCGGAACAATGCGGTCCAGTGCGATCCCATCCCGGATCAACATGGACACGGTAGGAGGAGATGGAGGCAGCGGAGGGGGAGTGGCGGCCGCCGCCGAAACTCCGCCAAGCACTCCAGCCACGACACCCTTAGCGGCCCCGCCGGTTCCGGTCCCCTCACCGAAACCCGCGCCAGTTCCTGCATTCGGTGCACCCGCGGATGCGCCCTCCCGAAGAGACCTTTCGCGGTCTGCGGTTCCGGCACCGGTTGCAACACCGCCGCTCCCGCGTTGGCCGAAGCCCAGAAAATTCCCATCGCTGAACTGGACCGGCTGGCCCTGCTGGCCCGGAACCGCCGGCGCGGCGGGCGGCGCCAATTGGGCCGAATTGGCAACAGGCAGGTCGCGCCCGCGGTTTTCTGAACGGATCTGGCCAACTGGACCCGGCCCGCTCCGCAGCGCTTCGGTTGTGGCGACGACCTCAACCGCCGACTCTACTGTGCCGGGCCTTAAATCGAAGTTGAGGCGCGCCGCCTGGTCTTGTGCGACGGCGACGTTCGTGTAGCGTGCCGTCTGAAAACCCGGCAGGGTGGCCGTCACCTGGTAGGTTCCAGCTTTGAGATTCGAAAAGCCGTATGCACCCGTCTCCGATGTCAACGTCGTCGTTACATATCCGGTTTCGCTATTCAACGCCTGAACCGTCGCGCCAGGGATCAGGGCTCGAGCAGAGTCCATCACGACACCGCTGATGGTTCCGCCACCGGCCACGACGCCGGCGCCAGCACGCTCTACAGGCGCTCCCAAAGCAGTGCCCGATGCGGCCTGTCGCCGAGCCTCTTGCGCAGACAGGCCATCCGGCGCTGTTGGAGCAGCCGGCGGATGTTGCGATTTCCCTTCCCCAGTTACGTCAGGACGGACGGCCGTCACTTCCGCCACTTGCTCCTGCCGGGCCGGCACCGCCAGCCGCGAATGCCACAATGATGATGTGAGCGCCACCACCAACAGAAGGCTTGCGGCCACAAGACCGGCAGCCCAGATTGGGAGCGGTGACAACCACGGTTTCCGGCGGTCACTGGCGGAAGCGCGGATCGTTGCCCGCTGTTCGGAGGTCAAGCCGAAGGCCGCTTCCGCGGCCAACCTCTCCCTTATAATGGCTGCCGTGAGCCGAAGGTCTTCGACGAACTCCCGCGCCTCTTCGGAGGATTCCAATTCCAACTCCAATGCCGCGCGATCGCCCTCTTCCAGTTCGCCCAACACATAGGCTGTCCATTTTGGATCGTCAGGGTTCATCTTCATTGGGTCCTCCTTGCACGCTCCGACAGTATTTGCTTCAGCGTCTTGAGCGCGGTGTGGATCAAAAAGCCGACATTGCTCACGGAGAGCTTTGTAATTTCACTGATTTCCTTGTAACTCAGGTCGCATTGAAACTTGAGGTACACCACTTCGCGTTGATTCTTCGGCAGCCTGTTCAGCACCCGGAAAATTTCGCCTGCGGTTTCCCTGTGATGCAGCCCTGAATCCACGCCGATTTCCCTGTCATCGAGAGGTGTCATCCGAGCCTCCTTTTTCCGCAGATCGAATGCAGCATTGCGACACACCGTGAACAGCCATTGGCCAAGATAGCCGGAGATCCGCGATGGTCGTTCCTTCCCGCACAACCGCAAAAAAGTCTCTTGAACAACTTCGCGCGCGGCTTCGGGGTCGCGAAGTATCCAGGTCGCATAACGGACGAGTGCTGCTTCGTAGAGATCCAAAGCTTCCACGATCCATTCGGTCTCTGAACGCTCGTTCACCTGTCCATCCGCGTCATTCGCCATATTCATGCCGGCTAATGCCTCTTAGAAAACCGCAACGGTTCGGTGGGCGAGACGAACTCACCAATCCCGGCGTACCCCGCCACCATGCCGAATCCTTGTTCCCAGGAATCGCGTTTAACGCCACCCTTCGGGCCGAGAAGTTGATCGAATCCCTGAACCTGCAGCTCGATGCTGGCCTTAATGAGTTTCTGCAATCGCTCAGGATCTTCAACGAACAGATCCGATGCCGCCTGAGATACGCTTAAAGCCGCCTCGTATTTTCGCGCAACCCGATTAATCGGTTCGCTGCCGTTGCCGGCGACCGTGTCGCCCACCTGGCGCAGCGCGTCGGAGAACCGCCTGTTGTCGAGCTCCAACAAGCGGTCCAGCTCGCGCGGACCGGGATAAAGAGCCAGAGCTTGTGCGAGGTTAAAAAGCGCCTGGGCACGAGCCTCTAACGTTGGGCGGACTCCATCCTGGAACGTATTCAGGCCGTTCAGGTGACACCCTATACACGAGCGTCCATTGCGCACCACCGGATCCTCCGGGTTGGTCTTGTCCCGGACAATATTGACGGGCGCCTCATCGATTCGTCGGCCCTGGCGGTCGGCGATGAAATAGGCTTGCAAGCCGTTAGGCAGGTGGAAAATGACTTCGCCGCCATCCGCGTGAAGGTCGAGCGGGTTTCTGAAAATGTTCTGCTCCGGATTGTTGCCCGCAAAGTCGAAGCTTTTCCAATAGGCGCCGTAGATTGTCCCATGCCTCTCCATGGCGCGGTTGTTTCTGGAAACTCCCGAATTCCTGAGGCCGAATCTTGCGGCCAGATTTTGTTGAACGCCGAACTCCGCATCGACGCGCAGCAAGTCTTCCAGTTCTTTCAACGTAGGGGGAAGCTGCAGGATGGAGTGGTACAAAGGCGGCACGCTGGCGCTGGCGATAAACCAATCCGCACGGATGTAAGGCAGGCGAACTCCCGATAATGCCTGAATCCGATCGATCTCCTCTCGAAGATTTCGGGCCACAAGCCCGTAGGGGTAGGAGGCAACGATCCTCCCCCACGTCTCAGTTGTCCAGCCGTAGTCCCTGAGGTCGATCCGCAATACGGTGTTCTCGGGGCCCAATTGTTTTGGGGGAGTGATCTGTCTTTCCCACGAAAGGTGATTCACGAGCTTACTCAGAGCCAGCCCGCACCAATCCAGTTCCGTCCCTTCAACATCCGCACTGTTCCAAAGACTGGCCAAACTGTAGTAGCGCAGATAGGGGCGATCGCCGCGCGGCGTTGATTCCAGGTCTCGATTAATCGCTGCGAGCACCTGAGACTCCGGTATAAATCGACGTCGAACGCAGCGGGCGGGCGTTCCCAATGCAGGGCCGCCCGCGTCAATCCACCGCCTCAACGCCTGGATATCCTCCGCTGGAAGTTTGGTCCCAGGCCGTCCCTTGTATCCGCCGAGAGGCATAGCGCCGGTCTCCACGCGCCGGATCAGTTCAGAGCCTTCCGCGTCGCCGGATAGAACCACGCCGGCCGATAGCAAGCTTGCAGGATTCCGAACATTGAAACTGGTGGGTGAAGGGCCGCCATGGCATCCGGAGCTTCCGCAGTTGTGCTCGAGAATCTCAAGCGCCTTGAGACTCACATCCTCCGAACCTTGGGCCAGCGTTCGCGGTATGCTCAATGCGAAGGGAAATACGCCAACGGTTAGGAATACCGCACAAGCCCACAGCAGAACGCTTTTGGATAACATAGACCGCCGCCCTATCAGGGATAACCTCCGGGGCGGCAATTTTCTTAGATAGAATTTTCAGAAAGGGAATTGGACGGCTAATTCGGGGACAGACGTATAAATCACCTAATTACGACTCAGAGCGTCTTTGCTTGTAATTAGGTGATTTACACGTCTGTCCCCGCATTAGGTCTCCTCATTTCCCGGGCGACGCAAGCGAGAGCGCCATTGCCGCCCAACTCGTGGCGGCTCCGGAAATCCACTGATCGACACCGTGCGGGAAGCTGTTATCGAAATACGGCTGGAAGCCTAATGCTCGCGTCTTGACGTACCACGAGCCATCTTCCAGTTGAGTGTTCAGCAGGAATTGAACGCCACGCTGATATGCGGCGCCGGATACCGGAAGTCCCGCCGTCTGCAACGCGACCAGAGCCTGGCCGGTGGCGTACGCACCGCTCGGCAGCGTAGGGATGTCCGACCAGCCGCCATCGGATCGCTGCGTGGCCAGCAGCTCGCGCATTGCCTTGTGAGTCGCGTCTTTGTCCTTCCCGGCCCATGCCAGTCCAAGCAGGCGCCACGCTCGATCCTCACCGGTTCTCGATGGCGCTTTCGCAAGCCAGGCAGCGGCGAGCTGAATCGATTTCTCATAGCCGGCCTTGTCGACATTCGGCGCATAGAGCTGAAGAGCACGCAGAGTGAGCGCCGTCTGCGGGATGTCGCCGGGGCACAATGGCGGCCGCGAACTGGCGGGGCCCAGCGCCCAACGGCCATCCGGCAT